>Ga0256839_1000625_pt1 | contig 45333 bp, 44 predicted proteins | sample 354166metaG_FD_185968 | JGI IMG/M metagenome (GOLD analysis project Ga0256839, IMG submission 185968) | Hydrothermal vent microbial communities from Mid Atlantic Ridge, Atlantic Ocean - 354-166 | ecosystem: Environmental > Aquatic > Marine > Hydrothermal vents | place: Atlantic Ocean: Mid...
CAAATTCATAATAGATATTGATAGCTAACCCATCGACTTTAGGCTCAGCAATATAAACCAGCTCTGCATCATCCCCTAAAACAGCTTTGTGCCTACGCACAAAACCACTGATTTCTTCATCGGAAAAAGCATTGGCAAGCGACAACATAGGCAAGCCATGTTTGCGTGGCTGGAATGCAGCATCAGGCTTAAAACCCACAGTTTTCGTAGGTGAATCGTTAGGAACAGGTTCACCAAGCTTGGCTTCTAAATCTGCCAACTCTCGCAGCAGCTTATCATATTCCGCATCAGATATCTGTGGCTCATTCAAAACATAATAACGATAATTATGACCCTTCAGCAGCCCTCGAAGCACATGAATGCGCTGTCGAATGTCCATTATTTACAGTTTGGAAGGCTGAGAGCTCACAGACTCATCCAAAAGCTTATCAATATAATGGCTAAACTCCGCTTTCATCCAGTCTGCCTCACCTTTAATGTGTTGGCGAACAATACCTTTGCGGTCAATAATATAGGACTCAGGAAATCGAAACACACCATACGATGCTGAAAAAGTAGAGTTAACATCATGCAAGACGGTAAAGTTCATACCATATTCTTGAACAAACTTGACCACATCATCACGCTGCTTGTCCACCGAAACAGCAACAATCTCAAAACCTCTATCCTTAAACTTGTCATACACCTTCACCATAGACGGTACTTCCTTACGGCATGGTGGACACCATGTTGCCCAGAAATTTAATAGCACAACTTTACCTTCAGGTAATCCCTGAATATCACCTTGTAGAGTTGGCAAGCTGATAGGCTTTGCCATATCACCTACGCGTACGGGATGAACTGGCTCTGGCATCAGAACAAGCAATATTGCCACCAGCCCCAACAACAAACCAACTGCTATCATCACTCGTTTATTCATGGCTATCCTCTTGCGCAGCCCTTAAAGCCAGCGCCAATTTTGGGTATTCAACAAAATGACGCACATATTCTTGCCCATTAATCAGTAATACGGGCACATCATGACCATACTTCTCAAGCAAACTGCTATCTTTATCAACATCAACCACTTCAAGTTGACATAAGCCATTGCGCTGCGCCAAATCTGCTGCGATATACGCATCATCACACAATGAACACTGCTGGCGTGTTATCACTTGCAACAGCGGCAACATCATTTCCTTTTTGCTGCTACAACAATCACGAATACTTGATCACCATGCCTGTCCAAAAGTACACGCAACGCATGGTCTTCGCTCAATCTTGATGCGTATTTTTCAAAAGTACGGATGTTTTTAATCTCATGCCCATCAATACGCACAATCACATCACCTCGCTTAATGCCAGCTTTCGCTGCTGGTGAATTTAAGCGTACTTGCTTTACCAATACGCCAGTGGTGGTGCGTGTTCTCAAGCGCTCTATAGCTTCAGGGGTCAATGGCTCAACAATAATACCATGACTGGCTACTGCTTTTTTCTTGTTGCGCATCTTCGCCTGTGTGTCATCAGGCATTTCCTCTACAATCACAGGAATTGTTTTACGCTTGCCATCACGAATAATCGTAAGTACCACTTTATCGCCAGGCTGGTGGCGTGCGATTTTAATTGGCAAATCGTGCGCTTTACGAATAATCTCACCATCCACTGCCACAATCACATCACCTGCTTCTACACCCGCCTTATCTGCCGCAGAACCAGCTTCAACTTGGGGCACAAGAGCACCTTGCCGGCTTTTTAGCCCCAGTGCCTGCATGGTTGCCTTATCCACATCTTGAATGCGCACACCCAATCTTGCGCGTTTGACATGCCCATCTTCACGCAGTGCCTTGAATACTGTTTTTGCCAAATTGATAGGAATCGCAAAGCCAATACCATTATTACCACCGCTTTGTGAATAAATCGCTGTATTAATGCCAACAACTTCACCATGAATATTAAACAATGGTCCACCTGAATTACCTGGATTAATGGCAGCATCGGTTTGAATAAAATCGTCATACGGTCCAGAGCCAATTACACGACCCTTGGCAGATACAATACCCGCAGTTACCGTTTGCTCCAAGCCAAAAGGATTGCCAATGGCAACCACCCAGTCTCCCACACGAAGCTTGTCGGAGTTACCAAGCTTTACAGGCTTTAAGCCTTTGCTATCAATTTTAAGTAGTGCCAAATCAAGCTTGGGGTCTGTACCAATCAGTTCAGCTTCCAACTCTTTACCATCGCTCAATGTAACGACAATCTCATCCGCATCTTTAACCACATGATTATTGGTCACAATATAGCCTTGTTTGGACAAAATAAAGCCCGTACCCAAGGCATGTCGTTCTTGTTGCGGTATTTGATCTAAAAAGCCCCGAAAAAAATCATCAAAAGGGGAGCCTGGCATATGAAAAGGATATGGAAGTTGCCTAGCTTTTGCATATTGCGTAGTACTGATATTCACCACTGAGGCTTTTTGCTCTGCTGCCAAATCAGCAAAACTACCAGGCATAGCCTGTACTACAAAAGGTATAAGAACTATCGCTGCTACAATCCAGCTATATTTTAATATGCTATTCAAACCTGCCTCCTCTTTGAGGTTTTTCTGAACTTATATTGCCAAACACTGAGCGCTATACATGAATATTGAATGAATACGCACTCACCATTATTTATTCAAGCCTTTCAATTTCAACCATTTCGGGCATTTGTATCATATTTGGGCGTTGCATCAACCACATCCATATTGCCCCCGCTGCCAGCAAACCACCCAAAGCAGAAAACAAATCTCCTGATAAACCAAACTTTTCTGCAAATTGAAAGCTGATAGCGCCCACAACCAAAAATGCCAACACGGGGTAACCATAAAAGGTCATGCTTGCCGTTAAAATCAATTGATCAGGCACTTCTACGGTGACCCTGTCACCTGGCTTGGCTTGCAGCGTATTGGGCAAGCGAATATCATAATCTTGCGTATTCTTCTTTTTTATATTCCATGAGCCAAGCGTGCCGCAAGCTGATTTACCCCCGCATGAACCACAAGATGACTCACGAGATGCGCGAATGACCACATGATCCTTCTCTACTGCAATGACGATACCTGTTTTTTTCAACCTAAAACATCCCCTACTTGTATGGAAGAGCCGCGCAAAAAATCTGCTACATTCATAGCTTTTTTACCTTCAGGCTGAACCTCAGTCATCCGATAAACCTGCCCATTGCCACAACATACATCCAAACCTTGTTTCACAGCAAGCACTGTACCAGGAGTCTTGGTACAACAAGAGCTTTTCAAGGCTTGACCAACAATCACCTTAAGTATTTTTCCTTGATATAAGGTGCGTGCACCAGGCTTGGGGGCAAAGCAGCGCACCAGCCTTTCAATCACACCTGCATCCAAAGTCCAGTTAACCACTCGCTCTTCATTGGTAATTTTTTTGGCATAGGTCACGCCTGATTCATCTTGTGCCTTGGGCTTAAGCTTGCCCGATACAATCTGGGGTAAGCTCTCCATTAGAGCTTCAGCACCCAACTTTTCTAAATCAGTCCACAACGATTGCCCTGTGCTTGTAGATGTGATCGGTATGCGTTTTTCAAAGTAAATACCACCCGTATCCAAGCCTTCTTCCATCCGCATAATACAAACACCAGTCTCGTTATCACCCGCCAACAGAGCGCGTTCAATAGGTGCAGCACCTCGCCAGCGTGGGAGTAATGAAGCATGTACATTGATGGGCGCAACCTTAGGTGCTTCAAGCCAAGACACTGGCAAAATCATACCAAATGCCACCACCACCAACACATCACAGTCTTTTGCTTTAAGCCATGATAATGCTTCATCATTATCTCGTAGCTTTTCAGGCGTAATCACATCAACACCTGCGGCCAATGCGGCCTTTTTCACAGGTGAAGGGGTCAATTTCATGCCACGCCCTGATTTGCGGTCGGGCTGAGAAACCACACCTACCACTTCCACATCATCAAAAGCCAGCAAAGCACGCAAACAACCCACGGAAAATGCAGGTGTACCCGCAAACACGACTTTCATCACGATAAATACTTCTTCTTCAATTTCTTGATAATCATATTGCGTTTAAGGCGGCTGAAATAGTCGATAAACACTTTACCATCCAAATGGTCAAACTCATGCTGCAATGCCACAGCTTGAAAGCCTGTGAAATCTTCCTCATGTTGCTTGCCTTCCAAGTCATACCAACGCAAGCGCACCGCACTGGGTCGCTCCACATCACCATAGATTTCAGGCAAGGATAAACAACCTTCCTCAGTCACTTCTGTTTCATCACTTTTCCAAAGAAACTCAGGATTTATCCACACTTGATGATTTTTAATCCCATCTTCACTGCGCCAATCCACATCAGTCACCGCAACCCGTAACGACACCCCAATTTGCGGAGCTGCAAGCCCCACACCCGGTGCATCATACATGGTATCGAGCAAGTCCTGCACGAGATCTTTCAGCCCATCATCAAAAACTTTCACAGGCTTTGCCACCTGCTTCAAGCAATCTTCAGGATAAATCAAAATGCGTTTAACTGCCATTTATACCTCGCTCTTCCACGGTGTTAGTAAGGTTAAGGCTTGGTTCAAGCCACCATAACTTAAAGCATAAGGTGCAAGCTGGCGCACTTTGGGTTTGGCATGAAAGGCAATGCCCAGCCCTGCCGTTTCCAGCATGGGTAAATCATTGGCTCCATCACCCAAAGCCACAGACGCAGCCAAATCAATGCCCCAATCTTTGCTTTTTTGTATCAATAATTCTTTTTTCACTTGAGCATCCACAATATCGCCCAAAACACGACCTGTCAGCTTACCATTTACAATCTCTAAAGTGTTGGCAGCTACAAAATCAAGGTTTAACCGTGCCTGCAACAAATCTGTAAAATAAGTAAATCCACCTGATACCAAGCCTACTTTCCAACCTGCTTGATGCACGGTTTTAATCAGATCTTCTGCACCAGTGGTCAGTCGAATACGGTCGTCATACACTTGCTTAAGCACATCTTCATCCAAACCCGCGAGAAGCTTTACTCGCGCAACCAAGGATTCAGCGAAGTCCAACTTACCTTCCATAGCTTGTTGAGTGATTGCTGCAATATCTTTTTTGATACCCAAAAAATCGGCAGTTTCATCAATACACTCACACTGAATCAGCGTGCTATCCATATCCATAAAAAGAATGCCCCGAGCATCCAAGTTCGGCATAGGGTTAGCATCTACAAATGCAATATCCACACCTGTTTGATCAGATAAGCCGCGAAATTGTTTACTTAAAAACTTGGCTGACACACCTTGGCCTTCAATACCACATATCCAGCCATCTAATACCTTATCTGCCGATATCACTTCAAGCTTTGCGTGACGCAATGCTTCAGCAATCAAGGTATAAGCTTGTTCATGACCATTGGCAGATACATAAAGCTGCAAATTGGCAACACGCTCACCAGCACTTTGGGATACCCACGCATTCAACATAAGCCGTAGCTTATAAAAATATACAAAAATTCATACTTTTTTTACTGAAAGTCAGCTAAAAACTGACCATATCCTTCTTCTTCAAGCTTAGACACAGGAATAAAGCGCAATGCTGCCGAATTGATACAATAGCGTAAGCCTGTGGTTTCTTTTGGTCCATCATGAAATACATGACCAAGGTGCGAATCAGCTCGTCTACTGCGCACCTCGGTGCGTGTACTGAATAAGCGGCGATCAACTTTTTCAATGATATTTTCTTTGACCAATGGACGATCAAAACTTGGCCAACCTGTACCCGAATCATACTTGTGTTGTGAGCTAAACAATGGCTCACCTGATACAATATCCACATAAATGCCAGCTTCTTTGTTATCCCAATAGGCGTTGTTAAAGGGTGGCTCTGTGCCCTCTTCTTGGGTCACTTTGTATTGCATGGGTGTAAGCTTCTCTTTTAAGCTGCTCATTTTCTTGTGTTCTCCTCTATCTTTGCCCCACACACTGTCTAAATACTGGTCGCGTCCTGAACCTTTGCGATAATACCAGTATCGTATAGGGTTTTTCTTATAGTAATCTTGATGATAATCCTCAGCGGCATAAAATGTTTGTGCTGGTTTGATGGGGGTGACAATGGGTTTACCAAATAAACCGCTTGCATCCATCTTGGCTTTGGAAGCTTCTGCAAGTTTGCGTTGCTTATCATTCAAATAAAAAATACCCGTGCTATAGGCATAGCCCCTATCCACAAACTGACCACCTGCATCCGTGGGGTTGATTTGGCGCCAAAAAACATCAAGCAACTTATCATAACTGACTTGCGCTGGATGATAAGTGATTTCAACTGCTTCCAAGTGCCCACCTTGCACATAATTTTCATAGGTCGGGTGCTTGGTTTTGCCCGTGGTATAGCCTGAAACCACAGCAACCACACCATCAAGCTGCTCAAAAGGTTTTTCCATACACCAAAAGCAACCACCTGCAAAAATGGCTTTTTCCAACTCCATCATATTGTCAGGTTGCAAGCTTCCCATTGCTGATGCATTAACCATTAGGTCTTTGGCATTGCTCAGCATGGGTAACGCAAGTAGTAACACTGCGCCCGTGAGTAGTACAGTGTTCAATAATATATTTTTATTCATAAACCTTCACCTTTTGTTTTAAGATGAAACTATCATAAATCATAAATATCACAGTTTTATCACTGTGAAAGTATAAAGATATTGTTACTTAATATGCGGGTCTTCCATTGGGCGAAACTTGCTCATCCCCTTCGGCAACACCTACTGCATCTATCGCATTTTTCTCATACGGTTTGGGGTTGTGTGGCTTGTCCACTTTAACAGCCTGCACACCACCATCACAAGACGCAAGCAAAAACAAAACAGGAAGAAGATATTTCATCATGGCCAATAAGTCACTTTAGCCGTGCAGGTTTCAGAAATTTCAATACGCGACACTTTCAGTCTATCATTATCCAAACGACCTGCCATTTCTTTGTATAATTCAGCCGCAACATTCTCACTCGTGGGGTTGATGGCATCAAACGGTGAAACATCATTTAAATTGTAGTGATCCCACGGCTCTAATGCGGCTTTAAGCTCTGTCTTCATGACTTTGTAATCAATACCCATACCAAGCGCATCAAGCTCACGACATTCCACATACAAGCGAACATGCCAGTTGTGACCATGTAATCTTGCGCAATCACCCGCATAGCCACGCAACTGATGTGCTGCGGAGAAATGCGTTTCAATCATAAGTTCATAGCGAGGCATAGAGTTATCCTCGAACCTTGGGCAACAGCATGGCTGCTGCCACATTACGCCCTTCTGAAACTAAAATATTGAAAGTGCGTGCTGCTGAAAATGAGTCCATACATTCAAAACCCACATGCAAATCTGCCAAATAATCCATCACCTCATATGATGGAAAAGCCGTTCGCCTACCTGTACCAATAACAAGAACTTCAGGGGTATTTTCTTCAAGCCGCTGCAAATCAGCAATGGTTACTGTTGAAATACTCCCATCAATCCATGGCGTGGTTATCTTTCCATGATGAAACATCAGGCTTGATTCAACTTTATCCTGCCCCAATTGGAAATAATCATCACCATAGGCATGGAAAATACGCTGCCCACTTTCCAGTGCAGGTGTAATATCATTCTGCATCACTGTGCCTAGCATGGTTTAAGGGCGCGCTTCCAGTTCTTTAAGCTCTTCTTCACTCATTTCAAACTTACCTTCGAGCGAAAGCATGATGGGTGTGGCAATAAAAATGGATGAATATGTGCCCACAGCAATACCCACCAACAAAGCAAAGGCAAAGTTGTGAATCACTTCTCCACCCAAGAAGTATAAGGAAAAAACCACCAATAGCGTGGTTACCGATGTCATTAAGGTTCGTGCTAATGTTTGATTGATGGATTGATTACAAACCGTCACTTCATCCAAAGGATTCTTTTTCTTTTTATTGGCTTCAAAGTTTTCACGAATACGGTCAAACACCACAATGGTATCATTCAGCGAGTAACCTAAAACTGTAAGCAACGCTGCCACCACAGATAATGAGAACTCCAAGCCAAGCAAAGAAAATACACCCACCACAATAATAATATCATGTAAAATGGCAGCATCTGCGCCCAAAGCAAAGCGCAACTTAAACCTCACCATCACATAAATTAAGATACCAATTAAAGTGTAAAACACAGCCATCATACCTGCTGTTTTGAGCTCCTCACCCACTTGTGGACCCACAAACTCAACCCTTCGCATTTCAACCTGATCTGCACCAAAAGCATTGGTTAAAGCATCCAGAATCGCTGTGCTAATCACTGATGACTCGATATCTTCTCGGTTTTGCACACGAATCAAAATCTCTTTGGGTGAACCAAACTCTTGAATCACAGCTTTTTCATAGCCTTCAGGCGCAATGGCACGACGAATATCCGCAATGGAAACCTGCTGATGGAAGCGCACCTCAACCAATGTGCCTCCGGTAAAATCAATGCCTAAGTTTAGACCCTTAAAGCCAATCAGTGCCAGAGAGGCTACCAGCATCACCGCTGAAATAGCAAGCGCGATTTTACGCTTTTCTAAAAAGTTGATATTAATATCAGAGCGAATCAATTGCATTATAAGCTCCTCAGATGCTTAATGATTTTAATTTTTTCTTCTTGCGGTAAGCCAAATAAGTCATAGCACGGGTTACCACAATGGCAGTGAACATGGAAGCCAAAATACCCACACTCAATGTAACCGCGAAACCTTTAATCGGACCTGAACCAAATTGAAACAATACAATGGCAGCAATCAGGGTTGTAACATTGGCATCCATAATCGTTGAAAAAGCTTTATTGTAGCCACCATCAATGGCAGCCAGTGGTGTCTTGCCATTATTTAACTCTTCTCGAATCCGCTCAAATATCAGCACATTGGCATCCACAGCCATACCAATAGTCAACACAATACCAGCAATACCAGGAAGTGTTAATGTTGCGCCAATCATACTCATGGCTGCAGCTATCAATATGATATTGAATGCCAAGGCAATATTGGCAAACAAGCCAAACATTCGGTAGTAAACAAGCATAAAAACAAGAACAGCAATAAAGCCATAAATAATAGAGTTTAACCCTTGATCAATCGAATCCTGACCCAAGCTTGGACCAATCGAACGCTCTTCCACCACTTTAATCGGTGCGGGCAATGCGCCAGCACGCAACACAATAGCCAAAGCTTGCGCCTCTTGTGTTGTAAACGCGCCAGTAATTTGCGCTGTTCCACCAGAAATTCGCTCTTGAATCACAGGGGCAGACTGCACCACACCTTCAAGCAAAATGGCAAATCGTTTTTTTACATTTTCTTTGGTTAAACGATCAAATTTGCGCGCGCCTTGATTGTTAAACTTCAATGATACCGCGGGCTGATTGCTTTGTGGATCAATGGTAATGCGTGCCATGGCCACATCTTTACCTGATAACTCGGTACGCTTCTTCAACAAAATAGGGCGACCATCCTCAAAGTAGGCTATCATGTCACCAGGCGGAATACGCCCCGCAAGAGCCGCTTCTAAATCACCCTTTTCATCCACAAGCTTAAACTCCAACTGTGCTGTTTGCCCTATAATAGACTTGGCACGCGCAGAGTCTTCGTAGCCAGGAATTTGTACCAACACCCGCCTATCACCTTGACGCATAATCACAGGCTCAGTTGTGCCTAAAGCGTCCACACGACGGCGAATAACCTCAATGGTTTGCTCAATAGCATATGATCTGATTTCTTTAGCTTCACGCTCAGAAATGGTAAAAACAAGCTGACCCTCTTCTGGTTGATTCATTTCATAACCAAACAAGGTCTTTTTTAACAGGCGCGCAGCCTTATCTGCGTCTTCTGGATTTTTCAAAACCACGCTAACTTGTGTATCATTGCTATCTAACTTGCGATAGCGAATTTTTGCTTCGCGGAGCGTTCTGCGAATCACATTGATATTATCAGAGACTTGTTGCGCAACCACCTTTTCAATATCAACATCAACGACAAGGTGTATGCCACCTTTTAAGTCCAAGCCTAAATTCAGTGGTTTACTGAATGATGCTGGCCACCAACTGGGTACCGTTATCACATTGGGTGCCGCGCCCATCACGGCAGCAACGAACACTGTTACAATGAGCCAAAACTTCCAAGGTGCATACTTTTGCATGATTGTGTCCTTATCTTGTTAATACTGAACTTACTTGTCTTTATGCGCTTTCTTTTCCTGTGGAGCAGGGCTTTCCTGTAAACCAGCAATGGTATCTTGCTTAACTTTTATCGCCACACCATCAGCAATTTCAACGGTTGCAACATTATCCTTCACATGGGTAATACGACCATAAACACCACCACCTGTAATCACCTTGTCTCCTTTTTTTAGAGCCTTAATCATTTCAGCATGTTCTTTCATGCGCTTTTGTTGTGGGCGAATCAACAGTACCCAAAAAATGACCATAATGAGAATCAAGGGAATCAATGAGGCAAAACCACCAGGGTCTCCTCCCTCAGCCCATACAATATTAGCGGGCAATAACGCCAGTGATAACATCAAAGTTATGTTAGTGATGATATGTTTTATTGAAGTTTTCATTTATTCTATCCTCATATGCCTATTTTTTATTACAAACTGTTGCGATAAGTTGCCAGAAACCCATCACGAAATTCTGACCAGCACCCCTCTTCCAAAGCACCTCTAGCCCTTTGCATCAAATCACAATAATAATGAAGGTTGTGCAAAGTGTTCAAGCGTGAACTTAAAAGCTCTTTTGCCATAAAGAGGTGGCGAAGATACGCTCTAGAAAAGTTTTTGCATGTATAACATGTGCAACCGTCCATAATTGGCGCATCATCGGTTTGATGTTTGAGATTTTTGATGTTGATTTTTCCTTGATCTGTAAACAATGTGCCATTGCGTGCATTGCGGCTGGGCATCACACAATCAAACATATCCATGCCCCTGTCAATGCCTTCAATTAGGTCATCGGGCGTGCCTACCCCCATCACATAATGCGGTTTATCTTCGGGTAGAAGTGGCGCAAGCACATCCAACATTGCCATCATTTCTTCTTTGGGCTCGCCCACCGACAAGCCACCAATGGCAATGCCTTCAAAATCAATCTCGGCAATGGCATGTAAACTTTCACGGCGCAAATCGGGATACATCCCTCCTTGCACAATACCAAATAAAGCTTGGGTATCGTTCACAGGCAGGTGGTCGCGGCAATCTTTTGCCCAGCGCATCGACATTTCCATGGATGCACGCGCTTCATCATAGGTGGCTGGATATGGTGTACACTCATCAAATGCCATCACAATATCACTGCCCAATTTGCGTTGGATTTCCATGCTTTCTTTAGGACCCAAAAACCATTTCGAGCCATCGATATGCGATTGAAAGCGTACACCTTCAGGTTCAATCTTGCGCAAGTCACCCAGCGACCACACTTGAAAGCCACCAGAGTCCGTCAAAATCGGTCTATCCCAAGCCATAAACTGATGCAATCCACCCATCTTTTCCACAATATCAGCACCTGGGCGTAACATCAGGTGGTAGGTGTTGCCAAGAATAATCTCTGCACCAATATCATCGGTTAAATCGGCTGGTGTTAAGCTTTTGACCGTGGCTTGCGTGCCTACTGGCATAAACACAGGTGTCTGCACTTTACCATGTGACAAGGTGATTTCACCACGGCGGGCAAAGCCCTGCTCATCTTTGGCGATGATTTTGAAAGAAAGTGCAGACACCTAAAATATCAACTATGAAACAAGCAATGCATTGATTTTACGCACGAATCCTGCGGGGTCTTCAGGCAATGCGCCCTCAGCGAGTACGGCTTGGTCAAATAAAATGTCTGAATAGTCTGCGATTTTGTCTTTGGAGCGCATTTTCGCCAGGCGTTTGACCAAGTCATGCTCAGGGTTAATTTCCAAAATCGGTTTCACCACTGGCACATCTTGCCCTGCTTGTTTCAAAATGCGTTCCATATTGCCTGAAATATCAAACTCATCCGAAACCAAACATGCAGGTGAAGAAGTTAAGCGATCGGTCGTGCGTACATCTTTCACTTTATCTCCCAAAGCCTCTTTCAGCTTCTTAATCGCAGGCTCTGCGGACTTCACAGCCTCTTCATGCGCTTTCTTTTCTTCCTCGGCATCTTCACCAATGCCTGATAAGTCCAGCTCGCCTTTGGCAATGGATTTAAGCTCTTTGCCATCGAACTTGTCCAAATGCCCTACCAACCACTCATCAATGCGGTCGTGCATCAACAACACTTCAATACCTTTTTTGCGGAATATCTCTAAATGTGGGCTATTTTTCGCCGCAGCAAGGTTATCCGCTGTGATATAATAGATGGTGTCCTGCCCTTCTTTCATGCGCGCAATGTATTGATTCAAAGTAACCGCTTGCTCATCTGATTCGGTGCTAGAGAAACGCAACAATGCTGCAATAGCTTCCTTGTTTTTCGCATCTTCAATCACACCTTCTTTCAAGCAGTTGCCAAACTCAGCATAAAACTCAGCATATTTATCTTCTTCTTTATTTGCCAAATCCTTAAGCCATGAAAGCACGCGTTTGGTTGCGCCTTTTTTCATCGCAGTCATGGCTGGGCTATGTTGTAAAATTTCCCGCGATACATTCAGTGGCAAGTCAGATGAATCCATCACTCCTCGCACAAAACGCAAGTATCGTGGCAACAAATCTTCCGTTGCTTCCATAATAAACACGCGTTTAACATAGAGTTTAACCCCATGCTTGGCATCCGAGTGCCATAAATCAAAGGGCGCTCGTTTGGGAATGTAAAACAACAAAGTATATTCATATTGCCCTTCAAGGCGCTGGTGCATATATGCCAGAGGGTCTTCAAAATCATGAGCTACATGTTTATAGAAGTTATGATAATCTTCTTCTTTGAGTTCAGACTTGGGTTTTGCCCATAATGCTGAAGCTTGATTGACGGTTTCAACTTCAGGATCTTTGCCTTCTTCAGCAGGTTTATACATGCGAATAGGAAATGGAATATGGTCAGCATACTTACTGATGACAGAGCGCAATTTCCAATCATTCAAAAACTCTTCAGCATCATCACGCAAGTGCAGGACAATTTCAGTCCCTCGTTTTTCCTTGGTCACTGTTTCAATGGTAAACTCGCCATCACCTGCCGACTCCCAACGCACACCATGCTCAGGCGTTGTGCCTGCACGGCGGGTGGTTAAGGTTACTTTATCAGCAACAAGGAATGATGAGTAAAAACCTACGCCAAATTGACCAATCAAATGCGCATCTTTTTCTTGGTCACCAGAGAGCTGGCTAAAAAACTCTTTGGTGCCTGAACGCGCAATAGTACCAATGTTTTCAATGACTTCTTCATGGTTCATGCCAATGCCATTGTCTCGAATGGTGATGGTTTTGGCATCTTTATCAAATTCAACAAACACATGTAAATCCGAATCCCCTTCAAACAAGGCATCATCGGTTGTGGCTTCAAAACGCAGCTTATCAGCGGCATCGGACGCATTGGAAATAAGCTCACGCAAAAAGATTTCCTTATTGGAATAAAGGGAATGAATCATCAAATCAAGAAGCTGCTTCACTTCAGTTTGGAAATTCATGGTTTCTTTCGACATGCTTACCTCACTTTTCGTATTGATACTTCTAGATAGTGCTACTTTATCAATAATTCAAGCCCATACACCAAGGCTTTAATGTCTAACCCACCAAACAACCATCCAACCAATCGCTAATGCAGTAATTCCCATAAAACGCACGGATGAAATGGGCATATCTGGTAACTTTTTAAGTATATTGATCATGGCTTGTGGAAAGAGGGCATACAACACGCCCTCCAACACCAAAACCAAACCTATTGCTGCCCACAAATCATCCATGAAATACGACTTTATTTCGATTGCTCAAAAAATTGAAAAAATTCTGAGCTGGGCGACAAAACCACACGACTTTGGTTTGCCATAGCTTTTTTATATGCTTCTAAAGAGCGTGTAAACGCGTAAAATTGCGGATCTTTTTCATAAGTTGCAGCGTAAATCTTGGTTGCTTTCGCATCCGCATTACCCTTAATAATCTCCGACTGCTTATAAGCATCGGCAAGCAAGAACTTGCTTTCCTTATCCGCTGTCGCGCGAATTTCTTTAGCGGCTTCTTCACCCTCCGAGCGATACTGCTTGGCAATCCGTTGCCGTTCTGCCTTCATCCTGCGAAACACAGAATCTGAGTTTTCTTCAGGTAAATCAGCCCGTTTAATGCGTACATCCACAACGCGAACACCCAAACTAGCAACTTCCTTATCTGCCAAAACCCGAATTTCAGACATCAAGGCAGCCCGTGTATTGTTTTCACCACCTGTTACAATTTCATGCAGTGTATGTTTACCCAATACCTCACGCACCTTAGCGCCAACCACATCTTGCATACGCGACTCCACACGATCACGCGTTTTTGCCACCTGATACACTTTAAGTGGATCAACAATTTTCCAGCGGGTAAAACTATCAACTAGGATTTTTTTCTTATCCTTAGTAATCACTTCGTTTGGCAGGTCATCGCTGGCAAGTAGCCGCTTATCAAATACGACCGTATTTTGCCAAGGCAACTTCCAATGTAGACCAGGCTCAGTGATAGGCTCTTTCACGATGTTGCCAAATTGCATCACCAGCACTTGATCCCGTTGATCCACAATAAACGCACTACGACTAACAAAAATAAATACTGCTGCGATAATCAAGCCTGTTAGTAACTGCTTGCCACTCATTATTTCACCTCCACTTTGCCAGCACTATTCAATGGTAGATAGGGCAATACTTGATCCGCAATTTTTGCGTCAACAATAACCTTATCAGCACCAGCCAACACTTCTTCCATCGTTTCAAGATATAGCCGCTTTCGGGTGACTTCAGGTGCTTTTTTATACTCCTGAAGCAAACTATTAAAGCGATCTGCTTCACCAATAGCTCTGTCTTCCACCTCTCTGGCATAAGCCTCTGCTTCTAGGATTTTCTTCTTGGCTTCACCACGCGCATTCGGAATAATCGAGTTGGCATAGGCTTCGGCTTCATTTTTCGCCCGCTCTTTATCTTCCCTAGCACTTGCCACATCTTTAAACTCTTTACTCACCCGCTCTGGTGGCTGCACATCTTTCAGTGTCACCGTAGTAATTCGAATACCTGCATCATAAGTGTCAAGAATTTGTTGGATACCCTCACGGGTTTTCGCTTCAACTTCTGCTTTCTTATCCGTCATCACATCATCAATCAGCGTGCTACCAATCACTTCACGAATCGAGCTTTCAGCAGCATCGCGCACAGTTTGTACGGCTTGTGTTGCATCAATTTGGAACAAATATTTCTCAATATCAGAAATTCTATATTGCACGACAAAGGAAATATCCACGATGTTTTCATCCTTGGTTAGCATCAATGATTCTTGTGGCATTTTCCGCACTCGACCATCCGCAAAAGACCTAAACCCAATGGTTAAACGCTGAACTGCCAAGGTTGGTATTTTCTCAACTGTCTCAATGGGGTATGGCAAGTGCCAATTCAAGCCAGGGCTTTTCGTGTCTGAATGTTGACCAAAGCGGAGAACAACAGCCTCTTCATCGGCTGCCACGATATAAAAACCAGATGCAAGCCAAGCCACAAAAGCAAGACCTATCACCGTCATCAAAAAACCTCTACTGACCTCTGGCGAACCTCCATTAGACCCCCCCTGATTACCACCGCCAAAAAAACCACCAAAACGATCATTTAAGTCCTTCAACATTTTATCCAAATCAGGAGGGGTTTGCTTATTACCACCTCCTGAGCCACTGGGTTTACCCCAAGGGTTGTTATTTTGATCCTGATTCCAAGGCATACGTGTATCTCCTATCAACTCGGTAACGCAATATGGGCGCAGTGTAGCTTGCTTATTTATGATTGCATCAATCGGTTTTATTTACTTATTTTAGGCAATGTCATAATCCAGTGCGCAAGAGACTCTATTTGTTTGTCACTTAATGGACCCCCTTGGCTTTGCGCAAAGCCAGGCATCTGAGGTTTACCCACGCCTTCCCCAATGAGTGTGACCAAAGCCTCCTGAGATGAAAAACCTAACAACTGTGGTGCATAAGCACCCTGACCTGCATCTCCATGACACATAGCACAGCCAACAGCATAAAGCTTCGCTGGTTCAGCAATATCCACAAGTGGCTCAAAATGACAAGACGCACACAACCCATCAAAAATACCCTGAATATCTCCTTGTTTAGGATGTGGATTCTCCACAACATTAAAAGTAAGTATCGCAGATGCTTGGTGCCCCAAAGAGTCGGTTACAAACACTGACTTTTTGATACCTTCTTGTTTGGCTGTGGTATCCACAGAAACCTTGAGTTGTGTAAAGCCACCAGCAGGGATGATATAGCTATCAGGCGTAGCAGCAGTGCAACCACAAGAGACCTGAATATCAACAAGTTCTACTGCTTGTGCACCATTATTACGGATAAGAAACACTACAATGGCAGCTTCTCCTTCTTGAATATCACCCAGCGCATACACTTCTGGCTGAATATGCAAGGCAGGCAATGCTTGTTTAGCGTCATCAGTGGGCTTATCCAGCTTAGGCTCCGTGTTTGCGCTGCAACCTCCTAAAAGCAGGGTTATCCATAAGAGGGTGGTAAACTTAACCATGGTTGTAACTCCTGAGGTATGGGATGTGTTCCAGCTTGCATAGCCATGAGGACAGGAACCTCATAACTTAATAGCTCTTCAATACTGACCAATAATGTTTCATCACCTGTATGGATAGCATCTTGTAGTGGCGACAACCAAGCTGCCAGCTCCAATGTACCTTGGCGGCTTATACGGTATTGAAGGCAGCGAATTCTCTCACTTCTTGAAAGCATATCATGACACATACCAAGCAATCATGCAAAACCAACAGGTATAAAGCAAACGATATGGCAACTCTACATCACTACACCAGCTACTTTTATATGTTACATCAAGACCCGTTCAATACCACCATCTTTAATGCGCTCTACAAACACCTTCTGCCAATCATCACCATGCAGTTGTTTGGCAAGCTCAACCACAATATAATCAGCTTCCACACCTGAGACCTCTTCAAGCCTGGACAACCCTTGCAAACAAGCAGGACAAGAGGTTAAAAGTTTTTGCGGATCATCGCCCATCTCTTTCAGCTTTTTACTGGCTTCAATCATCTTCTCTTCTTTGCGTGCACGGATTTTACCTGATATTTCAGGGTGAGCTGCTGCCAAAGTGCCTGCTTCAGCACAGCATTCTTCGGATTCCACAGACTTTTTATTCAGCAAGGATTCAATCACCACTTCAGAACCATGCCGCTTAAGTGGATTATGGCATGGTTCATGGTACATATATTGCACCCCTTGCACATTATCCACGCTCACATTTTGCATCATCAAGTATTCATGAATATCAATCAATGGCGCATCAGGAAACACTTCTTCCAAATGATATTGGGTTAACTGATCGTAACATGTACCACACGACACAATAACCGCCTCAAACTCAAGATGTGATAACGCAGACTTAAGCTTATGAAATAACACACGGTTATCATATGTCATCCTATCGCCTTGCTCACGGTCACCCGATGCTGTACTTGGATAACCACAGCAAAGATAAGATGGTGGAAGCACAACATGCACGCCCAAATCAAACAGCATGGCCTGTGTTGCCATACCCACTTGTGAAAACAACCGCTCTGAACCACACCCAGGAAAGTAAAATACTGCCCTGCCGTTGGCTTTTTTCGGATCTCTCAGAATCGGAATCATATTTTTGTCTCGTGATTCAATGCCCAAAATCTGACGAGATGTTTTCAGTGGCAAGGTAGGCAATGGACGCTCTACAAAGTTAATTACTTGTGCTTGAATACCATCCAAATTACGCGTTGCCGCAGGTTTATCTTTAATCACACCCATCAGTTTCGCTGCTTTATGCAACCATTGATGCCCCTTATAACTCCAACGAATACCCACTTCACGCACAATTTTGACCAAATCAGGGTTTTGAATCACTAGGAACATCAAGGACAACTTGGAAACAATATTGAACCGCGCTTGTCCTTTGTGTTTAAGAAGCGCACGCATTTTTTCAGTGACCGCACCAAAATCAATATTCACAGGGCATGGTGCTTCACACTTATGGCAAATCGTGCAGTGATTGGCAACATCATGTAATCCTTCAAACTGCTCAAAGGAAATACCTGCGCCAGTTTGTGATTCATAAAGAAAGGCTTCGATGATTGCGCCTGATGCCTGAATCTTATTGCGTGGAGAATATAACATATTGGCGCGCGGGAAATGCGTGTTACACACAGGTTTACACTTACCACAACGCAAACATGGTGAAATTTCTTCAGAAAGCTCTGTTAAATCAGCAGCTTCCATAATCACTGATTCATGCTCCAACAAATTAAAGCTTGGTGTATAGGTTAAGCTCAAATCCAAATTGGGTTGCAATTTTCCACGATTAAACAAATCTGTTGGATCCGCTTCTTGAAGGTAACTAGCTGTTTCTTCAAGCACATCAGGGTTCATGTAAGGCAGCTTGGTAATGCCAATACCATGTTCACCTGAAATCACACCACCAAGCTCCTCTGCCTTTTTCATCACTTTTTCAACCACATGATGTGCCTTGCGCATCATCATATAATCATTGGAATTAACAGGGATATTGGTATGCACATTGCCATCACCCGCATGCATATGGGTGGCAATCACTATGCGACCTGATAAAACGCGTTGATGAATATCTTGGACACGAGAGATGAGCGCTTCATTGCCTCGTAAGCGTTCCAGCAGTGGAACTTCCACCTCTTTGCGGTATGAAATGCGCAAGTCTCCACGCTGAATAAGCGCAAACAATGAGTCAGACTCATCAAAATCCATGTTTTCCACAAAATACTGTGCCGATAACTGCGCTGGTTCATGCAACGACTTCAGAAAATGACGCCACCTTTGTCGTGCTGTGTTTACTACAATTAAACATGCGTCCAACTTTTCACCCAAATACACATCATCTTCAAGCTTGAGTTCTTGGCGAACAAGCTGGTCTTCAGAATCTAACAAGCCTTTGGTTTCCTCAAAATATGCGCTTAAGGCATCCAGCATATCCAGCTTGTTGGCAATAGAGTTTTCAATATTCAGCAACTCAATATAGTCGTTATACTCAGATAACCGAGGCAAGGGAATCACCACATCTTCATTCATTTTGAATGCGCGCGTATGTTTTGCAATGGCGGCCATGCGCCCTCTATCACCCCAAAACCGTCCTCTATCTTCCTTGGAAATCGCAACAAAACCTTCACCATTCCCATCAGATGCAAACTTGCAAATATCTGAACAAGCCTGAGCAACCGCTTTTTCATCATCACCTGAAACATCAATCAACAGCACCACGCGTGGTCGCTCTCTGCGTGTTGATTTGCTCACATAATTAATGGCTTTGACATACTTTTCATCAAAGTGCTCAAAGCCTTCCAAATAAACACCATCCATGGCATCAACATGGTTTTTAATATTCACCAAAGCTTGGGTTGCATCATCAAGCTTTTGCCCGAAAAATTCACAACATACCGTGCGTGTCACATCAAAAGCACAGTGCAGAACAAAAGTTGCCTCAGTAATAAAACCATCCGTACCTTCTTTTTGGATGCCCGGCAAACCACCTAGGGCTTTGCGTGTCACATCTTTACCTAAACCTGGACGACGAAAAATGCGACCAGGCAAACGCAATGTTTCTTCAGACAAAACATGACCTGTATCCGAAGATGTTTTGGTTAACTTAAATTGTACCTCCTCCTCATCATGCAGTTTACCCATATTGTGATTGATACGCTCAACCAGCAACCAGTTACCATCAGGCGTAACCATTTTCCAACTTAACAGGTTATCTACACAAGTCCCCCAAATCACAGCATGTTTACCACCAGCATTGGATGCAACATTTCCACCTATGGTACACGCCCAAAGGCTAGTTGGATCAGTGGCAAACACATACGGCTTGGATGCTGCCATCACCTTTCCTGTTACAGCGCCTGCGCCTGCAGTAATTGTGGCAACCTCACCCTTATCACCAATATGCTGATGCTCCACCTTACCAATGTCATCAAACTTCTCGACATTGATCACCACAGCATCATTGGACAATGGCACAGAACCACCACACAAGCCCGTGCCGCCACCGCGCGGAATCACGACAAGCCCCAAAGATTGGATAGCCTTGATCAAACCAGGAATTTCATCAGCAGTGTCAGGTGTTAACACACAAAAGGGAAGATAAGAGCGCCAATCCGTAGCATCTGTAGCATGGTGACTAAGGGTAAAAGCATCAAAATGAACATTATTTTTATGCGTGTGCTTCGCAAATACACGCTTGGCTTTACGCCTTCGTTTGTTCTCTTGTTCAAACCAGGTATAAAAATCTTCAAGCATACGCTCTGTAGAACAGGCAACTTTAGTTGCTCGAGGGTTATTTTTAGCACTTGCCTTAATGCGCAAAATACGCTTTTGATGTTGGTAGCGCAGCTTTCTCAGGCGTTTGGGGTGTTTCAAATAATCATTTTTCAGAAAAATATTGCGCTCAATGATCCAAACATCACCCAAAATATCAAACAAAAGTCTGGCAGACTGCCCTGTTTTGCGTTGTGCCCGAAGTACATTCAAGTCGTCCCAAATAGCTTCGCCTAAAAAGCGTTTAACAATTTCACGGTCAGAATAAGATGTATAATTATAAGGGATTTCACGGATATGATCACTCACAAAAGCCACTCCATAGCTTGCTTATTGGTTCCAACACAAAACAGGTATAACTTATCAAAAAACTGCGCAAGCGTAGCAGCTTTACATGAAAATAAACTAAATGATTATCAACATGTGTGAATTGCAACTGTCATCATTTGTCACTCATGGTTAGTGTTCGACCATGAACCCATTTCACAGGAGCTTTGAATAATCATGAGCACGCCAAACTCTTTCTCAGCCTTTGACCAAGCCGCATTGGACTACCACAGTCAACCCGTGCCTGGAAAAGTCAGCGTAAAACCCAGCAAACCCTGTATAACCCAGCGAGATTTAGCACTTGCCTATTCACCTGGCGTTGCCATTCCTTGCCTAGAAATTGAAAAAGATGCCGCCAACGCTGATAAATACACATCTCGTGCCAACTTGGTTGGTGTCATTAGCAATGGTACAGCCGTACTTGGTCTGGGTAATATCGGGGCACTTGCCAGCAAACCTGTAATGGAGGGTAAAGGCATTCTCTTTAAGCGGTTTGCTGATATTGATGTGTTTGACATTGAGGTCAATGAATGCGACCCTATGACATTTGTCGAAACCGTCGCCCGCTTGGAGCCAACCTTTGGTGGCATCAATTTGGAAGACATCAAGGCTCCCGAGTGCTTTATCATTGAAGAAGAGCTGAAAAAGCGGGTCAATATACCTGTGTTGCATGATGATCAACATGGTACTGCCGTGATTACAGCCGCCGCATTAATCAATGCACTCTTGCTACAAGATAAAAAAATTGAAGATGTTAAAATCGTATGCCTTGGCGCGGGTGCTGCTGGCTTTGCTTGTATGAAGCTGATTGAAGAGCTTGGCGCGCAGAAAAAGAACATGTACTTTCTCGATCGTAAAGGTGTTATTCATAACAATCGTGGGGACAACCTACCTTTCCATAAAGCTTATTTTGCCAATGGCACACAAGACACCAGCCTTGAAGAAGTTATGAAAGGTGCAGATGTCTTTCTCGGCTTGTCACAAGGCAACATGGTCAGCCCTGAAATGCTCAAAAGCATGGCAGACAAACCCATTATTTTTGCCATGGCAAACCCAACCCCGGAAATCAACTATGATATTGCCATGGCAACACGCCCCGACTTGATTATGGCAACAGGTCGCTCTGACCATCCCAATCAAGTGAATAATGTCTTAGGTTTTCCATTCCTCTTTCGTGGCGCGCTGGATGTGCGAGCAACCACATTCAATGAAGACATGAAGATTGCCGCAGTCCATGCTTTAGCCAAGTTGGCACGCGAAGAAGTACCTGCTTCTGTTTTGAAAGTGTATGGCGAAAAAGAATTAAGGTTTGGCCCCCAGTATATTCTGCCCAAACCCTTTGATCCTCGCTTGATCGAAGTTGTACCTACAGCGGTAGCAAAAGCTGCCGTAGCGACTGGCGTTGCTAGGCAACCCATTTCAGACTTTAAGGCTTATGCGCAAGACCTTGCGGGTCGTATAGACCAATCACGCACTTTTATGCGCTTGATTGCCGAAAAAGCAAAACAACAACCAGCACGACTTATTTTAACCGAAGGTGACGATCCAACAATCATACAAGCCGCAGCCATTATGGTCAGCGAAGGTCTTGCGAAACCTATGTTGCTGGGTAATATCAACACCATCACATCTCAAGCTGACCGCATGCGTATAAGCTTGAAAGATATTGAAGTGATTGATCCCCACCATGAAAACGCTCGCTTCTCCAGCCTTGCTGATGCCTTGTACTTTGACCGTAAGCGGCAGGGCGTGTTGCGCCATGAGGCTGTTAAGATTCTCAGGCATAACCGTAATATATTTGGCTCACTCTTGGTTCGCCAAGGATTTGCTGATGGTATGTTGACTGGACGCACCAAGCATTACCCAGACGCGCTTGGTCCAATACTAAAAGTCCTTGGGCATGACGAGAAAACAGGCGCAAGACACCGTGTTTACGGCATGTACATACTCGTCATGGAAGAACATGCTTACTTCTTGGCAGACTGCACAGTTAATGTGGATATGAGTGCGCAAGAATTGTCCGAGGTTGCGGTACTCACTGCTAAGGTCGCTGAGTCGTTGGGCTGGGAAGCCAAAGTTGCCATGCTATCTTTTTCTAATTTTGGTAGCTCACATCACCCAGAGTCATCTAAAGTTGCTGAAGCTGTAGCCATCTTGCACAACAATCATCCTACCTTACTCGTCGATGGTGAAATGCAAGCTGATACAGCTGTCAACCCAGACATTTTATCCCAGTACCCATTTTCCAAATTGCAAGATGGTGCCAATGTGCTCATCTTTCCAACCATGCAAGCAGGCAATATTGCCTACAAGCTGCTAAAAGAGCTGGGTGGAGCAACCGCCATTGGTCCAATTCTTATGGGGCTACCTCAGCCCGTTCATGTTTTGCAAACAGGGGCAAGTGTTGATGATATTGTGAATATGGCTACCATTGCTTCAGTTGGGGCTGCAAACATCACAGCATAGGGGGAAGTATGCAGAGTATTCTTAAAGCAATACCACTATTCTCAGAATTAAATGACGATGAAATCGCATCTATTGAAAAACTGATTACCACACATGAAGTCAACAAACATACTGTCGTACTACATGAAGGTGAAGACGGAGGCTCTTTATTTATCATACTCGAAGGCTCAGTTAAAATATCATATTATGCTCCCGATGGTCGAGAAGTTGTGCTTGCAGTGTTAGAGCAAGGTGCCTTTTTTGGTGAAATGTCGCTATTGGACAAACAGCCCAGATCAGCGACAGTTAGCACCCTAACAAATACCAAACTGGCTCAAATTCGCCGAATTGACTTTGAACGCCTGTTACTCCAACAACCTACTGTCACACTCAAGCTTTTAGCCGAGACCGTATCGCGCCTGCGCCGAACCAGCCAACTTTTGGAGCGTGTCAGCACTATGGATGTACCACACCGCTTATATTGCTATCTTAAAGATTTTGGGCACCGCTTCGGCAAAGATAGTCCTGATGGTATGAAAATCGTTAAACTACCTACCCACCAGATGATTGCCGATCAGCTTTCCACCAGCCGCGAAACCATTTCTCGTGCGGTAAGCTCCCTTAAAAAAGAAGGCATTATCATCAAAACAGGTAACCCTGGCGAATCCAAACTGGATACCCAAGCTTTGGAAACGCTATTGCAGCCCCTTTATTAACGAGGAACATGGACACAACCAGCCCTGCTACCTATGCTTCTGCTTAAATATTAATTGAAATACCATTGGAGTGAACCCATGGATGACAACAATCTAAACCCGGCAATTCCTGTCTTGATCGAAGATGAGATGAAAAGCTCATATCTTGATTATGCAATGAGCGTAATCATTGGGCGAGCGTTACCCGATGCCAGGGATGGCTTAAAGCCTGTTCATCGCCGCATTTTATATGCCATGCAAGACTTGGGCTCCACTGCTGATAAACCCTACAAAAAATCTGCGCGTATCGTCGGTGATGTGATTGGTAAATATCACCCTCATGGTGATACAGCTGTTTATGATGCTATGGTTCGTATGGCGCAACCTTGGAGTATGCGTCATGTCTTGGTCGATGGGCAAGGCAACTTTGGTTCTGTCGATGGCGATTCCCCTGCTGCCATGCGTTATACTGAATCACGCATGAGCAAACTATCTGCCGAGCTTTTAGCTGACCTTGATAAAGATACTGTTGATTTTGGCCCCAACTATGATGAATCCTTAACGGAACCCAAAGTGTTACCTGCCAAATTCCCTAACTTGCTTGTTAATGGATCACAAGGTATTGCAGTAGGTATGGCAACCAATATTCCACCACATAATCTTGGTGAAAGCATTAACGCCATTATTGCGTTGACCAAAAACCCAGATATTGATGATGAAGAGCTCATGCAAATCATGCCTGGCCCTGATTTCCCAACAGCAGGCTTTATTTACGGGCGTAAAGGGATGCGAGACGCATTTGCCAGCGGCCGTGGCTCTATTACTATGCGAGCTAAAATTGTGATTGAGCGCAACGCACGCACCAAGCGCGAGTCATTGGTTGTTGTTGAGCTCCCCTATCAAGTCAATAAAGCAAAACTACATAAACATATTGCCGAATTAGCCAGAGACAAGAAAATTGAAGGCATTGCGGAAGTTCGTGATGAGTCCGACCGTGATGGTATGCGTTTGGTCATCGAATTAAAGCGTAATGAAGTACCTGAAGTCATCATCAATAATCTATACAAACAAACAGCGATGCAGTGCAATTTTAGTTGCAACTATTTGTCCTTACTTGATGGTCAACCCAAGCTTTGTGGTGTTCGTGAGCTTTTGCTTCACTTCTTGGATCATCGCCGCCAAGTGGTAACCCGCCGCTGCTTATTTGATTTGAAGAAAGCTGAAGCCAAGCTTCATATTTTAGAAGGCTTGCTCATTGCGTTGGATAATATTGATGCTGTTATCAAATTGATTCGTGCCAGCAAAACAGGCACTGAAGCCAAAGAAAATCTTTGCAGCACATTCAACTTATCTGAAAAACAAGCCCAGGCTATCCTGGATATGCGCCTGCAACGCTTAACTGGACTTGAGTATGATAAAATTAAAGCCGATCATGACGAAACACTACGACTGATTACTTACCTTAAAGAAGTATTGGCTGATGAAAAGCTGTTAATGAAGGTTATTGTTGAAGAGTTGGAGCAAGTGCGTGACAAGTATGCTACCCCTCGCCTGTCTAAAATTATCGATGAAACAGCAGAGCTATCGATTGAAGACCTGATTGCTGAAGAAGACATGGTGGTTACCATCTCCAACGAAGGTTATATCAAACGCAATGCAACCAGCCTATATCGTGCGCAACGCCGTGGCGGCAAAGGCAAAACAGCCATGACCACCAAAGATGAAGACTTTGTCCAACAGTTAATGGTCGCCTCAACCCATGACTTCTTACTATTTTTCTCCAATAAAGGTCGTGTATTCCGCAAAAAAGTATATGAAATTCCACAAGCAGGTCGTGCGGCCCGTGGCAAGGCCTTGATAAACTTATTGCCTGTTGAAAAGGACGAAAAAATATCAGCAACATTGGCTGTACGCGAGTTTGAAGAAAATAAATATATCGTAATGGCAACCAGCAATGGTATTATCAAAAAAACACAACTTACTGAATATAAAAATATTCGTGCCAGTGGCATTATTGCTATCCGCTTGGACGAAGGTGATGACTTAATGGCGGTAGCTATTTCTGATGGTGAACAAGACATTATGCTTGCTTCAAGCAATGGTAAGGCTATTCGCTTTAGTGAAAAAGATGTTCGTCCGCTCAGTCGGAGCACGCGTGGTGTGACTGGTATTCGCATGAGTCCTGGTAGTCGCGTCATTTCCATGGCCGTTGTTGCTGATAAGGCAACTCTGCTGGCTGTGTCAGAAAATGGATTTGGCAAACGCACAGCCATCAGTGAATACAACACTCAAAAGCGAGGTGGGCAAGGTGTGTTTACACTCAAAACTGGAGGCCGCAATGGTGATATGGTTGCCGCCCTTCAGGTGCTTGATGACGATCAAGTCATGCTAATAACAGATACAGGTCGCTTGGTACGCATCCGAATGGATAGTGTCTCTGTTATCGGGCGCAATACACAAGGAGTAACACTCATTGACTGTTCTGCCAAAGAGCGGGTTATTGGCGCAGTTCGTGTCGCTGAAAAACAAAATGTTCATGATGATGGCATGATTGAAAACCATGCTGATACACACGAAGAAACCACAGAACCAAAAAGGGAAAGTCAAACATGATTGATCGCAAATCACTACGCAACAATGCAGCAATGCTGGAAGAAGCATTAAGTAAGCGTGGAACACATGTGATTTCAGAAGGTTCAGCATGGGCTAAAGCCATCATGTTAGATAAAGAGCAACGCCAGCTAAAAACCGCGTTTGAAAACCTTCAGGCAGAACGAAAAAGCGTATCCAAGCACATTGGGCTGAAAAAAAGCAAAGGTGAAGATGCTTCTGCTGAACTTCAGCGTATGGGTGAAGTGAGTAAAGAAGCCAAAATACTAGAGGCAAAAGCCAAAGAAGCAGAAGCCGCGTTTACTTTAGCTTTACTTGAAATCCCTAATATTCCACATGCGTCTGTACCAAAGGGCGACAATGAGAATGACAATGAAGAAATTTGTCGATGGGGAACCCCCCGCACCGACAAAGTCCCTGCACATTGGGATATTGGTGAAGCCTTGGATATTCTCGACTTTGATACAGGTGTAAAGCTTGCAGGCAGCCGCTTTTCTGTTCTAAAAGGCTATGGCGCACGCTTAGAGCGTGCTTTAATGCAATTTATGCTCGATACCCATGCAGATAAACACGGTTATGAAGAAGTATGGGTTCCTGCTATTGCCAATCGCAAAACCATGACGGGAACAGGACAGCTACCTAAATTTGAAGAAGATTTATATCACCTTGAAAGTGAAGACTTATTCCTTATACCTACGGCTGAAGTGCCTATAACCAATATGTATCAAGACACCATTCTTGAAGCCACACAGCTTCCCATTAAACACTGCGCATACACGCCATGCTTTCGCCGTGAAGCAGGAGCAGCAGGACGCGACACGCGAGGTATGATTCGCCAACATCAGTTTGATAAGGTTGAGCTAGTACAATTCGTTCACCCCGAAAAAGCTTTAGAGGCTTTGCATGAACTCTTATCTCACGCCACAAGCATCCTTGAAGCTCTAGAGCTTCCTTATCGCTTGGTTAATCTGTGCTCTGGTGACTTAGGCTTCTCCGCAGAAAAAACTTTTGATCTTGAGGTTTGGTTGCCCAGCCAAAAAACATACCGTGAAATCTCCTCTTGTTCATCCTTTGGACAGTTTCAAGGTAGGCGGGCAGGCATCCGTTTCCGTGATGACGCAGGAAAACCGCAAGCTGTTGCAACCATCAATGGCTCAGGTTTAGCAATCGGACGCACTTTGGTTGCAATCATGGAAAACTACTGGTGCGAAGATGACAGTGTATCCATACCCAAGGTCTTGCAGCCCTACATGGGTGGCTTAACTAAAATTAAGAAAGCATATCGATGAAAGCAAACTATCTTTTAGCATACCTGCTTTTCTTCCTGCTATCGGCTTGCGCAAAAAGCATGGATTTAAGCTTGTCAGACTCAGCAGAACATGACTATAAGATTGCAGAACGCCTTGTTGCGGAAGAAAAATATGCTCGCGCGGCGGAATACCTGGGGAACTTTATGAGCAAGCATCCATACAGTGCTTACACCACTCCTGCTGAGTTGTTGCGCATCAAAGCCGCGTACTTGAATGGTGAGTTCATCTTAAGTGAAACCTTATCCACTCGCTTTATTGACGCACACCCTGAACACCCTAAACGCGACTATGCTGAATACATTTTAGGTATGAGCTACTATCACCAATCGGAAAGTGAGTTTCATGAGCAAGTGTTTTCAAACAAGGCACGAAATACATTTATTGCCCTAAACAAACGCAAGCCAAATCATGCATATGCCAAAGAAACAAAGAAGTATATTCGCCTACTCACCAATCGCATCGCAAAGCACGAGCTACTGATTGGTAAGTTCTATTTTGAACGGAAACTGTATGTCGGCGCTATCAATCGCTTCATTGTTGTAAAAAATGACTTCCCTGATGCTGAGGTTGCAGCAGAATCTTTGTATTGGCTTGCTTCTGCATACTTGTCCCTTGCCCAGCGTACATATGCAAAAGAAGTGGTTACAACACTAAACCATCGTTTTCCCCATACAATATGGCAAAAGAAAGCAGCACAACTCCAATAATGATACGCCACATTGTTGTAACCCTTGTCATATTTCTAACCTCATGCACAGATCTGGACAAGCATGATATTGATACCCTGCTTGAACAGCGTAATGCGGTTATTAGCGCAAAAAACACCCAAGCATATACAAAACTATTAACACATGAATACCTTACGCACCAAGGAAACCAAGACATTCGAGACATTCAACATGTTTTTGACACCTTTGATAAAGTTGAGATGCAAACACGAGACCGTATCATTCAAATCCTTGATGCAAACCGTGCCATTGTTGAACAAACTTATATCCTTAAGGTCTTTGCGAATGGTGAGTGGCGGAAAATAGTCAAACGCGAACAACTCATACTTCAGCGTGAAGACAAGCAATGGAAAATCAGTAATGGTTTGTAATCACAGATGCCCTCGTAGCTCAGATGGATAGAGCAACCGCCTCCTAAGCGGTAGGCCACAGGTTCGACTCCTGTCGAGGGCACCAGTTACAAAGCGTATGTTTACATATCACCATCAATATGGATAAAAACACATTTTTGAAGCTTATGGGGGTTATACTTTGCCAAATCATTTTCCAACAATTCTTGATCTTATAGGAAATACACCATTGGTTCGGATTCAACATCTAACCAAGCACTTACCAAATAATATTCATATTTTAGCCAAACTTGAGCGTTACAACCCTGGTGGTTCTGTAAAAGACCGCCCCGCCTTGTGGATGATTAACGATGGTATCAAAACAGGGAAATTAACCAAAGACAAAATTATTTTTGACTCCACATCAGGCAACACGGGCATTGCGCTTGCCATGATTGGTGCAACATTGGGATACAAAGTTTGCTTGGTTATGCCCGCAAATGTCTCAGAAGAGCGTAAACGCATGTGCAAAGCCTTTGGTGCAGAGTTGGTGTTTTCCGATCCTATGGAAGGTTCAGATGGTGCCATTGTGTTGGCACGCGAAATATATGAAGCAAATCCACACTTATACTTTAAGCCCGATCAATATAATAACCCAGCCAATCCACAAGCCCATATTGAATCTACTGGTCCTGAAATTTGGCGAGATACTCAAGGAGAAGTTACCCACTTTGTCGCATCCATTGGTACATCAGGCACACTAATGGGAACAGGGCAATACCTCAAAGCTCAAAACCATAACATACGGGTCATCGCATCTGAGCCCGACTCCCCTTTTCATGGTATTGAAGGCTTAAAGCACATGGAATCCAGTATTGTTCCAGGTATTTATAGTCAACATGGCTTTGATATAAAGCTCGGCATCACAACCGAGGATGCATATGAATACACTCAACGCCTCGCATCTGAGGAAGGCATTTTATGCGGACAATCATGTGGTTGTGCCCTTGCTGCAGCTATCCAAACCGCAGAACAACTAGCCCAGCAAAACAAAGGTGGTATGATTGTTTGTATATTTCCTGACGGCGGTGAAAAATATTTAAGTACTGCCGTATTTGCTGATGGCACAGTTTTTCAGGGCGAAGGTATTTAACAGCTTCACCCTTCTGACTTTTCATCTTGCTGTAATTGTTCAAGTAAGATTTCCTCGCGGTTCACTGCAACCTCACGCGGAGCTTGAATACCAAGACGAACTTTGCCGCCTTGCACTGCCAGCACTTTAATTTGTATCTCTTCACCAATGGTGATGGTCTCGCCTGACTTTCGTGTAAGAATTAACATACTCGCTTTTATAGCAAGGATAACGCCAAACTGCAAACCCCATATATGCTTTGATGCTTCCTGAATCGCCCGCCGGAAGACTTTTTTGGCTACATCATCCAAAAAAGTCCGCTTGTGCGCACCTATCCTAAGGTGCGCCGTGAACAACTTGTGTCATTTTTTCATCGACTTCCACTGCTCGCCAGCGGCGGTGCATCCACAACCACTGCTCTGGGTTGCTTTTAATCACATCATCAAAGCTTTTGCACGCAGCCGTCATAATCAAAATCTCATTGGTCGCTTTATCATCTGTAAGCTCTGGGCAAGGCACATCCCAAAACTTCAGCCTAAAATTAAAGCCCTTATCTTGACGCACCAATGCCATGCCAAGCATAGGCACCCCTTTGGCAACAAAAGGCGCAGGCAGATGGGATGTGCTGGCGATATGCCCTAAAAACGGCACTTTGATGCCATTGCCCGCACCCATATGTTGATCAAGCGCGGAAACAATACAATGATTATCTTTGAGTGCTTTAAGCAACCAACGCACACCTGTATTACGAGGATAAAGCTGCGTACCAAAACGAGAACGAGCAGCCAAGGTATAAGCATCCAATGGCTTCTGATTAAGCCTGCGATAAATCATGGATGTTTGGTATCCCAATATAGAAGGTAGCAAGCCCATCAACTCCCAGTTACTAAAATGCGAAGCAAGCAAGAACACACCTTTTTGCTGTGCCAGGGCACTGTGAAGCAGATCCTTGTTTTCAATCTCAACATGAGCCAATAAGTTCTCACGGCTTGCTGAAAATACATAAGGAATTTCCATCAGGGTACGACCCATGTGCTTAAATGTTTTTTTCGCAATGGTCATGCGTTCTTTTTTGGGTCTTTCAGGAAAAACTCTTGCTAAATTACGCAGGGTCACTTCACGATGCCGCTTATCTAGGGCATAATACAAAACACCTAGCCCATCACCAATCAAGTGCATCACTGGCATAGGCACCTTGGCAAGCGCACCAAACAAAGCGCGCGTCCACCACGGAGCTTTAACACTTTTATCACTCATGATACTGTTTTAAGAAATCGATCTCGCCTCATCAATCAACATCACAGGGATATCATCGCGGATAGGGTATTCAAGCTGGCAAGCCTCACACACCAAACCTGATTTATCCTGATTGTAGTTGACCTTTCCCTTACATTTCGGACAAACTAAAATTGCAAACAAATCTTTATCAATCATTGCAACAACACTCCACTGTTTTATCTTCAACGCCCAAGCATACCCATGCTTTTTTATATTTCATTAAATTCACGATTGCAGCATAACAAAGCCTCCCTATACTTGCGGCAGTTTTTATTAACCTTCAATATGATAAGGTGGCTCTCATGTATGAATTCATAACGCAAGGTGGTACTGTCATGTACATCTTGATCGCAACCTCCTTGCTTTCCCTCACCATTATCTTTGAGCGCTTTTGGAGTTTGCGCCAATCTGCTGTGATTCCTGCATCTGATATCGTGGCCATTGAGGGCGCGGTGCGTGAAGACAATGTGGAAAAAGCCTTGGAGCTATGCAAAAAAAACAATACCGCCATGAACCGTATCCTTTGGGTCGCGCTTAAAAATCGCGGTGTTAAGCGCGGCATTATGAAAGAAATCCTAGAAGAAGTGGGCAGGCAGGAAGTAGCACACCTAGAAAGGTTTGTTGGTATTTTGGCATTGATTGCTGCTATTGCTCCTCTACTCGGGCTTTTGGGTACAGTTATTGGCATGATTGAAGTATTCCAAGTCATTTCCGTGGAAGGTGTGGGCAAGGCGGATGTTCTTGCTGCGGGTATTTCCAAAGCCTTAAATACCACGGCTGTCGGCATGTCTGTTGCCATTCCAACACTTGTCGCCTACCGCTTTTTTGAAGCCAAGGTAAATCAATATGTGATTGATATTGAACAGCACGCGCTGTATTTCGTGGACTTGCTTAAAGGCGAACGAGGGTGAACCTAAGACCAAAACATAAACGCGGCGATCTATTGGTCGATTTAACACCTATGATTGATGTGGTGTTTTTGATGCTGATTTTCTTCATGGTTAGCACCAGCTTTACTGCCAACAACAGCATCAAGCTAGACCTGCCGCAAAGTAAAGCTCAAGCTGCCAACAAAGATATTGAACAAGTCACGGTAAGCATTGATGCCAACGGTCAGTTGTTTGTCCAAGATGAGCCTGTGGCTGATGGTGAGCTTAGAACGCGTATTCTTAATGTGAGCAAAGGTGACCCCAATATGCGGGTAGTGCTGAGAGCAGATGCCGATGCCAAGCATCAACGCGTGGTTTATGTGTTGGATACCGTGCGAGAATTGGGTATGGGTAAAATTGGCATTGCAACTGTGCCTGTAAGTGGAAGTTAAACATGCGTATTGTACAAAAATTTGGTGGTACTTCTGTAGGCTCGATAGAGCGTATTCAAGCAGCCGCAGACATTGTGAAAGCAGAATTGGATAAAGGGCATGAAATCGCTGTGGTTGTCTCAGCCATGAGTGGTGAGACCAATCGTCTATTGCGCTTGGCCAATGATATGAATGCTAACCCACCCATGCGTGAAGTAGATGCGCTGGTCGCAACGGGCGAACAAGTTACTGCGGCTCTTTTGACTATCGCGCTGCACAAGCTTGGTGTGCCCGCGTATTCATTCAGTGGTGCGCAAGCTGGCTTCAGAACTGAAGGTAGCCATAGCAAAGCCCGTATTAAAGATGTGCAAAGTAAACATTTAATTCAACATATGAAGCGTGGCGAGGTACCCGTAGTCACAGGTTTTCAAGGCATTGATGCGCAAGGTAATGTGACCACACTTGGCCGTGGTGGTTCGGATACATCTGCTGTGGCACTTGCCATTGCTGTTCAAGCTGACTCTTGCGACATTTATACTGATGTAGATGGTATTTACACCACTGACCCACGCATAGAGCCCAATGCGCGCAAGATGCGCAATATCAGTTATGAAGAAATGCTAGAGTTTGCATCATTGGGCGCAAAGGTATTACAAACACGAAGTGTCGAACTGGGCATGCGCTACAATATGCCTATTCATTTACGCTCAAGCTTTGACTTGGTAGAAGGCACTCGTGTTAGCAAAGAGGATTCAGATATGGAACGAGCAGAAATTTCAGGTGTGGCATATAATCGTGATGAAGCTAAAGTGACCATTAAAGGCATCCCTGATCAACCAGGTATTGCAGCAGCAGTGTTTGGTCCTGTCGCTGAGGCCGATATAAATGTCGATGTTATCGTACAAAATATTGCTGAAGATGGGCGCACAGATCTAACATTTACTGTGCCTCGCAATGACTACCAAGCAACCATGGACTTGCTTGAAAAGCTGCGTGTGGACATGAAAGCACGAGAAGTCATTGGTGATGACACTGTTGCCAAAGTATCCATCATTGGTGTGGGTATGCGCTCGCATACAGGTGTTGCCAAAAAGATGTTTGATGTGCTGGCACAAGAAAGTATTAATATCCAAATGATTACTACCAGTGAAATTAAAGTTACTGTGGTGCTTGAAGAAAAGTACTTAGAGCTTGCTGTTCGTGCTTTGCATCAAGCATTTGGTTTAGACCAAGCTAACCCAACTTAACTGAAAGAAAACCTTACTTCAGCAATAAATCCACAAACGATGTTGCAGCCATATCCCATGTATGCACTTGTTTGCCCGCATCTGGATGCACCCATGCCGTGATCGCCCCCGCTTTTTTGGCAACCCTCAAATTATCTTGCACATCATCAATCACCAACACTTCGCGTGCATCTACTCCTTCAGCGGCAAGCAATTGCTTTAAGGTCGCCATACAAGGTTTGGGTGTATATTGGTTAAAACGAATATCATAAATGGTCGCAAAACAATCACGGATACCCAAAGCATCCAAAATTGTTTCGGCATGTTCTTTGGTACCATTGGTATGAATCACTTTACGCATGGGCATGGCTTGCAATACAGCGTGCAACTCATCATGTGGCGATAGCAATTCATGAGCAGCCACATCGTGGACTTCCAGCAAAAATGGTTCTGCTTCATGCCCGTGGTGCAGCATCAAGCCTTTAAGTGTTGAGCCATATTGCTTCCAATATTTGATGCGAATATCATCTGCCGATTGTTTATCCAAACCCAATTCTCGCTGAATATAGGCAATCATCTTTTGGTCCATGCGTGCAAACACACCATTATCTGCAGCATACAAGGTATTATCAAGGTCAATGACAGCAAGGGAAATATGATAAGCGTGAAACATGGCAGAAAGCTAAAGTTTATTACAAAACTTGCAAAATATGGCGTAAATCACAATCATGCGATTGTTTTATGGTTTCTGGGGGAGTTTTATGTCGCTTTTTAGTCGTTTAAGCCAAGGTTTACGCAAAAGCCGTGAAAGCCTAACATCATTATTTCCTGGGCAAGCCAAAGAAAAACTTTCCGATACAGAGTGGCAAGATATTGAAGATGCATTGGTCATGGCTGATTGCGGTGCGCAAGTTGCTATGGATTTGGTAACACAAGCTAAAAAATCCAAGCAACCTATACAAACACTCAAAGCAAACATGCAAGCCATATTAACCAACAACACACCTATCCGAGAAGCCAAACCCTTTGTCCTTTTGATTGCTGGTGTCAATGGTACAGGCAAGACCACAACCATTGGTAAGCTTGCCCATATGTATGCCAAACAAAATAAAAAAGTTCTCATTGGTGCAGCGGATACTTTCCGTGCCGCAGCTGTAGAGCAACTGAGCGTTTGGGTTGAGCGTGCTGGTGCGGACATGGTCAAACAAGCTGAAGGCGCGGATCCTGCATCGGTTGCCTTTGATACAATATCCCGTGGTATCTCGAAAAACTATGATGTGATTATTATTGATACCGCAGGGCGTGTGCAAACTGACACAGGGCTCATGAACGAATTGGCTAAAGTTTACCGTGTAATGGGAAAAGCACTGGATGGCTGCCCACATGAGGTATGGCATGTCGTCGATGGTGGCACAGGGCAAAACGCTATCGCACAGGTTGAGAAGTTTCGTGAAGTGATTCACACTACAGGCTTGATTGTCACCAAGCTAGACGGCACAGGCAAAGGTGGCATTTTACTGCAACTCTGCGATAGGTTTAAACTTCCTGTACGCTATGTGGGTGTGGGTGAAGCTTTGGAAGATTTAATGCCATTTAATCCTTCAGCTTATGTGGATAGCCTCCTACCCCAGACCTCTCACCCAGAAGGCTAGGCAAGCTGCCACAAACGCTTACCCTTAAACAACACGGGCTTCCACTTGGACTGATTGCCTGAAGGAAGCTCTGCAGCACCAGTAATCAAGTAGCCATCAGGGCTCATGGTTTTGGCAACCCTATCAATCACTTTTTTTCGTTCCTCCATCGTAAAGTAAATCAACACATTCCTCAGGAAAACTATATCAAATGGACCAAAACGACGAACCTGGCTGGGCAACAGGTCATCTACTAAATTGGCCGTTTGAAATTGCACCATACTTTTAATATCAGAGGAAATAGACCATACCTCCTTTTGCTCATCTTGATTAAAAAAGCGAACCAGGCGTGTAACTGGCATGCCTCGCTGTACTTCCATTTGTGAATACTCTCCTTTTTTCGCATAGCAAATAGCTTCTTGAGACAAATCTGTGCCTAATATTTTCACACGCTTATGCGCCTGAGGAATAGACTCGCTAGCCGCAATGGCTATTGAATAGGCTTCTTGCCCCCGTGATGCTGCTGCCGACCAAATGCGAATCGGTGAAAGCCTATGTTTACCATGCGTAAGCTCTGGCAAGATAAGTGTCTCCAATGCCTCGTAAGGGTATTGATCACGGAAAAATAATGTTTCATTGGTGGTCATCGCATCCACAGCAGCCTCAGCAACCGCTGAAGACTCTTGCTGGCGAATACGATAAATAAGCGTATTGATATCCGATGCGGCATGTGTTTTTAACAGTGGTTGAAGGCGTGTTTGAATCAAGTATTTTTTATCTTGTTGAATCACTATACCACTCTTGCGCTGCAAAAAATCACGAAACCAATGAAACTCTGTATCTCTCATCAACGATACTCCACACATTGTATCAAACGCCTGCCAATCGATTCCAAAGGTAAAATGTCATGTGCTGCCCCCAAATGCACAGCTGCACCTGCCATACCCCAAACCGTACTGGAAGCTTTATCTTGCACAATCACATGATTGTGCGTATCAAAAAGGTGCTTTGCCCCTTTTGCCCCATCATCACCCATACCTGTGAGAATGACCGCCAATGTTTTGATCCGGGGAGATAACTCAGCCAACGAATCAAACAAAACATCAACTGAGGGAATACAATGGTTAACCTTTTCACCTACTTCCAAAGCAACCCTTAAACGCGAGCCCAAAGCTTTGATTTTCATATGTATATCACCTGGTGCAATATAAATATGCCCTGCTTTTAGAACTTCTCCATCTTTTGCCACAGTACATAAAAGCCGACTCTCTTTTGTGATGCGTTCGGCTAACTTCTCAATAAACACCTTGGGCATATGTTGCGTAATCACAATAGGAACCGGGAAATCTTCAGGCAAGGGCTTCAATATGTCTGCCAAAGCATTGGGACCACCAGTGCTGGAGCCTACAGCGATAATTTGCGGGCATGTTTTCCTATGCTGCCGGCTTAATGACATGTTTTTCCTCCATCAGATACTTCCGCATGCGCAATACCTAAGATGTCAAGCTTTTCAACAACAACATCTTCGTTGAAAGGCTTCATGATATATTCATTTGCCCCTGCCGCCAGCGCACTCAACATCGAGCCCATACTGGTTTCGCATGTCACCACCACCTTAGGCTCTTCAATATACTGTGGCGTCAACCTAAGCTCGACTAAATAATCATAACCACTTTGTGTAGGCAAGTTAAAATCCAGTAATATCAATGCAATATCAGGATATGTATTCATCATTACCTTGGCTTGCTCTGCATCTTCAGCTTGCACAACATCAAATGCGAGGTGATGCAAAATATCAACCATCAATGATCGGGTTTCACTATCATGATCTACAGCCAAAGATCGCATGATTAATGTACCACTGTTTCTGCTTGCAATGTATTGACATTGGGGATGGTTAGCCCTATAAACCTATCCACATTAACCAACACCAATACCCGATCATCTTGCTTTAACACACCATCACTGACTTGTCGCCAAATCGCCGCCAAAGACTGTGGAGTGGCTTCAAAAGCATCTTCATTCATGGTAATCACTTCACCCACATCATCCACAATTAAACCGAAGTCTTCGCCACTAATGGTTTCGACAATAGCTACATGGAAAGGTACACCTTCATCCCGCCTGGGCAGACCAACCACTTGCCGAACTTCCAGTTCCGTAATCACCCTACCACGCAAGTTAATCAGCCCTGCCACTGCATCGGGAGCCTTGGGCATATGTGTCCGCAGCTGCTGCTTTACCACTTCTCGTACCTGCTGTACACGAAAGCCGATCCATTGTTCCCCAACACGGCAAGTTAAAAGCTCTGTTGTATGTTGTGATACTTTATGCTGTGTTGGAACTAATACCTGTTGCATAACAACTCCTATGCTGCCATGGTAGCAGTGCTATTGTTGCTGTTTTGTACGGGCAAAGAAGGCAAATGCTCTTGTAAAATGCGTGTAATGCTCTGCACCAAATGCTGGCTATCTGTTTTGGATAAAATATCGGAAAACACATGATTACCCACTGCTTGTATATCAAGATCCTGCTTGCCGGTTAGCGCAACTACAATCACTTGATGCAAAGATGGTTGCTGCTTCACCCATGTTGCCAACTCCACACCATTCACATTGGGCATTTCAATATCTGTAAGAATTAAGTCCGGAATAAATGTTGCCAACACCTCTTTTGCCTTTTCACCATCTTCTGCTATACGAATGATGAAGCCCATACTCTCCAGCATAGGAATGACCAACTGACGAAAAAACTGAGCATCTTCAACAAATAAAACTTTAAGTGAATCACCTTGGCTATGGTTTACAAACCAATCTGGATCAGCGCGTTGTACCACTTCAAACACATTCACCACTTCTGTAGCAACACCCTGAATCACTGTTGTACCTAGAAATAAAGGATTGTCAGAGCCTTTCTTGATTTCCATTTCAACTTCCAGGATATCCTCCACATCATCCACCTGCAAACACATCCGTTTACCATTATTGGGGTCACCATCAGAAAGAATAAGACAATAAACATCTTCATCCTTTTGCTGCGTTGTGGGTGGTAAAGCAAGCAAATCTGCCCATCGCAATACCGTAATTACTTCACCACGATATTGTAAAACTTCACCTGCCGCTGTTTTTTCAATACGCTCAGACTTAATATGCTCCAAACGCTCAACCAGAGTCATGGGAATGGCATAGTGCATCCCTGCTTGGCTAAATAAAAGGCTATGTTGCTGTTTATCCACATGCCCCACCAAGGCTTCATCTTCCAGGTGCTGTGCAGTTTCCATATCCGATGAAAGTTGAATCATGGATGCAAGACCATTGCAGTCAAAAATGGGAATGACTGTTCCATCACCTAAAATGCTGCACCCACCATAGAAGTTCAAGTGTTGAAAATGAACCCCTAGAGGTTTCACAACAATTTCTTCTGCTCCATAAATTTGATCTACAAGAATACCAAATGTTTTGTCACCCAAATCAACAACCACAATGGAGCCCGACAAGCTATCATCACTGGATAAGTCCAAGACAACTTTTAACCGCATCACAGGCAGCAACTTGCCTCGCAATCGATAAAATGGTTGCCCTGCAATCAAGCGCCAATCATCAGAATCATCAGGTGTACTTAATAATTCTTGTACACTCATTTGCGGAATTGCAAAGCGCTGCCCTTCACAGCCAATGACCATAGCAGAGATAATAGCCAGCGTCAGTGGAATACGTATGCGTAATGTTGTGCCCTGCCCTACGGTACTATCAATATCAACACTACCACCCACACGCTCAATTTCTGTTCGTACCACATCCATACCGACACCACGACCTGAAAAGTTTGTAACCTTATTAGCCGTGGAAAGTCCAGCATGAAAAATGAGTTGCAGGGCAGATTTTTGAGACATACTCTCAGCCTGTTCTTGACTCAACACACCCATATTTACAGCTTTTTGTTTAATCTTATTCGCATCAATACCACCACCATCATCATGGATAGTAATCAAAATGAAGCCTGACTCTTGCTCTGCTGATAAGGTTAATGTGCCGTGCTCTGGTTTATGGCTTTGCCTGCGCTTTTCTGGCGTTTCAATGCCATGATCACAACTGTTGCGAATAATATGGGTGAGTGGATCTTTAAGTGCATGAAGAATGGTGCGGTCAAGCTCTGTATCCTCACCTTGCATTACAACCTTGATTTTCTTACCTAGTTGTTTACCAATATCGCGTACAATGCGCGGCACACTACTCCATATAGTTTGGATCGGTTGCATCCGCGTGCGCAGCAACTGCGCCTGCAACTGTTCTGTAATCTGATCCACATCCCGCCCTATGCGCATCAACTCCATCGAACCTGATGCACGCACCATTTGCACCAAACTGTTGCGTGTTAATACCAACTCACCAACCTGATTCATCAGCTCATCAAGCAGCCCAATATCTACACGAATGCTGGCATTTCCTTGTGGCTTCTTAATAGACACTGAAGAAGTGCTTGGCCCTTCTTTCTGTGTTGACTGTTTTGTTTCTGATGTGAGTTCAGCTGTTTTGACTGCTTCATCCGATACTGTGGGAATATCATTGCTTTCTAGATCAACCGCAGCTTCTCTCCTGGGAGCCTTTTTAGGCTTATCAGATTGTCGCCCAGAGCTCTTAGCCAGCGTACGCTCTTCTTGCCCTGGTTGCTTCACAACAGAGCGGGCAATGCCAAGTATCTTCAACGCATCTGCCGCTGTTAGCGGCTCAATTTCACGCAATTTAGCAAACCCAGCCGCAATCACATCCGCTGCTGTTATCAAATGGTTTTCTTCCAATGCCTGCAACACAGGCTGCTCAAAGCCATCTAACCATGTTACAGCCAATGCCTTTTGACCATCACCTTCATTCGCAACCATACGCTCACAAGCTTGAAGTCGTGCAATCAAATCAGAATGATCAAGGTTTGGCTCTTTACCTTCGGCTTCCAAACCTTCCAGAAGCTGAGTAATGGCATCAGCACACTCCAAAAGCAAAGAAACAATATCCTCATCGACAGGGTATTTCAGTTGGCGAATACGATCCAATAGATTTTCGCCCGCATGCGCTATTTTTTCCAAGTGGGTCAGGTTTAGAAAACCACAACTTCCCTTTACCGTGTGTATAGTTCTAAAAATCGCATCCAACAGATCTGCATCCTCAGGATTAGCTTCCAAATCCATAAGTTGCTGTTCAATGTGTGCTAGATTTTCATTGCTTTCAGCCAGGAATTCAGCCAAGAGTTCTTCATCCATTACCTTTCTCCTATGCTCACCCACTTTCCAAGCTTAAAACAGCATCCCACCCACAGTTTCAATCAAAGCATCAGGTTCAAAGGGTTTGACCAGCCATGCGGAAATACCTGAGTTGTGCCCAATAGTCTTCTTATCCTCACCTGACTCAGTTGTGAGCATTACAATGGGTGTCTCAACATACTTTTCATGTTCTCTAAGTTTTTGAATCATGGTTAGACCATCCATGTTTGGCATATTCAAATCTGTTAAAATCAAATCAAAAGGAGGATCTGCCTGTAGTGCTTTATCCAAACCTTCCTGCCCATCTCTGGCCTCTTCCACACCAAAATCTACAGACAGCAGCGTGCGTTTTACTGTCATGCGTACCATCATTGAATCTTCCACAATCAATATTCTAGGACCACTCATAACTCACCCCTTAACACCATGCGTTCTTCTTCCATCACATACCGCTTAGACACTTCTTCTTCCCATAATGCTGCATCAGATACATCAGGTTGTGCCGTTGCCCAATCATCCAAACATGACTTAACATTATTTAATCTCTGGCTGACACGATCGATATTTTGCAAGTCAGTTAACGCATCCATGATGGCAGCTTCCACTTCAGGAGACACTCCCATATCTAAAATACCCATCAACTTTGCTAATCCACCCTCACTACTGCTTTGTAGCAAATCCACTGAACCTTCAACCTGCTTTTGTAACACACGAAGCAAGCGTTTATCTGCTTGTTTGGGCCATACTGTTTCACTCATCACTTCTCCTTGAACAGCCTCATGGTGTACCACGGCTTTTTCTTCAGCTTCAACCATAGCTGTTGTGTCTATTACACGCCTTTCAGGCTGCTTACCCTTATCCATGCCTTTATCTGCAACAGCATGATCTACAACCTTGGCTTCATCATGCTGGGCAATATCATCACCACGGCTTGTTTCTTTATGCTTAAGCACACCACGGCGACAGAAAAACAATGATGCAGTTTGTTGAGGTACATCCATTTCCGATACAGGTGAACCTGCCAGTAATGTCATTTGCCTAACTTGACCTGCCTGGTGAGGAAACAGGTGATCCAAGGCTGAGAACATTGAATACTGATGCTGATTCATATCCGCTTTTAGATATGCCATAAGCACCCAGCCCCGTCGCAACGCTTCTCGATAAACTCCATCCCAAGCGGTTTGACTGCCTTCCTCCAAAAGCCTTGAAGATTCAACATCCTCAACCAACACAGCATCACCAAGCATGTCTTCCATAAACTCATAAACATATTCATCCGTGATTGTCTCCTCTGGATATTGGGTGTGTCTAGCTTGTGTAAGCAATTGCCTTGCCATAAATACATCATGAAAAGCATCAGGTGAACCCACCCGAATATCCAGAACAGGATATTGCTGTGCCGCTGCCTGGAAATCTGGGATAAAGTCTCCATTTCTTGGTAAAACCATGAGCTTGGGTGGCGACCACCATTTGGTCTTTTCCTTGCGCCTGCTTAACATACCTCCAACCTCATGCAACCATAGTTCCAACAAAGAATCCTCAGTTCCATCACCGCTCTTTCCAGGGTACAACATCATCACCTTGCAGCCTCGCAATTTGGCTTCTAATACTTGAGTATCCAAACCATCCCAAGCATGAACATGAAGGTTCAACACACATGAACCTGAAGCATTCACCTTGCTCTCAATATCTGCCAAAGCTTGCTGCTGCATCGTCAAATGTTTTGCATCACAAGTGCTAAAAACATGACAAGTTAACTTATGATGACGCTCCGCCATTTCTTCAATCATGGCTGCAAGTCCTGGGTGCCATCCCAAAAACATCATGGATAAATCCCAAGTTTCTGCCCAAGTAAAGGCTTGAAGCTCATTATGGTGTGTGCGTTCACCCAACCCAAAACTCTGATTCAAAATACTCGCCCACAGCAGTCGCTCCCGCCCTAAAACAATAAGCACATCAAAGTGTTCATCTTGTGAGAGATGGATTAAGTCGCTACATAAAATATATGTGCCATCACTTCGTCTTGCCGCCAACACATTAAGCCCCTGCTCAAAGGTGTTGGTCAGCCATGCTTCTAGTAGCATTTGCTTTTGTTCATGTTGAATCATTGCACCTGCGCTACTGGTATAAACCTCAAAATGCCAAATCATAGCATTAAGCCCTGATTCCCCTGCCACAATATCAAGCATCTGAATACCAAGCTCAGGCATTTGGCTACAATGGTGCATTTGATACAACATCCTCGCCCGAACCGATGATGAGTCCAACACTTTCATCGCTAGGGAACCTGCATAAACATCCTGGATACTTGGCGGTAATACACTTTCAGAAATACATAGCCCATCCACATGCAACTCACGCGCGAGATGGTGCATATCGGCAACCTCTGTAGGATCCATATGATGATGATGTTTCGCTATAAACATCACCACTTGACGAACACCTGTAATATTAAACTGGGCAATAATATTGCGTGCGCCCTTCACCACTTCTCGTATGCTTAACCAAGCGCCAACTTGAGATGCACGAACTTGCGCTTGCCCGTGAAATATCCACACTGAAGGAAAAGAGTGTTGCATTCGAGCACAAAGTTGACCCAACTTATGCAAAATAGGCAAAGCTTGCTCGTTATATCCCATAAACAAAATATGCTCTCGTGCCGACAACGAACTATTGGCAAGCTCATCAAGCATATATTTCATCACATTCGAGCCTAAGCTTACCACCAGGGCAAAAAAGAAAATGCCCGAAAGAACCAATACCACAGTGACCACAGCCAATGTTGGTGAAAAGGCTTCAGATGGTGCAGCACCAGGATCAATCATCAAGCGAAAAACATACAATAAGACTTGATATGGTGTGTAATCAATTTGGTTTGTCTCACCATCATCATTCATGTCCAAAGCAGGGTAAACATACCATATCGCAACCGCACCCACGACCATGTACGCAGCAAACAAACCTGCAAGCATACTACCTTCTTGGCGAATCTCAGGAAGAAAAAGCACGCGCCTTGCTGCTTCAACAATGCGCCCAAGCGGGTTAAGCATGATTAAAAAGCGTGCCAAACGAAGGGCTATCCAAGCCGTACTCAGCTGAGGAACAATACCCATGACTGCAATTGCTGCGAATATATCCAAAGGAACAAATGCTAGCTCAAAAGTTCTGCGTTTACCTCGTGGTAGAATGCGATAAACTGAATATGCCCGATAGCCTGTTTCAATAATAAGCAGCACACCAATATAGATTGCAGCCCAAGGCAAGCTCCATGCCACTGCCGATAACGCGAGCATTGCCATGGCAAGAGGAAGCGAAAAAACCATAGCATCAAAAGTGAGAAAACGAAAAATGCGCAACATCCGTAGCATATACATACCACGAAACAGCCTGACAATTCTCAAATAAACACCTTGATCCAGCACAGATGCTGGCATAAGTATGGTGATAAACATACTTAAAGTAGCAATGCCATCCAACATAAGAAAAACAAGCTCAAGTTTATTCCGAAAGCCGCGCTCCTTTTGCAACCAAAGGCGCATAGCCCATTCCACAGTAAAAAAAACAGCCATGGGCAATAACACAAAGAAATAACGCTCAAAAAAACATAAGGCTAATGCCGCCATCACTACAACCGCATAACGAGGATGTGAAAATACGCGTTCACCCAGCAGCAACCACTCTCGTTTAGAATGTTGCCCTGAAATCATCTTGCGCAACCTTGTGATAATACTGCTTTGTGAAGATTGCGCTTGCTGTGAAGCATCACTTTCAACATCAGAAACAGGCTGCTGAACAAGCCGCGCATGAGAAGGGGTGTCACTACTCATAGGTATATACATCGCTTGTTGGTCTTGTGTGCTTGATAAAAGTAACTTCTCATTACATACATGCCGTTGTATTGGATGGGATTGCTTGCGCTCTAGCATTTGCGCAAGCTGTCCAAAAAATGGCTCACGCGACCTGACAAATCCTTACCTTGAGTATAAACCGAGCGAGCGGCAGTATTCACTTCTTGGGCCGCATGACCTGTTGCATCTGCGGCTTTACTTACACTGCCAATAGCCTCGCTCACCTGCTCTGTTGCCATCGACGCCGACTGCACACTTTGTACAATAAGCTGAGTTGCCTGGCTTTGCTGGTCAGTTGCCGTTGCAATAACTTCATTTGTTTTATTCATTGCTTGAATGGTATCACCAATCTTTTTAATCGCTGCAGCAGCATCTCTGCTTTCTGTTTGAATTGCTAGGATTTGCTTGGCGATTTGTTCTGTTGCCTTGGCTGTTTGATTAGCAAGCTCTTTCACTTCTCCTGCCACCACCGCAAAGCCTCTCCCAGCTTCACCAGCTCGTGCCGCCTCAATACTCGCATTGAGTGCCAGCAAATTGGTTTGTTCCGCAATATCGGTAATCACATTGACGACCTGCCCAATTTCTTCAGATACTGAAGACAGCTTGCGTACTGTTTGATTGGTGTGCTGCGCCTCATCCACTGCTTGCTCTGAAATACTGACCGCAGTTTGCACTTGCTCAATGATATGATGGATGGAGGATGCCATTTCATCTGCCGCACTTGCCGC
>Ga0256839_1000626_pt1 | contig 45300 bp, 40 predicted proteins | sample 354166metaG_FD_185968 | JGI IMG/M metagenome (GOLD analysis project Ga0256839, IMG submission 185968) | Hydrothermal vent microbial communities from Mid Atlantic Ridge, Atlantic Ocean - 354-166 | ecosystem: Environmental > Aquatic > Marine > Hydrothermal vents | place: Atlantic Ocean: Mid...
CTTTCCGGCGGTGTCGGGCTTTCCGGCGGTCTCGCGTTGCTCGGCGTCCGTCTTTCCGGTGGCGATGGCGGGGCGGGGCTCGACCTCGCTCCCGGTTTTCCCGGCTCGTGCCGCCGACCGGGATCCCCGGGCCCTGGTCTGCCGTCCCGTTCCGCTCGCTCCCCCGCCACTCCCCGACTGTCGGCTGCGCGCCATTCCTGTGCCGTCCCTTGGTTCGACGATCCTGTCCGTTGGCACTCGCGCGGCGGGACCGTGCCCACGGTCCGCCGGCCCGGAAACGAAGCGCTAGCAGCTCGGCATGTGCGCTTCAAGGCAGTCCAGTAGCGCCGTATGGTCGCGCTCCCGGGCCACCACGATCTCGAGGCTGGAGAGATCGGTGACCTCTTCGGCCACCGCCTCGCTGAGGCAGACGCAGAGCACACCTTCGAGGCCGGCCTCCAGATCGCTGTCGCGGATCAGCCGGGCGAAGGTCGCCGCCGTGCGCGGAGAATAGAGCAGCACCGCACCGATCGCACGGCGGCTCAGGGCGTGCCGTGTGCGCGAGCCGATCTCCTCGCGCGGAACCGTCTCGTAGACGATCACCCGTTCGTAGGAAAAGCCCGCCGTCCGCAACTCGCCGGCGATGTCGCCGCGCACCTCGCGGCCGCTCGGATGGAGGAGCGTGCCGGCGTTCGGGTCGAGCTCGAGCTTCACCTGCTCGACCAGCGACCGCCAGTCGCCGCGCGCCGTCCGCACATCCGTGGCACCCCGTTGGCGCACCGCCCGTGCGGTGCCGCGCCCGACCGTGTAGACGGGCAGACCGGCCAACTCGCGGCCGAGAGCGTAGGCGGCGTTGGCGCTGGTCAGAAGCACGGCCTGCAGGGTCTCCGGCCGGGGCAGGGAAAACGGGACGCGGCGGGTCTCGAACACCGGATCGACGAGGGTCAGATAGCCACGCTCGCGCAGCTCCCGAGCGGTCTGCTCGCCCTGTTCGCGAGCCCTGGTGATCAGGATCCAGCGCTTGCGTGCCCGGCTGTCCATCATCCGCGGTCCTCGCCCTCCATCCACTCCACCTCCCCCGGAAGGATTCGTCACGAAGCTTCCGATCGCACCATGCGCGCGGCCTCCAGAGCCAGTCGCCGGGCCGCGGCGGCCTCGCCACGAAGTTGCACGCGATGCACGCGGCTGCCGTCCGGTTCGGCCAGCAGCCCGCGGAAGCGCACGCTTCCGTCCGCCATCTCGCAGAGGGCTGCGATCGGTGTCCGGCAGGATCCGTCCAATGCCGCCAGGAACACCCGCTCGGCCTCGACGCACAGCCGCGTATCGAGATGGTCGATCCGGGCGAGAAAGTCGAGAGTGCGGCGATCGTCGGAGCGTACCTCGATGCCGATCGCCCCCTGTCCCACCGCCGGCAGCATCTCTTCGGCGTCCAGGAGACGGTTCGCCTCGCCGAGAAGGCCGAGCCGCTCGAGGCCGGCGGCGGCGAGAAAGGTGGCGGTGATCGCCCCCTCCCGCACCTTGCGCAGGCGGGTCTGGACGTTGCCGCGCAGATTGACGATCCGGAGATCGGGACGCATCGCCCGCACCTGGGCGGCGCGGCGCAGCGATGCGGTGCCGATCACCGCCCCCGCGGGCAGACCGGCCAAGGCGGTGTCGGCCGGGCCGATCATGGCGTCGCGAGGATCCGCCCGCGGCAGGCAGGCCGCGATTTCGAGCCCGGCCGGCAGCTCGGTCGGCACGTCCTTCATGGAATGCACCGCGACCTGGATCTCACCGGCCAGCAGCGCCTCCTCGATTTCCTTGGTGAACAGGCCCTTGCCACCGATCTCGGTGAGCGGTCGATCGAGGAAGCGGTCGCCCGATGTCCTGATGACGCGGACCGCGACCGCATCGGGCTCGGCGAGCTCGGGACAGGCCGCGGCGAGGGCGCGACGGACCATCTCCGCCTGGGCGAGAGCCAGGGGCGAGCCCCTGGTGCCGATGGTCATTCGGGCGGACGACTTCACGCGTATGGTTCCCGTTCCATATGTTGGGGCGGCTTGTAGCAGAGGTGGATGCCGGTGACGACAGCGGCGAAGCTCCGTGTGCTGGGAATCGAGACGAGCTGCGACGAGACGGCGGCGGCGGTGGTCCGGGGCGATCGCAGGGTGCTGGCCGAGGCGGTGTTCGCGCAGCTCGATCTGCACGCGCTCTACGGCGGTGTGGTGCCGGAAATCGCCGCCCGGGCCCATGTCCGCAAGCTCGACCGGATGATCGCCGCGGTGATGGCCGAGGCGGGGCTGGTCTTCGCCGATCTCGACGGGGTCGCGGTGACCGCCGGCCCCGGCCTCGCCGGCGGCCTGCTGGTCGGGGTGACCACCGCCCAGGCGCTGGCCGGCGTCCACCGGCTGCCGCTCTATGCGGTGAACCATCTGGAAGCCCACGCTCTCACTGCCCGCCTGACCCACGGCATCGATTTCCCCTATCTCCTGCTGCTCGTTTCGGGCGGCCACTGCCAGCTCCTGGTGGTCGAAGGCATCGGCCGTCACCGGCGCCTCGGAACCACCATCGACGATGCGGTGGGCGAGGCTTTCGACAAGGTGGCGAAGATGCTCGGGCTCGGATATCCGGGCGGTCCGGCGGTGGAATCGCGGGCCCGCGAAGGCGATCCCGAACGCTTCGTTCTGCCGCGGCCGCTGCTGGGTCGGCCCGGCTGCCATTTCTCCTTCTCCGGCCTCAAGACGGCGGTGCGCCATCGGATCCTGGAGCTCGGCGACGATCGCCTCGACCGGACCGTGGTGGCCGATCTCTGCGCCGCCTTCCAGGAGGCGGTGTGCGAGGTGCTGGTCGACCGTACCCGGCGGGCCATGGCGCTCTTCCGGGCGCGGTACGAGGTTTCTCCGGTGCTGGTGGTGGCCGGCGGCGTCGCCGCCAACCGGGCGATCCGGACCGTGCTCGAAGAGCTCGCGGCGGCGGAGGGTTTCTCCCTCGTTCTGCCGCCGCTTCGGCTGTGCGGCGACAATGCGGTGATGGTGGCCTGGACGGGCCTCGAACATCTGGCGGCGGGACGGCCGCCGGCGGCCATCGCCGATGTCCGGGTCCGCACCCGCTGGCCCCTCGATCCGGAGGCCGAGCCGGCACCGGGCGGCGGTGTGAAGGCCTGATCAGGCGGCCTGGCTGCGTTCCGCGCGCGGCGTGCGCCCGTACATCTGGCGGTAGCAGGTCGAGAAATGGGAGGCCGAGACGAAGCCGCAGGCGCAGGCGATGTTCATGATCGGCATGTCCGTCTGATAGAGGAGATGCCGTGCCCGCTCGAGGCGCAGCTCGAGATAGTATTGCGCCGGCGTGCGACCGAGATGCTTGCGGAACAGCCGTTCGAGCTGGCGCCGCGAGAGCCCGATGTAGCGGGCCAGCATCTCCTGGCTCAACGGCTCCTCGATGTTGGCTTCCATCAGCTCGATGGCGGTGATGAGCTTGGGATGATGGACCCCGACGCGGACCCGGATCGGCATCCGCTGGCGGTCGCGGGGACCGCGGATGCGGTCCAGCATGCACTGCTCCGAGACCTTGGTGGCGAGGCGTTCGCCGTGCTGTGTCGAGATCCGGTAGAGCATCATGTCGAGGGCGGAGGTGCCGCCCGAACAGGTGAACCGGTTGCGGTCGAACTCGAACAGATTGCCGGCCACGTCGATGTCCGGGAAGGCCTCGATGAAGCCGGGCAGGTTCTCCCAGTGGATGGTGCAGCGATGGTCGGTGAGCAGCCCGGCCCGGGCGAGGATGTGGGCGCCGGTGCACAGGGCCCCGACCTGGGCCCCGTGACGGTCGACCCGCCGCAGCCAGGCCAGCACCTCGCGATCCTCGTAGCGCTCGGCACCGAGGCCGCTGCACAGGATCACCGTCGGCGGCGGCGCGGTGTCGATCTGCAGCCGCTGCATCGGCATGTCCACCTGGATGGCGACCCGATTGCTGGCCCGCACCGGACCACCGTCCGGCGACAGGACGAGCCAGCGGTAGAGCTCCCGCCCCGAGACCCGGTTGGCGATCCGCAGCGGTTCGATGGCGCTCGTGAAGGCCAGCATGGAGAAGTCCGGGACCAGCAGGAAGGCCACCGTCTCCGGTGTCGGCGGTGGGCGTCCGCGCCCTTCCGCCTCGCCCCGGACCGCGTCGCTCGACAGCATGACCGTCATCACCGGCCTCTTTCCACCGTGCTTGTCGCAGAAATACCACAGCGGTCGGAGGCGAGGCAAAGAGGAAAGTCGAAGGCGCCTTTTTTCCCGGAGGCTTAGAGCCCTGCGGGATGGCGAAGAAACAGGTCGCGGGAAGGCAAGCGCGTGCCCCCGCTTGCGTTAGCACCTCGTCCGGCGGAAAAGAGGTCCGCAAGGCGTCCTGTCGGGGAGGCGCACATGCGCCGCTATTCGATCTTCACCCTCGCGCGCAATGCGCTGACCGGTCATCGGGATTGGCCGCGGGCCTGGCGGAGTCCGGAACCGCGCTCCCGCTACCGGGTGGTGATCGTCGGTGGCGGCGGGCACGGCCTGGCGACCGCCTACTACCTCGCCAAGGAACACGGCATCCGCGACCTGGCGGTGCTGGAGAAGCGATGGCTCGGGGGCGGCAACACCGGGCGCAACACCACGATCATCCGTTCGAACTATCTGCACGACGAGAGTGCGGCTCTCTACGATCACGCGCTCCGTCTGTGGGCCGGCCTTTCCCGCGAGCTCAACTTCAATGTCATGTACAGCGACCGCGGTGTGATGATGCTCGCCCACAACCCCCACGACGTGCAGATCTTCAAGCGCCACATCCACGCCAACCGCCTCAACGGCATCGACAACGAGTGGCTGACGCCGGCGGAGGCCAAGGCCTATTGTCCGCCGCTGTCGATCGATCGCACCGCCCGTTATCCGGTGGCGGGCGCCGCTCTGCAGCGGCGCGGCGGGGTCGCCCGTCACGACGCGGTGGCCTGGGGTTACGCCCGGGCCGCCGACTCCCTCGGCGTGGACATCATCCAGAACTGCGAGGTCACGGCGATCCGCCGCGAGGGAGATCGCGTCACCGGCATCGAGACGACCCGCGGCAGCATCGCGGTCGAGAAGCTGGGCATCGTCGTCGCCGGCCATTCGAGCATTCTCGCGGAAATGGCCGGCTTCCGCCTGCCCATCGAGAGCTATCCTCTGCAGGCGCTCGTTTCCGAGCCGGTCAAGCCGATCTTCCCCTGCGTCGTGATGTCGAACACGGTGCACGCCTACATCAGCCAGTCGGACAAGGGAGATCTCGTCATCGGTGCCGGCACCGACCAGTACGTCTCCTACAGCCAGCGCGGCGGCATCCAGGTGATCGAACACACCCTCGAAGCCATCGTCGAGCTGTTCCCGATCTTCTCGCGGATGCGGATGATGCGCCAGTGGGCCGGGATCGTCGATGTCACGCCGGACCGCTCGCCGATCATCGGCAGGACCCCGGTGCGCGGTCTCTACATCAACTGCGGCTGGGGAACCGGCGGCTTCAAGGCGACACCCGGCTCCGGTCATCTGTTCGCCTGGACCATCGCCAGGGACGAGCCGCATCCCGTCAACGCGCCCTTCGATCTCGACCGCTTCGCCAGCGGTCGTCTGATCGACGAGGCGGCGGCCGCCGCCGTCGCCCATTGAGACGCGGTTCGAGGGAAGAGACCATGCTCCGGATCCCCTGTCCCTTCTGCGGCCCGCGGGCGGAAATCGAGTTCCGCTGCGGCGGCGAGGCGCACATCCGCCGCCCGGCGGATCCCGACGCCCTGAGCGATGCGGAATGGGCCGACTATCTCTTCATGCGCGGCAATCCCAAAGGCGTCCATTTCGAACGCTGGTTCCACGCCCACGGTTGCCAGCGCTGGTTCAACCTCGCCCGCGATACCGTGGGCGATCGCATTCTCGCGGTCTATGCGATGGGCGCGGAACCCCCGGCCGGGCTGCGCCGGGAGGCGGAGGTGCGCGGAGATGACTGAGGGGGTGGCGCGGCTGGCGAAAGGGGGACGCATCGATCGCGCGCGACCGCTCCGGTTCCGGTTCGCCGGCAAGCTCTACATCGGCTACGCCGGCGACACCCTGGCCTCGGCCCTCCTGGCGAACGGCATCCACCTCGTCGCCCGAAGCTTCAAGTACCACCGGCCGCGCGGCATTCTCACCGCCGGTGCCGAGGAACCGAACGCCCTCCTGCGGATCACGCGTGGCGACGGGCGTGTCGATCCCAACACGCGGGCGACCACCCTGCCGCTCTTCAACGATCTCGATGCCGCACCGCAGAACTGCCGTCCCGGGCTCCGCTTCGATCTGCAGGCGATCAACGGTCTGCTGGGACCGCTGTTCCCCGCCGGCTTCTACTACAAGACCTTCATGTGGCCGGCTTCCTTCTGGAAGCGGTTCTACGAGCCGCGCATCCGGGCGGCGGCGGGGCTCGGCGAGGCGCCGCGTCAGCCGGATCCGGACCGCTACCTCCACCGCTTCGCCCATTGCGAAGTGCTGATCGCCGGCGGCGGACCGGCCGGGATCGCCGCTGCGCTGGCCGCCACCCGCGCCGGTGCCCGGGTGATCCTCGCCGAGGAGCAGCCGCAGTTCGGCGGCTGGCTCACGGGCGAGGGGGCCTTGCGGGCGCGGATCGACGGCGAAGCGCCCGATGCCTGGCTGGAAGCCGCGCTGGCCGAACTGCGGGCGGCCGGGAATTGCCGTCTGCTGCCCCGTACCAGCGTGTTCGGTTGCTACGACCACAACCTCGTGGGTCTGCTCGAAGACGTCGCCGATCACAAGTTCGCACCGGCCGCAGGCGAGCCGCGTCATCGCCTGTGGAAGGTGCGTGCGGCCCGGGTGGTGATCGCCACCGGGATGACCGAACGGCCGCTCGTCTTCCCGGCCAACGACCGGCCGGGGATCATGATGGCCGGGGCGGCGGCGACCTATCTGCACCGCCATGCGGTGCTGCCGGGCCGCGAGATCGTGATCGTCACCAACAACGACAGTGTCTACGGGCTGGCCGGGGATTTCGTCGCCGCCGGCGCCCGGGTGACCCTGGCCGATGCCCGCCGGGAGATTCCCGACTCGATCGCCCTCCCGGCCCGGAACCGGGGTGTCGAGCTCCTTCCCGGAACCCTGCCCGCGGGCAGCGAGGGCCGCCTGCGGGTGCGGCAGATCCATCTCCGCTCGCGCGACGCCGGGACGACCCTGCCGGTGCCCCGGGCCTGTGATCTGGTGCTCGTTTCCGGCGGCTGGAGCCCGAATCTCGCGCTTTTCGCCCAGGCCCGCGGGGAACTGCGCTGGGACGCGGAGCTGGCCGCCTTCCGGCCCGGACCGGCGCATTGGCCGATGTGCTGTGCCGGCGGCGCCAACGGAACCCGCCGCCTCGGCGAGGCGATCGCCGACGGTCTGCGGGCCGGCGCCGCGGCGGCGGCCGCCGCCGGCTTCGAGAAGCCGGCACCCGAGCCCCCCTCGGTCGAGGAGGGACCGGCCTGGACCGTCGAACCCCTGTGGTGCGTGCCCGGCTGCAGTTCCCGTGAGCGCGGCGAGGCCTTCGTCGATTTCCAGCACGATGTCACCGCCCGCGATCTCGGCCTGGCCTTGCGCGAGGGCTACGAATCGATCGAGCATGTCAAGCGCTACACCACCACCGGCATGGGCACCGACCAGGGCAAGCTCGGCAATCTCAACGCCCTCGGGATCGTCGCCGGAGAGAAGGGGGTGCCGGTCCCCGCCGTCGGCGTCACCACCTTCCGCCAGCCCTGGACCCCGGTGCCCTTCGGCGCCCTGGTGGGGGCCAATCGCGGCCCCCTTTTCGATCCCGTGCGCCGGACGCCGATGCACGCCTGGGCCGAGCGGGCGGGGGCGGTGTTCGAGGACGTCGGCCAGTGGAAGCGTGCCCGGTATTTTCCCCGCGAAGGCGAGGACATGCAGGCGGCGGTGCAGCGCGAGGCGAAGGCGGTACGGGCTTCCTGCGGCATGCTCGACGCTTCGACCCTGGGAAAGATCGACATCCGCGGCCCCGATGCCGCGGAGTTCCTGAACCGTGTCTATACCAACTCGTGGGCGAAGCTGGCGGTGGGTGCCTGTCGCTACGGGCTGATGCTGGGCGAAGACGGGATGGTCTTCGACGACGGGGTGACGGCCCGGCTCGGCGAGGATCATTTCCACATGACCACCACCACCGGCGGCGCCGCCCGGGTGCTCGCCTGGCTCGAGAACTGGCTGCAGACCGAATGGCCGGAGCTCCGGGTCTGGTGCACCTCGGTCACCGAACAGTGGGCGACCATGACCGTCACCGGGCCGAAGGCGCGCGAGGTGCTGCGGCCGCTGGTCGAAGATGTGGATCTCGGGCGGGACGCCTTTCCCCACATGACCTTCCGGAGCGGCCGGGTGGCGGGGGTGCCGGCGCGCATCTTCCGGATCAGCTTCACCGGCGAGCTCTCCTTCGAGGTCAACGTCCCGGCGGGCTACGGGCTGCACGTCTGGGAGGCTCTCCTGGAAGCGGGTGCGCCGCACGGCCTCACGGTCTACGGCACCGAGACGATGCACCTGCTGCGGGCCGAAAAGGGTTACATCATCGTCGGCCAGGACACCGACGGCACGGTGACCCCCTTCGATCTCGGCATGGGCTGGATCGTGTCGAAGAAGAAGGGCGATTTCATCGGCCGTCGCTCCCTGTTCCGGAGCGGGATGCGGCGGTCGGACCGCAAGCAGCTCGTCGGTCTCCTGACCGAGGACCCGGCGCTCGTGCTGGAAGAGGGAGCGCAGATCGTCGAGGATCCGCGGCAGCCGTTGCCGATGCGGATGATCGGCCATGTCACCTCGAGCTATCGGAGTCCGAATCTCGGCCGTTCCATCGCCCTCGCGATGGTGCGGGGCGGTAGGGAACGGTCGGGCCAGAGGCTCTGGGTACCGCGGCTCGACGGTCCGGCGATTCCGGTCGAGGTCACTTCGCCCGTCTTCTACGATCCCGAGGGGACGCGTCTCCATGTCTGAGCCGGTCCTGCGCACCCCGCTCGGCCTTCGGGCCGTCGTCTTCGGGCGCCGCCCTTCGGCTCCCGCGGTGCGGCTCGAGGAGGCCCCGGCCGCCGTGCGGGTCGGGTTGCGGGCGAGCGCGGAGGACGCGGCGCGGATCGGCGTCGCGCTCGGGCTCGATCTGCCGGGACCGCCGCTGCGGGCGGTGACGGGCGAGCTGGTCGTCGCCCTCCGCCTCGGCCCCGAGGAATGGCTGCTGCTGGCCGCGGATCCGGATCCGCGGCCGATCCTCGCGGCGATCGCCGGGGCCGCGGAGGGGGGCCATGTCGCGGCCGTCGATCTCGGTCATCGGTTCGCCGAGATCCTGGTCTCCGGTCCGGCGGCGCCGGAGGTGCTCGCCGCCGGCTGTCCGCTCGATCTCGATCCGCGGTTCGCCCCGCCCGGCTTCGCCTCCCGCACGCTCCTCGGTAAGTGCGAAATCCTGCTGCACAGGCTGGGGGAGAACCGTTTCCGACTGCTGGTGAACCGTTCGTTCGCCGAATACTGCTGGCGTTTTCTCGAACATGCCGCTCTCGAGTTCGGCACACCGGCCCCCGTCACCCGATCGTGACAGCCGGCCGATCTCTCCGACCTTCGCGGGACATACGCCTTTCAACGCGGATCGGCTTTGCCCTAAGGTACGAGGCAGGACGGGTCCTTTCGCGGAGGTCGTGGTGATGCGCGCCGATCGGATCGATCCCGAGCAGGCGTTCCGTGCGGGGCTCCTGGGCCTGCCGCTGCACGCCGCTCTGGCACCGCGTGGGCTGGCCGAGGCGCAGGCCGGCTTCGCCCACGGTCCCAACGAGGAAACGGCGCTCGCGACGCACCGGCTTCCGGGGCTGCGCGATCCACAGGCGGCCTACGAGACCGGCCGAGCCCTGCGCTACATCGCCCGCCTGTTCGATCGGGCTCGCGCTCCCGAGCATGTGGGGCGCCAGTTCCGCGACAATCTCGCCGCCGCCATCCTCACCCATCACATGCGCCACACCGGTCGTCCCTGGACCGTCGAGGACACCGTCGAGATGTTCATGGAGCTTTACACTCGGGTCCTGGGAGGCGGGGATGCCGAGGGCGAGATCGTGCGGCGCCGCATCCTCCAGCACGCCCGCGAGGAGCCGCGAGCCACGACACCCGCCGCCGCCCGGGCCCGGAGTCGCCTGATCCGGGCGCTGCGTGGGAGCCGGGCGGCGAGCTTCTGAAAGGGCCGCGTCTCAGAAGGCGGAGAGCGCTTCGCGCAACGGTGCCGCGGCGGGATTGGAAACCTCGCCGGCGATGATCGCCTCGGGGCTCACCGGGCGCCCGTAGTAGGCCTCGTTCCAGTCGTTTTTCGGGATGATGCCCATGCCCTCGACGGTGAGGCCGGCGAAGAGACCGACGTTGCGGGAAAAGACGTAGACGTCCTCGCCGAAGTTGGTGGTCGTTCCGGTGCCGATGCTGCCGCCCACCGGCCCCACCGCGGCGCTGGCGTCGGCGCCCAGCTTGAGACCCTGGTCGAGGAGCTTGTTCACCGCCGATTCGTTCATGATGGTGATCAGCATGTCCGAGGCCTTGCCGCCGATCTGCAGACCGATGGTGGCTCCGGCCAGGGTGACGAAGACCGGATCGCTCCATTCACCGGTCTCGACGTCGCGGGCCAGCAGGACTCCGACTCCGTACTTGCCCCCGATGATGAACCCGCCTTCGACGAGATTCGGCGCCACCACCACGCCGTAGGCGTTCTGCACGTAGACGGTGACGGCGCGGAAGTTCGGATCCCCACGGAAGTCGTCGACGACGACCTTCGCCCGATCGACGAGACGCTGCTGTTCGCTGGGCTGGGCACGGAGCGCGAACGGCATCGTCAGGGCGAGGACCAGGAAGGTCCTTGCGAAAAGCGCGGGAAGCTTCATGGACGGTTGGCTCCGGCGGCAGGAAGACGGGAGGAAGCGAAACGGATCCCCGATTCGGGGCGAACGCACAGTATCGCGTCGTCGCCGCCGGTCAAGGCGGGGGCCGCCGGCGATCGCTTGTCGACACCGCCTTCTGCCCCCAATATCCGCCCGCCGGCCCGAACCCTCCTCGCGACGGAAACCCCATGAACGAGATTCGCCTTCCCGAGATCGAACGCGCGCCCGAGCTCGGACGCCTCGAGGAAACCCTCGTCGAGCTGCGCCGCCGGGGTGCCGAGGATCCCTTTCTCAACCCGATCGATCTCCTCGGACTGCACATCCTGCGCGAGCTCCAGGCCGGGCGGCTCGACGAGGCGGCTCTGGAACGGATGATCGGCTGTCTCACGACCGAGGCCTTCGTCCAGCGTGCCGCGCGAATGCGGGAGTATCTCGGCGAACTGGATCCCGGGCGCAACCGGGAGATCCTGCGTGGCCTGCTGCGCGGCCTGTTGCTGGAGGACGGCGCACCGGTACCCTTCGCGGAAGCGAGGGCCCGGCTGGAACGGCGCTGGTTCGGTTTCGTCTTCACGGCCCACCCGACCTTCGGCCTCGGTGCCCGTCTTCAGCGGATGCTCGCCGCCCTGGTCCTCGGGCGCGACGAGCGGGGCGAGGAACTCGACCCCGTGCGCCGCCGGGAACTGCTGCGGACCCTCGTGACGATGCCGCACCGTCCCGCGAAGCGGCTCGATCTCGACCACGAGCTGGCCCGGGCGCTGGAGGCGATCGCCCATCTGCAGGAGGCGATCCGCGGCATGTACGAAATCCTCGCCGATGAGCTCCGGGAACTTTATCCTGAGGAATGGTACGGGATCGTGCCGCGGCTGGTCACCATCGCGAGTTGGGTGGGCTACGATCTCGACGGACGTGCCGACATCTCCTGGGCGCAGACCTTGGCGAGCCGCCTCACCCTGCAGCTCGAGCAGCTCGAGCGCTATCGGCGTCGCCTCGCCGCCATCCGGCGGGAAGCCGTCCGGTACCGGGAAGAGATGGCGGTTCTCGAACTGATCGAGGCGCGTCTCGCGCTCGCCTGCAAGGTCACGCGGGAGACACGCGATGCGTTGATCCGTGCGAGGTTCGGCGACCCGGCGTGGTTGTCGGACCTGGCGGCCGTCTCCCGGGAGCTGGTCGCCACCCGGGAGGTGCGGCTCGCCGATCGTGCGGTGCTCGTCGAACTCCTCGATCGGGCGATCGCCGCCTGCCGCGAGCCGGATGCGCTGCGCGCGCTCTGGGTGCTGCGCGCCGAAGTGGCCAATCACGGGCTCGTCGCGGCCCGCACCCACCTCCGCCTCAACGCCCGACAGCTCCACAACGCCGTCCGCAATACGATCGGCATGGAGCACGCGCCCGACGATCCGACCTGGCGGCTGAGCTATCTCGAGGCGGTGGAGCGGCTGATCGCGGAAGCGGAGCCGGTGTCGGTCAACTTCGGGTCCCTCGTCCACGAACAGGCGACGGCCCGCCGGGCGTTCATGATCTGCGCCCAGCTCCTGAAACATCTCGACGGCGGGGAGCCGATCCGTTTCCTGATCGCCGAATGCGAGACCGCGTTCACCCTGCTCGCGGCGCTCTATCTCGCGAAGCTGTTCGGAGTCGACGACCGGGTCGACATCTCGCCGCTGTTCGAGACCCGCAAGGCGCTCGAGCGGGGCGCCGGGATCATCGCCGAGGCGCTCGCCCGTCCCGCCTATCGCGACTATCTGCGGCGACGCGGCCGGATCTGCATCCAGACCGGCTATTCCGACGCCGGACGCTATATGGGACAGACGGCGGCTTCGGTGGCGATCGAACGGATCCGGCTGTCACTCGTGGACACCCTCGCCGAGCACGGGCTCGCCGATCTCGAGGTCGTGATCTTCGACACCCACGGTGAAAGCATCGGTCGCGGGGGCCATCCCGAAAGCCTGCGGCGCCGTCTCGAGTACGTGGACACGCCCGAGAGCCGGCGCCGCTACGCCCGGAAGGGGATCCTCCTGCGACAGGAGACCAGCTTCCAGGGCGGCGACGGCTATCAGCTTTTCCTGCGCGACGAAACCGCGTTGGCGGTCCTCTGCCGGTGTCTCGAGCACGTCTTCGCGCCACCGCCCGAGGAAACCGATCCCTTCTACCGACGCACCACCTACGTGGACGAGTTCTTCGCCGCGGTGCGCCAGTTCAACACGCGGCTGATCGACGATCCCGCCTACGCCCGTCTGCTCGGCGTGTACGGGACGAATCTCCTTTACCGGACGGGGTCCCGGGCCGAACATCGGGAACGGGAACGGGGCGGCGGGGTGCCGCTGCTCGAGCACCCCTCCCAGCTTCGGGCCATCCCCCACAACGCGATCCTGCAGCAGCTCGGCCATCTGGTGCACGTGATCGGCGGTGTCGGCCGGGCGATGGCCAAGGATCCCGAGGCCTTCCGCGATCTCTACGCGGCGAGCCCGCGGTTTCGCAGTCTGATGACGATGGTCGAGCACGCCTTCAAGTTCACCGATCCGCGCGTCACCGCGGCCTATCTGTCGCTGTTCGACGCCGGGCGCTGGCTCCAGCTCGCCTCCAGCCGGGCCGCCGAGAGCGACCAGGAGGCGCTGCGCGACGTCGCCGATCACGTCGAGACGATGGAACTGGGCGAACGCCTCGCGCGGGTGTTCCGCTTCATGCTGCGGGACTACCTCGATCTGGCGGCGGCCCTGCGCGATCATCGCCGTCGCACCCGCGATGCCGGCGAGCAGCCCATCGCGGTGGACAGCGCCACCCGCGACCGGCTGCACCTGCTCCACGCCATCCGTCTCGCCCTGCTGCAGTCCCTGATGCTGCGGGCGATCGCCATTCCCGATTTCAGCGACCGCCATGCGGTGACCCGCGAAGAACTCGTGCAACGTCTGTTCCGCCTCGACGTCGGACCGACACTCGAACTGCTGGCGACCATCTTCCCGCTCGACGAGGCGGATGGCGGGGACCAGGACTACGGCGAACCGGCCAGCTACACGGCCTCGGCGCAGCAGTCCTACGCCCAGGAACACGACACGCTGTTCCGGCCGATCGCCCGTACCTACGAATTCGCGCGGCGGATCGGTACCGGCGTCGTCCACCATCTGGGGGCGGTGGGCTGAGACCCGCGGTTCAGCCGGTGGGATCCCCGAGATCCCGGCGGATCCGTTCCTCGCCCAGGAAGCACTGCCAGCCGACGAAGCACCAGAAATACTCGACCCGGGCGTCGATCGCGCCGGCGCCGGACTGTTCGAAGGGCAGGCGCAGCGTCACCCCGCCGGGAAAATAGTCGTCTCCGGTCGGCGGTGTTTCCACCCGCCTGCCTTCCGGCCAGTGGACACCCGAGGCGGCGAGGACCTCGACGCTGGCGCCGGGATCGGCGATCAGCTTCGCGTCTCCCATGGGGAGGATCCGCACCACCAGCTCCCGCCTCCCGTCCCGTGTCACGATCCGGTTTTCCACCCGCACCTCGCCCGTCTTCCCCCCGGGTGGTGCAGCGAGGGCGCCGAGCAGGGAATCGAGATCGCCCGCCGCTCTCGCGGAGGGCACCGGCGACGGCGGAACGAGCAGGAGAAGAAGGAGGAGGAAGCGGCGCATCAGACGATCCGCTGGCCCGTCTTCTCCCAGTCGGCGAGAAACTGGGCGAGCCCCTTGTCGGTCAGCGGATGCTGCACCAGGGCGCGCATCACCTTGGCCGGCATGGTGGCCACATCGGCGCCGAGGCGGGCGGCGGCGATCACATGGCCGACCGAGCGCACCGAAGCGACCAGCACCTCGGTGCGGATGCTGTCCGGATAGTTGCCGAAGATGGTGCAGATGTCCTCGATGAGCTCCATCCCCTCGTGGCCGGCATCGTCGAGGCGGCCGACGAAAGGCGAGACGAAGCTGGCCCCGGCCTTGGCCGCGAGAAGCGCCTGACCGGGCGAGAAGCAGAGGGTGAGATTGACCTTGATTCCTTCCGCGGCGAGCCGCCGGCAGGCCCGCAGCCCGTCCCAGGTGATCGGCAGCTTGATGCAGATGTTGTCGGCGATCTCCACGAGCCGGTGGGCTTCCTTCAGCATCGCCTCCTGCTCGGTGGCGGTCACCTCGGCGCTGATCGGGCCGGGCACGAGAGCGGCGATTTCCGCCAGCAGTTCGAAGAAGTCGCGCCCCGTCTTGGCGACCAGGCTCGGATTGGTGGTCACGCCATCGACCATGCCGGCGGCGGCGAGTTCGGCGATTTCCTCGACATCCGCGGTATCCAGGAAGAACTTCATCGGCGGGGTTCCTTCACGGGGTCGTGTTCGGAAGATGGCGGGAAAGACGGAGGCTCAGTGCCGTGCCTGGTGACGCGGCACGTACATGCCGTCCCGCAGCTCGTTGAAGAACTCGCCGATCTGCGGATGGCCGACCGGCTCGCCGCTGGTATCGGGCTGCAGGTTCTGCTCCGAGACGTAGGCGACGTAGTACGATTCTTCGTTTTCCGCGAGCAGGTGATAGAAGGGCTGGTCCTTGCTCGGACGGACCTCTTCGGGGATCGACTGGTACCATTCCTCGGTGTTGCTGTAGACGGGATCGACGTCGATCACCACCCCCCGGAAGGGGAAGAAGCGGTGGCGGACGATCTGGCCGATCGCGTACTTGGCAGTTCGCTGTCGCATGATCCACCTCGCAGGGTCACCCGCCCGCCGGGCCGACGGCGGGGGACCACCGGTCCGGCGCCGGGCCGACGCCCCCTCATATGGGCGCCGCCTCGGGCGGCTCCAAGACTACCCCGTCCGGGCGGGTTTTTCGACGAGATTGTGAATCAGGCTGGAGGTGTCCCAGCGACCGCCACCGGCCTGCTGGATCAGCCGGTAGAACTGATCGACGAGCGCGGTCATCGGCAGCGGCGCGCCGTTGCGGCGGGCTTCCTCGATGGCGATCCGAAGATCCTTGCGCATCCAGTCGACCGCGAAGCCGAAGTCGAATTCGCCGCGGACCATCGTCCGCCAGCGGTTGTCCATCTGCCAGGACTGGGCGGCCCCCTTGGAGATCACCGCCACCACCCGATCGGTGTCGAGGCCGGCACGGACCGCGAAGTTGGCGGCCTCCGCGAGGCCCTGGAGGAGCCCGGCGATGGCGATCTGGTTGACCATCTTGGTGAGCTGGCCGGCTCCGGCGCCACCCATCAGGGTCACCGCCCTGCCGTAGGCCCGCATCACCGGCTCGGCCCGGGCGAAGGTCGTCTCCTCACCGCCGCACATGATGGTGAGCTGCCCGTTCTCGGCTCCCGACTGGCCGCCGGAGACGGGGGCGTCGAGGAACCCGGCGCCCCGGTCGCGACAGGCGGCATCCAGTTCCCGGGCAACGTCGGCGGAAGCGGTGGTATGGTCGATCAGGATCGCGTTCTCGGCGAGGCCGGCCAGGATCCCGTCCTCGCCGTAGGCGAGACTCCGCAGATCCTCGTCGTTGCCGACGCAGGTGAACAGGAATTCGGCGGTTTCGGCGGCCTCGCGGGGGGTTCCGGCGATCCGGCCGCCGTGTTGCCGCTGCCACCGTTCGGCCTTCGCGCGCGTGCGGTTGAAGACCACGACCTCGTGTCCGGCGGCCGCGAGATGGCCGGCCATCGGATAGCCCATCACGCCGAGGCCGATGAACGCGGTGCGTGCCATGCCTGCCGTCTCCCCCTCCTGGTTTCCACGGCGCCGCAAGCTAGTCGCGGGCGGCGGGATGCACAAGCGCCCGCCCGGAGGCTTGCCGGGAACCGAGGGGCTGCGCATATCCTGGCCCCGTACCACTGTCCGGTGTTCGCTCCGCCATGTCCTCCGCCTCCTCTTCCCGCACCGGCTCCGAGCTCCCGCGCCACCGGGCGGAAACGCCGCCGGATCCCGGGTTCGCTCTCTATCTCCACTGGCCGTTCTGCCGGCACAAATGTCCCTACTGCGACTTCAACAGCCATGTGCGGGAGGAGGTCGAGGAGGGACGGTGGCGGGCGGCCCTGCTCGCCGAGCTCGATCATTTCGGCGAACGGACGGCGGGCCGTGCGCTGCGTTCCATCTTCTTCGGCGGCGGCACACCCTCGCTGATGGCGCCGGCGACGGTGGCGGCACTGATCGAGCGGGCGAGCCGCTGGTGGCGGTTCGAGCCGGAGATCGAGATCACCCTCGAGGCCAATCCCACTTCGGCCGAGGCGGCGCGATTCGCGGGCTTCCAGGCGGCCGGCGTCAACCGGTTGTCGCTCGGCGTCCAGGCCCTCGAGGAGGCGGCGCTGCGTCACCTCGGCCGGCAGCACGGGGTGGCCGAGGCCCTGGCGGCTCTCGATCTCGCCCGCGCGCGCTTTCCCCGGGTGAGCATCGATCTCATCTATGGCCGACCGGAGCAGGATCTCGCCGCCTGGGAGAGGGAGCTCCGCCGTGCCCTCGATCTCGGCACCGGCCATCTTTCGCTCTATCAGCTCACCATCGAGCCCGGCACGCATTTCCACACCCTCCGCCGGCGCGGGCGGCTCCCCCTGCCGGGAGAGGATCTGGGTGCCGCCATGCTCGCCCTCACCGACGAGCTCTGCGCGGCGGCGGGCTTCGCCGCCTACGAGATCAGCAATCACGCCCGTCCGGGCGAGGAAAGCCGGCACAACCTCGTCTACTGGCGTTACGGCGACTATCTCGGCGTCGGTCCCGGAGCACACGGCCGGCTGACACTGGGCACCGAACGCCTGGCGATGCGGGCCGAGCGCCTGCCGGAGCGCTGGCTGGCCGCCGTCGAGACCCGGGGGCACGGCCAGCTTCCCGCCGAACGACTGGCCGCCGAGACCCAGGCCACCGAGTATCTGCTGATGGCCATGCGTCTCGCCGAGGGGGTCGAGCTCGGGCGTCTCGCCGCTTTGGCCGGACGCGATCTCGACAGCTTTCTCGACATGGCGGCGGTCCGCTTCCTGGAAGCGGAAGGGCTGCTCCGCTGCGAGGAGGGGGTTCTGCGGGCGACGGCCACCGGCCGGCACCGCCTCGATGCCCTGATCCGCCGGATTCTGCGCTAGAGACCGAGGTAGGCGGCCTTGACGCGCTCGTCGGCGAGCAGCTCCGCGGCTCGACCTTCGAGGACGATGCGTCCCGATTCCAGCACATAGCCGCGATCGGCCACGGAGAGGCCGGCGAAGGCGTTCTGTTCGACGAGGAGGATCGTGACGCCGGTCGCCCGAAGCTCCCGGATGGTGTCGAAGATCCGTTCGACGATGCGCGGTGCGAGCCCCATGCTCGGTTCGTCCATCAGCAGGAGATCGGGCTTGGCCATCAGGGCGCGGGCGATCGCCAGCATCTGCTGTTCACCGCCGGAAAGCGTGCCGGCCGGCTGCCGCCGCCGTTCCTTGAGCCGCGGGAACAGGCCGTAGAGCTTCTCCAGTTCCGGCTCGATCTCGTGCCGCGGTCGGGTGAAGGCCCCGAGGAGAAGATTGTCCTCCACACTCATGGGCGCGAACATCTGGCGTCCCTGCGGCACCTGGGAGATACCGAGGCGCACCCGTCGCGCCGGCGTCGTCCGGGTGATGTCCTCGCCGCGGAAGCGGATGACGCCATGGCTCGCCGGCTGGACGCCGGAAATGGTCCGCAGCAGGGTCGTCTTGCCGGCCCCGTTGGCGCCGACGATGGTCACCAGTTCGCTGTCGCCGACGGTGAGATCGATCGCGTCCAGGGCGCGGATGCGCCCGTAATGGGAGGCGAGACCGGCGATCTCAAGGAGCATGACCACCCGCCACCGCCGCCTGGCCCAGATAGGCTTCGATCACCGCCGGGTTTTCCCGGACCTCCTCGGCCCGTCCCTCGGCCAGCATCCGCCCGTGATCGAGGACGATGATATGGTCGGAGACGTTCATCACGAGACGCATGTCGTGTTCGACCAGAACGATGGTCATGCCGTCCGCCACCAGGCTCTTCAGCAGGGTCTCGATCTCCCGGGTCTCCTTTTCGTTGCAGCCCGCCGCCGGCTCGTCGAGCAGCAGGAGCTCCGGGCGGGCGGCGAGGGCACGGGCGATCTCGAGGCGCTTGAGGGCGCCGTAGGGAAGACTGTCGGCCGGGGCGTCGGACCATTCCGCCAGCCCCACGCGCTCGAGCAGGGCCTCCGCCTCGGCCCGCGCCCGCCGTTCCGCGGCCCGCAGCCGGGGCAGGCGGAACAGGGCCCGCCAGACATTGCGATCGAGACCCAGATGGCCGCCCAGGAGCACGTTCTCGAGAACGCTCATGTTGAAGAAGATCTGGAGATTCTGGAAGGTGCGGGAGATCCCCCGGGCGGCCAGACGCTCGGGTGGCAGACCGGCGATGTTCTCGCCCCGGAAACGGATCGTTCCCCGGGTCGGCCGCAGCACACCGCTGATCATGTTGAACAGGGTGGTCTTGCCGGCGCCGTTGGGGCCGATGATCGAATGGATGCCCCCCTCCGGGATGGCGAAACTGAGATCCTGTACCGCCCGAACCCCGCCGAAGCTGCGCGTCAACCGCTCGACGAGGAGCAGGCTCACGACCGGTCTCCGAAGAAGCGCAGGGCCAGGGTCGGCACCAGACCCCTGGGCATGAAGATCATGGTCAGCACCATCACCAGGCCGAGCATGACGTGCTCGTAGTTCTGGAAGACGGTCAGGAACTGCGGCAGGGCGGTGAGCAGGGCGGCACCGACGATGGCGCCGAAGGTGGAGGCCATGCCGCCGAGGACGACCATCGTCACGAACTGGATGGAGCGCAGGAAATCGGCTTCGTCGGGCGTCAGCCAGCCCGAGAAGTGGGCGAACAGGGAACCGGCGAGACTGGCGATCACGGCCGACACCACGAACACCAGCACCTTGTAGGCGGTGGTGTCCACGCCGCAGACGCGGGCCGCGATCTCGGAACTGTGGACCGCCCGCAGCGCCCGGCCGATGGGACTGTCGACGAGATTGAGGGCGAGCCAGGTGACGAGCACGAGGGTACCGCCCACGAGCCAGTACCAGCTCCAGGTACCGGAGATCTCGAACCCGAAGAGGGTCAGCGGATCGACCGGCATGCCATCGGGACCGCCGGTGAGCGCCACCTCCTGGGAAAGGACGATGGAGATGATGATCCCGAGACCCAGGGTGGCCATCGCCAGATAGTGTCCCTTGAGGGCCAGGATCGGACGGGCGACGGCGAAGGCGATCCCTCCCGAGAGGAGGATGCCGGCGAGAAGGGCGAGGAGCGGCGGCCAGCCGTGGGTCGATGTCAGGATGGCCGAGGCATAGGCGCCGATGCCGAAGAAGCCGGCGTGCCCGAGGCTGATCTGGCCCGCGTAGCCGATCAGAAGGTTGAGGCCGATGCAGACGATGGCGGCGATGCCGACGTTGATCGCGACGTCGAAATAGAAGCTGTTGGGAAATCCCAGGGGCATCAGCAGGATGGCCAGGACGAGGAGGACCAGCCCGCCGTGATGGGAGCCGAGCAGCCGCCGCATGCCGTCAGACCCGCTCGATTCCGCGCAGGCCGAACAGCCCGCTGGGCCACAGGACGAGGAACAGCAGGATGATGACGAAGGCCACGGCGTCCTTGTAGGCGGAGGAAAGATAGCCGGCCGCCATCGCCTCGGCGATGCCGATCACGAGGCCACCGACGATGGCTCCCAGCCCGGAGCCCAGCCCGCCGACGATGGCGGCGGCGAAGCCCTTGAGTCCGAGCATCACTCCGACCTGGAAATGGGTCGGGGCGAGCGGGGTGATCAGCACCCCGGCGAGGGCCCCGAGGGCGCCAGCGAGGGCGAAGCTGACCAGCACCACCTTGCGCGTGTCGATGCCCACGAGCTGGGCGGCGAGCGGATTGTAGGCGGTGGCCATCATCGCCTTGCCCCACAGGGTCTTGGCGAAGAAGAACCACAGCAGCAGCGCGATCACCGCGGTGACGCCGAAGATCCAGAGGGACTGCGGCAGCAGGGTGGCCCCCATGATCACCAGCGGCTCCTCCCCGGAAATCGGGGGCAGCGAATGGAAGTTGCGGTCCCAGACGATGCCTGCGAGTCCGCGGATCAGGATCGCCGCACCGATGGTGATGATGATCAGCCCCACCGCCGAGGTGCCCTTGGCCGGGGCGATCCCCAAACGCTCGATGGCGACGGCGACGACCACGGCGAGCAGCACCGCGAGGACCGCCGCCAGCGGCAGCTCGATGCCGGCGGCGGCGAAGAACACCGTCGCCATGCCGCCGATCATCACGAATTCGCCCTGGGCGAAGTTGATGAGATGGCTGGCGTTGTAGATGAGCGAGAAGCCGAGCGCGATGAGCGCATAGATGGCTCCCACCGTCAGACCGGAAAACAGGAATTGGAAGAATTCGGTCATCGTCGACCTGCGGCATCCCCTCTCGCTGCGACCGGGCGGGGCGTCGCCTAGCACGGGCACGGCCGTTAGCCAATGGCCTCAGGGCGGTCGCTCGGACGTCTCATCGGCAGGGGGCGGGGACGGCGGTTCGGTGCAGACCCGGTTCCGGCCGAGGTGCTTGGCGGCATAGAGGGCCCGGTCCGATCGGGCCAGCAGGGAATCGAGATCGGCTTCGGGACCTTCCGCCGCGGCCACGCCGATGCTCACGCCGAGCGGCATCGGCTCGCGGATCTCGGCGACCGCCCGGCGGATCCTCTCGGCCACCACCAGCGCGGCATCCCGGCGGGTATGGGGCATGATCACCACGAACTCGTCGCCGCCGAAGCGGGCGGCGATGTCGGTCGCCCGCAGGGTCCGGCGCAGAATGACGGCGAGACGTTGCAGAGCGCGGTCACCCTCGGCATGGCCGAGGGCGTCGTTGATCTCCTTGAAGCGGTCGATATCGACGGTGAGGATGGCGATGGGCTGCTCGTAGCGGCGGGCCAGGGCCACCAGCTCGCGGGCACGGTCGAAGAAGGCGCGGCGATTGCAGAGGCCGGTGAGCTCGTCGGTGCCGGCGAGCTGGCGCAACCGGCGCTCGGCGATCTCGCGGCGCCGGATTTCCTCCTCGAGCCGCGCCCGAGCCCGGCTGAGTTCGTCGATGATGTGGAGGAGGGCGCCCACCGGCAGCGCCGTCAGCCCGCCGGTGACGAGACCGGTGATGATCGCCGCGCGCAGGGCTTCGCCGGCATGGACCGCACCGCTGCCGAAAACGAGAAGGGCGACGGAGGCGCCGATCAGAGCGCTGAACAGGGCCGCCGCGACGGTCGCGAGGCGCCAGCCGTAGGCATGGAGAAAGGCCGCCAGATGGAGAAGGGGACGCGGCAGCAATGCGCGGCGGAGTTCGGCGACCGGCTCGCCGTTCTCCTCGGTCCTGTCACCGGGAAGTTCGAAGCCGGCCGCCATGATCGATCACGGAGGGAACGCGCGCCGCACCGGCCGCGCTCCGGCGGCGCGCCTCCCGTGAAGCCCGATCAATAGAGATACTTCCAGTTGCCACCCCGAACCTCGAGCATCTTGAAGGCTTCCGGACCGAGACCCAGGTGGTCTTCCGGACTCATGTTGAAAATGCCGTCCACGCCGATGAAGTTCCGGGTCCGTTCCAGGGCGTCGCGGACCGCGGCGGGATCGGCACCGCCGGCCCGTTCGATCGCCCCCACCAGCAGGAACAGGGCGTCGTAGGCATGCCCGCCGAAGGTCGAGACCTCCTCGCCGTAGGCCGCCTCGTAGGCCTCGATGTAGGCCAGTCCGACCGCGCGCTGCGGATCGTCTTCGGGTAGCTGATCGGCGACCACCAGGGCGGCGCAGGGCAGCCGCACCCCTTCGGCGGCGGCGCCGGCCCCCTCGATGAAGCGCTTCGAGCAGGAGCCGTGATTGTGATAGAGCCGCCCCTCGAGACCGAGCTGGGCGTAGTTCTTGGTGACGATGGTCGAGGCGGCACCGAAGCCGCAGAACAGCACCGCCTGCACCCCCGCGTTGCGGATCTTCGTGAGCTGGGGCGTCATGTCGGTGTCGCCCTTGCCGTACTGCTCGGTGGCCTTGATCGTCAGCCCGTAGGAGCCGGCGAGTTCCTCGGCGTTCTTCAGGCAGCTCTTGTCGAAGCCGCCGGAGCCGCCGATCAGTCCGATCTCGGTGACCCCCTCCTTCTTCATGTCGGCGTAGACCTTCTCCACCGCCATGCGGTCGGTGTGCGGGGTCTTGAAGACCCATTTCTTGACCGGATCGATGATCACCGAGGCGCCGGCGAGAGAGATGAAGGGACGCTCCGCCTTCTCCACCAGCTTGATCACCGCCATCGTCTCGCCGGTCGTCGTTCCGCCGATGATGGCGTCGACCCGGTCCTGCTCCAGCAGGCGCTTGACGAAGGTGACGGCGTTCTTGGCGCTGGTGCCCGTGTCGTAGAGTACGAGTTCCAGCGGATGACCGAGGACGCCGCCTTCGGCGTTGATCTTCTCGACATAGAGCTCGAGGGTCTTCTTCTCCGGATCGCCGAGGAAGGCGGCGGGTCCGGTGACCGCGAGGAACGAGCCGATTCTGATCGGCTCCGCCGCCTGGGCGACATGGATCAGACCGAGGGTCAGCGCCCCCGCCAGGACCGAAAACGCCTTCCGAGATCTTTCGCTCACCGAGGTGCCTCCCGTGCTTGCGGCTACCCATCCGATTGGCCCGAACCATCGGGTAGGGCAACCGATAGCACCGCGACGCGGCCCGAGGCAAACATCGGCGCGCGGCGACGGCAGGGATCAGGCGGCGCGTTCCATGCGACGGCCCGTCCGGTCCGCGACGTCCCGGGTATATCGCCAGACGGACGCCGGCGGAATGTTGCGGAAAACGTAGGCCACCATCTGCGCCCGGAGGCCGAACGTGCGCGGCGGGATGGAGGGGACCGGGGCGTAGGTGTACTGGATCAGCACCCCGTCGTCACCCATCGCCTCGAAGCTCCGTTCGACGATCGCCCGCTTGAATTCCAATGGCATGCCGACCATCGGCAGACCGGAGATGACGGTACCGACATCCTCGATGCCCAGACGCTCGAGAATCTCGTCGAGGCGGGTGGCGTCCCCCTGCACCACACGGACCCCGTCCAGCTCCTGCTTGAGAAACTGGGCGAGTTCGCCGTCGAGCTCGATCACGAGCAGCTTGTCCCGCGGAATGCCGACCTCGATCAGGCCCTTCGAAATCGCCCCGGTGCCGCCGCCGAGCTCGACCACGAACTGCCCGGGCCGCCGCACCACCGCGCCCGCCATGGCCCTCCCGAGGGCACGTGAGGAAGGGATCATGGATCCCATGGATTTCGGTGAGCGCAGCCACTGCCGGAAGAAGAGCCCTCCTTCCTTGAGTGCCTTGCTGCCTTGCATAAGCCGCTCCTCCGACCGCCGCGGTTCGCGTGACCTGCCGTGCGGCGGCTTGTGGCCCAAACTCGCGCCGCCCGCAACCGTTCGTGCGGCTACGGACCGCGGGCGCATCGGCGCTGCCCGCGTCGACCACGCGCCTCCTATGATAGGCGCAAGCCCGGCCGCCGGTAAAGCGGCGCCGGCCGGATCCTCGGCTGGGCGGGGGTGTCGTGAGGGCCCGCGGCCGTGGCCGCCGGGCAACAGCGGCACGAAAACGGCAGATGCGGAGGCACCGTCGCCGGGGGGCGAGGCGTGGTCCCGGATCGACCGTGGACCGGCGAGGACATCGCCGCCGACGGCGCCGGTTTCCTGTCGGTCGACGCCTTCGTTCCGTCGAGCCTCGACGCCGTGGCCACCCGGCTTCATCTCGGCCGCCGGCATGCGGAGCGCGAGCGCGACGGCCTCGATCTCGACCCCGTCGAGCTCGTGACGACCGGTACCCGGGTCGGGGCCCGGGATCCGCCTCCTCCTGCGGTTTCCGCCGGGAGCGCCGATGGCGGGGGCGGCGCAGGAACATCGGTCGGCACGCGAGGTCCCGTCCGGTCCGAACCTGTCGACCGGCGAAGCGGACGCGCCGATCGTCGGTCTCGACGGGGCGGAGGAGCGGGCCCGCGACCGGCCCGCCGAGGGGCTGCCCGCCGCCCGGTTTCCGGGCGGCGGCGTCGAACCCCGATCCTCAGTCGGGCGAGCGGACCACGCGCAGATCGGAGAGGCTGCGCACGGCCACACTCAGCATCGACAGGGCGGGCGCCGGGGCGGCCTTGAGATCGGCGAGCAGCCGCCGGTAGCGGAGGATGCCGTGGAGCCGGGTCTCCAGCCAGCTCTCGACCCGTTCCCGGACGGCGTCCGGGGTTTCGACGACGCCGATCTCCTCGACACAAGCGAGGGTGAGGCGGCGGAGCACGTTCGAGAGTTCCTCCTTGAGACCGGTGAGGGCGAGCCGGTCCCAGCGGCTCTCGGCCGGCGCGCGGCGCAGCCGGGCCGACAGCCAGGCGATGTCGAGGACCGCGCTCAGGGCGAAGTAGATGCGGGCGACCGCCAGATAGTCGATCGTCTCGACCGCCCGCTCCGGCTGCCAGCTCTGGGCGGCGGCGACGATGTCGCTGGCCGGCAGGAACAGGGGGAGGGCGCTCACCTGGCGGGCCAGGGGGCGCGGCAGTCCGGCCTCGGCGTAGGCGGCGACGGTGCCGTTGAAGGTGATCGTCTGGCTGGAGGCCAGCACCTCCTCGAGGCTGTCGATCACCCGCGCGATGCCCGGACGGAAACGGCCGACGGTCTCGCGGATCCCCAGCGGGCGCGCCGCATGGGCGAGGAACCAGCGGGTCCCCGCCGCCAGCGTGTCGCGCAGGGCGGCGAGAATCGCGAGCTGGTGCTCGGCCGCGACCTCGTAGCCGAGGGTTTCCACTTCTCCCCACACCGGCAGCAGGGCGAAGGCGTCGCGGGCGATGACGAAGGCCAGGGTGATGTCCGTGAGATCGGCACCGGTCTCGTCCTCCATCTCGCTGACGAAGACCTCGAGCCCGCGGTTGATGATGCTGTTGGCGATCCAGGTGGCGATGATCTCGCGGCGCAGCCGATGATCGGCGATCTGGTCGGGAAAGCGGCGGCGGAGCGGGCGCGGGAAATACTTCCGCAGATCGACCAGGAAATAGGGGCGATCGGGAATGGGGCTCCGCAGCAGATCCTCGTACAGGGTCGTCTTGGCGTAGGCGAGGAGCACCGCCGCCTCGGGTCGGGTGAGCCCCCCTCCCCGACGACGGCGCGCCAGGATCTCCTGATCGGAGGGCAGGAACTCGAGGGCGCGATCGAGCCGGCCGCGCTCCTCGAGCTTGCGCATCAGGCGCTGACGAGCGTCCGTCATCCCTTCGGCCATCGTCTGGCCGACGCTCAGGGCCAGATTCTGCAGGACGTTGTCACGCAGGACGAGTTCCGCCACCTCGTCGGTCATCTCCGCCAGCAGGGCGTCCCGCTGCTTGAGGGTGATCTCGCCCGCCTCCATCACCTCCCGCAGGAGGATCTTGATGTTGACCTCGTGGTCGGAACAGGAGACCCCGGCCGAATTGTCGATGAAATCGGTGTTGATGCGGCCGCCGGCGGCGGCGAAGGCGATCCGCGCCCGCTGGGTGAAGCCGAGATTGCCGCCCTCGCCCACCACCTTGCAGCGCAGCTCTTCGGCATCGACGCGCACCGCGTCGTTGCTGCGATCCTGCGCATCCGCGTGGCTTTCGGCCCGGGCCTTGACGAAAGTGCCGACCCCGCCGTTCCACAGAAGATCGACCGGCGCCCGCAGGATCGCGCTCACCAGCTCGTTGGGGGTGAGCTGTTCGGCGTCGATGGCGAGGGCCGCCCGCATCTGCGGCGAGAGCGGGATGCGTTTGGCGCTGCGACGCCACACGCCGCCGCCTTCGCTGATCAGATCGCGGTCGTAGTCCTCCCAGCTCGACCGCGGCAGGGCGAAGAGCCGCTTCCGTTCGGCGAAGGAGACGGCGGGATCGGGATCGGGATCGACGAAGATGTGGCGGTGGTCGAAGGCGGCGATCAGGCGGATCCTGTCGGAGAGCAGCATGCCGTTGCCGAACACGTCGCCGGACATGTCGCCGATGCCGACGACGGTGAAGGGATCCTTCAGCGGATCGATGCCGAGCTCGCGGAAATGGCGCTTGACGGATTCCCAGGCGCCGCGGGCGGTGATCCCCATCTTCTTGTGGTCGTAGCCGGCGGAGCCGCCGGAGGCGAAGGCGTCGTCGAGCCAGAAGCCGTATTCCCGGCTGATGGCGTTGGCGATGTCGGAGAAGGTCGCGGTCCCCTTGTCGGCGGCCACCACCAGATAGGGATCGTCGTCGTCGTAGCGGACCACCCGCGGCGGCGGCACCACTTCGCCGCCGCGCTGGTTGTCGGTGATGTCGAGCATGCCCCGCAGGAAGGTCCGGTAGCAGCGGATTCCCTCCTCCAGCAGGGCCTGGCGGTCGCCGCCCGCCGGCGGCCGCTTGACCACGAACCCGCCCTTGGCGCCGACCGGAACGATGATCGCGTTCTTGACCATCTGGGCCTTCATGAGGCCCAGGATCTCGGTGCGGAAATCCTCCCGGCGATCCGACCAGCGGATGCCGCCGCGGGCGACCTTGCCGCCGCGCAGATGGACCGCCTCCACATGCGGGGCATAGACGAAGATCTCGTAGGTCGGTCGCGGCGCCGGCATGCCCGGGACCCGCGCCGGATCGAATTTGAGGGCGAGGTAGGGGTGGCGCTCCCCGTCTTCGGGCGGGTCCTGGAACGCGTTGGTGCGCAGCGTCGCCTGGACGAGGCCGAGATGGGTGCGCAGGATCCGATCCTCGTCGAGGACCGCCACCTGCTCGAGGCGGCCGAGGATTTCCGTCACCAGCTCGGCGGAGCGGCGCTCGCGTCTCTTTTCGGCGAGATCGGGATCGAAGCGGGCCGCGAACAGGGCCGCGAGCCGGCGGGCGATGCCGCCGTTGGCGGCGAAGGTGCGCTCGATGTAGGCTTGACTGAAGGGGGAGCCGATCTGGAGCATGTATTTGCAGTAGGCCCGGAGCACCGTGATCTCGTCGGCGTCGAGACCGGCCGCCAGGACCAGGCGGTTGAAGCCGTCGTTCTCGCTGCTGCCGTTCCAGACCGCGAGGAAGGTGCTCTGGAACTTGTCGCGGATGTCGTCGACGGCGACGCTCTCGCCGGAGGCGATCTGGACCAGGAAATCGTGGATCCAGAAGATGTCGCCCTCGGTGCTCCGGACCTCGAAGGGCTGCTCGGAGAGAACCCGCACGCCCATGTTCTCGAGGATCGGCAGGGCGTCCGAGAGATGCACCGGCCGCTCCGGCCGGATGATCCGGAAATGCAGCAGATCCTCGGGATCCTCGAGGCGCCGGTAGAGGCGCAGGGCGAGCGGCCCTTCCTCGCCGGTGGCGAGACGGTGGATGGCGATGATGTCGGCGACCGCGGCCCGGGCCGGCACCACCTCCTGATAGGCGGTCGGAAAGCCGTGGCCGTAGCGCCGGAACAGCAGATTGCCGAGCTCCTCCCCCTCGACGTCGAGCAGGGTCGTGTAGAGACGGTCGCTCCAGTCGTGGGCGGCCTCGACCAGACGCCGCTCGAGCGCCTCGGGATCGAGATCCTCGGGAATCCCCTTCGGCGTGCGGACGACGAACAGGATGCGGGCGAGCAGGGCTTCCGAGACCTGCGCCTGGTATTCGGCGTCCTCGCTGCCGAGCGCCTCGCAGAGGATGGCCTCGAAGCGTCGCCGCAAGGCGGTGTTGTAGCGTTCGCGGGGGACGTAGACGAGGCAGGAGACGAAGCGGCCGTAAGGGTCCTTCCTGAGGAACAGGCGGATCTGGAGGCGATCCTGAAGGTAGAGGATGTTGGTGGCGATCTCGAGGAGCTCGTCCTCGTCGATCTGGAACAGCTCGTCGCGGGGGTAGGTTTCGAGAATGTTGAGCAGCGCCTTGCCGGCATGGCTCCGGCGATCGAGACCGGCCCGCACCACCACCCGCTCGATCTTGCGACGCAGCAGGGGAATGCTCAACGGGCTGCGGTTGTAGGCGGCGGAGGTGAAGAGGCCGAGGAAGCGGTACTCGCCGATCACCCGGCCTCTGCGGTCGTACCGCTTGACCCCGATGTAGTCGAGATAGGCCGGCCGGTGCACGGTGCTCTTGGTGTTGGCCTTGGTGACCATGATCACCGGCCGCGGCTCGCGGGCGCGTTCCCGCATCTCCGGCGGCATCGCCTCGAAGCTCCGCGAATATTCGCTGGGGCCGTAGCCGCGCAGGATGCCGAGGGCGGTGTCCGGCTCGCGGCGCAGCCGCACGCCCCGTTCGGGATCCTCCTCCAGCAGATAGGCGGCATAGCCCAGCAGAATGAAGTGATCGTCGGCGAGCCAGCGGAGAAAGGCCTCGATCTCCTCGAGATCCTCGGCCTCCACGTGCCGGGCGGCGGCCGGCAGCCCGGCGATGGCGGCCTCGATGCGCGCGCACATCGGCTTCCAGTCCTCGACCGCGCGGCGCACGTCGCCGAGGGTGCGGGCGATGTCCTGCTCCAGCCGGGCGAGAAAGGCGCGGTCGCTGTGCCGGTCGACCTCGAAATGCATCCAGCTCTCGGTGAGCGCGCGCTTGCCGCCGGTCCCCTCGAGGACTTCGGTGAGGCGGCCGCGGGCGTCGCGCCGCACCCGGAGCAGAGGATGGATGACCAGATGGATGCCCAGCCCGTGACGGCTGAGGGCCATGCTCGTGCTGTCGACCAGGAACGGCATATCGTCGTTGACCAGCTCGACGATGGTGTGGGTCGACTGCCAGCCGTGCTGTTCGATTCGCGGATTGTAGGCCCGCAGCTTGGGTTCGCCGGGTTTGCGCCGATGGCCGAAGCGATAGTGCGACAGGGCCGCGCCGTAGAGATCGAGGAGCTCGCGATGCTCGAGATCGAAGGGCGCCACGTTGCGGTAGAAGCGGCGGACGAAGGCCTCGGCCCGCGGGGCCTCTGCCTCCGGCAGCTTTTCGTGGACCAGGGCCACCAGGGCCTCGATGATCTCCTGCTTGCGGTCTTCGCCGCGCGGTGTCATCGGCCGTCTCTCCAGATCGCCTTTCGGCTGATGCAATCACAAGCCGGCGCGCGCGACAACCGAGGCCGCCGCTCCGCGATGCCCGGAGCGCAGCCCTAGCAGCGAAAACCGAACATATGGTTAACGCCGGGACCGACCTCGGCCGCGGCGGGCGAGCCGGGACGGCGGGCGGGCTTCAGTCCAGCAGCACCCCCGGCAGCCACAGCGCCACCTGAGGGAAGGCCATGACGATGCCGAGGCCGACGAGCTGGAGGAGGACGAAGGGAACGATCCCGAGATAGATCTCCTCGATCTTGATTCCCTTCGGCGCGACACCCTTCAGATAGAACAGGGCGAAGCCGAAGGGCGGGGTGAGGAAGCTCGTCTGCAGATTGACCGCCACCAGGATCGCGAACCAGGGCACGATCAGCTCGGCGCCGCCGACGTGATCCGCCATCGCCGTGAGCTGCTTCAGGATGGGCGCGAAGATGGGGAGGACGATCAGGGTGATCTCGAGCCAGTCGAAGAAGAAGCCGAGGACGAACACGACCGCCATGATGACGATCAGGATACCCCAGTCGTGGAGGCCGGAGCCGAGGATCAGATCCTCGACCACGAAATCGCCGCCCAGCGATCGGAAGACGTAGGAGAAGGCGGTGGCGCCGACGAAAATGCCGAAGATCATGGCGTTGGTGAGGGCGGTGCGTTCGATCACGTCGCGCAGCACTTCGAGGGTGAGATTGCGCTTGGCGATCGCCAGCAGCAGCGCGCCCACGGCGCCGACGCCAGCGGCCTCGGTGGGCGTCGCCCAGCCGAAGAAGATCGATCCCAGGACGAGAAAGATCAGGACCACCGGCGGGATGAAGCTGCGGATCACCATCACCAGAAGTTCGAGGCGGGATTCGGGGCCCACATCCTCCGGCAGGGGCGGTGCCATTTCGGGGCGCAGGCGGCAGAGGATGTTGATGTAGAGGTAATAAAGCCCGGAAAGGATCAGACCGGGGACCACCGCCGCCATGAACAGGGTACCCACCGATACCTGCAGCAGATCGGCCATCAGCACCAGCATGATCGAGGGCGGGATCAGGATGCCGAGGGTTCCGGAGGCGCAGATCGTCCCGGTGGCCAGTGAATGGTTGTAGCCGCTCCTGACCATCACCGGCAGGGCGAGGATGCTCATCATCACCACCGAGGCGCCGATGATCCCGGTGGTCGCCGCCATGATGGTGCCCATCAGGGTCACCGAGAGGGCGAGCCCGCCGGCGACCCGGCGCAGCAGCACCTCGAGACATTCGAGGAGATCCTTGGCGACCCCGCTGCGCTCCAGCATGGTTCCCATGAAGACGAACATGGGAACCGCGACGAGGACCAGGTTCTCGGCGGTGCCGCCCCAGATCCGCGGCGCCAGATTGAAGAACTCGACGAGATTGAAGACGTCGAAATACCAGCCGATCAGACCGAAGCCGAACCCGACCCCCCCCAGGACGAAGGCCACCGGGTAGCCGCAGAACAGCAGCGCCGCCAGGGCGCCGAACATGAGCAGCGGAAGTGCGTCCTCGAAATACATCCGCTCCTCCTCAGCGCGGGTGCTCGGGCGGTGGTTCGGAATCGCCCAGCAGGTAGGCGAGCCGGTCCAGGAGGACGGCGAGCCCGGCCAGGAACAGAAGGGTGAAGCCGAGCGGCATCGCCGCCTTGATGATCCAGCGGTAGGGCAGGCCGGTGGTCGCCGCCGAAGCTTCGCCGAGCAGGAAGGAGCGCTCCCAGAAGTTCGCCGAGTAGTAGACGAGGAGCAGGCTGTAGGGGATCAGGAACAGCAGGCAGCCGAACACCTCCACCCAGGCCCGGGTGCGGGGTGACATGCGCTCGCGCAGGATGTCGATCCGCACGTGGGCGTTCCTGAGATAGGCGTAGCCGAGGAGCATCAGGAACAGGGCGGCGTGGAGGTGCCATTCCAGCTCCTGCAGCTTGGTCGAGCCGAGGACGAAGAAGCGGCGGGTGACGACGTCGAAGACGATGACCGCGGCGAGCGGCAGCGACAGCCAGGCGAACAGGCGGCCGATCGCCGACACCAGCCGCTCGAGAGCCCGCGCGTAGCGAAGGGTTTTCTGCATGGATGACACCCGTGAGCCGGGGAGGGCGGAACGACCGGAAGACCGGCGCCGCGCGGGCGCCGGTTCCGTTCATGGCGAAGCCGGGCTCGCCGCCGGCCCTCACTTCAGGTAGGCGAGCTCCTTCCAGGTCGCGTAATTGGCCCGGAAGGTGGACAGCGATTCCCAGACCCGGGCGAAATCCTCGTCCTCCTGGCGGAGCTCCTCGACCACCTCGTTCCAGGCCTTCTCGAGGGTGTCGAGAACCTCCTGCGGCCAGCGATGGATCTGCACCCCCTTTTCCTCGAGGGTCTGGATGGCCTTCCACTGGATCGCCTCGCCCTCGGCCAGTCCCTCGCGCATGTTGTCGCCGCAGACCATCTCGAGCTGTGCTCGCTGCTGGTCGGTGAGCGCCTTCCACTTGTCGAGATTGACCTCGATCTCGAGGATCGAGGACTGCTGATGCCAGCCGGGGAAGTAGTAGTGCTTGGCCACCTGGTAGAAGCCGAGATTGAGATCGATGGCCGGCATCGAGAATTCGGTGGCATCGATCGAACCGAGCTCGAGGGCGGGATAGATGTCACCGCCGGCGATGAGCTGGGTGGAAACGCCGATCTTTTCCATCACCCGGGCGCCGAGACCGAAAAAGCGCATCTTCAGCCCCACGAGCTCGTCGATCGATTTGATCTCCTCGCGGAACCAGCCCGAGGCCTCGGGCGCGATGATGCCGCAGGGGATGGGGTGGATGTTGGAGCGATGGGCGATCTCTTGCCACAGTTCGAGCCCGCCCCCGTAATACATCCAGGCGAGGTATTCCGGTGCCGCGGGACCGAAGGGAACCGCGGTGAACAGCGGCGAGGCCTTGATCTTGCCCGCCCAGTAGCCGGCGGCGGTCCAGGCGGCGTCGATCGAACCCTGGGACACGGCATCCCAGGTTTCCAGCGGCGGCACCAGCGCCTTGGGCTCGTAGAAGCGGATCCGGAACTCACCGCCGGAGATCGCCTCGATCTTCTCCTCGACGCCCTTGCCGAGGGTGCCGAGCTGGACCAGGCTGCTGGGAAAGGCGCTCGCCATCTTCCAGCGCACGCGCTGGGCGTCCGCCTCGCCGGAGGCGAAGGTGGTCACCGCGAGGGCCGCGGCGGCCGTCGCAAGTCCCAGGATTTTCGAGGTTTTCATCTCTTCCCTCCCGATTGGCACGGTTTTTCGGCCTCTGGACGGGAAGGGCTTAGAGGAATGCTCCATCCGACGCAATTCCGCGGTGCCGCCGGTGGAGAACGATCCGGAAGGGGATGGCGCGCCCGAGAGGACTCGAACCTCTGACCTTCGGCTCCGGAGGCCGACGCTCTATCCGACTGAGCTACGGGCGCGTGCGCGCCTTATCTAGCGCATCCCGTCGGCCGGTGAAAGGGGCGCCGATCATCGCTTCCCCTCGGCCCCCTTGCCGGTGAGACGGAGGAAGAGCTCCTCGAGATCCGGCTCGCGGGTGACCAGATCGACGATGGTGAAGCCCGCCTCGCGCACGGCGTCGAGAAGCTCGATCACCCGCGTCCGGCTGGGGTGGTAGCGGATGCGCAGGCGTCCTTCGGGATCGCGGACGACCGATCGCCGGCGGAGATGTTCCGGGAGTTCGCCGACCGCCGGCGAAACGGTGACGACGAGCTCCTTCTCGTCCAGCCGCCGCATCAGGGCGGACTTTTCGTCGCAGGCGACGACCGTGCCGCGGTCGATGATCGCGATGCGGTCGCAGAGGCGTTCGGCCTCCTCGAGATAGTGGGTGGTGAGGACGATCGTCCGTCCACGGGCGTTCAACCCCTTCATGTATTCCCAAAGCGACCGCCGGAGTTCGACGTCGACCCCGGCGGTCGGTTCGTCGAGGATCACCACCGGCGGGTCGTGAACGAGCGCCTTGGCCACCAGCAGGCGGCGGCGCATGCCGCCCGAAAGCGAGCGGGCGTAGGCGTCGGCCTTGTCGCCGAGGCCCACGGCCCGGAGCAGTTCCTCGGTGCGCCGCTGCCGCCTCGGCACCCCGTAGAGGCCGGCCTGGAACTCGAGGGTCTCGCGCGGCGTGAAGAAGGCGTCGAGATTGAGTTCCTGGGGCACCACGCCGATCGTCCGTCTCGCACGTCGCGGATTGCGCTCGATGTCCACCCCGCAGACGGTGGCCGTGCCGGCGCTCTTGACGACGAGCCCGGCGAGAATGTTGATCAGGGTCGACTTGCCGGCTCCGTTGGGACCCAGGAGGCCGAAGAAGGAGCCGCGCGGCACCACCAGATCGACACCCTTGAGGGCTTCCACCGGCGGTTGGCCGTGCGACCGGCGGTAGATCTTGCGCAGCCCCTTGAGTTCGATCGCATTCGCTGGCAAGTGCGGAGCGGCTCCGGCGGTGGCGTCGGGCGAACGCTCGCTCATGATCCCGCCGTCGCGTGCCGAGGCGAACCGCCTCCGTGGAGATGACGATGAGTCCGAGGACCGAGACTGCCGATTCCGAGGAACATTTCCTGCTCGACGGCGAGGAGGTGGTGATCACCCCACGCTTCGAGGTGAGCTGCGACGGCGGCGGGGCGCTGGGTCACCCCGTCGAATTCATCACCCTCGCGAAGGAGGGGCAGGCCGTCTGCAAATATTGCGACCGGCGTTTCGTTCACCTCGGCCATCCCGAGGCCGAGGAGGTTCGCCGGCGCGGCCGGCCGTTCGCCGCCCTGAAGCCTTCCGGCACCTAGAGGATCCGGATCGGATCGGTCCATATCCGCAGCCCGCCGAGGATCGCCAGGGCGTTGCTGCCGAGGCGACAGCCCGGCGGGAGCTGGCGCAGACGCTTGGCGTTGCCGCCGCCGAGCACCACCTCGTCCACCAGAAACGCTTCCCGGAAGCGGGCGACCACGTCCCACACCATCTTTTCCCACCGCTTGCGGCCCATGCGCGCGAGGCCGCGCCGACCGAGGCAGTCCTCATAGGTCCATTTGCGCTTGTAGGGAAGATGGGCGAGCTCCAGCGCCAGGGCGGAGCCGTCGGCGACGAGGGCGCTGCCGAGGCCGGTGCCGAGGCCCAGAAAGAGCATCTTGCCGCCCTCCCAGGAGCCGATCGCCTGGAGGAGCGCATCGTTGACGAGCCTGGTGGGGCGGCCGAAGGCGGCGGCGAAATCGAAGTTCACCCAGCCGGCGCCGAGGTTGACCGGTTCCCCGACCAGGCGGCCGTCGCGCACCGGACCGGGACAGCCCAGCGTCACCCGCTCGTAATGCCAGCCCTCGGCGAGCTCGCGGATCAGCGTCATCGCCCGGGCCGGGGTCAGATCCGCCCCCGAGGGGGCCTTGCGGCGCTCCTTCTCGGTGCTGCAGGCGAGCTTGATCTTGTTGCCGCCGATGTCGACGATCAGGGTGGCAGGACCGTCCATGCATCGCCTTTCCGATGAACCCTGTCCGCTTAGGCGATCGGCGACCGCTCTTCAAGCGACTCCCGCTTGACGCGGTCCGGCGATTGGCGGAGCGTATCCGTGATGGTTCCCCACCGGGGATGAAAAGGGAATCCGGTGCGCCCCTCGGGGCAAGGCCGGAGCTGCCCCCGCAACTGTAGGCGGTGAGCCGAGATCGTGAGCGCCACTGGAGGTTTCTCCGGGAAGGCCGATCGAGGCGTCGACCCGCGAGCCAGGAGACCTGCCATCGAGAACAAGGGCAACCAGGGGACGGGGTGTCCCGCAACAGGAGTGTTCCGGATGCAGAAATGGGTTGTGTCGGGGATGGCCGCACTGGCCCTCGCCGGAGCCGCGGAGGCGGCGGATTTTCGCGACACCGAACGCTATCTGTTCGTGCCGAACCGCAATTCGGCCGACGTGGCGGTGATCGACACGCGTCGCGATCGGGTGGTGGCCCGTCTGCCGGTGGGCCGTGTTCCGCACCAGGTGCTGGTGTCCGATACCCTCGGCAAGCTGGTTTCGAGCAATACCGCCGACGACACGATCTCGGTGATCGACCTCGGCGGGGATGGCCCGGCCACCGAGATCGCCCTCGACATCCTGCCCGAACACATGCAGCTCGCACCCGACGGCGAGCTCCTCGCGGTCGGCAACATCGAGGCGGGTACGGTGTCCCTGGTGTCCCTCGCCGAAATGCGCGAGATCGCCCGTGTCGACGGTCTCCACGAACCCCACAATCTGACCTTCGGCCCGGATGGAAGCCGGCTCTACGTGGCGAATCTCGGGGCCGACTTCGTGAGCGTCGTCGATGTCGCGACGGCGAAGGTGATCGAGGAGATCCGCATCGGTGAAGGCCAGGCGGTGGCCGCCGCCGGAAGCGGCGACATGGAGTATCAGGGGATCATCAACGTCACCGCCACCCCGGACGGCCGTCTCGGGTTCGCGGCTTATGGCGAGGGCAACCGCCTCGCGGTGCTCGATCTCCGCACCGGCCGCCCTAAGAAGACCCTGGAGCTCGGCGAGCTTCCCTGGCGGGCCTACACCACCGCCGACGGGCGCTTCATGATCGTCCCCAACAACGGCGACGAGACCGTCTCGATCATCTCCACCAGCAGCCTCCGGGAGGTGGCCCGGCTCGAGGGTGCCGCCGGGATGACCGGGGTCAACACCGGCTGGTTCGAGACCACCGCCTTCGTCGTCAGTAACGCCGAGGAGAAGCTCGTGGTGATCGACCTCGTGACGATGGAGAACGCGGGCGAGATCGCCCTTCCGGGCACCCCGGAGACGGGCGTCACCACACCCGACGGCACCCGCCTCTATCTGGCCATCAGCAGCACCGATCAGGTGGCGGTGATCGATACCCGGAGGCGCGAGCTCGTCGGACTCATCGACGATGTCGGGGAGGAGCCCTGGGGCACCTTCATGGTGGGCGCGCTCAATTACTGCCACTGAGCGCGGATTTCTCGCGGTTCTTCTGTTCGGTCTGCTCGCGGCACCGGTGTCGCCGGGGCGGGCCGAGCCCTTCCTCGATCGCCTGGGGCTGGGCGAGGATCGCCGCCGGACGGTGGAGAGCCGCTGCGGCGAGGATCGCCTGTGCATCGCCCGCCGGCTCGCGGCCCTGGAGCCCGAGCGATACCGGCTCGTTCGGGTGCGGACCCCCGACACCGATACCATCCGCTGGGTGCGGAGCCGGCCTTCGATCACCGCCGTGGAAGCGCTCGAAGACGGGCGTCTCCTGGTCCGGCTCGAGCGGTTCGGCCGCCGCCTGCTGCGGGAATTCGCGGAGGGCCTCCCGCGGTCCGCCCGCATCGTTCTCGATCTCCGTTCCAACGGAGGGGGCGACTTCGGCCGCATGCTGCGCCTCGCCCGGGCGCTCCTCGGCACGCGGCCGTCGCCCCCGCTTCTCGTCACCGACCGCGGGACGACGCCCTTTCCCTCGCCCGATGTCCCGCCCCTGGATCTGCGTCTCGAGGCGGTCCTGATCGGCCCGCGAACCGCGAGCAGCGCCGAAGTCCTGGCCGCCCTCGCGGCCCGGGCCGGGGTGGCCCTCTGTGGCGGACGGAGCCGCGGCAAGGACTGGCTCGAGGAGGTCGTGCCGGTGCGTCAGGGCTGGCAGCTCTACGTCCGCCGCGGCCGCATCATCGTGCCCGGCGTGACGCTGGCGGGCGGCCTGCGACCCTCGGCCGACGCCGGCTCCTGTCCGGAGATCGGTTCCGCGCCCTTTCTTCGATGATGCGCGGGAACTCCGGAGATTCTATATTCGGTGCGGTGGGAAGGCGTGGCGAGGTGGCGGTGCCGAAGCGGTTCGACACGAGACTGCTGCTGTTCCTGGGGCGCAACTGCCTGCTCGGAATCCTGGTGGGGTGGAGCGTTCTGGCCGGGCTCCTCTATTTCGACGTGGCGGGTTTCGGCACGGTTCTGTTCGGCGCCGCCGAGCGCTGGCTGGCGCTGGCCATGGCCGCGGCCGGGTTCGCCGTCACTTTCGGCAGTCTGGCCATGGGCACGGCGGTCTTCCTCCTGCCCAAGGACTACTGAACCCGGACGTCAGCCGCGACCGGCGAGGAGGGCGAGGCGTTCGAGCTCGGCCTCGCGGATCCCCATCGTCCGCAGATGGGCGACCGTGTTGTGCAGATATTCGGCGCAGGGACCCGAGATTCCGCTGGCCTGCCGGATCCGGCGGAGGCGCTCCGCCTCCGGCAGATGTCCGACATACTGTTCGTGGTCCCGGCGAACCAGGTAGCACCAGGCCTCGACGGTGGGGCCCGAAGCCAGGGTCACCGGCAGCCGTCGCCGCTGATAGACGTCGGTGACGAGCTCGCGTTCGTCGAGGTAGGTGAGCACTTCCGGCTCGCGGACAGGGGCGATGCCGAAGGCCCGTCCCCGGCAGCGACCCCCCCGGTCGAGCCCGAGCACGAGGCCCGGTCGCTGTCGCGTCCCGCGATGCACGTAGGAGGACACGCAGAGGGCGCGGTGATAGCCCTCGAGCAGGGCCGGCTCCGAGCTCTCGTAGGCGAAGCCCGGCCGCCACATCAGCGAGCCGTAGGCGAACACCCAGATCGTTCCCGCCATCCGCTCCCGCCGCGATCAGTCCGGTTCGGCCTTCGTCCGATCGCCGGCCGAGGGCCCCGGCACCGGCAGGCGCTCGAAGGCCTGGCCGGCCTCGATCACCGCCCGCCGGATGGCGCGGGTACGCGAGAACAGCTCGAAAAGAGTATCACCGTCGCCCCAGCGGATGGCCCGCTGCAGCCTCACCAGATCCTCGGTGAAGCGGCCGAGCATCTCCAGCACCGCCTCGCGGTTGGTGAGGAACACGTCGCGCCACATGGTGGGATCGGAGGCCGCGATCCGGGTGAAATCGGTGAAGCCTCCGGCGGCATACTTGAACACCTCGCTGCGGGTCTGGGTCTCGAGATCGGCCACCGTGCCGACGATGGTGTAGGCGATCAGATGCGGCAGATGCGAGGTGATGGCGAGGATCCGGTCGTGATGCTCGGGCGTCATCAGATCGACCGAGGCGCCGGTCAGCTCCCACAGCGCCCGCACCCGCGCCGTGGCTTCCGGGTCGGTGTCCTCGATCGGGGTCAGGATCACCCGGCGGTCGACGAACAGGGTGGCGAAGGCGGCGTCCGGACCGGAACGTTCGGTACCGGCCACCGGATGGCCGGGCACGAAGAGGCCGGGCGCCGGCAGATGGGGCACCACGTCGTGGACGATCTGGGTCTTCACCGAACCCACGTCGGTGATCACCGCCGCCGCATCGAGGCCCGGCGCCATGGCCTGGGCCACCGGCCCCATCGCTGCCGGCGGCACTCCGAGGACGACGAGATCGGCGCCCTCGACCGCCTGGGCGGGGTCGGCCAGCGCCCGGTCGCAGAGCCCGAGCTCGAGGGCGCGTTCGCGGGTTTCGGCACGACGGGCGCAGGCGACGATCTCCTCGACCGCGCCCTTCTGCCTGAGCGCCAGTGCGAGGGAACCGTTGACGAGACCGATGCCGAGGAGGGCGATCCGACGGAAGGATGACATCAGGCGGCCCCCCGTTCGAGGAAACGGGCCAGGGTCGCGACCAGCCGCCGGTTCTCCTCTTCGGTGCCGACCGTGAAACGGAGGCTGTCGGGCAGGCCATAGGCTTCCATGCGCCGCGGGATGACCCCGGCGGCCTCGAGAAAGGCGTCGGCGGCCACCGCGTCCCGGCCGGGACGGCGTGGGAAATCGACGAGCAGGAAATTGGCGACGCTCGGATGGACGACGAGACCCAGCGCTTCCATCTCCGTCTTCAGCCAGGAGAGCCAGCGATCGTTGTGCCGCCGCGAGCGCTGTTCGTGCTCGACGTCGAGCAGCGCCGCGACACCCGCCTCCTGGGCCGGCTGGGAGACGTTGAAGGGGCCGCGGATGCGGTTGATCACATCGACCACGGCGGGGTCGGCGAACATCCAGCCGAGCCGCAGCGCCGCCAGGCCGTGAATCTTCGAGAAGGTCCGGGTGACCACGACATTGTCGTGCCGTTCGGCCATCTCGAGACCGGAGCCGTAGTCCTCGGCGCCGACGAACTCGGCATAGGCCGAATCGATCACCAGCAGCACCTCCTCGGGGAGGCCGGCACGCAGACGGGCGAGCTCCGCCAGCGACAGATAGCTCCCGGTGGGGTTGTTGGGATTGGCGAGGAAGAGAATGCGGGTACGGCTGGTGATCCGGGCGAGCAGAGCATCGACATCGGCCCGCAGTTCCCGTTCCGGGGCGGCCACCACATGGGCGCCGGCGGCCAGGGCGGCGAGCCGGTACATGAGAAAGCCGTGCTCGCTCATCAGCACCTCGTCGCCGGGGCCGACATAGGCCCGGACGAGAAGGGTGATCAGCTCGTCGGAACCGGCACCGCAGACGATCCGCTCGGGATCGATGTTGTAGCGACGCCCGATCGTCCGCCGAAGCCGCGTGCAGCCCCCGTCGGGATAGCGGTGGAGGCCCGTGGCGGCGGCACGATACGCTTCGATCGCCGCGGGGCTCGGCCCCAGCGCATTCTCGTTCGACGACAGCTTGGCGACCGGCCCTTCGGCCGCGACGGTCGCCTTGCCGCCGACATAGGGTGTGATCTCGAGAATGCCCGGACGCGGGCGGGGGACGGTCATCGTCGAATCTCCGAGGATGGACGGCCGGCCGGATCAGTCACCGTGGGGATCCGCGATGGGGCGGGGATAGGCGCCGATGACGGACAGGCCGAGCAGGCGTTCACGGGTCTCCGCCAGTGCGCCGTGCAGGGACCCGCTGTGACGGTCGTGGAACCCGGCGATCTCGATGAGATGCACCGTGGATCCGCGTTCCCGCTGATAGGCGACCGCCAGCCAGATGGGATCGAGACCGGGCGCCTTCAACAATCCGCGGAGCCGCGAGCGGCTGAGGTCCTCCCGGGTTTCGAGAACCAGCAGGCTGCGATCCTCGCCGCTCGCCTGCAGCGGCAGATCGCCCACGAGCAGGCCGCCGGTCTCCTCCGCCACGCCCGCCAGCCGCACGAAGGGCAGACGCGCGACGACCCGCGGACGGAAGGGTTCGGCCGCCGCCATGTCGATCCACCAGCGGTCTTCCGCCCCGGGCAGCGGCAGCAGGGCGAGCTGCGCCCGTCCTTCGTCGAGCAGCCTCAGGGCATGGGCCGGACTGCCCGCATCGACCACCGGCGTGACGGCTCCGAAATGGTCGCGGGCGACGGTCGCCAGATCCTCCTGGCCGCGGCAGAGGGCGAGGGAGAACGGCGTCTGCAGCCGGGTCGCGGCGGCGAACAGCTCGCGCCACATGCGGACCAGCGTGTCGGGTGGAAACCGGCCGTCCGCCCGGGCGATCAGGCGGCGCAGGATCGCTGCTTCCCGGGCGGGACGCAGGGCGAGCCGGTTCTCGGTCCGGTCGCCCTTGAGGGCGGCGAGGCGGGCGACCGTCCGCAGCCGTTCGACCAGAAGGTCGAGGAGCCGGTCGTCGATGTCGTCGATCGCCTTCCGCAGATCGGCGAGCCGGGAGGTTTCTTCCACGGATCCCTCGAATCTTCGCACTGCCGCGGCCACCTATAGCGGCGTCGCCCGGCAGGTAAAGCCGGCCGCACCCCTCCGCTCCCTTCGCGGCGTCGATTGCGGTCGGGCGGCGCCGATTGCGGTTGGAAAGCGCGCCTCCCTGTACGATACTCCGCCGGCGCCATCGTCTCCGCCTCATCGGTCGAAGGAAAATATCTCATGCGCCGCATTCTGACCGTCGTTTTCGGACTGCTGCTGATCGTCGTGCTGGCGGTCGCGGGCCTGTTCTTCGCGGTTCCGGACGGCTTCATCGAGGGACGGGTCGAATCCATGGCCGGAGAAGCCCTCGGCCGGGAACTCGCGATCGACGGCGATTTCACGGTCCGTCGCTGGCCCCCGATCGCGGTGGCGGCGGAGAACATCCGGCTGGCCAACGCCGACTGGGGCGAAGACGGGGACATGCTTCGCATCCGCCGCCTCGAGCTCGAGCTGGACGGCTGGGCGCTCCTGTCGGGCAGAGTCGTCCTGAAGCGCTTTCTGCTGGAGGCGCCCGACCTCCTTCTCGAGCGCGATGCCGAAGGGCGGGCCAACTGGGAGTTCGAGGGGATGGCGGCGGCCGCCGCCGACGAGCCGGCGGCGGCGCGAGACGGTGACGAGGAACGAGGGGCGCCGGGCTTCGTCGAGCTCCGCGAGATCCGTGTCACCGAGGGAAGGGTGCGCTACCGGGACGGAAGCACGGGCGAGACGCGGACGGCCGAAGACATCACCCTCGCGGTCCTCGAAGAACGCGCCGCGCGCAGCCTTTCGGTCGAGGGTAGCCTCGATCTCGACGGTGCGCCGCTTCGCCTCACCGCGGAGATCGTCGATCCGAGGGCGCTGGCGGCGGGGGGACGCGGTGAGATGAAGGCCCGCTTCGAGCTGCCGGAAGGTGCGGTCGCCTTCGCCGGGCGGATCGACGGGACGACGCCCGAGCTCGCGGGAACCCTCGACCTCGCCTTCACCGATCTGCGGGGGGCGCTGGCGCGCTTCGGCATCGCGCCCGAGCTCACCGAGGAGGTGCTCGGGGAACTGGTGCTGACCGGTACCCTCAACGCCAGCCCGCGGGCGCTGGCCCTCCAGGAGCTGGAACTCGCACTCGACGACATCACGGCGCGCGGGCGCATCGGCGTCCTCGGCCTCGATGCCCGGCCGCGGGTCGTGGCGGAACTGGCGTTCGGCGCGCTGGCTCTCGATCCCTATCTGCCACCGGCCGGCGAGGCTTCGGAGCCGGAAGAGGAGAAGACCGCCGGCACGGGGGCCGACGGCTGGCCGGACGATCCCCTCGAACTGCCGCTGCCGCTGCCGTTCGATGCCGAACTCGATTTGCGCTTCGAATCCCTCGCCGCACGCGGCATCGCGCTCGATGGTGGAAGGCTGCGGGCCACCATGGAAGGGGATTCGGCGGCGCTCGAGGTGGTGGAACTCGCGGCCTACGGGGGGCGGATCGCCCTCGAAGCGCAGCTCACCGCGGGGACCCCCCACCGGATCGCCCTGGAAGGGCGGACGGACGGATTGCAGATGTTGCCGCTGCTGACCGCGGTGGCGGGCTTCGACCGCCTCGAGGGGCGGGGTGATGCGGAATTCGCGATCACCGCCAGCGGCGGCAGCGTGAAGGAACTGGTCGGGGCGCTCGACGGCCAGGGGCGGATCGTGATGCGGGACGGGGCCATCGTCGGTGTCAATATCGCGGCGATGGTCCGACAGGTGATGACCCTGGGGCAGGAGGGGGGCGGCGAGCCGCCCGTCACCGATTTCGCCGAACTCGGCGGCAGCTTCACGATCACCGAGGGAATCGTCGAAAACCGGGATCTGCTCCTCAAGGCGCCGCTGCTGCGCCTCGACGGGGAGGGAACCGTGGACCTTCCCGCCCGCCGGCTCGACTACCGGATCCGTCCCGCACTGGCGGCGACCCTCGAGGGTCAGGCGGCGAGCCGGGAGCCGGTGTTCAAGGCGGGGGTCCCGATCGTGCTCACCGGTCCGTGGGAGGCGATCGAATGGCGGTTCGACATCGGCGGTACGCTGACCGAGGCGATCACCGATCCGGCCGGGATCGGTGAGCTGGTCGGCGATCTCCGGGCCGACCCGGAGATTCTCGGCAAGCTCGGTCGGGATTTCGGTGGGGCCGTCGAAGGGGTCACCGGGTTCGTCGGCGGGGTGCTCGGAGAGGGCGGTGGCGGAGAGGCCGAAACGGCACCGCCGGCGGCCGGTGATGTCGCGCCCGACACGCCGCTCGCGCCCGCCCGCAAGCTCTTCGAAGGCATTCTGGGGCGCTGAGACCGCGCCGATTCCGATCGTCGGGGGGAGGAATGATCGATCTGCGCAGCGACACGGTCACCAGACCGGGTGCGGAGATGCGGGCGGCGATGGCCGCCGCCGAGGTGGGCGACGACGTCTACGGGGAGGATCCGACGGTGCGGGCGCTCGAGGAGCGGACCGCCGCGATTCTCGGCAAGGAGGCGGGGCTGTTCGTGCCTTCCGGTACGATGGCCAACCAGATCGCGATCCGCACCCACACCGAGCCGGGCGACGAGATCATCGCCGATGCCCGGGCCCACATTCTTCTCTACGAGCGGGCGGCGCCGACGGCCCTCGCGGGGGTGATGCCGAGGCTGGTCCACAGCGAGCGGGGGATCTTCGGCGGCGATTCGGTACGGGCACTGGTGCACGGTCCCCTGCCGGGGATGCCGGCGGGGCTGTTTCCGCCCACCAGGCTGCTGTGTCTCGAGAACACCCACAATGCCGGCGGAGGCAGTGTCTGGCCCCTCGATCGTTTCGCCGAGACGGCGCGGGAGGCGCGCCGCCACGGCCTTCGGGTCCACTGCGACGGGGCCCGTCTGTGGAACGCCGCGGCGGCGGCCGGGGTGCCCGAGCGGGCCTATGCCGAACATTGCGACAGCGTGGCGGTGTGTTTCTCGAAGGGACTCGGCGCGCCGGTGGGCTCGCTGCTCGCCGGCGACCGCGCTTTCGTCGATCGCGCCCGGCGTTTCCGCGGCATGTTCGGCGGCGGGATGCGTCAGGCCGGGGTCGTCGCCGCGGCGGCGCTCTGGGCGCTCGACCACAACCGTGAACGGCTCGTCACGGATCACCTGCACGCGAGGAAACTGGCGGCGGCGCTGGCCGCGCTGCCGGCGGTGGAGATCGACCCGGAGAGGGTGGAAACCAACATTCTCTACTTCCGCCTGCGGAACAGGGCGGCGGCCAAGTTCGCCGAGGCCTGCGAGGCGCGGGGGGTGCGGGTGCTGCCCATCGGGATCGACACGGTGCGGCTCGTCACCCATCTCGACGTTTCGGCGGCGGACGTCGATCGGGCGATCGCGGTGTTCGACGAGGTCCTGGCACGCGGCTGACGGGAAAGGGCGGGCCGGACCCCGCCCCCCCTTCCGCCGATCCGGTCCGGCTTCCGGCGCTACCGGGAGACCCGGTACCCTTCGGGCAGAAAATAGAGGCTGTCGGTCTCCGCGGCGAGCTGGTGGCACTCCGCGCAGAACCGGGTCTGGTCGCCGCTCATGGTCCGGCCGTCGGGCATGATCAGCGTGTATTTCCAGTCCGCGGTGTCGGGGCTGCTGCCGGCAGCGAGCTTCTCCATCACGAACAGTGGGCCGAGGGTCACCGAGCCGTCGGGTTTCACGACGAAACTGTCCTTGGCGACGATCCCGCCGGTGGGGATGCGATCGACCTCCTCGTATTTCCCGTAGGCGCCCGCGGCCTTCGGATCCGCGTAGTTCTGCACGTAGCGGTTGCCGTGGGTCGCCGACCGGTAGGGTGCCATGGAGAAACGCGGCCAGCCCTGATAGTCGGTGGCCACCGGATCACCGGAGGCGCCATAGGCCTCCCGCATCTTCGCCATCAGCCCCTCGTAGATCTCCCGCGCCCCGGCTTCGTTCAGCTCGCCGGCCTCGGCGGCGGCGCAGGGGTTGGCGGGCGCACAGGGGTTGCAGGGATTGGCGGCGGCGCAGGGGTTGGCGGGCGCACAGGGATTCGCGGCCGCACAGGGGTTTTTCGCCGCACAGGGGTTGGCGGGCGCACAGGGGTTGCAGGGATTGGCGGCGGCGCAGGGGTTCTTTTTCTTCTTTTTGATCGGGGCGCAGGGATTGCAGGGGTTGTCGGCGGCG
>Ga0256839_1000627_pt1 | contig 45287 bp, 41 predicted proteins | sample 354166metaG_FD_185968 | JGI IMG/M metagenome (GOLD analysis project Ga0256839, IMG submission 185968) | Hydrothermal vent microbial communities from Mid Atlantic Ridge, Atlantic Ocean - 354-166 | ecosystem: Environmental > Aquatic > Marine > Hydrothermal vents | place: Atlantic Ocean: Mid...
TCACGGCGGCGCGCGTCGCCCCCATCGTCCGCAGGATGGCGATGTCCCGCCCCTTGCTCCGGACCAGCATGGTGAGCCCGGTGATGATGTTGAAGGCGGCCACCAGGATGATCAGGGTCAAGATCAGGAACATGACGTTGCGCTCGACCTCGAGGGCCGAGAAGAAGTTGGCGTTGAGCTGCTTCCAGGTGACCAGCCTGCCGGCGGTGCCGATCCGGTCGAGGAGCTCCGGGACCAGGCGGTCGATGCCCTCGGGGTCGATGGTGGTGATCTCGACCGCGTTGATCCGCTCGCCGAGCTGGAAATAGGCGCGGGCGTCCTCCAGCGGCACGAAAACGAAGCCGTTGTCGTAATTGTACATGCCGACTTCGAAGATGGCGGCGATCCGGAAGGTCTTGATCCGGGGCACGGTGCCGAAGGCGGTGACCGCACCCTGCGGAGAGACGAGCGAGATGCGGCTGCCGAGGGTGAGCCCCATGCGCTGGGCCAGGCGGCTGCCGATCATGGCGTTGCCGGAGCCGGCCAGCTCCGTGAGCCGCCCGGCCAGCACCCCGTCCCGGAAGATGCCGCGTCGCTCGAGATCCTCCGGCCGTACCCCGCGCACGATCGCCCCGGAGGCGACGCCGCCGGCGCTGACCAGCACCTGTCCCTCGACATAGGGCATCGCCTGCACGACCCCGGGGGCGCTCTCCAGACGGGCCACCAGCGCCGGCCAGTCGGCGATGCCCTCGGGACCGGAGACCACCGTGGCGTGACCGTTGAAGCCCAACACCCGGCCCAGGAGCTCGGCGCGAAAGCCGTTCATCACCGCCAGCACGACGATCAGCGTGCCGACCCCGAGGGCGATGCCGACGAGCGCGAAGGCGGCGACGAAGGAGATGAAGCCTTCGCCGCGGGTGGGCCGCAGATAGCGCCAAGCGACGAGCCGCTCGGCCTTGCCGAACATCAGGAGCAGAGCCTGTCGAGGAGCGCCTCGGGGGTGAGCTCGAGACGCTCGTCGCCGGCCCGCGGTCTGAGCTCGACGAGCCCCGCCTTGGCCCCGCGCGGGCCGACCACCACCTGCCAGGGCAGGCCGATCAGATCCATGGTCGCGAATTTCGCGCCGGCGCGCTCCTCGGTCTCGTCGTAGAGGGTCTCGACACCCGCCGCGCGGAGTCTTTCGTAGAGCGCATCCGCGAGCCCCCCGCAGGCGGGATCGTCGGGCCGCAGACTCACCAGCCCCACCCGGAAGGGGGCCACGGATTCCGGCCAGACGATCCCCCGATCGTCGTGGAAGGCCTCGATCAGGGCGCCGACGAGGCGGGACACGCCGATGCCGTAGGAGCCCATCTCCACCGGCACCTCCCGCCCGTCCGGCCCCATCACCGTGGCGCCCATGGGTTCGGAGTATTTGGTGCCGAAGTAGAAGATGTGGCCGACCTCGATGCCGCGGGCGCGCTTCAGCCGTTCGGGCGGCACCGGGCAGCGCGCCGGATCGTGCTTGTCGTCGGTGGCGGCGTAGAGACCCGTCAGCCGCTCGACGTCGATCTCGGCGCCGGAAAGATCCAGTTCCTCGAAGGCAGCGTCGTAGAACACCTCGCTTTCGCCGGTCGAGGCCAGGATCTGGAACTCGTGGCTCATGCTGCCGCCGATCGGCCCGCTCTCCGCCTGCATCGGGATGGCGGTCAGACCCATCCGTCGGAAGGTCTTGAGATAGGCCACGAACATCGCCTCGTAGGAGCGTCTGGCGCCGGCCTGGTCGTAGTCGAAGGAATAGGCGTCCTTCATCAGGAATTCGCGGCCGCGCATGACCCCGAAGCGGGGCCGGATCTCGTCCCGGAACTTCCACTGGATGTGGTAGAGGTTGAGGGGGAGCTGGCGGTAGCTCCTGACGTGCCGGCGGAAGATGTCGGTCACGTTCTCCTCGTTGGTCGGCCCGTACAGCATCTCGCGCTCGTGGCGATCGCGGATCCGGAGCATCTCCCGGCCGTAGACCTCGTAGCGGCCACTCTCCCTCCAGATGTCGGCCGGCTGGATCGTCGGCATGAGGATCTCGATGGCGCCCGCCCGGTCCATCTCCTCGCGGACGATCTGTTCCACCTTCCTGAGCACCCGGAAGCCGAGCGGCAGCCAGCTGTAGATACCGGCGGCGAGCTGCTGGATCATCCCGGCGCGCAGCATCAGCCGGTGCGAGACGATCTCCGCCTCGGCGGGATCCTCCTTCAGGACGGGCAGGAAATAGCGGGAAAGGCGCATGGCTTCGGACATCCGTTGGCGGCTGGCGGGGCGCAATCTAGGCCCGGTGTCGGCTCCCGGCAACGCGGACCGGCACCCCGGATCGGCCTTCAGACGAACCAGATGAGCGTGACGAGGACGAACAGGGGCAGCAGCACGACACTCGACCAGACCATGTAGCCGAAGAAGCTCGGCATTTTGACTCCGCTCTCCTCGGCGATGGCGCGGACCATGAAGTTGGGGGCGTTGCCGATGTAGGTGTTGGCGCCCATGAACACCGCTCCCGCCGAGATCGCGAGCAGGGTGGTGGCCAGCGGACCGGTGAGCAGCTCGGGATCGCCGCCGGCGGTGTTGAAGAAGACGAGATAGGTGGGCGCGTTGTCGAGGAAGCTCGAGAGAATCCCGGTGGCCCAGAAGTACATGGCGTCGACCGGCTCGCCGTCGGCGTCCGTCACCAGGTTCACCACCGGCGCGAGAGCGCCCTCGGTGCCGGCCTTGAGAATGGCGATGGTGGGGATGATGGTGACGAAGATGCCGGCGAACAGCTTCGCCACCTCCTGGATCGGGAACCAGGAGAACTCGTTGGCCTCGCGGGTCTCGACCGGTGTCAGCACCCAGGAGATGCCGGCGAACAGCAGGAGCAGGAGGTCACGCACCAGGTTCTGCAGTTCGACCTCGACCCCGAGCACCGAAAAGCTCACGCCCGGTCGCCACAGCCCGCTCATCAGCACCGCGCCGACGACCCCGGCGAGGAGCAGGAAATTGTAGGCGCCCTCGATCCGCAGCCGGCCGTCGCCCTCGATCGGCGGCGGTGCGACCCCGTCCCGGTGGAGCATGTAGCGGTCGAGGAGGTAGAAGAGGGTCAGCAGGATGCCGGCGAGGAACAGCATCGGCCACAGCATGTGCACGGTCGGCCAGAAGAAGGGGACCCCCTTGAGGAAGCCCAGGAACAGCGGCGGATCGCCGAGCGGGCTCAGGGAGCCGCCGATGTTGGCGACCAGGAAGATGAAGAAGACGACCACATGGGTCCGCCGCGGCCGCCAGGCGTTGGCCTTGAGCATCGGGCGCACCAGCGCCATTGCCGCGCCGGTGGTACCCATCCAGCTCGCGAGCAGGGTGCCGAGGGCGAGCAGCCCGGTGTTGAAGCCGGGCGTCCCGCGGACGGCGCCCGTCAGATGGATGCCGCCGGTCACCGTGAAGAGCGAGAACAGCAGGATGATGAAGGGCAGGTATTCGTGGAGCGCCGTCAGCACCAGCTCGTAGATCGCGAGCTCGATGCCGTAGGTGGCGGTGAAGGGGATCAGGAAGGCGAGCGCCCAGGCGAGGCTGATCTTGCCGAAATGGTGATGCCAGAAGACCGGTGCGACGAGCGGCCAGATGGCGATCGACAGCAGGATGCCGACGAAGGGCAGCGACCAGGCGAGACTGAGATCGGCGCCGTCGAACACCGCCGCGCGGGCGGAGTCCGGCAGCAGCAGGAACAGGACGGCGGCGGGCGGCATCGACACGAACCGGCCTGCGCCCCGTGCTCTTCTCGATCCGACCATGCGCGGTACTGGCTCCCTTCCCTCCGACCATCTCGCCGCCCCCGGCGCCGACCGGAGGCGGGCGTCCCGCTTGTAAGGGGCGATCGGGAGGCTGTGAAGTCTCGCCGCGGTCCGGTCCCCTTGCCGCCGGGCCCGCGTTAACCGATTGTTGGGCAAACTGGGCGAGGATGTTCGCGACGAGGCGTCGCCCGCGATCGGCGGCCACGGGCGCCGCGGACCGGGGCGGAGGAGGGTGGAAAGGGATTTGTCGCGTCCGAGGAATGCTCTATGAATCCGATCGGGACAACCGCCGAGGTGAGAGGTGGCACGGAGATGAGCGGCGATCCTTATCGCGACGATGATGGAACCCGCGGATCCGTCGTAACCAAGCCGCGCGCCAAGACGCAGCGGCCCTCGATGTACAAGGTGCTGCTGCTCAACGACGACTTCACGCCGATGGAGTTCGTCGTCCACGTGCTGGAAAGGTTCTTCAACAAGGACCGCGAGGACGCCACGCGCATCATGCTGCACGTCCATCACACCGGGGTCGGGGTCTGCGGGGTGTACACCTACGAGGTGGCGGAAACGAAGGTCGCCCAGGTGACCGATTACGCCCGCCAGCACCAGCACCCCCTACAGTGTACGATGGAAAAGGAGTAGAGTGACGAGGAGTTCGGTGGAGACGGTGACGGCGCGCGATACGATGTTCCAGGGTCGGAGGTGATGCCCATGCTTTCGCGTACACTCGAGAAGACGCTGCGGCGGGCGCTGGCCCTGGCCAACGCCCGGCAGCACGAATACGCGACCCTCGAACATCTGCTGCTGGCGTTGACCGAGGATCAGGACGCGGTGGCGGTGCTGCGAGCCTGCGCCGTGGAGATCGACCGGCTGCGTGCCCAGCTCACCGATTTTCTCGATCACGAGCTTTCCGGCCTGGTGGTCGACGGGGTGGTGGACGCCAAGCCCACCGCCGGCTTCCAGCGGGTGATCCAGCGCGCCGCTATTCACGTCCAGTCCTCCGGCCGCTCCGAGGTGACCGGCGCCAACGTCCTCGTCGCCCTCTTCTCCGAGCGCGAATCCCATGCGGTGCATTTCCTCCAGGAACAGCACATGTCGCGGCTCGACGCCGTCAACTACATCGCCCACGGGATCGCCAAGAAGCCGGGAATGAGCGAGGAACGGCGGGTGCGCGGCGCCGAGGAGAGCGGTGGCGAGGAAAAGCGCGAGGGCGGCGAGGCCCTCAACGCCTACTGCACCAACCTCAACGCCAAGGCCCGCGCCGGCAAGGTGGACGTGCTGATCGGCCGCGAGCGGGAGATCGAACGCACCATCCAGATCCTCTGCCGGCGGTCCAAGAACAACCCCCTGTTCGTCGGCGATCCGGGGGTCGGGAAGACGGCCATCGCCGAGGGGCTGGCGCTCAGGATCGTCAGGGGCGAGGTGCCCGAGGTCCTCAAGAGCGCCGTCATCTACGCTCTCGACATGGGGGCGCTGCTGGCCGGGACCCGGTACCGCGGCGATTTCGAGGAACGGCTCAAGGCGGTGATCCAGGAGCTCGAATCGGACAAGGACGCGATCCTCTTCATCGACGAGATCCACACCGTGATCGGCGCCGGCGCGACCAGCGGCGGTTCGCTGGATGCCTCCAACATCCTCAAGCCGGCCCTGGCGAGCGGCACCCTGCGCTGCGTGGGCTCCACCACCTACAAGGAATTCCGTAACTATTTCGAGAAGGATCGGGCGCTGGTCCGCCGGTTCCAGAAGATCGACATTCCGGAGCCGAGCGAGGAAGAGGCGGTCAAGATTCTCGAGGGGCTGCGGCCGAGCTTCGAGCAGCATCACGGCGTCAAATACACCAACGCCGCCCTCAAGGCGGCGGTGGCCCTGTCGGTGCGCTACATCCACGACCGCAAGCTGCCGGACAAGGCGATCGACATCATCGACGAGGTGGGGGCGGCGCAGATGCTGCGGCCCGAGCATCTGCGGCGCAAGACCATCGGCGTCAAGGACGTCGAGGACATCGTCTCCAAGATCGCACGGGTGCCGGTGAAGGCGGTCAATCACCGCGACAAGGCCGCCCTCAAGACCCTCGAGGAGGATCTCAGGACGGTGGTCTTCGGTCAGGACCAGGCGATCGCCGCCCTCGCGAGTGCCATCAAGCTCAGCCGCGCCGGCCTGCGGGACCCGCAGAAGCCGATCGGCTGCTATCTGTTCTCGGGTCCGACCGGGGTCGGCAAGACCGAGGTGGCGCGCCGCCTCGCCGGCATCATGGCCATCGAACTCGTCCGCTTCGACATGTCGGAATACATGGAGCGGCACGCCGTGTCGCGGCTGATCGGTGCCCCGCCGGGCTACGTCGGCTTCGATCAGGGCGGGCTGCTGACCGACGCCATCGACCAGCATCCCCATGCGGTGCTGCTGCTCGACGAGATCGAGAAGGCCCATCCCGACGTCTTCAACATCCTCCTGCAGGTGATGGACTACGGCAAGCTGACCGACAACAACGGCAAGACGGTCGACTTCCGCAACGTCATCCTGATCATGACCACCAACGCCGGCGCCGCCGACATGAGCAAACCGGCGATGGGCTTCGGTCGCAGCACCCGCGAAGGCGACGACAGCGAGGCCATCAAGCGGCTGTTCACCCCCGAATTCCGCAACCGGCTCGACGCCATCATCCCCTTCCGGGCGTTGTCGCCGGCGATCGTCCGGGCGATCGTCGACAAGTTCGTGCGCGAGCTCGCCGCCCAGCTCGCCGACCGGCGGGTGCACATCGAGGTCGAGGATGCGGCCCGCGACTGGCTGGCCGAGCGCGGCTACGATCCGCTCTACGGGGCCAGGCCCCTGGCCCGGGTCATCCAGGAGCACATCAAGCGGCCCCTCGCCGACGAGCTGCTCTTCGGCCAGCTCGCCAAGGGCGGCAAGGTGCTGATCACCATCGCCGACGACAGGCCGTGCTTCCGCTTCAGCCCGGTGGAACCGCGGGGCGGCAAGCGTGGCGACAAGCGGGCGGCGGAGAGCGACATCTCCGAGCCGGCGATCTGAGCCCGGACGGAGTACGGGGGCGGATTCCCGGAGCCGGCCACGCCCCGCCATCGGCGGCCGAGAGTTGACATGGATCACGGCCCCCGGGGCGGGTCGGGGCCAGATCGAACCCGTCGCGGGCGGCAGCGGGAGAAGGCGTTCCGGCATGCCGAACGGGCGGTTTCACGGACCGTGCCGTCGCGTTTCTTCCGGGCGAGACCGCGCCATCGCCGCGGTGAGGGGGAGTATCCGTGTGCGGAACGCCGATCCCGCGGTCCGTCCGCCCGCCCGAAGCCGCATCGCGCGCGGCAGTGCCGGCCGAGGATGCGACGGCGGGGGGCGTGCCGGGGTACCTCGAGGACACCTACCGCTGGGCCTATCTGCGGCCCGCTTCGGTGCGGCTGCTGGACCACCGATGGGTGGTCGCGGCCATCCTCTGGGGACAGGCGGATCGGCTGCTGCGGGCGGCGGCGGCGGAGCTCCGACCGGGCGAGCGGGTACTGCAGCCGGCGTGCGTCTACGGCGATTTTTCCGAGCGGATCGCACGGCGTCTCGGTCCGCGGGGGCGGCTCGACGTCTGCGACATCGCGCCGATCCAGGTCGAGAACTGCCGGCGCAAGCTCGCCCGTCATCCCAACTGTCGGGTCCGTCGCCACGACGCCGGTGAGCCGCTCGCCGTCGCCTACGACGCGGTGCTCTGCTTCTTCCTGCTCCACGAGCTGCCGGCGGCGTGGAAGCGGCGGGTGACGACCGCCCTGCTGGAGGCGGTGGCCCCGGGAGGGCGGGCGATCTTCGTCGATTACCATCGGCCGCATCGGCTGCACCCGCTGCGTTGGCCGATGCGGGCGGTGTTCGGTTGGCTCGAGCCCTATGCCGAGGAGCTCTGGCACCGGGAACTGTGGCGGCTCCCCGAGCCGGCGGTGGCGTGCCGCTTCCGCTGGTCGAAGACCACCTATTTCGGGCGGCTCTACCAGAAGGTCGTGGCCCGCCGCCTCGATAGGGCCGCCGCGTCCACGGCCGCTCCCGGCGCCCTTGACAGCTCCGGTGACGCCCATTAGATGCGCCTCGTTCCCGAGGGGGTGTAGCTCAGTTGGTTAGAGCGCCGGCCTGTCACGCCGGAGGCCGCGGGTTCAAGTCCCGTCACTCCCGCCATCCACGTTCCCGGACCCTGCCGGACGATGCCGGCCCGGCGACCAGCCGCGATGGCGGCGGCGCCGCCGCGGCCTTTTCCGTGGCGGCGCGGATGTGACATTTCTGCGGCCCTGCGGCGCTTGGCAAGGACCGCGCTTTGCGCCTATGTTGCGCCGCGGCGATCGCCCGGGTGCCGCCGGGAACGCGCGAGGGTCTCGAGCCGCTGAAGGGACCGTTCCATGCAGGCCTATCTCGCCGAGTATCTGCCGATCCTGATCTTTCTCGGCATCGCCGTCGGCCTCGCGGCGATCATCGTCCTCGCCTCGATGGTGATCGCCCCCCAGCATCCCGAACGGGAGAAACTGTCGGCCTACGAATGCGGCTTCGAGCCCTTCGACGACACCCGGGGGCGGTTCGACGTGCGTTTCTATCTGGTCGCCATCCTTTTCATCATCTTCGATCTCGAGGTGGCGTTCCTGTTCCCCTGGGCGGTCAGCCTCGGCGAGATCGGGATGTTCGGCTTCTGGTCGATGATCGTCTTCCTGATCGTGCTCACCGTCGGCTTCGTCTACGAGTGGAAGAAGGGGGGGCTCGAATGGGAGTGAGCAGTCTCGAACAGGCGACCGCCGCACCGAGCCGGCGCGACCTCCTGGCCGAGGTCGACGAGGGGCTGCGTGACAAGGGGTTCTTCGTCACCACCCTCAACGATCTCGTCACCTGGGCCCGTTCGGGCAGCCTCTGGCCGATGACCTTCGGCCTCGCCTGCTGCGCCGTCGAGATGATGCACGCCGCCGCCAGCCGCTACGATCTCGACCGCTTCGGGGTGGTGTTCCGGCCGAGCCCGCGGCAGAGCGACGTGATGATCGTCGCCGGCACCCTGTGCAACAAGATGGCCCCGGCCCTGCGCAAGGTCTACGATCAGATGGCCGAGCCCCGCTACGTGATCTCCATGGGGAGCTGCGCCAACGGCGGCGGTTACTACCACTTCTCCTATTCGGTGGTCCGGGGCTGCGATCGCATCGTGCCGGTCGACATCTACGTGCCGGGCTGTCCGCCCACCGCGGAGGCTCTCGTCTACGGCATTCTGCAGCTCCAGAAGAAGATCCGCCGTACCGGCACCATCGAGCGCTGAGAGGACGGAAGCGATGACCGTCGACACCGGACCGCAGATGATCGCCAGTCTCGAGGAGATGCTGGCGATCATCGAGCCGGCGCTCGGCGAGACCCTGATCGAGAAGCGGATCGCCTACGGCGAGCTGACGATCGTGGTGCCGGCGCCGCAGATCGTGCGGGTGCTCACCTTCCTGCGCGACGAACCGGGGCTGCTGTTCAAGGAGCTGGTCGATCTCTGCGGCGTCGACTGGCCGGAGCGCGAGCAGCGCTTCGACGTCGTCTATCACCTGCTGTCGCTGCACCACAACCACCGTCTCCGGGTGAAGGTGCGGACCGACGAGTACACCCCGGTGCCCTCGGTGGTCTCGGTCTATCCCACGGCCGGCTGGTTCGAGCGGGAAGCCTGGGACATGTACGGGATCCTGTTCGCCGATCATCCGGATCTGCGGCGGCTCCTGTCGGACTACGGTTTCGACGGACATCCGCTGCGGAAGGATTTCCCGCTCACGGGCTATGTCGAGCTGCGTTACGACGAGGAGCAGAAGCGGGTGGTCTACGAGCCGGTGAAGCTCCGGCAGGACTTCCGGACCTTCGATTTCCTCTCGCCCTGGGAAGGCAGCGGGATGCTTCCGGGCGACGAAAAGGCGCAGGGCTAGGGGGTCGAATCTCGGTGCGCGAGGCGCTACCCCGGCCGCGGGGCGCGGCCTCGGCGAGCTTGGAAGCGGAGTGATGGCCGAAACGGAGATCAAGACCTTCAGCGTCAATTTCGGCCCCCAGCATCCGGCGGCGCACGGTGTGCTGCGCCTGGTGCTGGAAATGGACGGCGAAATCGTCGAACGTGCCGATCCGCACATCGGGCTGCTGCACCGGGGCACCGAGAAACTGATCGAATACCGCCCCTATCTGCAGAACATCCCCTATTTCGACCGCCTCGACTACTGCTCGATGCTGTGCCAGGAGCATTCCTTCGTCCTGGCGGTGGAGAAACTGCTGGGCGTCGAGGTGCCGATCCGGGCCCGGTACATCCGCGTCCTGTTCTGCGAAATCACCCGGATCCTCAACCATCTCCTCAACATCACCACGATGGCCCTGGACATCGGGGCGATGACGCCGCTGCTGTGGGGCTTCGAGCAGCGCGAGAAGCTGATGGAGTTCTACGAGGCGGTGTCCGGGGCGCGGATGCACGCCAACTACTTCCGCTTCGGTGGCGTGGCCAAGGACATGCCGGCCGGGTTGGAAGAGCGGATCCTCGCCTGGTGCGACCAGTTCGAGCGCTTCATGGCCGATATCGAGACCCTGCTGAACGAGAACCGGATCTTCAAGCAGCGCACCGTCGATATCGGCGTGGTCTCGGCCGAGGACGCGCTCGCCTGGGGCTTTTCGGGGCCGATGCTGCGGGCCTCCGGGGTCGCCTGGGACCTGCGCAAGGCGCAGCCCTACGAGATCTACGACCGGCTCGATTTCGACATCCCGATCGGCAAGCACGGTGACTGCTACGACCGCTATCTGGTGCGCATGCAGGAGATGCGCGAATCGGTGAAGATCATCCGCCAGTGCATCGAGCAGATGCCGGAAGGTCCGGTGCGCACCCCGAACCACAAGGTGACGCCGCCGCCCAGGGCCGAGATGAAGCGCTCGATGGAGGCGCTCATCCACCATTTCAAGCTGTTCACGGAGGGGATCCACGTGCCCGAGGGCGAGGTCTACGTGGCCACCGAGAACCCCAAGGGGGAGTTCGCCGTCTATCTCGTCTCCGACGGGACCAACAAGCCCTACCGCTGCAAGATCCGCTCCCCCGCCTACGTCCATCTCCAGGCGCTGGAGATGATGGGCAAGGGGCATCAGCTCGCCGATGTGGTGGCCATCATCGGCGCTCTCGACGTGGTCTTCGGGGAGGTGGATCGATGAGCACCACCGGCGAGGGCATGGCCCCGGAGGTCGAGAGCTTCGCCTTCAGCGAGGAGAACCTCGAGAAGATCCGCGGGATCCTCGCCCGCTACCCCGAGGATCGGCGGGCCAGCGCGGTGCTGCCGCTCCTGCATCTGGCCCAGGAGCAGCACGGTGGCTGGCTGCCGCGGGCGGCCCTCGATCATGTCGCCGATTTTCTCGGCATGCCGCGCATCCAGGTCTACGAGGTCGCGACCTTCTACGACATGTTCAACACCGAGCCGGTGGGCCGGATCCAGGTGCGGGTCTGCACCACCACCCCTTGCTGGCTCTGCGGCTCCGACGAGGTGCTGCGGGCCTGCCGGGAAGTGCTCGGGGTGGAGGTCGGAGAGAGCACGCCCGACGGGCGCTTCTATCTGCGCGAATTCGAATGTCTCGGCGCCTGCGCCAACGCGCCGGTGCTGTGGGTCGACGACGACTATTTCGAGGATCTCGACTACGCGCGCACCAAGGCGGTGCTGGAAGCCCTCAAGCGGGGCGAGCGGCCGCGACCGGGGCCGCAGTCGGGGCGTCGGGGATCGATGCCGGCGGGCGGCAAGACCACGCTGCTGTTCGAGGAGAAGTGAGGCCCATGCTGCACGACCGGGACCGGATCTTCACCAATCTCTACGGCGAGCAGCCCTGGAACCTCGAGGCGGCGCGCAAGCGCGGCGACTGGGACGGGACCAAAGACCTCATTCTCCGGGGACGCGAAGCGCTCGTCCAGGAGATCAAGGATTCGGGTCTCCGGGGGCGCGGCGGGGCCGGCTTCCCGACCGGTCTCAAATGGTCCTTCATGCCCAAGCAGAGTGACGGCGGGCCGGTCTATCTGGTCGTCAACGCCGACGAATCCGAGCCCGGCACCTGCAAGGACCGGGAGATCATCCGCAACGATCCCCACAAGCTGATCGAGGGCTGCGTGCTGGCCTCGGCGGCGATGGGCTGCACCCACTGCTACATCTACATCCGCGGCGAGTTCGTCCGGGAGGCGCGGATCCTGGAGGCGGCGATCGCGGAGGCCTACGAAGCCGGGCTGGTCGGCCGCGACGCCTGCGGCTCCGGTTACGACATCGAGATCCATCTCCACCGTGGCGCCGGCGCCTACATCTGCGGCGAGGAGACGGGTCTCCTCGAAAGTCTCGAGGGCAAGAAGGGCCAGCCGCGCCTCAAGCCGCCCTTTCCGGCGGCGGTCGGGCTCTACGGTCGGCCGACCACCGTCAACAACGTCGAGACCATCGCCGTGGTGCCGACCATCCTGCGGCGCGGCGCCGCCTGGTTCGCCGGCCTCGGGCGCCAGAACAACACCGGTACCAAGATCTTCTGCATCTCCGGCCATGTGAACCAGCCCTGCACGGTCGAGGAGGAGATGGGGATCCCCCTCAAGACCCTGATCGAGAAGCACGCGGGCGGGGTACGCGGCGGCTGGGACAATCTGCTGGCGATCATTCCCGGCGGCTCCTCGGTGCCGCTGATCCCGAAATCGGTCTGCGAGGCGGTGCGGATGGATTTCGACAGCCTGCGCGAGGCCCAGAGCGGTCTCGGCACCGCCGGGGTCATCGTGATGGATCGATCCACCGACATCGTGCGGGCGATCGCCAGGTTGTCGAAATTCTACATGCACGAATCCTGCGGCCAGTGCACCCCCTGTCGCGAGGGCACCGGATGGCTCTGGCGGATGGTCACCCGTCTCGCGGAGGGGAAGGCCGAGATCGCCGAGATCGATCTCGTCTGGGACGTCACCAAGCAGATCGAGGGACACACCATCTGCGCCCTGGGCGATGCGGCGGCCTGGCCGGTGCAGGGGCTGATCCGCCATTTCCGGGACGAGCTGGAGCGGCGGATCGTGGCGCGCAAGAGCGGCGGCGACCGGGCGGCGGCCTGAGCGGAACCGAGGACAGCGGACGGAGAGCATGCCGAAACTCGTCATCGACGGCGAAGAGATCGAGGTCCCGGCCGGCTACACGGTGTTCCAGGCCTGCGAACTCGCCGGCAAGGAGATCCCGCATTTCTGCTACCATCCGCGGCTGAACATCGCCGGCAACTGCCGGATGTGCCTCGTCGAGATCGAGAAATCGCCGAAGCCGGTGGCCTCCTGCGCGATGCCGGCGGCGGAGGGGATGGTCGTCCACACCGACAGCCCGCTCGTCCACAAGGCGCGCAAGGGCGTGCTCGAGTTCCTGCTGATCAACCATCCCCTCGACTGCCCGATCTGCGACCAGGGCGGCGAGTGCGACCTGCAGGATCTCACTCTCTTTTACGGACCCGACCATTCCCGCTTCGAGGAGAACAAGCGGGCGGTCGCCGACAAGTATCTGGGGCCGCTGGTCGCCACCCACATGACCCGCTGCATCCACTGCACCCGCTGCATCCGCTTCCTGACCGAAGTGGCCGGGGTGCCCGAGCTCGGCGGCTGCTGGCGCGGCGAGCATCTGGAAATCACCAACTACATCGAACGGGCGCTGCATTCCGAGCTCCAGGGCAACATCATCGATCTCTGCCCGGTGGGGGCCCTCAACTCCAAGCCCTACCAGTACCGGGCCCGCATCTGGGAGCTGAAGAAGACCGAATCGATCGACGTGATGGACGCGGTGGGGTCCAACATCCGCGTCGATGCCCGCGGCAACGAGGTGATGCGGATCCTTCCGCGACTCCACGAGGAGGTCAACGAGGAGTGGATCTCCGACAAGACACGGTTCGCCTACGACGGGCTGAAATACCGCCGTCTCGATGTGCCGATGGTCCGCCGCGACGGCCGCCTCGTCGAGGCGAGCTGGCGGGAGGCCTTCCGTACCCTCGTGGACCGCATGGGCGAGCTTCCCGGCGAACGCATGGCCTTCGTTCTCGGCGATCTGGTCGATGCCGAGAGCATGGTGCTGGTGCGCGAACTCGCCGAACGGCTCGGCTGCCCGCACGTCGATTGCCGGCAGGACGGGGCGAAGATCGAAGGGCGGCTGCGCGCCGAATATCTCTTCAACACCACGATCGCCGGCATCGAACAGGCCGATTTCTGCCTGCTGGTGGGGACCAATCCGCGCTGGGAGGCGCCCCTCGTCAACGCCCGCCTCAGGAAGCGCTGGCGGATGGGCGGGTTCCGTGTGGCCCGCATCGGCGCCCCCTTCGATCTGACCTATCCGGTCGAGGACATCGGCGAGGGGCCCGAGACCCTGAAGGCGGTGGCCGAAGGCGAGCACGAGATCTGCGAGGCGCTGGCGAAGGCCGAGCGGCCGATGCTGGTGCTCGGGCCCGGTGCGGTCGCCCGCGCGGACGGGGCCGCGGTCCTCGCTCTCGCCCATCGGATCTCCGAGCGCTTCGGCCTCCTGGGCGAGGGCTGGAACGGCTACAATCTGCTGCACACCGCGGCGGCCCGGGTGGCGGGGCTCGATCTCGGCCTCCTGCCGGGCGAGGGCGGTCGGGACCTGGCCGGTATCCTCAAGGGGGTGGAGGCCGGCGAGATCGAGCTCGTCTGGCTGCTCGGGGCCGACGAGATCGAGGTTTCGCGGCTGGCCGGGGCCTTCGTGATCTACCAGGGGACTCACGGCGACCGCGCCGCTCCCGTGGCCGATCTCGTCCTGCCGGGTGCGGCCTACACCGAAAAGAACGCGACCTGGGTCAATCTCGAGGGTCGGCCGCAGCACGGAAGGCTCGCCGTCTTTCCGCCCGGCGAGGCGCGCGAGGACTGGAAGATCCTCCGGGCCGCCTCGGAAGCGCTGGGGCGCACGGTGCCGCTCGACAACATCTTCGCGGTGCGGGCGCGGATGGCCGAACTGGCGCCGCAGCTCGCCCGCATCGACAGCGTCACCCCGGCCGAATGGGGCGGGTTCGGTCGGCGTGGCCGGCTCACCGAGGCTCCCTTCGTCTCGCCGATCGCGGATTTCTACCTCACCAATCCCATCGCGCGGGCCTCGAAGGTGATGCGGCAGTGCAGCGCCGAAATCCTGCGGCCCGTGAACGAGAAGGCGACGGGAACCCATGGCTGAGATCTTCTGGGGCACCATCTGGCCGCTCGTCCTGCTGATCGTTTACATTCTCGTGATCGTCGTGCCGCTGCTGGTGGCGGTGGCCTATCTGACCTATGCCGAGCGCAAGGTGATCGGCGGCATGCAGCTCCGGCAGGGGCCGATGTTCGTGGGCCCCTACGGGCTGCTCCAGCCGCTGGCCGACGGGGTCAAGCTGTTCTTCAAGGAAACCGTGATCCCGAGCCGCGCCAACAAGGGCGTGTTCCTGATCGCCCCCATGATCACCTTCATCCTGGCGCTGATCGGCTGGGCGGTGATTCCCTTCGGCGACGGGCTGGTCCTCGCCGACATCAACGTCGGCATTCTCTATCTGTTCGCGGTCAGCTCTCTCGGCGTCTACGGCATCATCATGGCCGGCTGGGCCTCCAACTCGCGCTACGCCTTTCTCGGGGCGCTGCGCTCCTCGGCGCAGATGATCTCCTACGAGATCGCCATGGGGATGATCATCATCAGCGTGCTGCTGACCGCCGGATCGCTCAACCTTTCGGAGATCGTGCGCGCCCAGGCGGAGCAGGGCTGGTACCTGTTCTGGCACTTCCCGATGTTCATGATCTTCCTGGTGGCGATTCTCGCCGAGACCAACCGGCTGCCGTTCGATCTGCCGGAGGACGAGGCGAGCCTGGTCACCGGCTACAATGTCGAATATTCCTCGATGACCTTCGCGCTCTTCTTCCTCGGCGAATACGCCAACATGATCCTGATGAGCGCGATGGCCACCATCCTCTTCCTCGGCGGCTGGCTGCCGCCCTTCGAGGTCGCCCCCTTCACCTGGATCCCGGGGCCGATCTGGTTCATACTCAAGGTCTGCGTCATTCTCTTCGTCTACATCTGGGCCCGGGCGACCCTGCCCCGCTACCGGTACGACCAGCTCATGCGCCTCGGCTGGAAGGTGCTGCTGCCGATCTCCTTCGGCTGGCTGGTGCTGACCGCCGGCGTGCTGGTGGCCTTCGATCTGGTGCCGGGCTGAGGCCGCGGCGGAGGGAGGAGCGACAGTGCAGGTCGATCAGCTCGCACGGACCGTTCTCTGGGAGGAGCTCGTCAGGGGCTTTTCCCTGACCCTGCGCTATCTGTTCCGGCGCAAGGTGACCCTCAACTATCCCTACGAGAAGGGGCCGCTGTCGCCCCGGTTCCGGGGCGAACATGCGCTCCGGCGTTATCCCAACGGCGAGGAGCGCTGCATCGCCTGCAAGCTGTGCGAGGCGATCTGCCCCGCCCAGGCGATCACCATCGAGAGCGAGCCGCGCCCCGACGGCAGCCGGCGCACCACCCGCTACGACATCGACATGACCAAATGCATCTACTGCGGCTTCTGCGAAGAGGCCTGTCCGGTGGACGCCATCGTCGAAGGACCGAACTTCGAATTCGCCGCGGAAACCCGCGAGGAGCTGTTCTACACCAAGGAGAAGCTCCTCGAGAACGGCGAGCGCTGGGAGCGGGAGATCGCCATGAGGCTCGAGGCCGATGCTCCCTATCGCTGACCCGGCCCTGCCGCCGTACCGACCTCCGGCAGCCGAACGGACGATCCGACCATGATCCTGGCGCAGCTCGTCTTCTACCTCCTGGCCTTCGTCACCGTGGCGGCGGCGGTGATGGTGATCGCCGCCCGGAATCCGGTCCATTCGGTGCTCTTCCTGATCCTCGCCTTCTTCAATTCGGCCGGGCTGTTCATCCTGCTCGGGGCGGAATTCATCGGCATGCTGCTGGTGGTGGTCTACGTCGGCGCGGTGGCGGTCCTGTTCTTGTTCGTGGTGATGATGCTGGACATCAACTTCGTCCAGCTCCGGGAAGGCTTTCTCCAGTATCTGCCGGTGGGCGCGCTGGTCGGTCTGATCCTGCTCGTCGAGCTCGCCCTCGTCTTCGGCAGCATCGCCATGGAACCGGCGCTCGGCGGCGCGGCGGTTTCCGCCACCGAGGCCGGGGTCACCAACACCGAGGCCATCGGCCGGCTCCTCTACACCGACTACTTCTATCTCTTCCAGGCCGCCGGCATCATTCTCCTGGTGGCGATGATCGGCGCCATGACCCTGACCATGCGGCACCGCCCGGACGCCCGGCGACAGGATATCGGCCGTCAGGTGCGAAGGCGCCCCGGCGAGACCCTGGAGGTCCGCAAGGTGCCGCCGCGGACGGGCATTTGAGGAGGATCGAGGGGTGCCGGTTCCGCTTTCCCACTATCTGACCCTGGCGGCGATTCTGTTCACGATCGGGGTGTTCGGGATCTTCGTCAACCGCAAGAACGTGATCGTCATCCTGATGGCGATCGAGCTGCTGCTCCTCGCCGTCAACATCAACTTCGTCGCCTTCTCCGCCTATCTCGGCGATCTCGCCGGGCAGATCTTCGCCATCTTCGTGCTCACCGTGGCCGCCGCCGAAGCGGCGATCGGCCTCGCCATCGTCCTCGTCTACTTCCGCAACCGCGGCAGCATCGAGGTCGAGGACATCAACCTGATGAAGGGCTGAGGATGCTGTACGTCCTCCTCGTCTTCTCGCCACTTCTCGGCGCCGTCATCGCCGGCCTGTTCGGCCGTCTGATCGGCGACCGTGCCTCGCAGCTCGTGACCTGCGGTCTGATGGGGGTCTCGGCCCTCGCCAGCATCGTCGCCCTGGTCGGCCTCGGCGAGGAGCCCTTCAAGGTGCCCCTCTTCACCTGGATGGCGGTGGAGGGATTCATCGCCGAATGGAGCCTGCGGATCGACGCGCTGTCGGTCGTCATGATGTTCGTGGTGAGCTGCATCAGCTTCCTGATCCACGTCTACTCCATCGGCTACATGGCGCACGACGCCAGCATCCCGCGGTTCTTCGCCTACCTCTCCTTCTTCACCTTCGCCATGCTGATGCTGGTGACCTCCGACAATCTCCTGCAGCTCTACTTCGGCTGGGAGGGGGTCGGTGTCGCCTCCTATCTGCTGATCGGCTTCTGGTACACCCGCCCCTCGGCCTGTGCCGCCGCCATCAAGGCCTTCATCGTCAACCGGGTGGGCGATTTCGGCCTGGCGCTGGGCATCGCCGCCACCTGGTTCGTGTTCGACAGCATCCAGTACGACGTCATCTTCGCCAACACGGCGAAGCTGGCCGACACCGAGCTGCTGGTCTTCGGCGCCTCCTTCGATACCCTGACCCTGATCGGCATCCTCCTGTTCATCGGTGCGATGGGCAAATCGGCCCAGCTCGGCCTCCACACCTGGTTGCCCGACGCGATGGAGGGGCCGACCCCGGTCTCCGCCCTCATTCACGCCGCCACCATGGTGACCGCCGGCGTCTTCCTGGTGGCCCGCTTCTCGCCCCTTTACGAGTTCGCGCCCACCGCCCTCGCCCTCGTCACCTTCATCGGCGCCTCGACCGCCCTCTTCGCCGCCACCGTCGGGCTGGTGCAGAACGACATCAAGCGGGTGATCGCCTATTCCACCTGCTCGCAGCTCGGCTACATGTTCGCCGCCGCCGGCGTCGGCGCCTATGCCGCCGGCATCTTCCATCTCTACACCCACGCCTTCTTCAAGGCCCTCCTGTTCCTCGGTGCCGGTTCGGTGATCCACGCCATGTCGGACGAGCAGGACATGCGGAAGATGGGCGGCCTCTGGCGCAAGCTGCCGATCACTTACGCGGTCATGTGGATCGGAAGCCTGGCCCTGGTGGGCTTCCCGGGGACCGCCGGCTTCTTCTCCAAGGACGCGATCATCGAGGCGGCCTGGGTCTCGCCCAACGCCCTTTCCGGTTACGCCTTCTGGCTGCTGCTGCTGGCCGCGGTGCTCACCGCCTTCTACTCGGGGCGCCTGATGTTCCTGACCTTCCACGGCGACAGCCGGGCCAGCCGGGAGGTCCGGGAGCACGTCCACGAGAGCCCGCCGGTGATGACCGTGCCGCTCCTGATCCTCGCCGCCGGAGCGGTGCTCGCCGGCTGGTTCGGCCTCGTCATGATCGCGCCGGAAGGCGAGTTCTGGGGTGGCGCCATCTTCACCGCCCCCATCAACACGGTGCTGGAAGAGATCGAAACCGTGCCGGCGATCGTCAAATACGCGCCGCTCGGCGCCCTGATCCTCGGCCTCGGTCTCGCCTGGCTGTTCTATGTGGCGGTGCCCGGGCTGCCGGATCGGATCGTCGCGGCGCTGCGCCCGGTCCACACCTTCCTCACCCACAAGTGGTATTTCGACGAGCTCTACGACGCCCTGTTCGTGCGTCCGGCGGTGAGCCTCGGCCGGACGCTCTGGCGCGGCTTCGATCTCGGCGTGATCGACCGCTTCGGACCGGACGGGGTGGCGACGGTGACCCTCGCCTCGGCGCGGCGCGCGATCCGTCTGCAGACGGGTTACGTCTACCACTACGCCTTCGCCATGCTGATCGGCCTCGTCGTGCTGCTGAGCTGGTATCTGTTCATCCTGCGGGGATAGGGTGTCGTGAGCGACTGGCCTCTTCTTTCCCTCGTCACCTTCCTGCCGCTGGTCGGTGCCGCCTTCATCCTGTTCATCCGCGGCGAACCCGAGATCGTGGCTCAGAACAGCCGCAGCGTGGCGCTGTGGACGGCACTCGTCACCTTCCTCCTCTCGATTCTCGTCTGGGCCAATTTCGACCCCGCCCAGCCGGGCTTCCAGATGGTCGAGAAGAGCCCCTGGCTGCCGGGTCTCGGCGTCAACTACTATGTCGGCGTCGACGGCATCAGCCTGTGGTTCGTTCTCCTTTCCACCCTTCTGACCCTGATCTGCATCATCGGCTCCTGGCATTCGGTGCAGACCCGGGTCAAGGAATACATGATCGCCTTCCTGGTGATGAACACGCTGATGGTCGGCGTGTTCGTGGCCCTCGACATCGTCCTCTTCTACATCTTCTTCGAGGGCATTCTGATCCCGATGTACCTGATCATCGGCATCTGGGGCGGGCCGCGGCGGATCTACGCCGCCTTCAAGTTCTTCCTCTACACCCTCGCCGGATCGGTGCTGTTCCTGATCGCCATTCTGGTGATGTACATGCAGACCGGAACGACCGAGATTCCGGTACTGATGAACACCGATTTCGAACCCGCGCTGCAGCGCTGGCTGTGGCTCGCGATGTTCGCCTCCTTCGCCGTCAAGATGCCGATGTGGCCGTTCCACACCTGGCTGCCGGACGCCCATGTCGAAGCGCCCACCGCCGGTTCGGTGGTCCTGGCGGGCATTCTGCTGAAGGTCGGCGGCTACGCCTTCCTGCGCTTTTCCCTGCCGATGCTGCCCGAGGCCTCGGAATACTTCACGCCGCTGATCTTCGCTCTCTCGGTGATCGCCATCATCTACACCTCGCTGGTGGCGCTCGCCCAGACCGACATGAAGAAGCTCATCGCCTACAGCTCGGTGGCGCACATGGGGATCGTCACCATCGGCATCTTCACCCCGAACGCGCCCGGAATCGCCGGCAGCATCATCATGATGCTCTCCCACGGCCTCGTCTCGGCCGCCCTGTTCATGGTCGTCGGCGTCGTCTACGACCGCATCCACAGCCGCGAGATCGCCGCCTACGGCGGTCTCGCCGAGCGCATGCCGGTCTATGCCACCGTCTTCATGCTCTTCATGCTGGCTTCGGTGGGCCTGCCCGGCACCTCGGGCTTCGTCGGCGAGATCCTGGTGATCGTCGGCGTCTTCGCGGTCGATGCCTGGGTCGCGGCCCTGGCCGCCACCGGCATGATCCTGGGAGCCGCCTACATGCTCTGGCTGTATCGCCGGGTGATCTTCGGTGCGTTGACCAAGGAATCGCTCAAGGCGATCCGTGACATGCGCGCCAACGAGGTGATCGCCTTCGCGCCGCTCGTGGTCCTGGTGCTGCTGATGGGGATCTATCCGCAGTTCTTCCTCGAGCCCATGGCCGCCTCCATCGACCAGCTTCTCGCCCGCACCCTCCCCGCTGCCGAACAACTCGCGATGCAGTGAGGCAGACAGCCGGATGAACGCCGCCATGATCGACCTCGCGCCCGCCCTGCCGGAAGTCTTCCTGTTCGTCGCCGGGCTCGTGCTGCTGTTCCTCGGCGTGTTCCGCGAGCGCGACGGGCTTTCCGTGGTCAATCCGCTCGTGGTCCTGGCGCTGCTGGTGGCGGTGGTGCTCACCATCGGCGCCGACAAGGGGCCGGTGCTGGCGTTCGACGGCCATTTCGTGTTCGACGATTTCGCCGCCTTCCTGAAGGTGCTGATCTATGTCACCGCCGCCCTCGGGGTGATGATGGCCCCGGCCTATCTCGCCGACGCGCGCATGGGGCGGTTCGAGTTCCCGCTGCTGGCGCTGTTCGCCACCCTCGGCATGGGAATGATGGTCTCCGCCAACAGCTTCCTCGCCCTCTACATGGGCCTCGAGCTGCAGAGCCTGTCCCTCTACGTGATGGCCGCCTTCCAGCGGGATTCCACCCGGGCCAGCGAGGCGGGTCTCAAATATTTCGTCCTCGGGGCGCTGGCTTCGGGCATGCTGCTCTACGGCATCTCCCTGGTCTACGGCTTCACCGGCACCCTGTCCTTCGATCTCCTCGCCCGCAGCTTCCTGGTCGGCGAGGGGGCGGCGGCCCTGCCGGCCGGGGCGGTGGTCGGACTCGTCTTCGTCATCGCCGGGCTGGCCTTCAAGCTCTCCGCGGTTCCCTTCCACATGTGGACACCGGACGTCTACGAGGGCGCGCCGACGCCGGTCACCGCCTTCTTCGCCGCGGCGCCCAAGGTGGCGGCCATGGGCCTCGTGCTGCGGCTCCTGTTCCAACCCTTCGGCGACTGGGCGGGGCAGTGGCAGCAGGTGATCATCCTCGTCTCGGTCGCCTCCATGATCCTCGGCGCCTTCGCCGCCATCGGCCAGACCAACATCAAGCGGCTGATGGCCTATTCGGCGATCGGTCACGTCGGCTACGCGCTCGTCGGCATCGCCGCCGGCGGTGTGGCGGGGGTCAACGCCGTCCTCGTCTACATGGCGATCTACGTGGTGATGACCCTCGGCACCTTCGCCTGCATCCTGTTGATGCGCCGGCACGGCCGCTACGTGGAAGGGATCGCCGATCTGGCGGGCCTATCGCGTCACCAGCCGGGGATGGCGCTGATCCTCGGCATCCTGATGTTCTCGCTGGCGGGGATTCCGCCGGCGGCCGGGTTCTTCGGCAAGCTCTACGTGTTCCTGGCCGCGGTCGATGCCGGGCTGGTCTGGCTGGCGCTCGTCGGGGTGCTGACGAGCGTGGTCGGGGCCTACTACTATCTGCGGATCGTCAAGATCATGTATTTCGACGAGCCGGCGGAAGCCTTCGACACCATGGCGCGACCGGAGCTGCAGGGGATCGCCGCCGTCGCCGCGGTGCTGGTGGCCGGTTTCCTGCTGCTGCCGGGGCCCCTGCTGTCGAGCGCCGAAGCCGCCGCCCGAGCCCTCCTGCCCTGAGAGACCGTGACGGTGCGGTGGCGGATCGAACGGGCGGGGAGGGTCACCAGCACCAGCGATCTGGTGTGGCGGCGGGCCGCCGAGGGTGCCGGCGAAGGCCTGGTGGTGGTGGCCACCGAGCAGACCGCGGGGCGCGGCCGCCACGGGCGCCGCTGGCATTCGCCGCCGGGCAATCTCTACGCGAGCTGGCTGCTGCGCCCCGGGGTGTCCCCCGCCGCGGCCGCCAGCCTGTCGCTGGTGGGCGGGCTCGCGGCCCGCGATGCCCTGCTGGCCGCCGGCCTCGGCGAGGAGCGCCTGCGTCTCAAATGGCCCAACGATATTCTCGTCGGTGATGCCAAGCTCGGCGGCGTGTTGCTCGAAGGGGGGGGCGAGGGGGACGCCCGTGGCATCGTCGTCGGAGTCGGCATCAACATCGCCGTCGCCCCGGAAGGAACCGGTCGCCCCACCACCTGCCTGCGGGCCCTCGGCGATCGGGCGACCACCGTCGATCGCCTGCTGACCCTCCTGCTCGAGGGTTTCGCCGCCCGTTATGCGCGCTGGCGGACGGCCGGCTTCGCCGAGCAGCGGGTGGAATGGGTGGCCGCCGCCTACGGTATCGGCGACATGACCTCGCTCCGGATCGGCGAGGGACGTCTCGACGGGCGGTTCGTCGATATCGACGCCGAGGGTGCCCTCTGGCTGGAGCTGGCGCCGGGCCGGCGACGGCGGTTCCTTGCCGGCGAGCTCGTGTTCGCCGGGCCGCGGGCGGGGTCGGCGGCCGGCGGCTGAAGGCCGCCGGTTCGGTCCGGGCCGCGGGTTCCTGGGGGGAGAAGACCGTCATGCTGCTCGCCGTCGATGTCGGCAACACCAATACGGTGTTCGCGCTCTACCGTGAAACCGAGCAGGTGGGACAATGGCGCCTGTCCACCAACCGCGAGCGCACCGCCGAGGAATACGCCGCCCTCCTGCTCCAACTCATCGGCCTCGCCGGCGTCGGCCGGGAGGACGTCAACGGGGTGATCATCGCCAGCGTCGTGCCGCAGGCGGTGATGCCGCTCCGCTGGATGAGCCGCGACTATTTCGGCTGCCGGGCCTTCGTCGTCGGCGAGGATCTCGAATATCCGATGGAAATCCGGCTCGCCAATCCGCGGGAGGTAGGGGCCGACCGGATCGTCAACGCGGTCGGAGCCCTCGGCCGCTATGCGCCGCCGCTGGTGATCCTCGATTTCGGCACCGCCACCACCTTCGACGTGGTGGACGCCGAGGGCCGCTACTGCGGCGGTGTCATCGCCCCGGGCATCAATCTCTCCCTCGAGGCGCTGCACCGGGCGGCCGCGAAGCTTCCGCGGGTGGCGGTGCAGCCACCCCCGGAGGTCATCGGCACCAGCACCGTGACCGCCATGCAGTCGGGCATATATTGGGGCTATGTCGGCCTCATCGAGGGGCTCGTGCAACGTATCCGCGAGGCGTTCGGGGGCCCCATGACGGTGGTGGCCACCGGCGGTCTCGCGCCCCTGTTCGCCGCCCATTGCGAGGTCATCGAACATGTCGATCGGGATCTGACCATGGCCGGCCTGCTCGAGATCTACACCCGCTATCGTTCCGTCATCCGCGCCGCCAAGGAATCCGCCAGGTGACCACGAAAGACAGGCTGCTGTTCCTCCCTCTGGGCGGGGTCGGCGAGATCGGCCTCAACTGCTACCTCTACGGTCTGGAGGGGCAGTGGATGATGGTCGATCTGGGCATCGGCTTCGCCGACGACCGCCTGCCCGGGGCCGAGATCCTGCTGCCGGATCTGAGCTTCGTCCGCGACCAACGCGACCGGCTCGCGGGCCTCGTGCTGACCCACGCCCACGAGGACCATCTCGGAGCGGTGCCCTATCTCTGGCAGGATCTCGAATGTCCGGTCTGGTGCACGGGTTTCGCCGCCGCCGTGCTGGAGCGGAAGTTCGAGCAGATGCAGCGCCGGCATCCGGGGGCGCTCAGGGTGGTCGCGCCCGGCGAGGCCTTCGAGGTCGGCCCCTTCGCCTGTCGCCTGCTGCACGTCACCCATTCCATTCCCGAGGCCAACGCGCTCGCCATCGAGACCGTCCACGGCCGCATTCTCCACACCGGCGACTGGAAGCTCGACCGCCAGCCGCTGGTCGGCGAGGCGACCGACGTCCAGGGTATCGAGGCTTTCGCCGCCGAGGGGGTGCTGGCGCTGGTCGGCGACAGCACCAACGTGCTGGTGGCGGGAACCGCCGGTTCGGAGGCCGAGGTCCGCGACAGTCTGACCGAGCTCGTCCGCGGCAAGCCCAACCGGGTGGCGGTGACCACCTTCGCTTCCAACGTCGCCCGGCTGGAAACCGCCGCCCTCGCCGGCCACGACGCGGGACGCAAGGTCGTGGTCGTCGGCCGTTCCATGTGGCGGATGCTCGAGGCGGCGCGTAGCTGCGGCTATCTCCGCGATCTGCCGCCCCTCTGGGACGAGCTCGAGGCCCGGTCGCTGCCGCGGGATCAGGTGCTCTATCTGGTCACCGGCAGCCAGGGCGAGCCGCGCTCGGCGTTGATGCGCATCGCCTCCGGCCAGCACCCCAGGGTCCGGCTGGAGCCCGGCGACACGGTGATCTTCTCCTCCAAGATCATCCCCGGCAACGAGCGCACTCTGTTCAACCTCCACAACCAGCTCGTCGATCTCGGCGTCGAGGTGATCACCGAGGAGGACCATTTCGTTCATGTCTCCGGCCATCCCTGCCGCGAGGAGATGGCCCAGATGTATCGCTGGGCGCGTCCCCGGATCGCGGTTCCGGTCCACGGCGAGGCGCGCCATCTTCACGCCCATGTACGTTTCGCACGGGAACTCGGGGTCCCGGAGACGGCGCTCCTGAAGAACGGCCGGATGCTGCGGCTCGCCCCGGACGGACCGCGGATCGAGGAGGAGGTGCCGGTCGGACGGCTGGCGCTCGAGAACGGGACCCTGGTGCCGGAGGCGGCCGATCTGTTCCGGGTCCGGCGGCGCATCATGCAGCACGGGACCATCGTCGTGAGTCTGGTGCTGGACGCCTGGGGCAGCGTCCTTTCGCCGCCGGCGCTGGTCAATGTCGGGGCGGTGGAACCGGAGCGTTTCGAGAAGCTCCGCGAGCGGTTGGAGGAGGCCCTCGGGCGGGCGGTGGAGGCCCTCGAGGACGAGGTGGTGACCGAGGACGAGCGGGTGCGCGAGGCGGTGCGGGTGACGCTGCGCCAGACCCTTTCGCTGTCCCGCCACAAGCGGCCGGTGATCGAGGTGCAGATCACCCGGCTGACCCCGGAATCCCTGGCCGCCCTCGAGGAAGACACGGTGGGAGTGCGCTGATCGTGCTGGGACGTCTCGAACATGTGGCCATCGCGGTGCCGGACATCGCCGCGGCGCGGACCTACTACCGCGAGGTGCTGGGGGCCGAGGTCTCGGAGATCGTGGACCAGCCCGAGCATGGGGTGCGAACGGTCTTCGTGACCCTGCCCAACACCAAGATCGAGCTTCTGGGCGTGCTCGGCGAGAACTCGCCCATCGCCGGCTTTCTCGAACGCAACCCGGCGGGAGGCATCCATCATCTCTGCTTCGAGGTGGCGGACATCGAAGCCGCCCGCGACGCGCTGGCGGCCCGGGGGATCCGCATCCTGGGCGGTGGCGAGCCCCGGATCGGCGCCCACGGAAGGCCGGTCCTGTTCCTCCATCCCAAGGATCTGTTCGGCACCCTGATCGAGCTGGAACAGGCATGACGGCGGCCGGGGCCAGTGTCGTCTTCTTCATCACCTGGTGGCTGTTCTTCTTCATGGCCCTGCCGTTCGGCGTGCGGCCGGAGCGCGAACCTGAGCCCGGCACGGTGCCGAGCGCGCCGGCGCGGCCGCGATTGTGGCTCAAGGCGCTGGCCGCCACCCTGCTCGCCGGGGCGCTCACCCTGGGCCTCGACTGGGCCCTCGACCGGGAGCTGATCTCGCTGCGACCCGATGTGCGCCCGTGAGGCAGCCGGGTGCCCGTTCCGAGACCGCCGACGGCCTTCTGCCTCTGGACAGGCCCGGGGCGGCGACCTATAACCCGGCTCGCCCCCTGCCCAGGTAGCTCAGTCGGTAGAGCAAGGGACTGAAAATCCCTGTGTCGGCGGTTCGATTCCGTCCCTGGGCACCAGGTTCATCGGATGACACGACCTGCCGGCCGTTCCGGGGCTTCGCCCGGGTTTGCCGATAGCCTCGATCGGCCCGGCGGCCGGGGCGGCTGGAGGCGGTGCAGGAACCGTGATGCGCGGGGGGTGTTCGCTCGTCGCCGATTCTCCGCTCGGTCCCCGCGATTGACAGGGGAGGCGGGTGGTCTATATTCGCGCCCGGTTCGCCGGGGCGCTTCGGGCGGAACAAGGCGGTGCGCTTCGGTTTCCCGCATCCCCTTCGCGGCGTGAGATCCATGTACGCAGTGATTCGCACCGGCGGCAAGCAGTACCGTGTCGCCCCCAACGAGGTCATCCGGGTAGAGAAGCTCGAGGCCGAGCCCGGCAGCACCGTCGAGTTCGACGAGGTGCTGCTGGTGGGCGGCGAGGAGACCAGGATCGGTCGGCCGCTGGTGGAGGGGGCCAAGGTCACGGCCACCGTCCTCGACCAGATCAAGGGGCCCAAGATCGTCGTCTTCAAGAAGAAGCGCCGCAAGAACTACCGCCGCAAGCGCGGCCACCGGCAGCGGCTCACCCTGCTGCGGGTGCAGGACATCCTGGTGGCGTGACGGAGCAGGAGGAACCGGTATGGCGCACAAGAAGGCGGGCGGCAGCTCCCGCAATGGTCGCGACTCCCCGGGCAAGCGGCTCGGCGTCAAGAAGTTCGGCGGCGAGGCGGTGATCCCCGGCAACATCATCGTCCGCCAGCGCGGCACCAAATGGCACCCCGGCAACGGGGTTGGTCTCGGCCGCGACTACACCATCTATGCGGTGGTGCCTGGCCGGGTGCAGTTCAAGAAGCGCCTCGGCAAGACCTTCGTCCATGTGGTACCGGAGGCGGCCGCCGAATAACGGCGGCGTCGACCGCGAGCCGGGAGGAAGGGGAAGGCCGCGGCCTTCCCTTTTTCGTGTCCATGAGGTTTCTCGACAAGGCCAAGATCTGGATCCGGAGCGGGGACGGCGGCGCCGGATGCACGAGCTTCCGGCGCGAGAAGTATCTGCCCGAAGGCGGCCCCGACGGCGGTGACGGCGGTCGCGGCGGGCATGTGATCGCACGTGCCGACGCCGCCCTCGCCACCCTGATCGACTTCCGCTACCGGCAGCATTTCCGCGCCGGCCGGGGCGGTCACGGGATGGGCAGGAACCGCACCGGGAAGGCGGGGGCGGACGTCGTCCTGCGGTTGCCGGTGGGCACCCAGATCCTGGCCGAGGACGGTGAGACCCTGATCGCCGATCTGATCGAGGACGGCCAGGAGGTCGTGCTGGCCCGCGGCGGCGACGGCGGCTTCGGCAACGCCCGCTACAAATCCTCCACCAACCGGGCGCCGCGCCGTGCCGATCCCGGTCATCCGGGCGAAGAGCGCTGGCTGTGGCTGGTCCTCAAGCTCCTCGCCGACATCGGTCTCGTGGGGCTGCCCAACGCCGGCAAATCGACCTTCCTCGCCGCCGTCACCCGGGCCCGGCCGAAGATCGCCGATTATCCGTTCACCACCCTGCATCCCCATCTGGGGGTGGTGGATCGGGGCGATTCCCGCTTCGTGTTGGCCGACATTCCGGGGCTGATCGACGGGGCCCACGAGGGAACCGGGCTCGGCGACCGCTTTCTCGGCCATGTCGAGCGTTGTGCGGCGCTTCTCCATCTGATCGACGGCACCCGGGAGGATGTCGTCGGCGCCTGGCGGACCGTGCGCCGGGAACTCGAGGCCTACGGCCGCGGGCTCGCCGCCAAGCCCGAGATCCTGTGCCTCAACAAATGCGACGCCCTCGACCGATCCGTCATCGAGGAGCGGATCGCCGCCCTCCGCCGGGCTGCGGGAGCGCCGGTCTTCGCCCTCTCGGCGGCGGCCCGCACCGGTCTCGACGCCCCCCTCGAGGCGGCGATGCGCGAGCTCGCCGCGGCTCGCGGATCACACGCCGAGGTCCGCTGATGGAACGGCTGGAGCGGGCGCTCGCGGCCAAGCGCCTGGTGGTCAAGATCGGCTCCTCGCTGCTGGTCGACGAGGAGGGCGAGCTCCGGGGGATCTGGCTCGACGCGCTGGCCGAGGATGTCGCGGCGCTGCGTCGTGAAGGACGGCAGGTGATCATCGTCACCTCCGGCGCCATCGCCCTCGGGCGGCGGGTACTGCGGCTGCCGCGCCGGCCCATGCGCCTCGAGGAGAAGCAGGCGGCGGCGGCGGTCGGCCAGATCCGCCTCGCCCGCGCCTGGGAGCAGAGCCTCGCCCGGGCCGGTCTGGCCACCGCCCAGATCCTGGTCACCCTCGAAGACACCGAGGCGCGGCGGCGCTATCTCAACGCCCGGGCGACCGTCGAAACCCTCCTCCGGCTGGGGGCGGTGCCGGTGGTGAACGAGAACGACACCGTGGCCACCGGCGAGATCCGCTTCGGCGACAACGACCGCCTCTCGGCCCGGGTCGCGGTGATGGCCTGGGCCGGGACCCTCGTCCTGCTGTCCGACGTCGACGGTCTCTACACCGCCGATCCCCGCCATCATTCCGAGGCCCGGCATCTGCCGCTGGTCGAGGCCATCACGCCGGAGATCGAGGCGATGGCCGGGGAAGCGGCGACTCCGGTCGGCACCGGCGGCATGGCGAGCAAGATCGTCGCCGCCCGGATCGCCACCGGTGCCGGCTGCCATGTGGTGCTCACCGCCGGCGCCGGGCTCCGGCCGCTTTCCGCCCTCCGGGGCGGTGCCCGCTGCACTCTCTTCCCCGCCCGCACGAGCCCGCGCCGGGCCCGCAAGCAGTGGATCGCCGCCAGCCTCGCGGCGGCCGGGCGGATCCGCGTCGATGCCGGGGCGGTGGCCGCCCTCAAGCGCGGCTCCAGCCTGCTTCCGGCGGGGGTGCGGGAGGTGGAGGGCCGGTTCGAGCGCGGCGATGCGGTGATCGTCGAGGGACCGGACGGGGTCCCGGTGGCGAAGGGGCTTTCCGCCTACGATGCCGAGGACGCCCGCCGCATCGCCGGCCGGCGGACGCGGGAGATCGCGGCGGTGCTCGGCTGGCGCGGGCGCGACGAGATGATCCATCGCGACGATCTGGTGCTCCTCTGACATCGCCGTCGCATTTCATTCCCGCTCCAGGCCGCCGGCCCGCGCCCGACGGAAGAGGAGCAGCGCGACCAGGAGATTGCCGATCCCGGTGAGGGTCAGCAGGCCGATCACCGACAGCCCGAGCGCCAGCAGCAGCGCGGCGAGCGCCGCCGAAAGGACGAGAAAGAGGGCATTGACGATGTTGTTGGCGGCGATCACCCGGGCCTTCCAGGCGGGATCGCTGCGCGCCTGCAGCCAGGCGTAGAGGGGCACCACGAACACCCCGCCGGCGGTCGCCAGCAGACCGAGATCCGCGAGCAGACGCCAGCTCCCGGGAAGTGCGAGGAAGGCGGTGAGATCGACGCCCGCGGTGCCGCCCTCGAGGGTCGCAGCGGCGGCCACAAGATCGAGGGAAAAGAGGGCGAGGGCGGCCATCGCCCAGGGGACCGGACGCAGCGAAACATGGCCGCCCGCGGCCGGCCGGGCGAGCAGGGAGCCGAGGCCGATGCCGAGCACGAACATGCCGAGCAGCAGGGTGGCGACGCTTTCCTCGGCGCCGAGTTCGCCGGCGGCATAGGCCGGAAGCTGGGCGAGATAGATCCCGCCCACCGCCCAGAACCAGGAAATGCCGAGAATGGTGCGCCAGATCGAAGGCCGCCCGCGGGCACGGGCGAGGGCCTCGCGGCTCGCGGGCCAGGGGTTGAAACGCCGGCGGAGCTCCGGGGCCGCCGCGGGCCGCCGCGGAACGCCGAGGCTCGCGAGCCAGCCGAGCAGGGCGATCGTCAGCACCGCGACAGCGGTGAGACGTTCGCCGCCGGGCAGGGCCACGAGGATGGTGCCGCCCATGGTGCCGAGCAGGATGGCGAGGAAGGTCGAGGCCTCGACGAGCCCGTTGGCGGGCAGCAGTTCGTCTTCCTCCAGCAGCTCGGGCAGGATGCCGTATTTGAGGGGACCGAAGAGGGTCGATTGGGCGCCCATCAGGAAGAGGACGAAGAGCAGGGCCGGCAGATGGACGGTGACGAGTGCCACCGCACCCAGCAGCATCACCAGGATTTCGAGGAATTTCACCCGCCGGATCAGGAGCGGTTTGGGCAGGCGATCGGCGAGTTCGCCGGCCAGCGCCGAGAACAGCAGGAAGGGCAGGATGAACAGACCGCCGGCGAGCATCGCCATCACCGCACCGCTCTCGCCACCCGCCCGGTAGACGGCGAGGATGACGATCGCCCCCTTGAACAGATTGTCGTTGAAGGCGCCGAGGAGCTGGGTCGCGAACAGGGGCAGGAAGCGGCGGTCGCGGAGCAGCCCGACCGCCCCCGCCGGTGGTCGCACCGCGGGGCGGACGCCTTCGCCCGTCACGATCGGCGGCCGCCCGCGGAAAGCCGTTTCTGACCGGCCACGAAGCGTTCCAGCCGCCGCGACAGGGCCCCGCGCGGGATCATCGCCTCGACGATCCAAAATCGCCCCCGGTCCGCCACCGCTTCCTCGAGAGCGTCGCGGAGCTCCCGCCGTGTCGTCACCCGCCGTCCGGCACCTCCCATCGCCGCCGCCATTTCGGCGAACCGCCAATCGTCGAGATCGTTGAAGCGCGACTGCGGCTGGAACACCCGCAGCATCTCCCAGCTCCGGTTGTTGAACAGCAGGACCACGGGATCGATCCCCAGGCGTCGGCAGTTGCCGAGCTCCCAGCCGGTCATCTGGAAGGCACCGTCGCCGACCAGCACCAGCATCCGCCGGCCGGTGGCGAACTGGCCGCCGATTCCCGCCGGCACGCCGAACCCCATGCCGGCGTAGTAGCCGGGTGCCACGAGCTCGGTCTGAGCGATGTCCATGGCCGTGAACAGGCAGTCCCCGACATCGACCGCCATCGGCATCGGCCCCCGGGCGGCGAAGAGATCGTTCACCGCACGGGCGATGTCGCCGGGGGTGACGATGTCGTCGTCGGCTTCCAGACCGTGCGGATATTCGGGGCGCGGGGCACGTCTCGCATCGCCGATTGGCGTCGCCCGTTCGAGCAGCGCCTCGATCAGGGACGCCAGGGGCAGCTCCGGATAGACGTAGTAGCCGAGGCGGACCTCGCCATCCAGGGCCTGGATCGTGCGCCGGAGATCGAGCCGCCCGGCACTGACCGCGAAGTTGGTGTCGGAAAGGATGACTCCCAGCAACAGCAGGCAGTCCGAGCCTTCCACGAGGTCGGTGACGGCCGGCTCGCCCGCGATGCCGAGATAGGTGCCCACGAGCGGCGCCTCCTGGCTCGACAGCAGGCCGCGGCCCATGAAGGAGGTGACCACCGGGACACCGAGACGGCGGGCGAGCTCGGCCACCTTGGCCTCGAGTCCGTAGCGGCGGATCTCCACCCCGACCATCAGCACCGGACGGCCGGCCCGGGAAAGGCGGGCGAGGACCTCCTCGGCACAGGCCGCGGCGGCTTCGGGATCGCCCGGCGCCGGACGGCGCCCGGGCACCGGGCGGCACCGCAGATCCACCACGTCCCGCGGAATCTCGATGTACACCGGACGCGAACGGTCGAGAGCGGCATCCAACACCCGAGCGATTTCGAGATGGGCGGTCTTCGGATCCTCGAGCCGGGTCCGGGCGCAGGTGATCTCGGCGAGCACCCGCATCTGGGTGTCGAGGCGCGGCCCCTGATGGTGCAGGAGAAGGCCGCTCCGTCCTTCGTGGCGGCCGGGGGCGCCGGAGATCACCACCAGCGGCGATTTCTCGGCATGCGCCCCGGCCACCGCATTGACCAGGTTGAAGGCTCCGGCACCGTAGGTGACGGCGGCGACACCGATGGTTCCGCGGAAGCGGGCGGCGGCGTCGGCGGCGAAGCCCACTCCGGGTTCGTGGCTCAGGGTGTGGAGCGGCAGCTTTCCGGATTCCTCGATGATGCGGAAGAAGGGGAGGGCGAAATCGCCGGGAATGCCGAAGATCTCGCCCGCGCCGCGCGCCGCCAGTGCGTCGAGTAACGCTTCGATGACGTTCATGGGGATCCCGCTCCGTCCGGCTGCCAGCGCCGGCAGGATATACAGACGGGCGACCTTTCGCGCCACCGCCCGCCCTCGCCAGGCCGGCGGCGATCGGCTAAAGCGGAGGGCATGCGACAGGGCGACATTCTGCGCAACGTGACCCTGCTCGGGGTCTGCCAGGCGCTGTTCTACATGGCCAACACCATCGCCATCAGCACCTCGCCGCTGGTGGGGCTCCAGTATGCGCCGAGCCCGGCCCTGGCCACCCTGCCGCTCGGAGCGCAGTTCCTGGGCACCATGCTGACCACCCTGCCGGCCTCCTATCTGATGAAATGGCTGGGGCGTCGGGGCGGGTTGCTGATCGGCGCCGGCTTCGCGGTCCTGGCCGGGCTCCTCGGCGCCGAGGCCATCCGTCGCGGCAGTTTTCCGCTGTTCGTCCTCGGCGGGTTCCTCTACGGCATGTTCGGGGCCTTCGCCCAGTATTACCGGTTCGCGGCGGCCGACGCGGCGGACGCCGGGGTCGCGGAGGGCGCCGCGGCCCGGCGGGCGCGGGCGATCGGCTGGGTGATGGCCGGTGGTGTGGTGGCGGCGGTGGTCGGGCCCGAGCTGGCCAAGATCACCCGTGAAGCCCTGCCGCCTTTCATCTTCGCCGGGAGCTATCTCGCCATCGCCGCCCTCGGTGCGGCGAGCCTCGTGATCCTGGCCCTTCTGCGGATGCCCCGGCCCAACCTCGCCGAACGGCGCCGCGGCGGGCGCCCGCTCGGGGAGATCCTGCGCACCCCCGGCGCGGCGACGGCGATCCTCGCGGCGGTGGTCGCCTATGTCACCATGAACCTGCTGATGACCGCGACGCCGCTGGCGATGGCCGGCTGCGGCCACAGCTTCGCGGACACCGCCCGGGTCATCCAGTGGCATGTCGTCGGCATGTTCGCGCCGAGCTTCGTGAGCGGCCATCTGATCGCCAGGTTCGGTGCCCAGCGCGTCATCCTCGCCGGAGTGCTCTTCATGGTCCTGACCGTCGCCATCGCCGAGAGCGGCCTCGAGGTCGAGCATTTCGCCGCCGCCCTGTTCCTGCTGGGCCTCGGCTGGAACTTCATGTTCGTCGGCGGCACCACCCTGCTGACGAGCTGCCATCGTCCCGAGGAGAAGGCCAAGGTGCAGGGCATGAACGATCTCGTCCTGTTCACGAGTGTTACCCTTTCGGCCGGATCCTCGGGGGCGCTCGAGAACCTGCTGGGCTGGCAGACCCTGAACCTGCTGACGCTTCCGGGGCTGGTGCTGGTCGCGACGGTCACCCTCGCGGCGATGCGGCGGCGGGTGCCTGAGCCGGCGGTCGAATGCGGAGCCCGACGATGACCGACAGGGAACCCCGGGGGGCCTTCGCCGACTATGCGGTGGTCAAGCCGGTGGCGGCGGGCCGGGGCGGCGTGGTCGCCGCCCAGAACCGGGAGGCGGCGGCGGTCGGCATCGCCGTCCTCGAGGCCGGGGGCAACGCGTTCGACGCGGCCATCGCGGTGTCCCTCGCCCTCGGCGTCGTCGAGCCCTGGATGAGCGGTCCGGGCGGAATCGGCTGCGCTCTGCTCTTCGATGCGGAGGCGGGCGCGTTCCACGCCCTCGATTTCGGCGCCGTCGCACCCCGGCGCCTCGATCCCGCCGACTATCCGCTGTCGGGGCGGCCGGCGGGTGATCTCTTTCCCTGGCCCGGGGTGGTGGAGGACCGCAACATCGAAGGGCCGCTTTCCATCGCCGTTCCGGGGCTGCTGGACGGGCTCCGTCTGTTGCACGCCCGCTTCGCCACCCTGCCCTGGCGCGAGCTCGTCCGCCCCGCCCGCGAGCTGGCGGAGCGGGGACTCGGGATCGACTGGTGGACGAGCCTCCTGGTCACCTCCCATGCCGAGGAGCTCCGCCGCTTCGCCACCACCGCCACCGTCTGGTTGCCGCGCGGCCTTCCGCCGCGGCCGGATCCCGGGGGCGAGCGCCGGTTTCTTCCCCTCGGGCGGATCGCCGAGACCTACGAGGCGATCGCCGAGGAAGGACCGAGGAGCTTCTACGAGGGGGCCGTCGCCGAGGCCCTGGCGGCCGATCTGCGGGGCTTCGGGGCGAAGCTGGACGCCCGGGACCTGAAGGCCTACCGGGCCCGTTTCCTGGAGCCGCTCGCCGGGAGCCGCGGCGCCGGCCGCTTCCGGGTGATGCCGGGACCGTTCGCCGGCGCCACCTTCCTCCGCTGTCTCGAGCTGCTGGCGGATTTCCCGGCCACGCGGGGGGCGCCGGACGCCGCCTTCTTCGCGGCGGTGGCCGGGGCGTTGCGGCGCGCTTACGCGGAACGGCTCGGCGAGACGGGCGGCGAGGGCTGCACCTCGCATTTCTCCGTCGTCGACGGCGCGGGCAACCGGGTCGCCTGGACCCAGACCCTGCTGTCCGTCTTCGGCAGCCGCCTTCTGCTGCCGCGCACGGGTCTCCTGCTCAACAACGGCATCTACTGGTTCGATCCCCGGCCGGGGCGGCCCAACTCCCTGGCGCCCGGAGCGCGGCCGCTTTCCAACATGTGTCCGGTTCTCGGCGACACCGAACCCGGAGGCTTCGCCCTCGGGGCCTCGGGGGGCAGGCGGATCCTCCCGGCGGTGCTGCAGATCGCTCTCTTTCTCGGCGAGCGCGGTCTGTCCCTCGAAGCGGCGTTGCATCATCCGCGCATCGATGTGAGCGGGCCGGATCGGGTCACGGCCGATCCGCGTCTGGGGGAGGCGATCCTGCGGGCTCTCGAAGCCCATCCGCTGGATCTGCAGCCGGCACGGCATTTCCCGCTCGCCTACGCCTGTCCCTCGGCGGTGCTGGCGACGCCCGACGGTCTGCGATTGGGGCTCGCCGAGCCGTGGCAGCCTTGGGCCGGGGGGCTGGCGACACCCGGGAGAGGAAGGGAAGGCCCGTGAAGTTCGAGGAATACCGAGGTTTCGACGCCACCGGGCTGGCCGAGCTGGTGGCCGCGGGGGAGGTGACGGCGCGGGAACTCCTGATGGTCGCCGAGGCCCGGGCCCGGGCGGTGGCGGAGGAGATCAACGCCGTCTCCGTCTGGGATCTCGATCATGCCGAGGCGAGTCTCGAGGCCGGGCTGCCATCGGGCCCGTTCACCGGTGTGCCCTTCCTGTTCAAGGATCTCTACGCCTTCCTTCGGGGCACGCGGCTGACCAACGGCAGCCGGCTGACCCGCGATCTGGTGGCGGATTTCGACACCACTTTCGTCGCCCGCGCCCGCGCCGCCGGTCTGCTGCCGTTCGGCAAGACGGTGACGCCGGAGTTCGGTCTCAACGTCGTCACCGAGCCGGTTCTCCACGGTCCCTGTCGCAACCCCTGGAACCGGGAGTTCAGCCCCGGCGGCTCCTCCGGGGGGGCGGCAGCGGCCGTGGCCGCCGGCATCCTGCCGATGGCTCACGCCACGGACGGCGGTGGATCGACCCGCATCCCGGCCTCCCATTGCGGTCTCGTCGGCCTCAAGCCGAGCCGGGCCCGGATCCCGATGGGACCGGTGGTCGCCGAGGCCTGGAGCGGCCTCGCGACCGGGCTCGTGGTCACCCGCAGCCTGCGGGACACCGCCCGGTTCCTCGATGCCGTGCACGGGCCGGAAGACGGGGATTTCTACGTCTGTCCACCACCTTCCGCTCCCTTCGTCGAAAGCCTCGAACGGCCTCCGGGAAGGCTGCGGGTGGCGCTGGTCCGGAGCGCACCTCTGGCCATCCCGCTGGCTCCGGAGGTGGCGGCCGCCCTCGACGAAGCCGCCCGTCTCCTCGAGGAGATGGGGCACGGAATCGAGGAAGCGGCCATTCCCATCGACGGCGAGCGCATGGCGACGGCCTTCCTCGACGTCGTCTCGGCCAACTGCGCCAACGATCTCGAAATCTGGGCGAAGCGGGTCGGCAGGCGGCTCGACAAGCGGCATCTCGAACGCTGCACACTGGCCCTGGTGGAACGGGGGCGGGCGGTCTCGGCGGTGAGCTATCTGCGGAGCCTCCAGACCGTGCAGCAGGCGGCGCGGGCCTTCGGACAGATGTTCCGCCGCTTCGATCTGATCCTGAGCCCCGTCTGTGCGGCGCCGCCGCCGCGGATCGGGGAGATCGACCAGAACGATTTCCTGCCCCTGCGCTTTCTCGAACGCAACCGGCCCTATGTCTGCTTCACGAGCCTCTACAACGCCTCGGGCTGCCCGGCGATCAGCCTGCCCCTGCATCTCGGCGCCGACAGGCTGCCGGTCGGGGTGATGCTCGGGGCGCGGCTCGGCGGCGAGGAGCTGCTGCTCTCGGTGGCCGCGGAGATCGAGCGGGCACGGCCCTGGTTCGACCGGGTTCCACCGCTCTGAACCGCGGCCGGCCGATGGCTAGGCGTTGCCGATGACGATCCCCGCGACGAACACCAGGAAACCGCCCACCACCACCTGATAGGCGGCCTGGAGGAAGGGCGTGTCCATGTATCTGGCCCGGATCCAGGCGATCGCCCAGAGCTCGAAGAGGACGACGATGACGGCGAGGGTGGTGGCGATCACGAAATCGGGAATGAGATAGGGCAGGGTGTGGCCGATCCCTCCGAGGGTGGTCATCAACCCGCAGACGGTGCCGCGGATCCAGGGATGGCCGCGTCCGGTGAGTTCGCCGTCGTCGGACAGCGCCTCGGCGAAGCCCATCGAGATCCCCGCTCCCACCGAAGCGGCCATGCCGACGAGGAAGGCTTCCCAGCTGTTGCCGGTGGCGAAGGCGGCGGCGAACAGGGGGGCGAGGGTCGAGACCGAGCCGTCCATCAGCCCGGCCAGACCGGGCTGCACATACTGCAGCACGAAACGCCGATGGGCGGCCTCCTCCTCCTCCGTCGCCGCCTCGCCGGTGGCGTAGCGTTCGCGCAACCGGCGGGCCAGGGAGGCGTGCTGGCTCTCGGTCTCCGCGAGATCGACGAGGAGTTCGCGGATCGAAAGGTCGGTCACATGCTCCGCCGCCTTGAGATAGAAGTTGCGGGTTTCCTCCTCCATGTCCTCGGCGATCTGGCGCACCGTCCTGAGATTGGCGTGCTTCATCAGCCAGACCGGTCGCCGGCGGATGAAGCCGCGCACATGCTCGCGACGGATCATCGGGATGTGGTCGCCGAACTTCTCGCGGAAGAGTTCGGTGAGCCGGCGGCGATGTTCGCTTTCCTCCTCCGCCATCTCCTCGAAGACCTTCGCCGAATGGGGGAACTGGTCGCGCAGGACCTCGGCGAAATCGCGATAGATCCGCCCGTCCTCCTCCTCGAGAGAGATGGCGAGGGCGAGGATCTCCCGCTCCGAAAGCTCCGAAAAACGTTTGCTCGGTCCGAAGGTGAGAGGAAACATGACGGCTCCGTCGGCTGGGTTCCGATGCTGCTGGCGGCATCCGGCGGTGGCCGCAATTTAGGCCCTGACGCCGCTTTGTCCACGCCCGCCGGGGCTGGAGACGGCCGGGGCGACGCGCTATGAGGGCGGGGAACGCCCCGACCGGGCGGGGCGCGGGGGAGGGGGAGATGTCCGCTCGTTTCGATCTTTCGGGTCGCGTGGCTCTGGTCACCGGCGGCAACGGGGGTATCGGTCTCGGCATGGCCCGCGGGCTGGCCGAAGCCGGCGCGGCGATCGCCGTCGTCGGTCGCGACGAGGCCAAGAACGCGGCCGCGGTGGCCGCGCTCGAGGCGGCGGGAGCGCGGGCGGTCGGCATCCGTGCCGACGTCGCCGATGCCGCCTCCTGCGAGGCGATGGTGGAAACCACGCTGCGGTGTCTCGGTGGTCTCCACATTCTCGTCTGCAACGCCGGTATCAACATCCGCAAGCCACCGGAGACCTACAGCGCCGAGGAATGGCGGCGGATCCTGGCGATCAATCTCGACGGCACCTGGAACTGCTGCCTCGCGGCATATCCGGCGTTGTGCGAGGCGGGCGGTGGCAAGATCATCACCAACGGTTCGATGCTCTCCCTGTTCGGTGCTCCCTTCGCCGCACCCTATGCCGCTTCCAAGGGCGGAGTGGTCCAGCTCACCAAATCGCTGGCCACCGCCTGGGCCAGGGACAACATCCAGGTCAACTGCGTGCTGCCGGGATGGATCGACACCGAGCTCACCCGACGGGCACGGCGTGATGTGGAGGGGCTCGACCGCAAGGTGGTCGAACGCACGCCGGCGGGACGCTGGGGTTTGCCCGAGGATCTCGCCGGCATCGCCGTCTTCCTCGCCAGCGCAGCGTCGGATTTCGTGACCGGCACCGCGATTCCGGTGGATGGCGGCTATTCCGCCCAGCTCTGAGGAAAGCCCGACGGCGATGGCGACGCCGGGCGCATCGAATACGCGGCCGGACCGGGCCTTCATCGTCCTGCTTTCGGCTCTGGTCGCCTTTCAGGCGATTTCCACCGATCTCTATCTGCCCTCGCTGCCGGCGATCACCGCCGATCTCGGCACCGACATCGGCGCCGTGCAGCTCACGCTGTCCCTGTTCCTCCTCGGCTTCGGTGTCGGCCAGCTCTTCTGGGGGGCGGCGTCCGACCGTTTCGGCCGCCGACCGGTGCTGCTCGCCGGTCTCGCGGCCTATCTGCTCTCCACCCTGGCCTGCGCCCTCGCGCCTTCGATCGGTCTTCTGGTCCTGTTCCGCCTGCTCCAGGGTGCCAGCGCCTGTGCCGCGGTGGTGCTGGGCCGGGCGGTGGTGCGGGATCTCTGGGAACCTCGGGAGGCCGCACGGGTCCTCTCCTATCTCGCCTCGGCCATGGCCCTCGCACCCATGGCCGGGCCGGTTCTCGGTGGCTGGCTGACCGAGCTCTGGGGCTGGCGGGCCAACTTCCACGCCCTGGCCCTGTTCGGCGCCCTGGTCTTGCTCGCGAGCTGGCGGCTCCTGGGCGAAACCAACCGGCTGCGGGATCCCCGGGCGCTCGACCCCCGCCGGTTCTGGGGCGGCTGCCGGATCATTCTCGCGAACCCCGCCTTCCGGGCCCACGCCCTCGCCGCCGCCTTCGTCTACAGCGGCATCTTCGCCTTCATCTCGGGTTCCTCCTACGTGCTGATCGAGCTCGCGGGGCTGAGCCCGCGCCTCTACGGTCTCGCCTTCGCCACCGCCGCCTTCGGTTACATGCTGGGAGGCCTCGCCGGCGGCCGTCTCAACCGTCGGCTCGCCATCGCCGGCCTGCTGCGCACCGGAGCGACGATCGCGCTCGCCGCGGCCGCCGGTGGCTTCGCCCTGAGTCTTCGGGTCGAGCCGGATTTCGCCGGGATCGTGGCGCCCGTCTTTCTCTACATGTTCGGCGCGGGTCTGGTACTGCCGGCGGCGATGGCCGGGGCCATCGGGCCGTTTCCCGAGCGGGCGGGGGCGGCCTCGGCCCTGCTCGGTTTCGTTCAGCTCCTGGTGGCGGCCTCGGCGGGAATGGTGGTGGCGGTTCTCTACGACGGGACGGCGCGGCCGATGACCGGCGTTCTGGTTCTGGCCGCGGCGGCGACGGCGGGCGCCGCCTTCATCGCCGCCCGGACCCGCGCAGCGCCGCGGTGAAGCGGAGGATCCGCCGGCAGGCCTCGGCGAGCTCGGCCTCGCTCGCCGACAGGCCGAGCCGCACCCAGTCGCGGGTGCGCGGGCCGAAGCTTTCGCCGGGCAGCAGCGAGACGCCGGCATCCTCGAGCAGTCGGCGGGCGAAACGCTCGCCGTCGAGGCCGAAGCGGGCGACGCCGAGCATCACGAACATCCCGGCGCGCGGCCGATGCAGGACGAGATCGGGATCGGCGGCGAGAGCATCGCACACCAGCGCCGCGCGCCGCTCGTAGAGCCCGGCGATCTCGTCCTCGAACCGTTCGATTCGGGTCACGGCCTCGACCGCCGCCTGCTGGACGAAAGGCGGCAGGCCGTAGGTGATCACCCCCGCCAGATGCTCGAGATAGTACGCGAGATCGGGCGGCGTCACCGTCCAGCCCACCCGCCAGCCGGTCATGGCGCAGCTCTTGGAAAGGCTTTCGACGACGGCGATGCGCTCGTGGCGGTCGGTGAAGGCGAGGGCGCTCACATGGCCGCCGCCGTACACCATGCCGGCGTAGACCTCGTCGGAGATCAGCCACAGCCCGTGCCGCCGGCAGAGGGCGACGAGCTCGGCCATGGTTTCGCGCGGGATCACCGTACCGGTCGGATTGTGCGGGGTGTTGATCAGCACCGCCCGGGTACGACCGCTGATCCCGGCCGCCAGGGCTTCGACTTCGAGGGCGAAACCGCGCTGTGCCGTCAGCGGTACCGGAACCAGGCGGGCGCCGCTGGCGGCCACGGTCTCCGGATATGTCACGTACATGGGCTCCGGCACCAGCACCTCGTCGCCGGTCTGCAGGAGGCACTGGAAGAGGGCGTAGAGCCCGCCCTGCGCCCCCGGCATGACGACGATGTTCTCCGGGGTCACGGGGATCGCCGCCTTGTCGGCGTAGAAGGCGGCGATGGCCCGCCGAAGTTCGCCGATACCGGCCGCCGGGGTGTAGTGATGCTGGCCCGCCCGCAGGGCGGCGACGGCGGCTTCGACGATGGAGGCCGGGGTGGCGAATTCGTGATCGCCGATCGACAGGAGGATCACCTCCTCGCCGCGCTGGCGCCGTTCGACGGCGTCGAAATGAACCGCCCAGCCACCTCCGGGGCGTTCGGCGACGCGGGCGACGCGGGCCGCGAAACGCCGGGCGTCGCCACCGGCGGCGGAGGCTGGCTGCATGGGACGCACCCCGCGGCAGGCAAAACTTGTGGAACCAAGGAGCGCTTCCTACTATCGCCGCCAGGTGCGGCCGGCAAGGGCGTCGTGCGCCGCCACCGGCCGCGGAACCAACGGGCACGGGAAACGGCAAGAGGAGGGAGACGATGCAACGCTTCTTCGGTGCGGCGATGGTCGCCGCGGTGACCGCGTTCGCCGTCGGTTCGGTGCAGGCGGGCGAGGTCTTGGACCGTGTCAAGAGCAGCGGCGTCCTGCGGGTCGCCACCGATCCGGCCTACCCGCCGCAATCCTCGCAGAAGCCGGACGGGACCTTCGAGGGTTTCGACATCGACGTTGCCACCGAACTCGCCAAGCGGCTCGGCGTGAAGGTCGAATTCGTCACCCCGGCCTGGGAGATCATCACCGCCGGCCGCTGGGGCGGCCGCTGGGACGTTTCCGTGGGGTCCATGACGCCCACCAAGGAACGGGCCGAGGTGCTCGATTTCCCGGCCGTCTACTACTACACCCCGGCTTCCTTCGTGGTCCACGAGGATGCCGCGTACACGAAGGTCGAAGAGCTCGACGGGAAGGTCATCGGCACCTGCGGCGCCTGTACCTACGAGTTCTATCTGAAGCACGATCTGACGATCGATGCCGAAGGCGTGCCGCCCTTCGAATACAAGGTGACGCCGGGCGAGATCCGGACCTACGAGACCGACACCAACGTGTTCGACGATCTCCGGTTGGGTGACGGGGTCCGCCTCGATGCCGGGATTTCCGCGCTGCCCACCATCAAGGGGGCGATCGACGCCGGCTATCCTCTCAAGATCCTGGGCGATCCCGTGTTCTACGAGCCGCTGGCGGTGGCCATCGACAAGGGCGACCCCGAGTTCGCCGCCGAGATCGAGCGGATCATCGAGGAGATGCACGCCGACGGCACGCTCCAGAAATTCTCCCTCGAATGGTACGGGGTCGATCTCACGACCGCGAACTAGGATCCGGACATGGCGACGGTTCCGGCGGGCGCATCGGCGCCCGCCGGCGCGCTCGATCTCCTGCGGGACAGCCGCGGCGCCCGGCGTCTCCTGGCCTTCCTGCTGCTGACGCTCCTCTTCGCCTGGCTCGTCCCGGGGGACGACGCCATCGCCCGGGCGGTGCTGGAGCTTCTGGGTTTCGACGAGGGCTGGGCCGGGAGCTGGCTGGCGCGGGGGCTGATCGCGGCGCCGATCGCCGCCTTTCTCGTCGTCAACGGGGCGCTTCTGCGCCTGTTCCCGCGCAAGGTCCAGATCGGCATCGTCTGGGCCGAGCTGATGTTCGTCTTCCTGGCCTTCTTCTATTCCTTCGATCTGAGCTTCGGCTTCATCGCCGATCGTCTGCCGATTCTCGTCTTCACCGGCGCTTTCACCACCGTCTACATCTCGCTGATCTCGATCGCCTGCGCTTCTGTGCTGGCGTTGATCGGCGCGCTGGCACGGCTGTCCCGGAGTGCGCTCGCGTACGGTCTCTCGACCTTCTACATCTCCTTCTTCCGCGGCACCCCGCTGCTCCTTCAGGTTTATCTCATCTATCTCGGCCTGCCGCAGCTCGGCGTCGTGCTCGATCCCGTACCCTCGGGGGTGATCGCCCTGTCGCTCTGCTACGGCGCCTACATGGCGGAAATCTTCCGGGCCGGCATCCAGAGCATCCCGCGCGGACAGACCGAGGCCGGGCGGGCGCTCGGCCTCACCGAGGGGCAGATCATGCGCAAGATCGTCCTGCCCCAGGCCCTGCGCCTGATCGTGCCACCCACCGGCAACCAGTTCATCGCCATGCTCAAGGACAGCTCGCTGGTTTCGATTCTCGGGGTCTGGGAGCTGATGTTCCTCGCCCGTACCCAGGGACGGGCGGAGTTCAAATATTTCGAGATGCTGATCACCGCGGCCCTGATCTACTGGTTCCTGTCCTTCGTCTTCGAGATGATCCAGGCCCGCATCGAGCACCGGTTCGGCAAGGCCGACCGGCGTTGAGGACCGGCCGGCGATGACCGCGACGCGCACCACGGGCGAGGCCCTGGTCGAGCTCCTGGAGGCCTGGGAGGTCGATACCGTGTTCGGCGTCCCGGGAGTGCACAATGTCGAGCTCTATCGCGGCCTGCAGCGCGCCCGCCTGCGCCACCTCCTGCCGCGTCACGAACAGGCCGCCGGGTTCATGGCCGACGGGTTCGCCCGCGCCTCGGGGCGGCCCGCCGCCTGCTTCGTCATCACCGGGCCGGGGCTCACCAACATCGCCACCGCCCTCGGCCAAGCCTTTTCGGATTCGGTGCCGCTGCTGGTGATCGCCACCGTGCTCGAGCGGGCGGAGCTGGGGCTCGGTCGCGGCCGCCTGCACGAGATCGCCCGTCAGCGCGAGGTCGCGGCCCCGCTCGCCGGCCTCGCCGAGACCGCACTTCGTCCCGAAGCGCTGCCCGAGCTGGTGGCTCGGGCGATGGCCGGTTTCCGCCGCGGCCGGCCGCGGCCGGCCTACATCGAAATTCCCCTCGATCTGCTGGCCGCCCCGGCCTCGGGCGACTGGCGGCCGGTGGCGCTGCCCGGACCACCGCGACCGGCAGCTGCGCAGCTGCGGGAAGCCGCAGCACTTCTGGCCCGAGCGTCACGGCCGGCGATCGTTCTCGGCGGCGGCGCGATCGGGCTCGGCGACCTCGCCCTCGAACTGGTCGCGCGCCTGGCTGCCCCGGTGGTCACCACGGTTGCCGCCAAGGGGCTGATACCAAGCGACCACCCGCTGCATCTGGGGGCGAGCCTCGCCAGCCCCGCGGTGCAGGCCTGGCTGCGCGATCGCGATCTCCTGCTGGTGCTGGGCAGCGAGTTGGCCGAGACCGATCTCTGGTGCGATCGGCTGGCAGTTGCGGGCCGGATGATCCGGGTCGATCTCGATTCCGCGCGTCTGGCCGATCCCCGCTATCCGGCCGATGTCGCGGTCTGTGCCGATGCCCGGGCCTTCGTTTCGGAGCTTTTGCCGCTGCTGCCGGAAACCGCCCGGAGCGAGGATGTGGTGGCGTTGCGCGAGGCGGCCCGCGGTGAAGGGGGCGAGCTCGCGGCCCGGCACCGCCGGGTGCTCGATGCGGTGCGCCGGGCGACGCCGCCGGGGACGGTCTTCACCTCCGACATGACCCAGATCGCTTATACCGCCAACGCCGTGTTTCCGGTTCCGGCGCCGCGGCGGTGGTTGCATCCGGTGGGCTTCGGCACCCTCGGATGGGCCCTGCCGGCGGCGATCGGCGCCGCCCTCGCGCGACCGGCAACGCCGGTCGTGGCGATCGTCGGCGATTACGGTTTCCAGTACAGCCTCGCCGAGCTCGCCACCGCGGTCGAGCTCGAGCTGCCCCTGGTGGTGCTGCTCTGGGACAATGCGGCGCTCGGGCAGATCCGCGACGAGATGCAGGGTCGCGCCATGCAGCCGCTGGCCACCCGCCTGCGCAATCCCGATTTTCCGGCCCTCGCCCGGGCGATGGGGGCGAACGCGGCCGGGCCGCGCTCGCTCGAGGAGCTGGAGGCCGCCCTCGCCGACGCGCTTGCCGCCGGCGGCGTCCATCTCCTCCATCTCCGCGAAGAGGATTTCCGGGGGTAGGGAAACGCCTGCTCGCTCGTCCAGCAGGCTTCCCGATAGGTTGTCGGTCTCGGTCAGGACAGCCGGTCGCGGAGCCGGTCCAGGCGTTCCTGGTCGCTGGTGCCGAGCGGAATAATCTTTTGCGCAAGCTCTTCGACCAGCTTGCGCAGGTTTGTTTTCGCCGGCACGAAGACGGCAGGGGGCATGTCGGGAACTATGCGCCAGAGGACTCAAGGGCCTCGCGAGGATGCTTCAAATGCTCTGTGCGGCTTGTGAACGACGTCGCCTTCGATCTGCGCGTGCGGGATTTCGTCAAGAATTTTCTCGTTCTCGGGTCTCTGGCCGAAGTTGTCATGATGGTGCAGAGTTGGCGTGCGACTTCATCTGTAGGCGCTTCCAACGGAACGCGGACGAAAAGCAGACCAACTTCGATGCCTACCTCCTGCGCTACAGCGGCCGGAAGCCCCTCTACCAGGCTGTTGAAAAACCCCGGGAACCGACAAGTTGACCGGTAAAATGCCGAGGGACGAGGCAGCCGACGTAGGGAGGAACGCATTGCGCGGCGCGGACTGGCAGCAGGAGGAACTGTTC
>Ga0256839_1000628_pt1 | contig 45210 bp, 28 predicted proteins | sample 354166metaG_FD_185968 | JGI IMG/M metagenome (GOLD analysis project Ga0256839, IMG submission 185968) | Hydrothermal vent microbial communities from Mid Atlantic Ridge, Atlantic Ocean - 354-166 | ecosystem: Environmental > Aquatic > Marine > Hydrothermal vents | place: Atlantic Ocean: Mid...
AGGGCCAGGGCCTGTCCTCGGGCCTGGGCCTGGCGCTGCAACAGGCGAAGACGTGCGAACTGCCTCAGCTCCCCCCACCCCTCGGGGAGAACCACGGCCACCGCTCCGCTCTCCAGGCAGGCCAAGCGGCGTCGCACGGCCTCGGACGTGGCCTCGGGCTCGACGTACAGGATGCGTGCCACGCTATCTCGCCGCGGTCTCGCGCAGGTGCTGGGCCACCCAGGGCCGGACCTGGGCCAGGGCTTCGGCCAGGCCCTCGGGCCGCCGGCCGCCGGCCTGGGCCATCGTGGGGCGGCCGCCGCCACCGCCGCCGATGGCCCGGGCGATCTCCCGCACAAGCTGGCCCGCGTGGATGCCCCGTTCCACCGCGTCCGGGGTGGCCGCGGCCACCAACATGGGCTTGCCGTCGATGAGCCCGCCCAGGACCACCACGCTGCTGCCCAGCTTGTCCCGGAACCAGTCGGTCATCTCCCGCAGGGTCTCCACGTCGGGGGCATCCACCTGGACGGCCAGGACGGCCAGGCCATCCACCGGCTCGGCCCGGCCCAGCAGGGCCTCGGTCTCCCGGCGGGCCAGCTTGCGCCGCATCTGGGCCAGCTCATGCTGGAGCTCCTGGAGCCGCTCCTTCAGCTCGGCCACCGCCTGGTCCACCTCCTCCGGTCTGACCCGGAGGGCCGCCGCAGCCTCCTGGAGGGACCGGAGCCGACGCTCCACCAGGTCCTCGGCCACCCGACCGGCCACCGCCTCGATGCGCCGGATCCCCGAGGCGCTGCTCCCCTCGGAGGTGATGCGCACGCTCCCCAGCTCCCCGGTGGAGGCCACATGGGTGCCGCCACACAGCTCCTTGCTGAAGGGTTCCTGGCCGTCCTGGCCGCCGATGGTGACCACCCGGACCCAGTCCCCGTATTTCTCGCCGAAGAGGGCGATGGCCCCTTCCTTCAGGGCCTCCTCGTAGGTGGTCCAGCGGGGTTCCACCGGGTAGTTGGCCAGCACGGCCTGGTTGAGGGCCCGTTCGATCTGGGCCAGCTCCTGGTCGCTCAGGGGCGCGGGATGGGTGAAGTCGAAGCGCAGCCGATCCGGCGCCACCAAGGAGCCGGCCTGGTGGACGTGCTTGCCCAGAACCCGGCGCAGCACCGCGTGGAGCAGGTGGGTGGCGGTGTGGTGGCGCATGATGTCCTGGCGCCGGGCCACATCGATCTGGGCGTGGGCCGGATCCCCCACCTGGACGGTCCCGTGGACCACCCGGCCCACATGGACGATGAGGCCGGGGATCGGGCGGCGGACGTCCTCCACCTGGACCGCCCAGACGGGCTGGTCCGCGCCCTCGGGCCGGTAGAGGATGGTGCCGGTGTCGCTCACCTGGCCGCCGCTCTCCACGTAGAAGGGGGTCTCGGGCAGGATCACCTCCACGGGCTGACCAGGGTGGGCCTCCTGGACCTCCTGCCCCTCCACCAACAGGCCGACGACCTTGGTGTCCACCCCGAACAGGCCCTCGTAGATCAGGTGCTTCACGCCCTCGGGCGGCAGCTCGCCCCGGGCCTTCAGGGTCTCCAGGATCCGGGCGTAGAGGCCCAGGTCTTCCGGCCCGGTCCCTCCTGAGGAGACGGCCCGAGCCCGCTCCCGCTGTTGGGCCATGGCCCGGTGGAAGCCCTCCTCATCCACCGTCAGCCCCTGTTCCCGGGCCACGTCCCGGGTGATGTCGATGGGAAAGCCGTAGGTGTCCCAGAGGCGGAAGGCCTCCTCTCCGGGGATCACGGCCTGGCCCTGGCGCTTCAGGCGCTGGATCCGCTCATCCAGGATGCGGAGGCCGGTGTGCAGGGTGCGCTGGAAGCGTTCCTCCTCCGCGGTGACCGTCTGCAGGATGAAATCGGCCTTGTCCTGGAGCTCGGTGTAGTGCTCCCCGTACATCTGGATGACCTTCCGGCAGATGTGGGCCAGGAAGGGGTGGTCGAAGCCGATGAGTTTGCCGAAACGGGCCGCCCGGCGCAGGATCATGCGGGTGACGTAGTTGCGGCCCTCGTTTCCCGGCAACACCCCGTCCGCCACCAGGAAGCTCACCGCGCGGCCATGGTCCGCGATGACCCGGTAGCCCACCAGATGGCGGCGACGCTCCCGGTCGCTGTGTCCCAGGAGCTGCTGGATGGTGTCCATGATGGGCGCGAAGGCGTCGGTGTCGTAGTTGTTGTCCTTGCCCTGGAGGATGCTGGCCAGCCGCTCCAGCCCGGCACCGGTGTCCACGCTGGGCTTGGGCAGGGGCACCAGGGTGCCGTCGGCCTTCTGTTCGTACTGCATGAAGACCAGGTTCCAGATCTCCAGGTATTCGTCGTCCCGGTTCACCCCTTCCGGGCTCTGTTGGGCCAGGTCGCCCCAGTAGTAGTGGATCTCGGAGCAGGGACCGCAGGGGCCCACATCGCCCATGGCCCACCAGTTGTCCTTCTTGCCGAAACGCAGGATCCGCTCGGGGGCCGCGCCCACGGCCCTCCAGTGGGCTTCGGCCTCGTCGTCGTCCAGGTAGACGGTGAACCAGAGCCGTTCCACGGGCAGCTCCATGACGTTCACCAACAGGTCCCAGGCGAACTGGATGGCCTCCTCCTTGAAGTAGTCGCCGAAGGAGAAGTTGCCCAGCATCTCGAAGAAGGTGTGGTGCCGGGGGCTGGGCCCCACGCTCTCCAGGTCGTTGTGTTTCCCGCTGACCCGCAGACACTTCTGGGCGGTGGTGGCCCGGCTGTAGGGGCGCTTCTCCAGGCCCAGGAAGACGTCCTTGAACTGGACCATGCCCGCGTTGGTGAAGAGCAAGGTGGGATCGTTCTCCGGCACCAGGCTGCTGCTGGGCACGATCTCGTGGCCGTGGCGGTGGAAGTAGTCCAGCCACAGGCGGCGTATCTCCGGGGTGGTCAGGTATCTCATCGGACGCCTCGCTCGTGGAACACCCTGCATCCTGATCCATGGTGCATTCCTCCATTTTAAGGACTGGCGCGAGAGCTGTCAAAAGCCACGGGCACGTTCCAGGCTGTGGGAAGCTCCGTGGGCCTCAGAGGCCTCCCCCGGCCCACGACCAGGAGAGACCCACCAGGGCCCCACGCCCAGGGGCGTGTCCAGGAGCCCGGCGGCCTCCGCGCTTGCCTTTTCGCGGGGGATTCGCTACACTGGGCGGCAAAGTTCCCTGAACCGGTTCACCCCCGGCGCATCCGGGCATGTGGGCACACACGGCGCACCTCCACTTCCACCCATGCCGCACCGTATCCCATGCCGCACCGTATCCCATGCCGCACCGATATGATGTCAGCGCCTCCGGATGAGGCGGGTGTGGATGACATGCAGGGGGATGACGCCGTGGAAGTCCCATCCACGAGGAGGCGTGTCCTGTGGGCATCCTGCGGGCCGGCCTGGAGGCCGAGGCCTACGATCGGGAATACTCCAACCGCGAGCTGATCCGCCGCCTGGTGGACTACTTTCGGCCCTGGTGGCGACGTTTCGCGGCCATCCTGGCCGCGGTGAGCGGGCTCTCCCTGGCCCAGGTGGGGATGCCCCTGCTGGCGGCCTGGGCCGTGGACCTGATGGCCCGCCCGATGGAGGGATCTCCGGGAGAGGCCCTCTGGATCCCGATCCTCTCCGGGACGTTGATGGTCCTGGGCATCGCGGTCTGGGCCATCAACTGGCTGCGCCGGGTGCTCACCAGCCAGCTCATCGGCGACGTGGTGCTGGCCCTGCGCAAGGACGCCTTCCGCGCGGCCATGGACCACGACCTGGGCTTCTACGATCGCTTCCAGTCGGGCCGGATCGTCAGCCGGATCACCAGCGACACGGACGAGTTCGGCCGGGTGGCCGTCCTCCTCACGGATGTAGGCAGCCAGTTGACCACCTCGGTGGTGCTCTTCGTGGTCCTGGCCCGCCTGGAGTGGCGGCTGGCCCTGATGGTCCTGTTGCTGGCCCCCACGGCCTTCCTCATCGCGGACCGCTTCCGTTCCCTGGCCCGGCGGATCACCCAGCAGAGCCAGCGGGCCCTGGCCGAGGTGAACGTGGCCATCCAGGACGCGGTCACAGGCATCATGGTGGCCAAGAACTTCCGCAGAGAACAGGACATCTACCAGGAGTTCCTGCGGGTGAACGAGCAGAGCTACCGGGTCATGGTGTGGCGGGGCGTGGTCCTGGCCCTGATCTTCCCCACCCTGAACCTGGCCAGCGGCCTGGCCACCGGGCTGATCCTCTACGTGGGCGGGCTCAGCGCGGCCCAGGCGATCATCAGCGTGGGGGCCTGGTACCTCTTCATGAACAGCCTGGACCGTTTCTGGTTCCCCATGATCCAGTTGGCCTCCTTCTGGAGCCAGTTCCAGGCCGGCCTGAGCGCGACAGAGCGGATCTTCGCGCTGATGGACGCGGAGCCCGCGGTCCGCCAGATCGACCGGAGACCCGTCCCGGCCCTCCGGGGCGAGATCCAGTTCATCCATGTGAGCTTCCGCTACAGCGAGAAGGAACAGGTGTTGGAGGATTTCAACCTCCACATCCGGGCCGGGGAGAGCATCGCCCTGGTGGGCCATACCGGCGCGGGCAAGTCCAGCATTGCCCGGCTGGTGGCCCGCTTCTACGAGTTCCAGGAGGGCCAGATCCTGGTGGATGGCCAGGACATCCGCACCCTGGATCTCCAGAGCTACCGCCGCCACCTGGGCTACGTGGGCCAGACCCCCTTCCTCTTCAGCGGCACGGTGGCGGACAACATCCGCTACGGGCGGCCCGGGATGAGCGACGCGGAGGTGGAGCGGATCGCCCGCCAGATCGCGGACGGCGAGTGGCTGGAGACCCTGCCGGAGGGTCTCCAGACCGACGTGGGCGAGCGAGGCAGCCGCCTCTCCATGGGCCAGCGCCAACTGGTGGTCCTGGCCCGGATGATGGCCCAGGACCCGGCCATCTTCATCCTGGACGAGGCCACGGCCAGCGTGGATCCCTTCACCGAGTTCCAGATCCAGCGTACCCTGGACCTCCTCTTCCGGGAACGGACCTCCATCGTCATCGCTCACCGCCTGTCCACCGTGAAGGCCGCGGATCGCATCCTGGTCCTGCGCCGGGGGCAGATCATCGAGGAGGGGAGCCACGGGCAGCTCCTGGCCGCCGGCGGCCACTACGCGGAGCTCTACAACACCTACTTCCGCCACCAGTCCCTGGAGTACGTGGAGGCCCAAGGACGACAACGGCCCCAGCCCAGGGAGGTGTAGCCCCGCCCGGCTGGACCCATGCCCCTGAAAAGATACCCGGGGATCGAGAAGGCCGGTTTGACAGGGGGTGACACCTCCACTATACTGGCCCCTGGAAAGCCCACACGGCTCCGGGATCTGTCCCCCGATCCCATCCATCACCGCGTGCCGATTCTGGTATCCACGACCCCATCATCTATCCATCCACCAGAGGAGGAGGTCTCCATGGCGCGTCAACCCCTACGCAGACGACCGATGGCTCTGAGCCGACGGCAGTTCCTGCGCATGGTGGCTCTGGGCGGTCCCACCGCCGCGTTCCTGGCCGCGTGCGCCGCACCCGCGCCCCCCACGGCCGGGGAGGGTGCCGCAGCCCCAGGGGAGGCCCCCGCGGCCCAGCCCGCGGCCGGGCCCAAGTACGGGGGCAAGATGGTGTGGATGGGCCACCAGGAGGTGGCCGGCCTGGGCCCCGACGACACCGGCCCCACCGTCCAGTGGGTGATGGTCGTCAACATCCACAACCCCCTGGTGACGGTGAACGAGTTCAACGAGCTGGAGAACGTGCTGGCCAAGGAGGTCCAGGTCTCGGACGACGGCCTCACCTACACCTTCAAGCTCCACGAGGGGGTCAAGTTCCACGACGGCACGGAGTTCACCGCAGAGGACGTGAAGTACACCTACGACTACTACCGCAACCCGGACAACGGGGCCTCCATCGCCGGCGACTTCACCGGCGTGGGTTCCGTGGAGGTGGTGGACAAGTACACGGTGGTGGTCCGGATGGATGAGGTGAACGCGGCCTCCCTGGTGAGCTGGGCCACCACTCCCATCGTCCACTCCAGATACCACGCGGAGGTGGGGGAGGAGAAGTACCGGACCGCGCCCATCGGCACCGGCCCCTACAAGCTCAAGGAGTGGCGCCCTGCGGAGTTCACCGAGCTGGAGGCCTTCGACGACCACTTCCGGGGGCGCCCCTACATCGACATCCTGCGCCAGGACGTGGTGCCCGAGCCCTCGGTCCGCTACATCGCCCTCCAGTCGGGCCAGGCGGACTCCGCGGTGTGGCCCCTGCTGGTGGAGGACAGCATCGCGCTGGAGCAGGACCCCAACTTCATCGTCTACCGGACCCTGGCCAACTCCATCAAGCACTTCCCCCTGAACAACTCCCTGCCCCAGCTCGCGGAGAAGGAGGTGCGCCAGGCCATGATGTACGCGCTGGACCGGCAGCGCATCATCGACGACCTGTGGAACGGCGCGGCCCAGGTCTCCCACTCCAACCTGACCCCGGCCAGCCCCTACCACCGGGCCGACCTGAAGCGCTACGAGTACGACCCGGAGAAGGCCAAGGCCATGCTGGACGCGGCCGGCTGGGTGGTGGGCGACGACGGCATCCGGGAGAAGGACGGCTTGAAGCTCTCCTTCACCTGCACCACCATCACCGGCGACCAGGCCCGCCGGCCCATCGCGGAGCTGGCCCAACAGCTCCTCAAGGAGGTGGGCATCGACATGCAGCTGGCCGAGGCGCCGGTGGCCTCCATCCTCCAGGGGATGCGGGAAGGCACCATGGACTGCTCCCTGTTCAACTGGACCTACGGCAGCGCGGTGGAGCCGGATCCCTTCAGCACCCTCCACTCCGAGGGCGGCAACAACTTCGCCCAGTACCGCAACCCCCGGATGGACGAGCTCATCGAGGAGGGGTTGAAGCGGGTGAAGTTCGAGGACCGCAAGCCCATCTACGACGAGATCCAGGAGATCTTCGTGGAGGACGTGCCGGTCCTCTACCTGCAGTTCGACGAGTGGATGAACGTCTTCAACAGCCGCATCAAGGGGCTGCCCGAGAACCCCAAGAACGGCAGCGCGATCTACCAGCAGGCCTACAAGTGGTGGATCGAGGAGTGACCCCCCTGGGCCCCGGGCATCTCGACGCGACATCGACAACCAGGACACCGGCCTAGACGATGATCCCCTATCTGACACGGCGGACCCTGCAGGGCATCCTGGTCATCTGGCTGATCAGCGTGGCCACCTTCGTGATGATGCGCCTGATGCCCGGGGACCCGGTCTATCTGCTCCTGGGGGAGGGCGAGATCCGCATCACCCAGGAGCAGATAGACGCCATCCGACGCCGCTGGGGGCTGGACCGCCCCTACCACGAACAGTACCTGATCTGGGCCTGGAACCTCCTACGGGGAGACTTCGGCGACTCCCTGATCCGGGTCGGGGTCCCGGTACGGGACATGATCTTCGAGGCCGTCCCGGTGACGGCCAAGCTGAACCTGATCGCCCTGGCCATCGCCCTGGTGGTGGCCATCCCCTCCGGGATCCTGGCCGCGGTGCGGCGGAACTCCTTCTTCGACTACCTCACCGCGGTGGGGGCCACCCTGGGGGTGGCCCTGCCCAACTTCTGGCTGGCCCTGATGCTCATCGTGCTCTTCGTCCTCTACGTGCCCCGCTGGATCGGGGAGCTCCCCCTGGTGGGGCGCATCCCCCCCTTCGGCCTGCCCGGCTGGCAGGGCTACATCCTGCCCGTGCTGGTCCTCTCCACAGAGCAGATGGCCGTCCTGGCCCGGGTCATGCGGGCCTCCACCATCGAGGCCCTGGGCACGGACTACGTGCGCACGGCCTATGCCAAGGGGCTGCCCCGGCTGACGGTGATCCTGCGCCACGCGGTCCGCAACGCGCTCCTGCCCGTGGTCACGGTCATCGGCTACCGCATTGCCTTCATCCTCAGCGGCACCATCGTGGTGGAGACGGTCTTCGCACTCCCGGGCATCGGCCGCCTCTTCACCGACTCGGTCATGCGGCTGGACTACCAGGTGGTCCAGTCCTTGGTGGTGCTGTTGGCCGTGTTGGTGGTGGCGGCCAACCTGCTGACGGATCTGGCCTACGCCTTCGTGGATCCCCGCATCCGCATCGAGTGAGGACCGACATCCCATGGCCGTGGCAACCGCGACCAAACCCCAGGCGCTGACCGAGGATCTGGGCCGCCATCGCTCCGAGTGGCGGATGGCCTGGCGGCGTTTCCGGGCCAACCGCCTGGCCGTCATCGGCCTGATGGTCATCGGCCTGCTGGTGTTGATGGCCCTCTTCGCGCCCTTCCTGACCGCCCAGGACCCGAACTTCCAGTACCAGGGCATGCGGGGCGTGGCCCCCAGCCTGGAACACCCCTTCGGCTTCGACTACAACGGCCGAGACCTCTTCGCCCGGGTCATCTACGGCTCGCGGGTGGCCCTGACCGTGGGCCTGTTGGCCACCGGGATCGCGGTGGTCATCGGCATCGTGGTGGGCGCGCTGGCCGGCTATTTCGGGGGGTGGGTGGACACCCTGCTCTCCCGGATGGTGGACACCCTGATGGCCTTCCCCATCCTGGCCCTGCTCATCGTCCTCTCCGCGGTCATCGGCCCCAGCCTGTGGACCACGGTGGTGGTCATCGGCGCGACCGGCTGGGCCCGCTTCGCCCGGGTGGTCCGCGCGGACGTGATGAGCCTGAAACAGCAGGACTTCGTGGTCGCGGCCCGGGCCGTGGGGGTGCGGGACTGGCGGATCATCTGGCGGCACCTGCTGCCCAATGTGCTGGGCCCGGTCATCGTCCTGGCCTCCCTGGGCATCGGCGGCATCATCATCCTGGAGGCCGCGCTCTCCTTCCTGGGGCTGGGCGTGCCCCCGCCCACCCCTTCCTGGGGCCGGATCCTGGCCGACGGCCGGCCCCACCTGCTGCGCTACCCCCACATCGCGTTCTTCCCCGGCCTGATGATCGTGATCACCGTGCTGGTCTTCAACTTCGTGGGCGACGGCCTGCGGGACGCGCTGGATCCCCGCCAACGGGCCGACTGATCCGAGGCCCCGCCCCCCAAGGGGTCACCCGCCCTCCGGGCCCCACCCCCCACCCCCTGGGGTCTCGATGCGCAGCCGGTCGCCGGGGAACAGGCGCCGGGTGAACTTGGAGGGCAGCTCCTCCCGGGTGCCGTCCGCGCGCAGGAGGAGGTTGCGCCCCGGTTGGGCCTCCCGGCCCCCGGCCAATCCCCAGGGAGCCACCGCCCGCCGTTCGCTGAGCACGGTCACCGTGGCCGGGGCCAGGACCTCGTACTCCCGGACCACCCCATCTCCACCGGGATGGCGCCCCCGTCCACCGCTGCCCGGCCGCAGGCTGTAGCGGACCAACCGCAGGGGGAAGGCCCGCTCCAGGGCCTCTACCGGGGTGTTGAGGGTGTTGGTCATGTGGACGTGGACCCCGCTCAGCCCTGGGCCCTGGGGCCCAGCCCCCATGCCCCCCGCGAGGGTCTCGTAGTAGGCGTAGGGGGTCCCGTCGTCCCGCTGCCCCCCGATGGTGACGTTGTTCATGGTCCCCTGGCTGGCCGCAGGCACGTGGTGGGGCAGGGCCTGGGCCAAGGCCCCCAGGACCACATCCACAATGCGCTGGGAGGTCTCCACATTGCCGCCGGCCACCGCGGCCGGCGGCGTGGCATGGACCAGACAGCCCTCCGGCGCGCGGACGCGAAGGGGCGCGAAGGTGCCGTGGTTCGTGGGGGGGGCCTCGCCCGGGGCCAGCTCCTCCAACAGACAGCGGACCACGTAGTAGCACGCGGATTGGGTGATGGCCATCACCGCGTTCAGGGAACCGTGGATCACCGGCCCGGTCCCCGCGAAGTCGAACTCCATCTCGTCGCCCCGGATGGTCACCGCCACCCGGATGGGCACCAGGGAGATCCGGTCCGCCTCCACCAGCTCGATGACATCCTGGAAGGTGTAGGTGCCGTCGGGCCACTGGGCGATGGCCGCCCGGGTCACCCGCTCGCTGTAGGCCTGGAGGTGGCCCGCATAGGCCAAGACCTGTTCCCCTCCATGGCGGGCCATCAGCTCGTGGAGACGACGTTCGCCTGTGGCGTGGGCCGCCCGCTGCGCGGCCAGGTCTCCCCGACGCTCGTCCGGAGTCCGGACGTTGCGGAGGATCACCCGCAACAGGTCCTGGTTCAGCTCCCCCCGCCGGTAGAGCTTCACCGGGGGCACGATGATCCCCTCCTGGTAGATCTCGGTGGAGAGGGGCAGGGAGCCCGGGGTCATGCCGCCCACGTCCGCGTGGTGGGCCCGGCTGGCCACGAAGAACACCGGTCCGGCCGCTGCCTGGATGGGCTCCGGGGGGAAGACCGGGGAGATCATGGTGATGTCCGGCAGATGGTTGCCCCCCTGGAAGGGGTCGTTGACCACGGCCACGTCGCCGGGCTCCCAGGGCTCCAACAGGGGCAGGACCGTGGCCACGCTGGCCGGCATGGCCCCCAGGTGGGCCGGGATGTGCGCGGCCTGGGCCACCATCCGTCCCTGGCCGTCGAAGACCGCGCAGGAGAAGTCCAGCCGCTCCTTGATGTTGGGCGAATACCCGGTGCGGCGCAGGGTGACGCCCATCTCCTCGGCCACGCTGGCGAACCGGTGCCGATAGAGCTCCAGGGTGATGGGGTCGGGGATGGGGGGCTTCATGCGCGTTCCAACCACAGGTTCCTCCAGGCGTCCACGTGGGCGTTCCACCCCGGTGTCACCAGGACGGTGGTGTCGAACTGGAAGACAACGGCCGGGCCCGGGAACCGATTGCCCGGCTGCAGGGCCTCCCGGCGGTAGCCCGGGGTGTCCGTGGGGCCATCGGGGTGGAACCAGACGGGTCGGGTGGCCAGGACGGCCTCGGCCGGCGGGGTGGGGGCTCCCAGGGGCTCCGGCCGAAGCCGGGGGCGGGCGCCCGGGCCCACGCCCCGAACCCGGAGGGTGACGATCTCCACAGGCTCCTGGGGCATGGCGTATCCATAGCGGCGAGCATGGGTGGAATGGAAGTCGGCCACCGCGGTGGCCAGGCCCGGCCTGGTCAGGGGGAGGGCCACCGGCACGGTCAGCTCGTAGCTCTGGCCCCGATAGCGCATGTCCAGGGAGGCCTCCAGCCGGGGCTCGGAAACGCCCTCCTGGGCCAACACGGCCCGCACTCCGGCCACCAACCGGTCGGCCAGCTCCTGCAGGGGGCGAGGCTCCTCGACGAGTGTCGGGGCCGGGGCCAACACCGCGTGGGAGATCTCGTGGACCACATCGGCCATGAGCAGGCCCAGGGCGCTGAGCACGCCAGGATGGGGGGGAACCAGGATGCGGCGGACCTGCAACGCGTCGGCCAGCTCGCAGCCGTGGAGAGGGCCGGCGCCGCCGAAGGGGACCAGGATGAACTCCCGGGGATCGTGGCCCCGTTCCACAGAGACCCGACGCAGGGCCCGCTCCATGGTCGCGTTGGCCACCCGGACCACGCCCAGCGCGGCCTCCTCGGGGGAGAGGCCGCCGAGCTCCTGCCCCAGGGACGCAAGCGCGGCCCGGGCCGCGCCTGGATCCAGGGAGATGTGCCCCCGGCCCCCCAGGAACTGGTCGGGCGCCAGACGGCCCAACACCAGGTTCGCGTCGGTGACCGTGGGCTGGGTCCCGCCTCGTCCGTAACAGGCCGGGCCCGGCACCGCGCCAGCGCTCTGGGGCCCCACCCGCAGGCTCCCGCCGGGGTCCACATAGGCCAGGCTGCCGCCGCCCGCGCCCACGGTGTGGATGTCGATGATGGGCAGCCGCAGGGGCAGGCCCGCGATCTCGCTCTCGGCCGTCCGCTCCACGGCCCCGGGGCAGAGGGCCACGTCCGTGCTGGTGCCGCCCATGTCCAGGGTGATGACGTGGGGGGTGTCCAGGCCGGTGGCCTGCTGGGCCAGGGCGAACGCGCCCACCACACCGCCGGCCGGTCCGCTCAGAACCAGCCGGGCAGCCTGGCGTCCGGCCTGGTCCACGCCGATGACCCCGCCGTTGGACTGCATGACCCGCACTCGGCTGTGGGGCAGGGCCCCGGTGAGCCGGGCCAGGTACCGGGCCACCAGGGGCTGCACATAGGCATTGATCACCGTGGTGGCGGTCCGCTCGTATTCCCGGTACTCCGGGAGGATCTCGCTGCTCAGGGAGATGAAACGGTCTGGAAGGTGCTCCCGGAGGATGGCCCCCACCCGCTGTTCGTGCGCCGGGTTGAGGAAGGAGAAGAGGAGGACCACCGCGAGGCTCTCCGGGCACTCCGGATCCTGGGCCAGCCGCCGGGCCAGGGTTCGGACCGCGTCCTCGTCCAGGGGCAGGAGCACGGAGCCGTCCGCGCCCACCCGCTCGGGCACCTCCAGCCGCCAGGGATCGGCCACCAGCCCCGGGGGACGCGCCTGGTGCAGGCGGTACAGGGCAGGGCGGTTCTGGCGGCCGATGACCAGGACATCGGCAAAGCCCTGGGTGGTCAGCAGGGCAGTGGAGGCCCCTCGGCGCTCCAACAGGGCGTTGGTGGCCACGGTGGTGCCGTGGACGATCTCCGCCCGGGAGACCTCCAGCTCCTCCAGCCCGACCACGATGGCCCGGCTCTGGTCCTGGGGGGTGGTGGCCCGCTTGTGCACCCGGAGGCGACCATCCTGGAGCACCACGAAATCCGTGAAGGTGCCCCCCACGTCCACACCCACCAGGATCCGGGAAGAGGAAGACGTGGCCATGGTTCACACATCCCTTCCGAAGCGGTTCAGACCGTTGGGAGGGTGGACCCGACCGGTCGGGGAGGTCCCGCAGACCCCACCCGGCACCGGCATTCCCGAGGCCCAGGGCCGACCGCGAGGGAGATGCCCCCCGGACAGCCTGCCTGCACCGCCCAGACCCTGGCTGGCCTCAGTTCTGAACGGTGACCGTCACCTGGCATGGCGGTGGGAAGTTGCCCGAGAGGTCCACCACGGTGAGACGGATGGTGTAGACGCCGTTGGGGACGGCCGGACTGTTGAAGGTGCCCAACAGGCCGTTCTCCACGGGGACGGAGCCGCCATCGAAGTACGCGAACCCCTCCTGGGCCTCTGGGCCCGGGGCGAACTCCAGCTTGTAGAACTGGAAGCTCTCGTGGACCGCACGCCCGGTGATGGGGACCTGGCCGCCGACCACCTGGTTCACCCCAGGGGCGGTGATGACGGCCCGGGGATCGGGGCAGGCAGGGGCCACCACCGGGGGTGGCTCGGGGGTGGGCGGCTGCTCCACCACGGGCACCGGCGTGGGCGTAGGCAGAGGGGGCAGGGTGGGGGTCCACGTGGGGGTGGGCGGCACAGGGGTGGGCGTGGGCGGTTCCGGCGTGGGGGTGGGCGGCAGGGGCGTTGGGGTGGGGGGCTCCGGGGTGGGGGTGTCCGTGGAGACGACCACCACCGGCTCCGCGGCGCTCTGGGACGGGCCGGGGTTGCCGGCCGGGGCGGCTCCACCGATCCCGGCCCGGGGCGTCGCCTGCTCCGACACCCTGGAAGGGCCCTCCGGAGCGGCGGAGGAGGTATCGGCCAGAGAGGCGACCCGCCCCTGCAGTTCCTCCACCACCACGAGCAGACGGCCTCCCAGCTCCCGTCCTCCCCAGAGCAGGAGCAGGACCACCAGCCCCAGGAGAAGCACGGTGACGATGGGGGCGAACCAGTCCCGCAGGGTAGTGGTGACCCCGGAGAGCCGCTCGGACCAGGGGATGTCCACCAGGTCCATGTCCTTGGGACGATAGTCCACCGGTCGCGGCGGGGGCAGGGTGGCCTCCAGGCTGGTGTTGGCCAGGGCCCGGGCCAGGTTGGTGTCCACCATGGAGCGGCGCTGTTGGATCAGGGGATCCGGATCCAGGCCCAGGAAGGTGGCGTAGTTGCGGAGGAACCCTCGGCCCACCACCTCTCCGGGCAACAGGTGCCATTCGTCCGACTCCAGGGCCAACAGATAGCGCTGGCGGATGCGGGTGGCCTTCTCCACGTCGGCCAGGGTGATGCCGGCCCGTTCCCGGCGCTCCCGGAGGATGGCGCCGATGGTCTGGACCGCGGTCTCGGCCTGGAGGTCGGGCGGGCGTCGGGAGCCTCGGGAAGGGGGCACGGCCCGACGGGAGGGGGTGCCCCGTTCGGATCGGTCGCTCTGGGTCATGGTCGTCTTCGTCTTGGCGAACGCGTTCGTCCGGATAGCCCCGGGCAAGGGAACGGACCTGGAACCGCCCCCCCGGGATGCCATGCGGCACCGTCCGGCCGCGGTGCTCTGCCGGACCATTGTAGCACAGGTGAACCGCGGGGACGAAAGCGTCGACAGATCCCGGGGAGGCCCACGTTCGAAAACGGATCGAAGCACAAAAGAAAGTGCTTGACACAGATTTACCGACCATATATAATGCAAATGTGCATTCCCCCAGCACCTGGCCTGCTCCCGGTCCCCCGAACTGCGGGCCAGCGTTTGGTCCTCCCCGCCCCAGCGGATCGGTCCACCCATGCGCACTCGGGAGCGCCAGGAGCGCATCGTCCGCTACATCTTCGACAAGGGCCAGGCCTCGGTGGCGGAGCTGAGCCAGGTCTTCCGGGTCTCTCCGGTGACCATCCGCCACGACCTGAACCGGTTGGCCGAGCTGGGCCGGGTGGTCCGGGTCCACGGCGGGGCCCGGATCGCGGACGAACGCACCCGGCAGGAGCTGACCTTCGCCACCCGGCGCCGGTTGAACGCGGCTGCGAAGCAGCGCATCGGCGAGCTGGCCGCCACCCTGATCCGGCCGGTGGACTCCATCCTGCTGGATGCCAGCACCACGGCCGTGGCGGTGGCCCAGGCCATCAAGCGCAACCCCGATCTGCGGGACATCACCGTGGTGACCACTGGGATCTGGACGGCTCTGGAGCTCCTGGGCACCCGAGATGTCCACGTGGTGCTGACCGGCGGCTACGTGCGCAACACCACCGGCTCCATCACCGGGGTCGTGACCCAGCAGGTGCTGGAGAGCTTTCACATCCAGAAGGCCTTTCTGGGGGCGTGGGGCCTTTCCCTGGACGAGGGGCTCACGGACACCCACCTGGCCGAGGTGGAGCTGAAGCAGGCCGTCCTCGGCCGGGCCCAGGAGGTGGTGGCCGTCCTGGACGGCACCAAGTTCGGCCGTCTGGGCCTGGCCTCCTTTGCCACCCTGGACCAGATCGACTGTCTGGTGACCGACGGCTCTGCGCCCGGGGAGATGGTGGAGGCCCTGCGGGCCCGGGGCATCCAGGTCCTGGTGGCGGATGGCGGAGGGGAACCATGACCGGAGGCAGCGGGCCGGTGCTGCAGGTGCGGGGCGTCCACAAGGCCTTCGGCGGCGTCCAGGCGCTCCAGGGGGTGGACCTGGACCTCTACGCCGGGGAGGTCCACGCCCTGCTGGGGGAGAACGGCGCGGGCAAGTCCACCCTCATCCGGATCATCACCGGGGTCCACCCGCCCGACACCGGCACCATCCTCCTGGACGGCCGGCCGGTGGCCATCCGCAGTCCCCTGGAGGCCCAGGCCTACGGCATTGCGGCCATCTACCAGGAACCCCTGGTCTTCCCGGACCTGAACGTGGCCGAGAACATCTTCCTCGCGCACCGGGGCCAGGGGCCGGTGGTGCGCTGGCGGGCTCTCTACCGCCAGGCCGAGGCCATCCTGGCCCAGCTCGGCGTCCACCTGGACGTGCGCAGCCCGGCCCGGGGGCTGACCCTGGCCGCGCAGCAGGCGGTGGAGATCGCGAAGGCCCTCTCCCTGCAGGTCCGGGTGCTGATCATGGACGAGCCCACGGCCTCCCTCTCGGCCCATGAGGTGGAGCAGCTCTTTCGGCTGGTGGGGCGGCTGCGGGAGCAGGGTGTCGCGATCCTCTTCATCAGCCACCGGATGGAGGAGGTCTTCCGCATCGCGGATCGGATCACCGTCCTGCGGGACGGCCACCGGATCTCCTCCCGGCCCCGGGATCGGGTCACCCCGGAGCAGGCCATCCAGGAGATGGTGGGGCGGGAACTGGGGGAGTACTACGCCCGCGAACCGACCCAACTGGGCGAGGTGCTCCTGGCCGTGGAGGGGCTGGGCCGAGAGGGTGCCTTCTCCGACATCCACTTCCAGGTCCGGGCCGGGGAGGTCCTGGGCCTGGCCGGCCTGGTGGGCTCCCGGCGCACGGACGTGGGGCTGGCCCTCTTCGGCATCGAGCCCGCGGACCGAGGGACGGTGCGTTTCCGGGGCCGTTCCGTGGCCATCCGATCGCCCCGTCAGGCCATGGAGCTGGGCATCGCCTACATGACCGAGGACCGACGACAGCTCGGCCTGATCATGTCCATGTCGGTGGCCGCGAACATCACCCTGCCCACCCTGCACCAGTATGTGAGCCGGCTGGGCCTCATCCGTCGGGAACAGGAGGTGGCCACCGCGGAGCGGTTCCGCCGGCGGTTGGCCATCCGCACCCCCGCGGTGTCCGAGGCGGTGGGACGGCTCTCGGGCGGGAACCAGCAGAAGGTCATGCTGAGCAAGTGGCTCAACGTCCAGCCCCGGCTCCTCATCCTGGACGAGCCCACCCGGGGTATCGACGTGGGGGCCAAGGCCGAGGTCCACCGCATCATCGGCGAGCTGGCCGCGGCCGGCCTGGGCATCCTCCTCATCTCGTCGGAGATGCCCGAGGTCCTGGCCATGAGCGACCGGATCCTGGTCATGCGGGAAGGACGGCAGATGGGGATCTTCTCCCGGGAGGAGGCCACCCAGGAACGGATCCTGGCCGCGGCCATGGGCCAGGGCTAGCGGGGACACCGGGGGCGGTGTGGAGGCCGCGAGCGCCCCTCTCCCCTGGGCCTTCGATCTGCGCGAACGCGGCCCTTGCTCTTCCCCCACCTTTCGATCGCCTATGACCTGGATACGCCGTCGATTCCGGCCCGAACAGATCCGAGAGCTGAGCCTGCTGGTCCTCATCCTGGCGGCCGTGCTCTTCTTCGGCACCCAGGTGGAGAACTACTACTCGCCCCGTACCTTCGTCCGCATCACCACCAGCGTGGCCATCCTGGTGGTGATGGCCGTGGGGCAGACCCTGGTGGTGTTGACCCGGAACATCGACCTCTCGGTGGGCTCCATCGTGGGGTTCACGGCCTACTTCGTGGGCACCATGTTGGCCCGGAACAACGAGATGTCCCCTGCGGCTGCGGTGCTCCTGGCGGTAGGGGTGGGGACGGCCATGGGTGCGGTGAACGGGGCCATCATCGCCTACGGTCGGGTGCCGGCCATCATCACCACCCTGGGCACCCTGGCCATCTACCGGACCCTGTTGGTGGAGTTCGCGAACGCCCAGACGGTCATCACGGCCTCGCTGCCCGGGTGGGTGATCGATCTGCCGCGGGTGAACCTGCTCTCGGTGGGGGGGCTGGATGTGCGGCTGATGGTGGGGGTGGCCCTTCTGGTGGTCTTCCTGTTCCAGCTCCTGCTCTCCTACCTCCGCTACGGCCGGCTGCTCTACGCCATCGGCTCCAATCCGGACGCGGCCCAGTTCGTGGGCCTCTCGGTGCAGCGGACGGTCTTCCTGGCCTACCTCCTGTGCGGCGCGCTGACGGGCCTGGCCGGGTTCATGTTCCTGGCCCGTTTCGGCAACATCACCGTGGTGGCGGGCCAGGGCATGGAGCTCCAGGTGGTGGCCGCGGTGGTGGTGGGGGGCGTGAACATCTTCGGCGGCTCGGGCAGCATGCTGGGCGCGCTGCTGGGCACCGTGCTCATCGCCACCCTGGAGCAGAGCCTGTTGCGCTGGGCCCAGATCAGCGAGTTCTGGCGAGACGCCATCCTGGGGTTGCTCATCCTGTTGGCCATCGCCGCGGACGCGGTGATCCTGGAGCGACTGCGGGCCCTGTGGGCCCGGGCCCACCAGGCCGGGTGAGGGGCTGTGGGGCCCCAGGGGCCGAGCTCCGCGGGGGAGGGGAGGCCAGGATGTCGAGAACCTCCAGAGCACTGCGACGCCCCATGGCGGTTGAGGGAATCATGCGCGACATCGGAAGCTATCTTCGCAGTTGGGAGGGCCTGCTGTTGGTCCTGGTGTTGGCGGTGATGGGCTTCAACGCGCTGCAGACGCCCTACTACCTGCGCCTCGCCAACCAGATCAACCTGTTCACCCTTTCCATCGAGAAGGTGATGGTGGCCCTGGTCATGGCCCTCATCATCATCAACGCGGAGATCGACCTCTCCGTGGCCTCCATCATGGGGCTGGCCGCCTGTGTCCTGGCCTATCTCCACAGCCAGGGGGTCTCCGTGGCCGTGGGGATCCTGGCCGGGCTGGCCGTGGGCCTGTTGGCCGGCGCGTTCAACGGCTTCTGGATCGCCTACGTGGGTCTGCCCTCCCTGGCCGTCACCCTGGCCGGGCTCATCGGCTACCGGGGCGCGGCCCGCATCCTCCTGGAGGACCGGTCCATCACCGATTTTCCGGAGTGGTTCAACCGCCTGGGACAGGAGGGCCTCGTCGGGCCGGTGCCCCTCTCCCTGCTTCTCTTCCTCCTGCTGGTGGGGCTCACAGTGATCGGGCTCCAGCGCTCGGCCTTCGGCCGCTACGTCTACGCGATCGGCAACAACCGGGACGCGGCCCGCTACTCCGGGGTGGACGTCCGGTGGATCAAGATGCAGCTCTTCATGGCCTCGGGGCTGGTCTCCGCGCTGGCCGGGCTCCTCCTGGCCGCCCGCCTGGGTGCGGTCCGGGGCAACACGGCCGAGGGCTTCGAGCTGGACATCATCACCATGGTGCTCCTGGGCGGCGTGAGCATCTTCGGCGGCTCCGGCAGCATGGTGGGAGTGGTGTTGGCCATCCTCCTGGTCCTGAACCTGCGCAACGGCATGTCCCTGCTCAACATCACCGGCAACACCCAGACCGGTGTCATCGGCGTGCTGCTCATCCTCTCCGTGCTGGCGCCCAACGGGGTCCAGATGGTGCGGGAGCGGTGGCGCCGCCGGCCGACCACCCAGCAGGGATGAGCGCACGGAAGCGGTCTGGCCCCCTCCCCCAGGGACAGGCACTTCCGTCCAGAGAGCATCCCAGCCTGTCGTTTCATCTTGTCCGTGCAGCCCGTGTCCGTGTGCGTTCCCAGCTCTGCTTTCCAGCGCTGTCCCATCCACTCTACACCTCGAGGAAAGGAGGCACCCGATGAAGCGTCTGTGGACATCCCTCGCAGCCCTGCTGATCCTGGCCCTGGTGATCGGGGCCTGTGCCGCGCCCGCGCCCCCGGCCGCGGCGCCGGCCGAGGAACCGGCCCCCGCCGAGGAGGCCGAGCCGGCCCAGGAAGAGGCCCCGGCCGCGGAGGGGGCCCCGGCCGTGGACATGGTGTTGCTGCCCAAGTTCCTGGGCATCCTGGTCTTCGACCAGGCCTACCAGGGCGCGCAGGAGGCCCACCAGGAGATCGGCAACCCGGGCAAGCTGGAGTTCCTGGGCCCCACCCCGGAGAACAGCGTCCAGGGGCAGATCGAGATCGTCACCACCGCGGCCACCCAGGGCATGGACGCCATCATGATCTCCAACAACGCGGGGGATCAGATCGTGCCCGCGGCCAAGGCGGCCAAGGAGGCCGGCATGACCGTGGTCACCTGGGATTCGCCCATCCCCTCCGCGGAGGGCGAGGACCTCTTCGTGGCCCAGGTGGACTTCGACGAGACGGGCAAGGTCATGGCCGAGATGGCCCTGAGCATCCTGGGCGAGGACGGCGGCAAGCTGGCCATCCTCTCCGCCTCCCCGGACGCGGCCAACCAGAACGCCTGGAACGCGGCCTTCCAGGAGGTCCTGGAGACCGACCCCAAGTACGCGAACCTGGAGCTGGTGGACCTGGTCTACGGCAACGACCAGTCCGAGGACAGCTACAACCAGGCCCTGGCCCTGGTGGACAAGTACCCGGATCTGGAGCTGATCATGGCCCCCACCACCGTGGGCATCGCGGCCGCGGCCAAGGCCATGCAGGACGAGGGGCTCTGCGACAAGGTCAAGGTGAGCGGCCTGGGCCTGCCCGCGGAGATGGTCAGCTACACCCTGAACGGCTGCGCGCCGGAGTTCGCCCTCTGGAGCTTCAAGGACCTGGGCTACCTGACCTACTACGTCACCTACCTGCTGGCCACAGGCCAGATCGAGGCCCAGGAGGGCGTGACCTTCGAGGCCGGCCGCATGGGCTCCTACACCATCGAGAAGGACCCCACCCGGGACCGGGGCCTGCGGGTGCTCATGGGCCCCTTCACCATCTACACCGCGGAGAACGTGGAGGAAGCGGCGAAGTAGGAGGGCGAAGGGATAAGTAAGGAGTAAAGGGTGAGGAGCAAGGAGTGAGGAGTGAGGGGTAGGCCGGTGCTTTGGCTGTCACACTCCTTACTCTTTACTCCTTTTGCTCCTCTGGTTTCCCACATTCGGGTCTCCCCGTTCTAGGAGGCGCCCATGCCCGATCCGTCCGGGTCCATCTCCATCATCCATGTCAGCCGGGACTTCTTCTTCCAGGTGGTCAAACCCATCCTGGAGGAACACTTCCCAGAGGTGATGGACCAGACCGCGTTCGGCGTCTTCGGCTACGGCTCCGACGCCCTGGGGCTGGACGACGAGCTCTCCCGGGACCACCACTGGGGCCTGCGCATCGACGCGCTCATGCCCGAGGAGCTCTTCCGGGAGAAGCGGGACGCCATCCTGGAGAAGGTCCAGGCCCATCTGCCCGACACCTACCGGGGATTCTCCCTCCGCAAGGGCCATGTGGCCGGGCCCGGCCTGGCCCCGGACAGCCTGCCGGGCTTCCTGCGCCGGACCATCGGCCTGGAGCGGCCACCCCGCACCCACCAGGAGTGGCTGAGCATCCCGGAGGAGGACATCATCCACGTGATCAACGGCGAGGTCTGGCACGATCCCCGGGGCGAGTTCACCGCCATCCGGGAACACCTGCAGGGCTACTACCCAGAGCCGGTGCGCCTGCGCCGCATCGCCCACTGGTGCCGCTACTACTCGGGCATGGGCACCTACGCGCTGAAGCGGGCCCTCTTACGCCAGGACGAGCTCTACGCCACCACCCGCTTCAGCAACGCCATCCGCCTGGGCATCCAGTTGGCCTTTCTCCTGGACCGGCGCTACTTCCCCTACGACAAGTGGCTCATGGCCTTCTTCCGCCGCCTGCCCCGCATGTACGACCGGCTGGCCCCCCTGGTGGAGGAGGCCCTGCCCCTGTCCACCCCCTGGGAGCGGAAGCTGGAGCTCCTGGACCGCATGTCTGACATCCTGGACCAGACCCTGGTGGAGGACGGCATCATCGATCCCCACCCCCGCTTCCAAGGCTCGCCCACCTCGGGCTACCGGCTGCTGGAGCACGCCTACGCGGTGATCCTGCGCAAGCTGCCAGAGGCGCTCCGCACGGTGGTACCCGTCTGGGATCAGATCTACCTGGAACGCTTCCACAGCGGCTACGTGGCCGAACTGGATCTGGAGGAGTGGGACCGGCTCCTGAACCTGACACCGGTGGCGTGAGCGGAGGAAGGGGGAGCGGAGGACCACGGCATCGACGATGATCCGGGCGACAGGGTGAATGGCCGGACAGGGAGAGCCAAGGACAGGCGAGCCCCTCTCCCCGGCCCCAGGCCCGTGGCCCGGTCGCCCTGAAAGGAGCCCCCGTTGAACGCCAGAGAGCGGGTACGCGCGACCCTGGAACGACGGCCCACGGACCGCACCCCCGTGGACTGCTGGCTCTACGAACGGCGCTTCCTGGATCGGCTGGAGGCGGAGTACGGCCCCCGGGAGCAGTTCCTGGACGAGTTCGGCATCGATATCTTCGTGGGCTTCGTGCCCTACCCCAACCAGCTGGGCCGTCACGTGGACGTGACCGAGCTGGCCGCGCTGCCCCTGGAAGATCCCCGCGACCCCAAGTGGCTCACCTTCACCGCCTGGGACGAGATCTTCGGTGGCGTCAACGTGGCCCAGGCCCTGGAACAGCAGGGGCACAAACGCTGGATCATCGCCCACCTGTGGGGCATCGTGGAGGGGACCAGCACCTTCCTGGGCATCGAGAACTGCTGGCTCAACCTGGGCCTGAACCCGGCGCTCATGGCCGCCTGGTTCGACCGCTACGCGGACTGGCTCTGCGGCCTGGTGGAGAGCGTGGCCGACGCCGGAGTGGACATGGTCACCCTCTCCGACGACTGGGGGAGCAACCGCACCATGCTCTTCTCCCCTCGCATGTGGCGGCGCCTGATCGCGCCCTACACCCGCCGGGTGGTGCAACACGCCCGCTCCCTGGGCCTCTACGTGAACCTGCACAGCGACGGCTACATCCTGGACGTGCTGCCCGACATCATCGAGACCGGCTACCACAGCATGCACCCGGTCCAGGAGAGCGCGGGCATGGATCCCCGCACCATCAAGGCCGAGTACGGGGACCGGATCGTGATCTACGGCTCCTTGGATGTGGTGGATGGCCTCCTGGCCCACGACGGCGAAGCCCTGGACCGCTACATCACCGAGCGCTTCCAGATCTACGCGCCCGGGGGCGGCTTCATCTTCAACACCGGCCACTTCGTCCAACCGGATGTCCCGCCGTCCCGGCTGGTCCAGGCCTACCGCCGGGTCCGGGAGCTGGCCGCCCTGGACTGGAACGCCAGCCCCTCCCCATCGGAGATGGACCGGCCATGAGCGCGCGGCCCATGCCTTTCCAGCAGGGGTTCTGGATCGGCTCGGACCACCCTTTCGACCTCCACGAGGCCTACCTCTGCTTCCGCTCCCCATCCTGCTGGACCCTGCCGGATCGCCCTTCTTCGGCCCGGCTCTGGCTCACCGCGGACAGCCGCTATCGGCTCTGGATCAACGGCCAGCCCGTGGGACGGGGGCCCGCCCGCTCCTGGCCCCACGCCCAACAGGTGGATGTCCTGGAGGTCCAGCACCTGCTCCGGCCCGGCGAGAACACCCTGGCCGTCCAGGTCTACCAGCCCGGATACTCCCACTTCGCCTACGTGCACCGGGGAACGGCCGGCCTGCTGGCCGCGCTGGAGGTCGACGGCCAGGTGGTCCTGGCCACGGGGCCCACCTGGCGGGTGCGACGGGACCCCTCCTTTCGGGCCCTGGTGCCGCGGATCTCCATCTACGGCAGCGGGGTGGAGGACCGGGACCTGGCCCTGGCCGAGGGCTGGACCGAGCCCTGCTTCGACGACCGAAACTGGTCCCCAGCCCGGATCGTGGCCCCGGCCGAGGGGCCCCTCTGGTCTGGCCTCCGACCCCGACAGACCCCTCTCCTGGAGGAGCGAACCCTGCCGGTGGCGGGCCCGGACAGCCCCTTTCGCCGGGTGGAATGTCGTCGGGGTCCCGCCCCCGCGGAGAGGGCCGACCCCCACCAGGCGCTCCGCAGGCTGTGGCACACCGCCCGCCCCACCGTCCTGCCCGATGCCGTGGACGGCTGGTATCGGGTCCGTCTATCTCCTGGGGAAGGTGTGGCCTGGCTCGTGGACCTGGGCCGGACCCACACCTGCCAGGCATGGGCCCAGGTCCAAGGAGCTCGAGGCGGCGAGCAGCTCCTGGTGAGCTATGCGGACAAGGTGGTGGAGGGCCAGGTGGTCCTCTCGGATCCCCGGACCTACTGCCGGATGCGGGTGACGGATCGTTTCCGGCTGCGGCCCGGCGCCCAGGTGGCCCAGGGCTTCGGCATGCGGGGAGGGCGGTTCCTGATCTTCGCCCTGGTGGGGGCCGAGCCGGCCGAGCTGGCCGTACGGCTCCTGGTGACCACAGCCACCTACCCCCTGGCGGAAACCCGAACCCTGCACACCGGCGATCCCCTGTTGGACGGCGTGGTCTCCCTGTGCGAGAACACGGTCCGGGCCTGCCTCCAGGACACCCTGGTGGACTGTGTGTGGCGAGAGGCCGGCCAGTGGCTCGGGGACGCCCTGCCCCAGGCCCTGGCCCTGGCCGCCATGAGCGACGACCTGCGCCCCCTGCAGGTGGCCATCCAGATGGCCGCGGAGGGGGCCTACGCCGACGGCATCCTGCCCTCGGTGCTGCCCAGCGAGGCCCACGCCTACACGGTGCTGGACTACAACTTCACCTGGGTGGAGCTCCTGCACCTCCACCATCGACTCCGCCGCGATGGGGCCTTCCTGGCCCAGATGTGGCCCGTCCTGGTCCGGATGCTGGCCCGTTTCCGGGCGGATCGGGGCCCGGATGGCCTGCTGCGCAGCCAGCCCGGCCGACGCCTCTTCCTGGACTGGGCCCCCCTCTCCCGCAACGAGCCCAGCGCGGTCTACAACCTCCGCTATCTCCGGGCCCTGCAGCTGGCCGCCCAGGAGTGGGAGGGAGTGGATCCCGAGTGGGGCGCTTCCGTCGCGGGGCAGCGCCAGGCCTGGCAGGAGGAGGCCCAGTCCCTGGCCCAGGCCATCCGGGCGACTTTCTGGGAAGGGGGCGTCTGGTGGGACGACCGGGAACGCACCACGTCTTCCCAGTTGGCCGCGGCCCTGGCCCTGCTCACCGGCCTGGTGCGCCCGGAGGAAGCGGACGCGGTCCTGGACGCGCTGGCGGCCCGCTCCCTGGACCCACGGGACGAGCACCGGCCGGGGGAGATGGTCCTGGCCAGCCCCTTCATGCACCACTACGTGTTGGAGGCCCTGTACCAGGCCGACCGCCACCAGGAGGTCCGGGCCATCATCCGAGAACGATGGGGGCGTTGGGTCCAGGCCGGCTATCCCACGGCCTGGGAGAACTGGAATGTGGATTTCCCCGACGGTTCCCAGTGCCACGCCTTCGCCGCGCACCCCCGATACCACCTCGCGCGGCTGGCCGCGGCCGAACCCAGCCCGTAACAGGAGACATCCATGGCTGAACGACCGACCACCACCCAGATCGAACAGGCCTACGCCCTGGCCCGGGAGCGCTACGCGGCCCTGGGTGTGGACACGGACGCGGCCCTGGAGCGGCTGCGCCGGATCGCCATCAGCCTCCACTGCTGGCAGGGGGACGACGTCCTGGGCTTCGAGGACCCGGAACGAGGCCTCAGCGGGGGCATCCTGGCTACCGGAAACTACCCGGGTAGGGCCCGGACCCCGGACGAGCTCCGCCAGGACCTGGAGATGGTCTACCGGCTGTTGCCGGGCCGACATCGGCTGAACCTCCACGCCATCTACCTGGAGAGCGGAGGTCGCAGGGTGGAGCGGAACGAGATCGGCCCGGAGCACTTCCAGAGCTGGGTGGACTGGGCCCAGGAACAGGGCTTGGGCCTGGACTTCAACCCCACCTGCTTCTCTCACCCCCTGGCCGACGACGGCTTCACCCTGGCCCACCCGGATGAGGGCGTCCGCCGTTTCTGGATCGAGCACTGCCGGGCCTGTCGCCGCATCGGCGAGCACTTCGGCCGGGAGCTGGGCACCCCCTGCATCACGAACATCTGGATCCCCGACGGCTTCAAGGACACCCCCGCGGACCGCCGGGCGCCCCGGGAACGGCTGCGGGACTCCCTGGACCGGATATTCGCCGAGCCCGTGGACGTGCGCTACAATCGAGACGCGGTGGAGTCCAAGCTCTTCGGCATCGGTTCCGAGAGCTACGTGGTGGGCTCCCACGAGTTCTACCTGGGCTACGTGGCCACCCGCCACAAGATCCTCTGCCTGGACATGGGCCATTTCCACCCCACCGAACAGATCGCGGACAAGGTCAGCGCGGTGATGCTCTACGTGGACGAGCTCCTCCTCCACGTGAGCCGGGGGGTCCGCTGGGACAGCGACCACGTGGTCACCCTGGCCGACGAGGTCCTGGCCCTCATGCAGGAGATCGTCCGGGGTGGCTACCTGGACCGGGTCCACATCGGGCTGGACTTCTTCGACGCGAGCATCCAGCGGGTGGCCGCCTGGGTCATCGGCAGCCGGAACGTGCTCAAGGCCCTGCTGGTGGCCCTGTTGGAGCCCGTGGAGACCCTGCAGGCCCTGGAACAGGCCGGCGATCTCACCGGCCGCCTGGCCCTGATGGAGGAGATGAAGGCCATGCCCTGGCAGGCCGTCTGGGACTACCACTGCCTGCAACAGGACGTGCCCGTGGGCATGGCCTGGCTGGACCAGGTCCGGGCCTACGAGAAGGACGTGCTGGCCGAGCGGGGGTAGGTGGAGGCACAGGGAGGAACCGACCATGGCCGCTTCGACCACGAGCCGTACCGTGCTGGCCATCGACCTGGGCGCGGAGTCGGGCCGGGTCATGGCCGTGGCCTGGGATGGCGAACACCTGGCAGTGGAGGAACTCCACCGCTTCCCGAACGGACCGGTGGAGGTGCGGGGTACCCTCTTCTGGGACTTCCTGTACCTCTGGCAGGAGATCCAGCGGGGCATCGAGAAGGGCCGAGCCCTCGGGCCGGCCAGCCTGGGCGTGGACACCTGGGGGGTGGACTTCGCCCTGCTGGACGCCACCGGCCACCTGGTGGGCAACCCGGTCCACTACCGGGACGCCCGCACCCAGGGGGTCATGGAGCGGGTGCTGGAACGGATCCCCCGGGAGACGATCTTCGCCCAGACCGGGGTCCAGTTCCTCCCCATCAACACCCTCTACCAGCTCATGAGCCTGGTGGAGGCCGACGCCCCCCCTCTGGCCATCGCGGAGACCTTTCTCATGGCCCCCGACCTGATCCACGGCTGGCTCACCGGGGCCCGGGTCTGCGAGTTCACCAACGCCACCACCACCCAGCTCTTCAACCCCCAACGGGGCACCTGGGCCGTGGAGCTCATGGAGTCCCTGGGGATCCCCACCCGGATCTTCCCCGAGATCGTCCCCCCGGGCACCCGCCTGGGAGAGTACCAGGGCATCCCGGTCATCGCGCCGGCCACCCACGACACGGCCAGCGCGGTGGCCGCGGTGCCGGCCCGGGGGCCGGGCTTCGCCTACATCAGCTCGGGGACGTGGAGCCTGGCGGGGCTGGAGGTGTCCGAGCCCATCCTGGGCCCCGAGGCCTTGGCCGTCAACGCGACCAACGAGGGGGGCGTGGAAGGCACCTACCGTTTCCTGCGCAACCTCATGGGCCTGTGGATCGTGCAGCAATGCCGACGGGCCTGGGCTGAGGAGGGATACAGCTACACCTACGCAGAGCTCACGGAGATGGCCGCGGCCGCGCCGCCCTTCCGCTGCGTCATCGACCCGGACGATGGCCGCTTCCTCCCGCCGGGCGACCATCCCCGGCTGATCCAGGAGATGGCCTGGGAGACCGGCCAGCCCGTCCCCGAGACCCCAGGCCAGGTGATCCGCTGCGTCCTGGAGAGCCTGGCCCTGAGCTACCGGGAGACCCTGACCCGGCTGGCCGAGGTGGCGGACCAGCCCATCCACACGGTCCACATCGTGGGGGGCGGCTCCCGCAACGAGCTGCTCAACCAGATGACCGCGGACGCCACGGGCTGGCCCGTGGTGGCCGGCCCGGCCGAGGCCACGGTCATCGGCAACGCCCTGGTCCAGCTCAAGGCCCTGGGCGAACTGAGCTCCGTTGCCGAGGGACGCGGCCGGGTGGCCACCCTCCCCGAGCTGCGTACCTACGAACCCCGGCCCTCGTCTGCCTGGGAGGAGCTGTACGCGCGGTACAAGGCCCTGCCCACCCGCACACCGCCCTCCACCTAGGCAGGCCGCCCCGCGACGGCCCTGGAAGGCCTGGGATGGGCCATCTTCACACGGCTTCGGCCAGGAACGAGGAGGAGGCACCATGCACTATCGACCGGAAGAGTTCCGCCATGTCCGCTACCTGTGGGACGACGACGCGGTGCAGGGCATGGATCCCGTGGACCGGCTGGTCTACCGCTCCAACCTGCTGGGCGCGGACCTGCGCATCACCAACACCGGTGGCGGGAACACCTCGTCCAAGGTGACCATGCCCGATCCCCTCACCGGCGCGCCCATGGAGGTCCTGTGGGTGAAGGGCTCCGGCGGCGATCTGCGGACCTCGAACCGGACCCACTTCGCCTCCCTCTCCATGGAACGGCTGCGGCAGCTCCGGGAGCTCTACCGGGCAGACGCCGGCCGGGGCCCCAAGACCCCGGTGGAGGACCGGATGGTCTCCCTCTACCCCCACGCGGTGTACAACCTGAACCCCCGGGCCAGCTCCATCGACACGCCCCTCCACGCCTTCATCCCCTACCGCCACGTGGATCACACCCACCCCCACGCGATCATCGCCCTGGCCGCGGCGGAGAACGGCCAGGCCCTGACCCAGGCCATCTTCGGCGACGCGGTGGGCTGGATCCCCTGGCAGCGTCCGGGCTTCGACCTGGGGCTCCGGCTGGAGGCCTTCTGCCGGGAACATCCCCAGGCCATCGGCGCGGTGTTGGGGGGCCATGGGCTCATCAACTGGGCCGACGACGACAAGGAGTGCTATGAACGCACCCTGGCCATCATCGAGACCGCAGCCCGCTACATCCAGGCCCAAGCCCAGGGCCAGGATCCCTTCGGCGGCCCCCGCTACCCGGCCCTGGACCCGGAGGCCCGACGGCGGATCCTGGTGGCCCTGCTCCCCTGGCTCCGAGGACGGGTGAGCCAGGAACACCGCTTCGTGGCCACCGTGGACACGGACGAGGCGGTGCTGACCTTTGTCAACAGCCAGGACGCGCCCCGCCTGGCCGAGCTGGGGACCTCCTGTCCGGATCACTTCCTGCGCACGAAGATCAAGCCCCTCTACGTGGACTGGAACCCGGTCCAGGAGGACCTGGCCACCCTCCAGAGCCGGCTGCAGGAAGGGTTGGAGCGCTACCGCCAGGACTACCGGGCCTACTACCAACGATATCGTCGCCCCGACTCGCCCCCCATGCGGGATCCCAACCCCACGGTGATCCTGGTGCCTGGGGTGGGCCTCATCGCCTGGGGCAAGAACAAGAGCGAGAGCCGGGTCACCGCGGAGTTCTACAAGGCCGCGGTGGAGGTGATGCGGGGCGCCGAGGCCCTGGACCGCTACACCGCCCTGCCCCTCCAGGAGGCCTTCGACATCGAGTACTGGGCCCTGGAGGAGGCCAAGCTGCGCCGCATGCCCCCGGAGAAGGGGTTGGCCCGCCAGATCGCGGTGGTCATCGGCGGCGGGAGCGGCATCGGCCGGGCCGTGGCCCAGCGGATGATCCAGGAGGACGCCCACGTGGTGGTGGCAGACCTGGACGCGGAGGCCGCCCAGGAGACAGCCGAGGGGCTGGTGGCCCAGGCCGGCATGGGCATCGGCCTGGCCGGCACCGGCATCTCCCGCTGTGGCCCGGCCATCTCCCTGGAGGTGGACATCACCGACCGGACCTCGGTGCGCCGCCTGTTGGAGACCACCGTCCTGGCCTACGGGGGGGTGGACCATATCGTGGTCACCGCAGGGCTGTTCGTCCCCCCGGACGCGACCGGCCACATCCCCGATCCAAGCTGGGCAGACACCTTTGCCGTGAACGTCACCGGCCCCTACCTGGTCGCGGATGAGGCCCGGCCCATCTGGGCAGCCCAGGAGCTGCCCGGCAGCCTGGTGATCGCGACCAGCGTCAACGGGGTGGTGCCCAAGCGGGGCTCGGAGGCCTACGACGCGAGCAAGGCCGCGGCCAACCACCTGATCCGCGAGCTGGCCCTGGCCCTGGCCCCCCTCGTCCGGGTCAACGGCCTGGCGCCCGCGGCCGTGGTCCAGGGCAGCGCCATGTTCCCCCGGGAGCGGATCATCGCCTCCCTGCTCAAGTACGGCCTGGACTTCGACGAGAGCGAGGACACGGAGACCCTGCGGGAACGGCTGGCCGCCTTCTATGCCCGACGGACCCTGCTGGGCGTCCCTGTCTTGCCCGAGGACCAGGCCGAGGTCGTCTACCTCCTCTGCACCCGGGCCTTCGGCAAGACCACCGGCCAGATCTTCACCGTGGACGGCGGCCTGCCCGAGGCCTTCCTCCGCTGACCCCCGTCCGGCCGGGCCGGCGTGGCCGGGCTACGGCCCGGCCTCCTCCACCGTGAGGGTGAAGGTGCCCTGGCCCAGATCTCCCAGGCTGCCGATCTCGATGGTCAACGTCAGATCCCGGGGGATCTCCAGTTCCAGAAAACCGGCCCCCTGGGTCTCGGGCTCCAGGCTGTCGCTCTGGGCCACCAGCCGATCGCCCAGATAGAGGTAGACCACCGGCTCCAGGCCCTGGCCCCGGGCGCGGATGTCCACCACCGTGTCGCCCTCCAGGTCGATCCGATAGCGGACCCGAAGGCCCGGCTGCAGCTCCCCCTCCACCGTGTCGCCCAGGGTCAGCTCCCCGGCCTCCTCCACCTGGGGCCGGGTGACCTCGTCCAGCCAGGCCACGGCCGCGTCCAGGACCGGATCCCCCTCCGCGAGCAAGGTCTCCTCGGTGACCGGAACCCGGACCGTGGGCGCCACCCCTTTGCCCTCGATGTGGATCTCCCCGTTCGGGTCCACGGCCCGGCCTGCGGTGAACTGGAAGAACTCCTCGTCGGGCATCTTGAGGAGCTTGGTGCTGCCTCCCAGGCCCGCGGTGGGGTACATGCCCACGATCGCGGCCCGTTCCTCGATGGTCATGTCGTAGGTGAAGAACTCACAGGCGCTGTTGCAGTTGGGGCCGATGAGCACCGCGATCCGGCCCCGGTAGCGCAGATCCTCCGGAGGCAGGTAGAAACGGTCCGCGTACACGGGATCGAAGTAGAACTGGCCCCGCCCCTTGTCGTAGTAGCCGGTGTTGCCCAGCACGTGGGGTTCGTCGAAGAAGTACGCGGCCATCTGGTCGGCCAGGAAGCCCCGGCCGCCGCTGTTCTGGCGCATGTCAATGACCAGCCCAGCCACGCCCTCTTCGTTCAGAGCACGGATCATCCGTTCCCAGAGCTGGACCGTGAGCAGGGTGTTGTCCGCGAAGCTGTAGATCTTCACATAGCCGTACTCCGTGCCCTCCAGTTGCCGGAACTCCACCGGCAGCTCGAACCCGGTCAGCCCCACGTTGAAGGAGGTGGCCAGAAAGCTCTCCCGTTCGGGGATCACCTCCAGCACCTCGGTGACCTCCTGGCCCTCATCGTCCACGAAGGTCACCGCGACCGAGGCCGTGCCCCGGGGAAAGCGGGTGGCGTAGCGGGCCTTCTGCAGGCGCTCCACGTGAGGGGTGCTGAAAGGCGCAGACCAGGCCACCGCGTTCTCGATGACCTCCTGGATGGGCACGTCGTCCAGGGCCCGGATCTCCGTGCCCGGCCGGATCCCGGCCCGGTCGGCCGGGCTGTCCTCCAGCACGAAGACCGCGATGGCCCGACCGTCGTCCAGCTCCTGGATGGCCAGCCCCACACCGCCCCAGGTCGCGTCCAGGAACTCCTCCACCAAGAAGGGCGGGCTCAGGTGGCCATCCGGGATGGACCACACGAAGTCCCGGAAGGCCTTGAGATAGGTCTGCCGGGCCCGTTCCACCTCTCCCCGGGCCTTCAGGTTGTCGGCCGCCTGGAAGCGGGGGCGGAACGCCCGGCGCTTGCGCTCCCAGTCGATCCCCTTGTACTCGGTGAACGCGTACTCCTTGCTCAACAGGTCGATGAGCGCGTCGAAGGCCTCCGCGTAGCCCAGCGCCGAGAAGTCCACCAAGGCCGCGCTCTCCGGCTCGATCAGGTCGATGACCGGGTAGCGGGAGCGGTCGAAGGTGAAGGGCGACGTGTCCATGTCCACCACGGTGTACCCCTGGGGCAGGGTCACGATGGGTTCGTCGCCGGTGAAGAGCAGGCCGTCTGGGCCGAAGTCGCTGGGGAAGCCCTGGCGGTCGTCCGGCGCGTAGACGATGAACTTGCCGCCGATGATCTCCCGCTCCTTGTCTGCCTCCTCGCTGACCCGGGTGGACGCGTAGGCCGTGGACCATCCCCCGCCGAAGAGATCCCGCTCTTCCAGGAAGGGATCGCCGAAGGTGTTGTTCCAATAGGCCACCGCGAAGATCTGGACGCCTCGGTCCTCCTGGTCGTCGTTGTCCACGTCCCGGTAGGCGCCCTTGGGCTCGATGGGCAGGGCCAGGGAATAGGTGAAGGGCGAGGTGTAGAAGTCCGAGGTGATCTGGCCGATGGTCTGGGACTCTACGGGCATGATGTAGCGCTCGTTTCGGTCCACGAAACCGGCCTGGTCCTCCAGGATGATCAGGGGTTCGGCCACCCCCAGGGTGAACCGGGGGTTCGTGTAGGTCACCTGGCCGGTGATGCTCACCGGGCCGCCCTCGTCGTTGACGATGGGGGCCGGCGGTGGATCCTCCTGGGCCCACACCGGCCCTGGCCATGCCAAAGCGAACAGGATCCCCACCAGGCACAGGACGGCCGTGTGGGCCGTGTAGAGAGGTCTGTTGCGCATGGGTGTCTCTCCTTGTCGGTCCATTGGATGCTCAGACGTGGCCGGGGGCAGCCGACCGGGGGCGCCGGAGTGCCGGACTCATCCGCCTCCCTCTTCCTCCGTGCCCAGCCGCTCCCGTTCGTACGCGAGGACGTCATCCAGGATCTGGTCCAGGGAGCAGGTGGGCTGCCAACCGATGGCAGCCCGGATCTTGGCGATGTCCGGAACCCGGCGACGCATGTCCTCGAAGCCCGGCGCATAGGCCTGGCTGTAGGGGATGTGGTGGATGGGTGAGTCGGACCCGGTCCGCTGGACGACCCGACGGGCGAGCTCGTTGATGGTCACCTCCTGGTCGCTGCCGATGTTGTAGATCTCCCCCGAGGTGACCTCCGGACGGTCCAGCAGGGCCACCAGGGCCCGGACCACGTCCAGCACGTGGCAGAAGCATCGGCTCTGCTCGCCGTCGCCGTAGACGGTGAGGGGCTCTCCCCGGAGGGCCTGGCGCACGAACCGGGGAACCACCATGCCGTAGCGCCCCGTCTGGCGGGGGCCCACTGTGTTGAAGAAGCGCACGATGGTCACCGGCAGCTCGTACTCCCGGTAGGCAGCCAGTCCCAGGAACTCGTCCAACAGCTTGCTGGCCGCATATCCCCAACGGCTGCGGCTCGACGGCCCCAGGACCAGGTCGCCGTCCTCCCGGAAGGGCAGGTCCTCGCTCTTGCCATAGACCTCGCTGGTGCTGGCGATGAGGGTCCGACAACGATAGCGCCGGGCCGCGGCCAGGACCTGGTGGGTGCCCAGGACATTGGTCTCGATGGTCTCCGTGGGGCGCTCCACCACCAGTTGGACCCCCACCGCCGCGGCCAGGTGGACGATGGCGTCCGCCTGGCTGGCCAGCCGATCCAGCACCAGGCTGTTGTGGACCGAGTCGATGGCGAAGTGAAATCGCGGGTGTTGGACCAGATGGGCGATGTTGTGGAAGGCCCCGGTGCTCAGGTCGTCGAGGATGGCCACGGCATCGCCTCGGGCCAGGAGGGCCTCGGCCAGATGGCTGCCGATGAACCCTGCGCCACCGGTGATCAGCACCTGCATGCCGTTCCTCCTTACCCCTTACCCTTTACTCCTTATTCCTTCCCCCCACCTTCTCCCCGGTGCCGATGATAGATGGGCAGCGGAGGGTGGCCATCCCCCTACTCGTACCGCCGGGCGATCCGAAACCCGGGCGGCGTGGCCGCCACATCGTAGAAGAGGGGCAGCGCGGGGGGCACACCCAGGCGCTCCAGCTCGGCCTGGGCCCCCTCCAGCCGGGTGGCCAGCTCTCCCAGCGGGGCCTGGGGGTAGAAGCCCAACTCGGCCTGGTAGGCCAGCCAGGCCAGGGCCTCGCTCCGGGCCACGGCTCGGTGGCGAGGGTCCTCGGGCAGGGCCGCCAGCCGTTCCAACACGGGCAACAGGGCCTCCGTGGCCCGGGTCAGCTCCGTCCACATCTCCGGGATCTGCGCCTCCCAGGCGGGCACCAACGAGAGGCCAAAACCCCGGTAGGCCACCCGCAGCTTCCACAGGAGCCAGCGCCGCCTCTCCTGGAGGTACAGGAACCGGGCCCCCGGCTCCACCAGCCGGGCGTCCAGGCGGCGGCTCCATGCCGCCCGAGCCTGGTCCTCGGCCACCAGGGCCTGGGCCAGCGCCCGGCGTTCCGGCTCGAAGTCCACGCCACCGGTCCGCTCCAGGCGCTCCACCAGACGTCGGGCCGCCCGGCGACGGAGGTCCTCGGCCTGGGCCATCCCCTCGTCCTGGAAGGGGGACACGGGCGGGGGCCGGTAGAGCCCGGGCAACAGAGGCGACAGCAGCACCCGTCCCAGCTCCAGCTCGGGCCCTCGGCGCAGGGCCCGCCAACGCTCTCGCTGCTCTGGGGTCCCGAACCTCTCCAACACCGGGCCGATCTCCTCCAGGATACGCAGTCGTTGGGCCGGGAGCAGGTCCGGGGTCTGCACGGCCAGATGTTGGGCCTGGAGCGCGGCGCCCCGCGCGGCGTCTGGAACCCCTAGAAGCTCGTAGCCCTGGGCGACCTGGGCCAGGATGGTCCCGCGCTCCAGAGGGGGGATGCTCCGATCGAAGACGGCCACAGCCTGAGCCATGCCCAGGGCCGCGGCGGCGGGGAGATCCTGTTCCTGGCGGGCGAGGGCGAAGCCGACCCGGATGGCCTCGGTGGCCCGAGCCGGGCCGGAGATGTCCAGGTTGAAGGCCAGGATGGCGTAGGCCAGCTCGATCTGGCCGGCCTCCACGGCCTGGTGGAGGAGGGGCTCCGGGTGGGCATCGGCCAACTCCAACAGGGCCCAACGGGACGGAACGGCCTGGGACACCCACGCGTCCGCCGGACGTGGGGGCACCTGGAGGAGCACGGATGGGGCCCGGCGGGCCTGCACGTATCCGAGCAGGGCCAGGGCAGCAACGGCCAGGCTGGCCCCTATTCCCAGCAGGAGGAGGCCCCCCAGCCAACCGGGCCCTCTGGAGCGTTCGGGCACCAACGAATAGGTCATGGTGTGGCCCATTATAGCACAGGCACGGGCCGAGACAGCGTAGAGAAAACGTGGGTTTTGGCGCGTTGACGTCCCTCCGGCGGTGGCTCTACAATGCAGGGAAGAGCCCGGGCCGGCCGGGGGAGAGGGCTGTTGCCCTGGCCGGCCCCCGGACCCGTCCACGAGACCCGCGGAGGACGCTCCATGGAACAGTTCATCATCGAGGGGGGGCACCCCATCCAGGGCACGGTGGTGCCCAGCGGCAACAAGAACGCGGCGTTGCCCCTGCTCGCGGCCTGTCTTCTGACGGACGAGCCCGTGACCCTGCACAACGTCCCGGAGATCGGCGATGTCCACACCATGCTCCAGATCCTGGAAGGGCTGGGTGTCCAGGTGGCCCGGCGGGGCGGCACCGTCACCCTGTGGGCCCAGGCGGTGGAACAGGGGACGCCAGACCCGGCGCTCTTCTCCCGCATCCGGGGCTCCCTGACCCTCATGGGGCCCCTGCTGGCCCGCTGTGGCCACTTCGTGGTGGATCGGGGCGCGGGGGGCGACGACATCGGCCGACGCCGGATCGACACCCACCTCCAGGCCCTGGGTGCGCTGGGGGCACGGCTCCTCCACAACGGCCGCTTCGAGCTCTCCGCGCCCGCAGGGCTCCGGGGCGCGGACATCCTCCTGGACGAGGCCTCGGTCACCGCGACGGAGAACGCGCTCATGGCCGCGGCCCTGGCTCGGGGGACCACGGTCCTGCGCAATGCGGCCAGCGAGCCCCACGTCCAGGAGCTGTGCCACCTGTTGGCCCAGATGGGCTGCTCCATCCAGGGCATCGGTAGCAACACCCTGATCGTCCATGGGGTGGACCGGCTCCGGGGGGCCCAGGCCACCGTGGGGCCGGACTTCGTGGAGATCGGCAGCTACATTGGCCTGGGCGCCATCACTCCTGGCGAGCTGCGCATCGCCGGCGTGGTGCCCGACCACCTGCGGATGATCCGCATGGTCTTCGGCCAGCGGCTGGGGGTCCGCATGCACCTGGAACAGGATCCTGGGGCCCCCAACGGTACCGGGTGGACCCTGGTGGTCGCGGACGAACAGGAGCTGCGGGTACAGCCGGACTTCGGTGGGGCCGTCCCCAAGATCGACGACGCGCCCTGGCCGGCCTTTCCTCCCGACCTGATGAGCATCGCCCTGGTGGTGGCCACCCAGGCCCAGGGCACGGTCATCGTCCACGAGAAGATGTACGAGAGCCGCCTCTTCTTCGTGGACAAGCTGGTGGCCATGGGCGCCCAGATCATCCTGTGCGATCCCCATCGGGCCGTGGTGGTGGGGCCCAGCCGACTGGTGGGCCAGGAGGTCTCCAGCCCGGACATCCGGGCAGGCATGGCCCTGGTCCTGGCCGCCCTGGCCGCGGAGGGCACCACGGTCATCGGCAACATCCACCAGATCGACCGGGGATACCAACGCCTGGAGGAGAAACTGCGCCCCCTGGGGGCCCGTATCCAGCGGGTGCCCAGCGGGGTCTCGCTGCCAGAGCCCCGGTGACCCCTCCCCGGCCGGGAACCTCCAAGCCCGAGCCACCGTCTGACAGATGCATCGACCCCGTGCCGGGCCTGGTCTTCCAGCGCCCCACCCGAAGGCCCATCCGAAGGAGAGAGCCACCATGTGGAATCGCCCAGCGCCCCCGGAGACCCCCTCCCGGCCTCTCCGGCTCCCCGGTCGAGGGCTTGTCCTGGCCGGACTCCTCGCGGTCGGCTGGCTGCTCGGCGCGTGCCTCGCCTTCGCGCCCAACCCGACGCCCACCCGGCCGCCCGGGGCCGAGGTCGCCCCATCCGGCCCGCCCACCATCCAGGTGGATCCGGCCGAGGGCTACGCGGGGGTGTTCGTCCAGGTGGTGGGCAGCGGCTGGCCCGCAGACGCCCTGGTGCTGGTCGCGCTCACCGACGACATGGGCCGCAGCGGCATCCTGGCCGCCAGCACCGCGGATCCCCAGGGCCGCATCACCACCGGCTTTCTCTACCCCATCAGTCCCCGCTGGTTGACGCCAGGCCCCCACACGGTGGTGGCCTACACCGCAGACGGCAACCTGCAGGCCACGGCCACCTTCACCGTGGTGCCGCCGGCAGGACAGACACCGTCGCCCACCCCCACCGCCACACCCACCCAGACCCCAACCCCCACTCCCCCGGGGACCACGCCGACCGGCCCCCCGGCCACCCCCACCGCCACACCCACCTGGACGCCATCCCCCACGCCGACCCCCCTGGTGATCCGCAACTGGCGAGGGGAGTACTGGGCCAACGAATCCCTCCAAGGCGCACCGGTGGTCATCCGGGACGACGCCGCCATCTACTTCGACTGGGGCTTCCAGGCCCCGGCCCCGGGCGTCCCCCCGGATCGGTTCAGCGCCCGCTGGACCCGGACCTTGGACTTCGATCCCGGGCTCTATCGCTTCTACGTGGAGGTGGACGACGGAGCCCGGCTCTACGTGGACGACAAACTGGTGCTGGACGAGTGGCGCCTGGGCGCGGCCCGCACGGTCTCGGCGGAGCTGGAGTTGAGCCAAGGAGCCCACACCCTGCGCCTGGACTACTTCGAGCGCTTCGAACGGGCCTTGGTCCGTCTCTGGTGGGAACGGGCAGAGCGCTTCACCGGCTGGCGGGGCGAGTACTTCGCCAACCGAGACCTGGCCGGCACCCCGGTGCTGGTCCGGGACGATCCGGCCATCCGCTTCAACTGGGGCCCAGACAGCCCCGCGCCCAGCCTGCCGGCGGACAACTTCTCCGTCCGCTGGGAGCGTACGGTGACCTTGGACGGGGGGCGCTATCGCTTCTTCGCCCGGGTGGACGACGGGGTCCGGGTCTGGCTGGACGGCCAGCTCATCATCGACGACTGGCGGGACGGCGCGGATCGGATCCTGGTCTTCGACCAGACGGTGGCCCCGGGCGAACACACCCTCCGGGTGGAGTACTACGAACACACCGGTGGGGCCCTGATGGAGTTCGGCTGGGAGCTCCTGCCGGAGCCCACCCCTACCTGGACCCCTACCTGGACGCCCACGCCCACCCCCACCCAGCCGCCCACCCCCACGTGGACCCCGACCCCCACGTGGACGCCGTCGCCCACCGCCACGAGCACCCCGAGCCCCACGGCCACCCGGATCCTGACCGGCACGGCCACGGTGACAGCCACCCTCACCGCCACCGCGACGCCCACCGGCACCGTGGCGCTCCAGGGCACCCCCTCGCCCTGGGGTGAACCCGTGAGCTACGCGCGGCTGGAGCTCCCACTGCTGCAACGCCCCCCGAAACGGGTGTTCGCGGTCTACACGGACGGGACAGAGTGGCGCGACTTTCTGGACTCCTTGGCGCTGTTGGAGCGTGCCCCCGGACGCCGACGGCCCACGGCCACCCCAGCCCGCCTTCCGAGCCGGGCCACCCCCACCCTCCCGGCTCGGAACGGAGACGGCCTCCCCGTCCGCACAGAGGTGGACTTCGCCCGGGAGATGGTGCTCTTTGCCGGGCTGTCCAGCCGAGAGCGGCGGCTGTCGGTGGCCTTCGACGCGCTGTTCCTGGACCGGGAGAAGCGGGTGCTCCACGCCTTCGTCACCATCGGGCCGTCGCTGCAGCGGGGCACACCGCCCCAGGGCGCGGCCGCCGTGCTGGTGGACCGCTCCCTGGTGCCCCCGGGCTCGGATCCGCTGCTGGTGGTGTTCCGGGACACGAAACTGCGCCTTCTCGCCCGGGTGGAGGTGGAGCTGGACACCTCCCCGGAGACCGGGAGCCGCTCCTCCCAGTGAGCCCGTCCCGTCCGGCCTCCGGCCCCCAGGGCCTGACAGGGAAACGGGGGACACCCGAGTGGCAGGAAAGCGCCTTGGGTGTCCCCCGTGGGCTCCACAGAGTTCCCGGGGAGCGGCTCAGGGTGTGGGGGCGGGGGCCTAGACGGGCGGATCGCCCCAACAGCGGTCCAGCTCCTGTTGGCCCTGCTTCATGGCCAACAGGAGCGCGTCCTGGTCCACGGGCAGGGCCAACACCCGGACCCCCACCGCGTTGGCGATGGCGTTGGCGATGGCCGCGCTGATGGGGATGGAGCTGATCTCCCCCACGCCCTTGGCCCCGTAGGGCCCGTCCGCGGTGGGGTGTTCCACCAGCTCGTTGACCATGCGGGGCGTCAGCTTGATCCCGGGCATCTTGTACTGGCCCAGGCGCTGGGTCCAGGGCATGCCCTCCTCCACGATGAAGTGCTCCGTGAGGGCGTTGCCCAGCCCCATGACAATGCCGCCCTCGATCTGGCCCACCAGGCTCAGGGGGTTGATGGCCCGGCCCACGTCGTGCGCGCTGACCACCTGCTCCACGGCCACCTCGCCGGTCTCCGTGTCCACGGCCACCAGGGCCGCGTGGACCGCGTAGGAGAAGGCGAAGTGCATGTCGCCGCCGGTGCCCAGGGGTTGGGTCTTGGGCGCCCAGTACTCGTAGCGCACCCGAGGCTCCCGGCCCTCCTCCAACAGGGCCTGGACCGCCTGGGCGAAGGTCAGCCGGCGGGCGGCAGTTCCCTGGGCCCCGTTGTGGCCGTTGCCGCCCGGGTCTCCGGCGCCGTTCCCTCCCCGGCGCACCCGGCGGAGCCGCTCCTCGTCCACATAGGCCAGGCCCTCGTGGAAGGCGATGACCTCGGGGTGGACATCGAACTTCTCGGAGAGGACAGCCTGGAGCCGTTGGCGCATGGTCCGGGCCGCGAGCCGGGCCGCGTTGCCGCTGACGTAGGTCTGGCGGCTGGCCGTGGTGGGTCCACCATCCGGGGTGAGGTCCGTGTCCATCACCCGGACCCGGACCCGGCCGGCCGGCAGGCCCAGCTCCTCCGCGGCGATGGCCTGGAGCACTCCCACCAGGTTCTGGCCCATCTCCGCGCTGCTGATGCGGATCTCTGCGGTGCCCTCGGGGAAGACCTCCACCTCGGCCTCCGCCTTGTCCGGCGCGCCGCCGCCCAGGCCCGTGTTCTTGTACCCGGCCGCGACGCCCCAGGCATAGCGCTTGGTGCCCACGGTGATGGGCGCCCAGGGATCGCCGCTCTCCTCCGCCTCAGCCGCTCCGGGCAGCTCCGCTCGCCACGCCCGGATCCGGCGCTCCACCCTCTCCAGGCATTCCACCAGGCCCACGCTCTCCCGAAGCACCTGTCCGGTGGCCGTGACCACCCCCACCCGCATGGCGTTCCGGCGTCGGAACTCGATGGGATCCAGGCCCAGGGCCTGGGCCAACATGTCCACGGTGCTCTCCACCGCGAAGGCGGACTGGGTGACGCCGAAGCCCCGGAACGCGCCGCAGGGAGGGTTGTTGGTGTAGACCGCGTAGCAGTCGATCTTGGCGTGGGGCACCACGTAGGGCCCGGTGGCGTGGGTGGTGGCCCGGGTCATCACCTTCTCGCCCAGGCTGGCGTACGCGCCGCTGTCGCCCCACAGCTCTGCCTCTACCGCGGTCAGGGTGCCGTCCTTCCGGGCCCCCATCTTGACCCGGATGTAGGTGGGATGCCGTTTGGGGTGGAAGCGCAGGCTCTCCTGGCGGCTGTAGAGGATCTTCACCGGGCGCCCCGTCACCTGGGCAGCCAGGGCCGCGTGGATCTGGCCCGCGATGTCCTCCTTGCCGCCGAAGCCCCCCCCCATCACCGTGCCCCGGATACGCACGGCCTCGTCCGGCAGGCCCAGGGACTTGGCCACCTGACGGCGATCCGCGTAGGGGATCTGGCTGCCCACATAGACGGTGAGCTTGGGATGGTCTGGGTCGTAGCCAGCGGGCACGGCCACGGAGCATTCGGGCTCCAGGAAGGCGTGCTCGGTCCGAGGCGTGCGGAAGGTCCGCTCCACCACCACGTCGGCCTCCGCGAACCCCTGGTCCACCTGGCCCCGCCGGACCTTGATGTGCTTGAGCAGGTTGCCCGTGGGGCGATCGGGATGGAGCACGGCCGCGTCCGGGTCCAGGGCCTGCCGGGGGTCCGCGACCACGGGCAGGGGCTCGTAGTCCACCCGGATCTGCTCCAGAGCCTGGTGGGCCAGCTCGTGGCTCTCGGCCACCACCAGGGCGATGGGATCCCCCACGTACCGGGCCGGGAACGGGCCGCCGGCAAAGACGGGCCAGTCGTTCTCCACCAGGCCATGGCGGGGATCTCCGGGCACGTCCCGGTAGGTCAGCACCGCGTGGACGCCGGGCAGGGCCAGGGCCTCCTGGACGTGGATGGCCCGGATGCGGGCATGGGGATGCTCGCTGCGCAGGGTGGCCCCGTAGAGCATGTCGGGAAAGGACAGATCGTCCGCGTAGAGGGCCCGGCCGGTGACCTTATCCACCGCGTCCGGCCGCACCAGGGGCCGGCCCACCCACTGCAAGGGCTCCTTGGCCGGGGGAAGGGCGGGCAGGGGCATCCGGCCCGTGCGCTTGAACTCCGCCGCGGCCTTCACCGCGCTGATGATGGAGACATAGCCGGTGCAGCGGCAGTAGGTGTCCTTCAGGCAGTGCTTGATCTCCTCGTCGCTGGGGTCGGGGTTCTCGTCCAGCAAGGTCTTGGCCTGCATGATGAACCCGGGGGTGCAGAAGCCACATTGGGTGGCCCCGTGGACCGCGAAGGCGATCTGCAGCGGGTGGAGGGGTTCGTCCACCTCCAGCCCCACCCTCTCGCGGAGGGAACCATCGGGCACCACGCCCTCCACCTGGGCCAGGCCTTCGATGGTGAGCACCTCCGCGTTCTGGGCCTTGAACGCCGGGTAGATACACGAGTCCACGGGCTGGCCGTTCACCAGGACGGTGCAGGCGCCGCACTCCGCCTCGTTGCAGCCGATCTTGGTCCCGGTGAGGCCCAGGTCGTAGCGCAGGACCTCGGCCAGGTAGCGGCCCGCAGGCACTTCCAGGGTGTGGGAGACACCGTTGACGGTCAGGTGCAGGGTGGGCATGGGGGTCTCCTTTCGGGCTACAGGCAACCGGTGCGTGGAGGATGGCCTGGAATCTGGTCACAGGAGCCCCCCTCCAGGCCCTGGGCAGGTCCCAGAGGGGCGGGCCTCATGTCGGCCCTCCAAGGGGCACCGCGGTCCGGATCCGATCCACGGTCCGGCGGAGCAGGCGACGCAGGAGCACGGCCACCATCTCGTGGCGATAGGCCGCGGAGGCCCGGTGTCGGCTGGTGCGCAGGCGGGCCTCCGCCTGCGCGGCCTGGATGACCTGTTCCACCGCCCGGAGATCCGTGGGATCCGCGCCCCGGAGGGCCTGCTCTGCGGCCGTGGCTCGGAAGGGAACCGGACCCGCCGGCCCCAGGGCAATGGTGGCATGGGCCACGGTGCCCCGCTCCGGATCCAACCCCAGGCGCACCGCCGCCCCCAGGATGGGCAGGGCCACCCCCTGGGGGCGCATGATGCGATCGAACGCGCTGGCCTCCCCCGGCCCTGGAGGGCGGAATCGGAACGCGGTGAGCATCTGGCCGGGCTGCAGGGTGTTGCGCCCTGGCCCAGCAAAGACCGCAGGCAGAGGATGCCAGGTGTAGTCCACCTGGCCCTCCCGCCAGGTCGCGATCTGGACCTGGGCATCCAAGGCCAGGAGGCCGACGGTGCCGTCCGCAGCCGGCAGGGCATGGGCCACGTTGCCCCCCAGGGTGGCCACATTGCGTACCTGGGGGCCTCCCACCACGCTGCAGGCCTCCACCAGACAGGTGGCTACCCGGCGCAGGGTGGGGTCCCGCTCGATCCGACCGTGGGTCACCGCGGCGCCGATCTGGATCCAGGGTTCCCGGTCGTCCTCCTGGATCTGGGTCAACTGGGGGATGTGGGTGATGTCCACCAGCATCTCCACCGGGGATTCGTGGCCCAGCTCCAGATCGAGCAGGAGATCGGTGCCCCCGGCCACGATCCGAGCCCGTTCGGGATGCTGGGCCAGGAGGGCCAGGGCCTCCTCCACGGTGGAAGGGGTGTGGTAGGATCGCCAACGGGTCATGGCTCTCTCCAGCGGGTGAGCGCGGTGGCAACCGGAAACACCTGGATGGACACGGACCTCAATGGATGCCAACGGTGATGGATGCCAACGGTATCGGGTATCCACGGCGACGACACGGGGGCAGGGCCTCGAGGCACTTTTCACCGGGCGGGGCGGCCCGGCGCCGCCGAGCTCGATCCGACAGGTGGCGAACTCGACGACCTCGATGCCGAAGTGTGGACCCTAGTATAGCAGAGAGCCGGTGCCAGGTAAAGTTGAACGGAGGACGGCCCCCGTGGTAGAGTAGACAGGTCCACCCCACCGAGCCCGTGGATCCGAGCCCTCTGGAGCGCGTATGAGCGAGCAAGGCGAGGTGCCCTGCCCCGACCCCGACGACGAAACCCCCGGGCCCATGGAGCCCCTGACCCCAGAGGAGATGGAGGCCTTCCTGGCCCGGGTGCGGGCCCGCGCGGCCAACTTTCGCCCCGAGGATCTGGAAGGCCTGGGGCGGGAACCCGGGCCCGAGGAGGAGATGCCCGAGGTGGCCCTGGCCCCCCATGCCCTGGAGCGCCTCCAGGCGAACTTCTTCCCCGAACTGCCGGTGCGCCTGCGCCCTCGACGGCTGGTCCAGGGCATCTTCTTCGACTTCGACCACACCCTGGCCCGGCTGAAACGGCCCCATGCCGAGCTGATGGAGGAAGGGGCCCGGGCGGCCCTGGCCTACATGCACGCGGTGGGCATGGCCGACCTGCCCGAGGACTTCTGGGAGAGCATCGTCGAGGCCCGCCTCTTCGCCCAGAAGAAGTCCGACGACGAGCAGGAGGAGCACATCGCCACGGACACCCTGAGCTTCCTCCTCCAGTTCTTCGGCTATCCGGCCTCGGAGATGGACCCGGACGTCCTGGAGCGGGCGGTGGACCTCTTCTACGCGCCGGAGATGGTGGCCTGGGAGCCCCTGCCCGGCGCCCACCAGGTCCTCCAAGAGCTGGTGGACCAAGGCTATCGCCTGGCCCTCATCGCCAACTTCCCCCACGACCGGGCCTTCCAACGGATGGTGGACTACACGGGGCTGCGGCCCTACTTCGACGTCTGCCTGAGCAGCGCGGCGGTGGAGTGGCGCAAGCCGGCCCGGGACATCTACGATCCGATCCTGAAGCGCTGGGATGTGGAGCCCTACGAGGTGGTGTGCGTGGGGGACAGCCTCCAGCACGACATCGCCGGAGGGCTGGAGCTGGGCGCGCGCACCGTCCACTGCCGGATGATCCCCCTGGCCGAGGACCGACGCATCGTGGCCCGGATCCGGCCCGACGCGGTGATCCACCACCTGCAGGAGCTGCCCGCCCTGATCCAGGTCTGGAGCGAGGAGCCGTGACCGCACCGCCCGCCGAGGCCCCGGATCCCATCCCCCGAGAGTACCCACCGGTACCCCGGGTAGGGGTGGCCGCGGTGGTCTTCGACCCCCAAGGGCGGGCCCTGTTGGTGCTGCGGAGCCGCTCCCCCAGCCCAGGAATGTGGGGGCTCCCCGGGGGGCTGCTGCGCCTGGGCGAGAGCCTGCGGGACGGGGTCTGCCGGGAGGTGCGGGAGGAGTGCGGCGTCGCGATCCAGGTGGAGGGGTTGGCCGGGGTCTTTGAGCCCATCGAATGGGACGAACAGGGCCGGGTGCGCTATCACTATGTGGTGGTGGACTTCTGGGCCCGCTATCTCCAGGGGGAACCTCGGGCCGGGGACGACGCGGCCGCGGTCCAGTGGGTCGCCCTGGAGGATCTGGAGCACCTCCCCATGCACCCCGAGACCCGGCAGGTGATCCGCCTGGCCCATGCCCAGTGGCGGGCCACCCAGCGGGATCCACCGTCCCCGAACGTGTAGGGGGCCAACCCCCTGCCATGGCCTTCGAGCCGTTCCGCTCCATCCGTCTCCCGACTGGCGGGCCGGGTTCCGGCCAGGTGGAAGAGACCACCGGGGAGAGAGACGGACACAGAGCGCGTCCCCAAGTCGTCCGCCTGGGCTGGGGCAGCGAGATCGTGCCGTTCAACCGCTCTCGCTGCCCCTTTGTCGTGGGGGGCCGGAGAGGGCTCCATCTCCGTCTTTCGTCGGGTGCCGGGGCGGCCGCGCGAAACCCAGAACCCGGAAACCCCGTAGTGGTAGGTGTCGTGCGCCCATACAACCCTGAGCCCAACTGGATATCCCGAACCGGATCCCCGTTTGCGTGGACCCAGGCGTTCCCATCCATCCCAGACCGCGGAGTTCCCAGGCTCCGAGCCCACGCCCCGATTCCCAGATCGTCCACGCCCGGAGGTCATCCATGCAGTCCGCACGCCATGCACTTCTCTCCGTCTCCGACAAGTCCGGCCTGGTGGACTTCGCCCGCCGGCTCCACGAGCAGGGATTCCGCCTCATCGCCAGCGGCGGCACCGGAAAGGTCCTGGCCCATGCGGGCCTGCCCGTCACCCCGGTGGAGGCGCTCACCGGCTTTCCCGAACTCCTGGGAGGCCGGGTCAAGACCCTGCATCCGGCCATCCACGGCGGGATCCTGGCCCGCCGCACCCCCGACCATCTGGAGGAGCTG
>Ga0256839_1000629_pt1 | contig 45178 bp, 38 predicted proteins | sample 354166metaG_FD_185968 | JGI IMG/M metagenome (GOLD analysis project Ga0256839, IMG submission 185968) | Hydrothermal vent microbial communities from Mid Atlantic Ridge, Atlantic Ocean - 354-166 | ecosystem: Environmental > Aquatic > Marine > Hydrothermal vents | place: Atlantic Ocean: Mid...
TGATTGGCAATGCTGCACTTTCGCAATAGAACACGATTTTCATTCAACTAAACTAATAGCCGATTGGAAAACATTAACGCTCGCCATCCGATAAGATTGTCAAATTTTAATATTACGCAGCTTGAATCGCAATTTGAATATTTAGGTCCGCGACCCAAACGGTGACCTTCCTTTCGGAAATGGTCAACTTGCACTCTCAGGTGGACTCATGGCTCCTCCTTCCGACTATTCGCCCGACTAACGGTCGGAAATAATTGCAACTAATCGCAATTTCCAAAGAAACCTCAAATAAAAACACATAGGGGTGCGTATGAAATTTGGATTTCGAGTTGAATAGTCGACAATATACTGGTCCTAAAATAATTGGTGGTCAATCAATAAATAATCACAATTTGTTACCATTGAAGGGCTGGTTTAATAGAGATATTTAGTAATGTGGCGGCCTGGTAACTTCATGAGGCTTCCCGTCATCTTCAATTGACAGTAATTGTTCAGAAAGCACGCGAACCTGACCAGATAGCCGGTCAATCTCTTTCCATTGATTGATAACCGCTTCGTTGAGTGTATCAATAGTTTCATTCTGATGGGTGAATTCAACCTCCAGATCAGCAAGCCGCTGCTCCAATTTGGTATTGTCCATATGCTACATCTTCTTTTGTTAAATCAGGTTCAATGGTCCGGCGACCCAATTTGGGCCTGTCCAAATGTCAAAACTTGGTTCGCGCTCTCATAGCCGCCAACAAGGTGCCTTCGTCGAGATAGTCAAGCTCGCCGCCAACTGGCACGCCATGAGCTAACCGCGATATGGAAATATTAAAGTCATCCAATTGCTCAGTAATATAATGGGCGGTGGTTTGGCCTTCAACTGTAGCATTTACCGCGATGATGACTTCATTGACATCGCCCGTCGCCACGCGGTCGACAAGGGAGGCAATTGTCAAATCTTCCGGACCAATTCCATCCAGGGGTGATAATGTGCCTCCCAGTACATGATAAGAAGCTCTTAGGGCTGATGCGCGTTCCAGTGCCCACAAATCTGAAACATCCTCGACTATAATGATAGTCGAAATGTCTCTGCGGGGATCAAGACAAATAGTACAGGGAGACTGGGTATCAATATTACCGCAGGTTCCGCAAACTTTAACTTTTTCAACGACCTCAGCCATTGCCGCAGCCAAAGGTACCAATAAAGGTTCCTTCTTTTTAACCAGATGGAGAGCAGCTCTTCGGGCCGAGCGCGGACCAAGGCCCGGCAAGCGTGATAGTAACTGGATTAGCCGTTCCAGTTCGGGGCCGGTGACACGTTTTGACATATCAGTACTTTACTGTGATTCGGGTGCGTTTTGCTATTGTCTGATGCCAATTAATTACCGCGGTGAAACAAAATGGCCATCATGGTTCAGTAACATGCCTATCAAAGTTATGTCAGTGGCCTTGCGAATACCAGGGCTAAACGATATTTACGAACTTTAGGGCGGTGCCCTTCGATTGGAATACAATACGGGAAATCAAAAAATATGTTCTCATTTATTGCACGCGCATTAGGCCTGCTGTCATTGGCTATTGCTCTGGTAACCGCCGTTATGGATATTACTAAATCTATTGGGGCATCAGAAATTGTGCTTACCCCACTTGGCGCAACCTGGGTGAACTTAAGCATTACCAGCATTCAGGCTGCACAAGGAGCAATTCAAGGCTATATTCATCCCCTCCTGTGGGACCCGATAATCCAATGGGTATTGCTATGGCCAACCTGGTCTGTATTTGCAGTGCTGGCAATTGTTCTTTTACTTATCGGAAGACCGAGAAGACGGAAATTTGGCCGCTTTGCCAGATAGTGTTGGAATGGCGGAATGGGTAACTTACTAACGAAGATGGAGTTTGACGATGTTTCTAATTGATCGCCTGACAAGTAAGTACAAGCTTCCTGACCCCGCAAATGCGCTTCCAGGACGCGATAACGTGTTGCCAACAGCAATCAACCATTTTGTAAATGGCAAACCATTGAAGGGCCCTTACCCAGAAAATTCCCAGTCTATTATTGTCGGCCTTGGCTGTTTTTGGGGAGCGGAGCGTATATTCTGGAATTTGCCCGGCGTTTATGTGACTGCTGTTGGTTATGTGGCTGGCGTAACCAAGAACCCGACATATCAGGAAGTTTGCACAGGTCTAACCGGCCACAACGAGGTGGTGCTTGTTGTCTTTGACCCGGATGTTCTTTCTGTAGGCGAACTGTTAAAGACCTTTTGGGAAAGCCATGATCCAACGCAAGGAATGCGGCAGGGAAATGATAGGGGAACCCAATATCGTTCTGGCATATACACGACCTTTTCGGAGCAGAAGAAAATAGCAGCAGAGTCAAAATTAACCTATCAAATGGCGCTCAATGAGGCTGGCCGCGATAAAATTACGACAGAAATTTTGGATGCGCCGGAGTTTTATTTTGCCGAAGAATATCATCAGCAATATTTGGCCAAAAATCCCGATGGCTATTGCGGATTGGGTGGAACAGGTATTGCCTGCCCGGTGAACACGGGCGCGCCTGCCGAATGACCCTTTATGAGTTTAACCGGTTTTGTTCTGAGCTCACCTCCACCACCAAAGTCATCCAATGGGGCGGTGCGCATGTTTGGAAAATTGGCGGTAAAATATTTGCCATCGCTTCCCATTGGGGTCCAAACAAAAAAAATACAAAACTGCCGGAAGAGGGCAGCAAAATATCTTTTAAATGTTCTGATTTCTCATACTCGATATTGATCGAACAGGAAAATATCATTCCCGCCCCATATCTAGCTCGCGCCAAATGGGTGCAGTTAGAACAAAGCGATGCCCTGACTGATGATGATTTAAAACTGTATATAGAACAGGCTCATTCCATCATTTCCGCGAAATTGACCAAAAAATTGCAATTGGAGCTTGGTGTTTTGCCTTCGCAAATTGAAGCCTAATCATCCAAAGCCTGATAGACGGCATTTCTTATATCGTCGCCGATCGGAATTTTGGAGCCAAGATATTGCGTCATTGTCAGGCCAACAATATCTTCTTTTTTATCAATCCAGAAATAGGTGCTTGCTGCACCGGCCCATCCACATTCGCCTTGGCTTGTAAGGCCATAAGATTTGCCAATATCCATCATTACGCGCCCGGCAAGGCCAAACCCGTAGCCCGGTAATGGGATTGGGCCAATTCTCAGTGGTAACTGATTATCAGGTATGCGGTTTGTCCACATCAACTCTACCATTTTACTGGATAGCAGTCGCTCTCCTTTGCTTGTTAAGCCGGAACCGAGAAAGTCGACACAAAGTGAATAGTCATCAATTGTAGAATAAAGCCCATAACCACCACGGTAGAATTTTATATCGTTGACCGGGTGATGATCTGACGGATCTGATGGTGTCAGGGCTTGCGATTTGTCGTCAAAATTCATGACTTCATTAAGATCGCTTTTGCCGAACACAGAGAGAAGTCTCGGTTGTTGCGGCGCTTCAATATGAAACCCGGTATCAACCATACCAAGAGGCAGCAACAGCAGTTCATTTAAAATATCCGGTAGGTTTTTGCCAAGTGCGACCTCTAAAACTCTTGCCAAAACATCAGTAGCAACGCTGTATTGCCACTTGCTACCCGGTTCAAATACCAGCGGCATTTCGGCAATTTTTTTTATTGCCTCTTCCAATGAAAGGCTTGCATCATTGATTTCAGATTGGCGGTAAAATTCACTTACCGGGCAATCAGTTATAAACCCATAAGAAAGTCCGGCCCGGTGGGTCAGGAGATGCTCAATAATGATCGGAGAATTAGCAGGAATTGTACTTCCATCTTTTTGAAGGACCGACATTTTCGAAAATTCGGGAAGATAGGCCGCAACGGGGTCAAATAATCGCAGTTTTCCCATTTCCACCAGCATTAATGCAACTGCGGAAACAATCGGTTTTGTCATAGAATAAATTCGGTAAATTGGCTTGTCCGGCAAAGGCGTTTTGTTTGCCGTATCACAATAACCGGCACTACCGCTGGACCATAATTCTCCATTTCGCTTAATCAACCATTCAATGCTGCTGAATGCGCCGTCGTCAATATGCTTTTGGGCAATTTTCTCTATGCGTTGAAACCGGGTTGATGTTGACATGAGTGTCCTCCCAAATAGTGATAGCGCGAGCGTTGATCTATTTGCGCAATATGCAGTTCCAAATATGGGCCAGAAGAGCAGAAATTCCAAGTGGTCTGCTTGATGTTACATTTTGTGGAACACTCGTCGTAAGTTTGAAAATATAGACAAGCGGGCTGTTTCATGGCAGGTGAGCCTTATGCGAAACCAGGCAAAAATAGACGTAAAGATTTGTGGCTTGAAAACCAGTGAAGCTGTTGAGGCGACTCTCGATGGCGGCGCCAACTATATTGGGTTTATTTTCTTTGAAAAAAGCCCACGGCACATTGAGCTTGATCAAGCCAGAGCACTTCAAATACTGGTCGCGGGTCGGGCAAAAACCGTTGCCGTTACAGTAAATGCTGACTTTGAAATGCTGGCCGATATTGTTGAAACAGTAAAACCTGATTATTTGCAGTTGCATGGGGATGAAACGCCTGAACGGGTACTGGAAATAAAGGCCAGATACGGTTTGCCGGTTATCAAGGCGGTCGCGATCAGAACACTGGAAGATATGGAGGCCTCAAAGAGCTATGTGGCCTCTGCGGATATGTTGCTATTTGATGCAAAGCCACCGAAGGGGTCCGAGCTTCCCGGTGGCAATGGCGTTAGCTTCGACTGGTCATTATTGCAGAAATTTCAATCGAAATTGCCAATTATGTTGTCAGGTGGTTTAAGCCGGGAAAATATTGGCGAGGCTTTGTCTGTCGCAAAGCCCGCAGGCATTGATATTTCCTCTGGCGTAGAAATAAAACCTGGTGTTAAAGACATTGGGTTGATTTCCCAGTTTTTAAGCGAATTAAACAATTACGAGTATTAACGCAAACAGAGCGTTGAAAGACCAGAAAGTTTAGAAAATGAGTAAGCACAAACCCAATTCATTTCGTAATGGGCCTGATGAGCAAGGAATGTTTGGAATTTTTGGTGGGCGCTTTGTGGCCGAAACCCTTATGCCAAATATTCTGGAATTGGGTGAAGCTTGGGAAAAAGCAAAAAAAGACCCTGAGTTTCAAAAAGAACTGCAAGACCTCAACACTCATTATACCGGTCGGCCGAGTCCGCTATATTATGCCGAACGCTTAAGCGAGCATTTGGGCGGTGCAAAAATTTATTTCAAACGTGATGAGTTAAATCACACGGGCAGCCACAAGATCAATAATTGTCTGGGGCAGATATTGCTCGCCCGCCGTATGGGCAAAACTCGCATTATCGCCGAAACAGGCGCAGGTCAGCATGGCGTTGCATCCGCAACCGTTGCCGCGCGATTTGGCTATCCATGCGAGGTTTACATGGGCGCCAAAGATGTTCATCGTCAGGCGCCCAATGTGTTCCGCATGAAACTGCTGGGCGCCGAAGTCCATTCGGTAACTGCTGGGGCAGGCACCTTGAAAGATGCGATGAATGAAGCATTGCGCGACTGGGTAACCAATGTTGAAGATACCTATTATCTGATTGGTACGGCCGCCGGCCCGCACCCCTATCCAGAACTTGTGCGAGATTTCCAGTCGGTGATTGGCAATGAGGTGCGAGAACAGATGATGGCTGCAGAAGGGCGCTTGCCAGACATGCTGATCGCTGCCGTTGGTGGCGGTTCCAACGCAATTGGCCTGTTTCATCCTTTTTTGGATGATGAAGGAATTGAGATTGTTGGGGTTGAGGCCGGCGGTAAAGGCTTGGACACCGAGGAGCACTGTGCTTCATTAACCGCTGGACGGCCGGGCGTGTTGCACGGCAACCGCACCTATCTGTTGCAGGATGACGAGGGGCAAATATTAGAAGGTGCGTCAATTTCCGCCGGACTTGATTATCCAGGCATTGGACCTGAACATTCATGGTTGAAAGAAAGCGGGCGCGTAACCTATGTGCCAATTGGCGATGTCGAGGCACTGGATGCCTTTCAGCTTCTATGCAAGCTCGAAGGTATTATTCCGGCGCTCGAACCAAGCCATGCGCTGGCTGAGGTTATTAAACGTGCGCCAACGATGGCAAAAGACCAAATTATTGTGATGAACCTCTGTGGTCGTGGCGATAAGGATGTATTTACGGTGGGCGAAGCCCTTGGCGTGGAAATGTAGGCAGGTAAAAGATCATGACAACACGCATAGATACGCGCTTTGAAGCGTTAAAAAAAGAGGGCCGCCCAGCTCTGGTTACATTCCTCACAGGTGGTGATCCGGATTTTGGAACATCGCTTGCGATCATCAAGGGGCTGCCCGCAGCCGGTGCAGACGTGATTGAGATCGGCATGCCGTTTTCAGATCCGATGGCTGATGGCCCATCAATTCAAGCTGCAGGGCTGCGCTCATTGGCTAATGGCCACACAATGGAAAAGACACTTTCGATGGTGAAGAGCTTTCGCGAGGATGACAATGAGACACCCATTGTATTAATGGGGTATTACAATCCAATTTATTCATACGGCGCGGAAAAATTCCTTGATGATGCAAAGGAAGCCGGTGTCGATGGCTTTATCATTGTTGATCTACCCGCAGAGATGGACGATGAGCTTTGCATTCCATCAATTGAGCGGGGCCTGAATTTTATTCGTCTGGCAACGCCAACGACTGACGAGAAGCGGTTGCCAAGAGTTCTGACCAATACATCAGGGTTCCTGTATTATGTGTCTATCAACGGTATTACAGGAATGGCAGCACCGGAACCGGGGGGCGTTGCCCGCTCAGTTGCCCACATTAAGGCAAGCACAGATATTCCTATTTGTGTCGGTTTTGGTGTTCGCTCAGCCGAGCAGGCGGAAGCGATTGGTAGAGCCGCTGACGGTGTAGTTGTCGGTACAGCTTTGGTTAATGCTGTTGCAGATAGCCTTGATGATGAAGGTCTGGCAACCGGTTCCACTGTCTCTGCTGTCACATCGTTGGTGGCAGAGCTGGCGGTGGGTGTTCGCGCTGCAGGTCGTTAATCTTGATGGTTGCAAACAACCTTGAAACTCACTTTAATATCGCCACATTACCGGTAGCGACCATCGCGTAATAAATCTGAATTTATAAACTGGAAATACCGATGAACTGGATTACCAATATCGTCCGCCCCAAAATTGGCAATTTGCTATCACGCAAGGACCTGCCAACAAATTTATGGATTAAAGATCCTCAGTCTGGGGAAATGGTATTTCATAAGGATCTGGAGCAGAACCAATGGGTGGTCCCTTCGTCCGGCCATCATATGAAAATTGGCGCAAGAGACCGGCTAACCAATTTTTTTGATGATGGTGAATTTGAAGAAATTTCCTATCCCGAAGTTCCGGTTGACCCGCTGAAGTTTCGTGACGAGCGCCGTTATGTTGATCGGTTGAAGGACAATAAAACAAAGACCAAAATGGAAGATGCCGTACTTATTGGCGTTGGCAAGGTTGAAGGTATTGAAATGACCAGTGTGGTCCAGGACTTCACCTTTATGGGTGGGTCGCTCGGTATGGCTGCTGGTGAGGCGATTATTAAAGGGTTTGAGACCGCAATTGAGCGTAAATCGCCATTAATTCTCTATGCCGCTTCTGGTGGTGCACGTATGCAGGAGGGGATTTTATCACTCATGCAGCTACCGCGTACAACGGTTGCCGTTCAACTGCTTAAAGAAGCAGGGTTGCCCTATATTGTTGTTTTGACGAACCCAACCACCGGTGGCGTAACCGCCTCCTATGCAATGCTTGGTGATGTCCACATTGCAGAACCCGAAGCTCTGATCGGCTTTGCGGGCCCAAGAGTTATTGAGCAGACCATTCGCGAAAAAATGCCGGAAGGCTTCCAGCGTTCCGAGTTTTTGCAGGAACATGGCATGGTCGATATGATCGTTTCTCGTCTTGATATGCGATCAACCATTGCTCGTATCGTTAGTCTTTTGTGTAAATTGCCGGCGATTGAAAAAACTGCTGAACCAGTTCTTGCATCCGCAGATGAACTGAAAAGCGGGCATCAGGATGCAGAAAATGGGAATGATGCAAAAGCACAACCGTCGGATGCAGAACAAAATGATGCGCAAGATAACTAATCTGATGACGCTACATCGAGTAGGTAGGCTTCAATTGGCCCTTACCTGACTGACATTTTGGTTCCCATCGCTCCACCGGACTATCTATGGAAAAAAGCAAAGCCCTTGAACTGATTAATCAGTTAATGAAGATACACCCAAAGGGGTACGACCTTTCACTGGGTCGTATTGGTCGTCTGTTGGAAAAACTCGGGAATCCGCAAGACAAATTACCACCTGTAATTCATGTGGCTGGCACCAATGGCAAGGGCTCAACCATCGCACTTTGCCGGGCAATGCTGGAGGCCGATGACAAGATTGTACATGTGGATACCTCACCTCATCTGGTTCATTATCATGAACGTTTTAGGATAGGGCAAAAGGGCGGTGGTAAATTTGTCTCGGATGAAGAGCTTGCCAATGCGCTCCAAAGAGTGGCCGATGCAAATAATGGCCAACCAATAACCGTATTTGAAATTCTCTCTGCCACTATGTTTATTCTGTTTGCAGAAAACCCAGCTGATGTCGCATTGATCGAGGTCGGGCTGGGTGGTCGCTTTGATTCAACCAATGTCATCAAAAAATCGGCGGTAAGCGTAATTACGCCAATATCACTCGATCATGAAAAATTCCTGGGTGATGCGGTTGAAAAAATTGCTTTTGAGAAAGCCGGTATTATCAAAACTGGCTGTCAGGTTGTAATTGCCGAGCAAGGCGATCTTTCCCGCAATGTGCTTGAAAACAGGGCCATGCGCGTTGGTGCACCAATTGCAATTGGTGGACAAGATTTTTCTTCTCACGATGAACGCGGTCGGTTGATTTATCAAGATGAGAATGGATTGCTTGATCTGCCCATGCCGAAACTTTTTGGTGATCACCAGGTTATCAATGCAACAACGGCAATTGCAGCTTTGCGTTATGGCGGATTTGATATTTCCAATGAGGCAATCGAGGTCGGACTATCAAATGTATATTGGCCAGGCCGATTGCAAAAGTTGCAAGGTGGGGCATTGCAGGAGTTTGCGCCTCTGGGTAGCGAGTTATGGGTAGATGGCGGGCATAACCCTAATGCCGGTGAGGCGATTTCTGCATTTTTTCAGGAACTCAATGGCCGGGATAGTCGAAAGCTCATATTGGTTTTTGGTATGCTCAAAACCAAGGACCCGGAAGGCTATATTCAAGAGTTTTCGAAATTGGCGGATCAGGTTTATACGGTGCCGATTACCTCAAGCGATGCAGGTTATTTGCCTGAAGAGCTGGCAGAGATTGCGCAAAATGCTGGTTTGGCAGCCAAACCAGTCGATTCCGTTCGTGATGCTCTTGATAAGATCAAGGCAAATTGGGTTGGTGAACAGGGGCCTCGTATTTTATTCTCTGGAACGCTTTATCTGGTCGGCGATGTTTTGGCACAAAATAAAACGCCGCCAGTATAAATCGGCGGCGCTTAAAGGCTTTTATTCAGCACTTATACTTCTGAATTAATCCAGTCAGAAAGCTTGCTTTTTGGTGCGGCGCCAACTTGAATGGCTACAGGTTCACCATCTTTAAACATCAATAAGGTCGGGATTGAGCGAACACCATATTTTGCAGCCAATTCAGGATTTTCATCCATATTCAGTTTGGCAATCTTCACTTTTCCATCCATTTCCTCAGAAATTTCTTCAAGGCTTGGTGCAATCATTTTGCATGGCCCGCACCATTCGGCCCAAAAATCCACCACAACCGGAATATCGGATTTTAGAACTTCTGCTTCAAAATTGCTGTTGTCTGCTTTGTGTGTAGCCATATTAATTATCTCCGTGAAAGGTTCGATTCGGGCTCAGCCTTGTTGTCAGGAAAGTAGGTATTGATATCCTTTCAGTCAAGGACATGGATTGTCACCCCTATATGATTTTGGATAATTGCTCATCTAACATAGATTGCGGAATAAACATTAATTGCGGGACCTCGCACCAAAGAAGCGCAGATTTCACCGCCCGATCCGGATATATTCTGCCAACCAGCAGTTGATAAAGTGCAAGTTGGCTAATATAGGCGGCAGGTACATCTGCAATCTCGGCCGGAGGAGACCGGTTTGTTTTATAGTCAATGATGATTACTTGATCGTCCTCAACAACCAGCCGGTCAATCTGTCCTGAGATAAATTGCGGCAGACCGCCAAACTCAATTGTTCCTGATACCGATATTTCAGCACCGCTATTGCCGGACGCAAATAAGGTGCCAAATTTTGTGTCCTCCAGAACAGAAAAAACCTGGGAAATAATCTGCTCTTTGTCCCCGTCAGGCCATTTTGGAAAACTAGATTGAAGATAGTGTTTAGCTGCATCTCGCCGCATTTGCGATGCTGAACCCAAGTCAGTATCAGCCCCACCAATATCAGGTAAAACCTGTAGCAGGCGATGGATGGCGATACCTCTTTGCAAAGCAAAGGACGGGTTGGAATTATTGTCCCGCGATAAGGGAGACGTAGCAGATTGCGCCCAATTCTGTGCATCAATCATTGCCTGCGCACCAGAAGGTGTTAATGGCTTTGGCAAAATGGGTTCAGGTTTGACTTTCTCCCCAATCCATTCAGGTAACCTAACCTGCGCAGCTATGCTGTCATCAGCATCTTTGGCTACCTGTATTTCTGTTTGGGTTTTCAATTTCTGCCAGCGATGGAACTGAGGTTCATTATCTTCATTTAAATGCTCTTCACACTCATCGAGCAATGCGTGGGTGACGACTTTGTGCCAACAATTCTCATTGGCATCATGCTTCCCTGTTATCCCGCAAATGATGAGCCTGTCTTCTGCCCGTGTCATGGCCACATATAACAGGCGTAAATATTCCGCTTCAGATTGAAGTTTGTTTTTTTCAAGAGCATCAAGTGCCGCTGGAGCAGCAGAAGATTTATTGGGAACCCAAAGAAATCCAGAGTTTGCATTGTCCCCGGTTTCATCTATTTCGACTTCAACCAGCGCCGGATCGTGTCTGCCGTGATAGGGTGCTGCACCCTTGTCAACCAGAAACACAATCGGGGCTTCCAATCCCTTGGCCGCGTGAACAGTCATAATCTTGATTGTCTTGTCTTCAAAATCAAATTCACGTTTAATTTCGGGTGCAGAAGATTGCAGCCAGTCAATAAAATTTTGCAACCCCGGAAGTCCGGATTGCTCGTGAGTAAGGGTTTGCGCCAAAAATGCATCAAGTACATCTTCTGCTTCAACACCCATTCGATTCAGAATTTTTTGCCGGCCTCCATCAGCACCAAGCAATAGAGCAAAAAATTCGTATACGCGCATTTTGTCAGCCCGTGTTCTTAGTTTTTCAAACTGCTTGAATGCGGATTTTGCAAGGGAATTACTGAGCGCAAGTTTTTCCAAAGCAAGGTAAAGACTGTTAGTGCCGCGCCCTTGGGCAAGTTCAAGTAGCAATTCTTCATCAAAATTGAAGAGAGGGCTTTTGAGAACTGCCGCAAGTGAAAGATCATCCTTTGGCATTAAAATCACATTTGCCAGCGCCATCAGGTCAAGAACGGCAATGTGATCGGTTAACCGCAGGCGATCAGATCCGGCAACTGGAATATCTCGCTGTTTTAATTCCCGTGTCAGTGCAGATGCAAAGCGATCTCTGGAGCGCACAAGAACAAGAATATCACCAGCCGAAATTGGCCTGCCTTTACCTTCCAGAAGCGTTTTATTTTGCAGCCAGAATTGGACCTGGTTGGCGATCTGGTTGGCAAGCAAAATTTGCGGGTCATCACCGGTGAGCTGATCAACCGGCAATTCCCAATTGTCTGGCTCAATCGTATCCGTTTTACTGATGATCGGCCAAATATCAACCATGCCCGGGTCATTATGGCGGATTGTTCCGTGAACAGTATTTTGCTGATCCCTGCTAAGTGCAGAATAATTTCCATGCGTCGAGAACACTTTATCAACGGCAGATAGAACATCAGGAACAGAGCGGAATGATAGCCGTAGATTGATGTCTTCAAAGGTCTTTCCAGCGCGTATTGCCAGCTTTTTCAGCCTATCGCGCTGGTCGGCGAATGCTGTGGGTTCTGCCCCTTGAAAAGAATAGATTGATTGCTTCTCGTCACCGACCGCAAAAATGGTACGTTCCGCCTCGCGGGCACCTTTACCGGAAAAGAACTCCTCAATCAGCGAGGTGATCACACGCCATTGATGCGGGTTGGTATCTTGCGCTTCATCTACCAATACGTGATCTATGCCCTGATCGAGTTTATATTGAACCCATTGACTGGCGTCCGAGCGGCCCAATAGTTCAGCTGAACGTATGATCAGATCATCAAAGTCCAGCAACCCACGGGCGCGTTTTATTTTTTCAAAACGATGGATAATCTGATCGGCGATTGTAAACAGGGCTTGGCTTGCATTAAGCTGTTTCAATAGGTTTAACTGCTGCCGTAATTGTTCAAAATTATTCAGTTCTTCCATCAAGCGTTCAGTCAGCTGTGGAATTTGATTTGAAAGTTTTGTGGTAAAAAGACCACGTTGTTTTCTCAAGTCGCCATTTTTAGTCAGAAAGGCTTGCTCCATCAGTTCAAATCGTTGTTGTGCTGATTTGGCACTGGCCAATAAACGCATATTTACTGCAAGTGTTTGATTGGTCTTAACGCCGGTGGCATCTCCGACGTCGGCAATCTCAATCATTTCAAGCGGTGTTAAAACCAGCTCACTCATAAATTCTTCAATTAAAGAGCGTGCATCTTGGTCTTGCGGAATGCCCCATTGTTTTTTCATCGCGGAAATGGCTGGCTCAACACCGCCTGAACGCCCCAGCCATTCCTTTAGCGGATGACGGTTTTTGATGAAGCCGTTAATTGCCTCGTCAATTTTTGTATCACTTGCGGTTCTTATCAGCGTTGTCAATGATTGCCCAAGTGAGCCATCCTTGTTCAAACTGGCTTCAATTATGACATTTCGACGGGCCTCACCAATCAATTCAAACTGGGTTCGGTCATCCATAATTTCAAAATGCCCGGCAATATTTGCCTCCAGCGGAAACTGGTGCAAAAGCGCTTCGCAAAAGGCATGAATTGTCTGGATTTTCAAACCGCCTGGGGTTTCAAGTGCCCGGGCGAACAGCCGCCTTGCTTCGCGTAATTGCGCAGGTTGGGGCTCTGAGCCAGTAAGTTCTAATAATGAGCTGGATAGTTTGTCTTCATCCATTATGGCCCAGTCGGATAGAAAATCAAATACCCGGTTGGACATTTCAGCCGCCGCTGATTTGGTAAATGTCAAACAAAGGATACGCGATGGATCAAACCCGGCAAGCAGCAATCGAACCACCCTGCGGGTCAAAACATAAGTTTTTCCAGAGCCAGCATTTGCCGAAACCCAGGCAGAGTTTTTGGGGTTTGAAGCACGTGCCTGATTTTCAATTGTGGTAAGATCAACACCATTATTCGGTTTACTGCCTGTTGGGCTCATAATTCGCCCTCATCATTGCCGTCGTCAAGCGACCATTCCATAACCCTGGCCAGATGGTCATAGTCCCCGGATATATCTCCCTGTTTGAAGGGGCGAGCCCGAGAAATATAGCCTTTCTCCGGGTTCTCATAGGCACAAACAAGGTTAGTCAAGGCTGCAAGTGCATCTTCGCTTAACTGATGTGGGTCGACCGCATTTCTGGAAACGCCAAGGGCTTCCACTTTAAATCCACCTGCCGGACGTAGTCGAACATAGGCAAGGCTATCAATGTTTGATGCTTTAACATTTTTGAAAGCACCCCTAAGGGCCATCGCACCTTCCAGCGGCAATTGCGGTGCAAGCAGTGAGTTTGCCTGACTGACAGACGGATTGGCACCGGTTTTATAGTCAATGATCGCATGGCCGCCATTTGATAGCTGGTCAATTCGGTCGGCAACGCCACGCAGCATAAATCCATTGCTACCGATCTCAAGCTGCGCCTTTAACTCCACGTCTGATTTTACAATGCCACTACGGCGTTCAGTTTCCCAATTGATAAACTCACTAGCGATTTCCAAATATCGCGGCCACCAAAAGGCAACAATATCTTGCGGCAAATCAAGTTTTGCAAACTCAATTTTGCCTATCTCTAGGGCTAAATCCAGCGGCGGCCGGTTTTTTGTTTCTAGCCAATTTCTGCAGAGTTTCTCGAAAATCGCATGGTAAAGAATACCGCGCTCGCGGGCGTCTATTTCTCGCCTTATCTGCTCCAATGGTTTGAGGCCCAGAACATATTTTGCATAAATTGCATAGGGGTCACGTATCCATGTCTCAACCTCTGTAACGCGAATACGATTGGGCCGAATTTTCACAGGTGGTTTTGGCTCAGGACGGGAAATACTTAACAATCCTCTTTCGTCGCCTATTGGTCGATGGTCAATCTGGTTGGCCCAATCCAGATATTTCTGCCCGGATAGCCGCATGGCATCAGCCGCATTCTTACCGGCCAGCGTTAACAGTCGTTGCACCCATCTGGAGGCAACGGTTGGCGCATTGTCAGCCCGTTTTGTGCGGGTTAAAATAACTTCTTTCGATCCCATCAACATTTGAAAGTCGTGGGCAGCAAGGCCAATCCGGCGTTCCGGCGGCTCCAGCGACAATGTTGCTTTCATCGGCCGGTTGAGAAATGGATCATTGTTGGTTGCAGCCGGCCATTTACCTTCGTTTAGCCCGCCAAGAATAATGCAGTTTGCTTGCTGCAACCGAGCTTCCAATGGTCCAAGTATTGATAGTCTTGAATGGGTGTTTCTATGCAGGCGAACTGGCCTTGAACCAAGCAGCGCTTCATAGAATGAAGGCCATCCACGGGCAGGGAGTTCAAGCTCAATATCGCTTTCACTGGAAGCCAGCATCAGATCGCCAAGGAACTTGCAAAGTGCTTCTCCTGCGTCACCGTGATAGTGCGCGTTGCCATCGCCATTTTTATTGCGGGCGACACCATCCAGCGCTTCAATGCTGGTTTTGACGAGGTGGCCGAGGCAAACCGGGTCTTGGGCCGCCAATAATGCGTGTAAGGGAGCAAGTGCTTTGTCCATCGCGCCCGCTAGCTCCAATGCAAGCGGCCATTCATCCTCATTGATTAGCTTTTTTTGTTCTATCAGTTTGGCTTTGGCTTTTTGAGCAAGTGTTTTAAAGTGACCCGGCACAAAATCAGCAATGTTACCCCTGATTACGTTCAGTTCGAGGGTTTTCTGCGCAGTGAAAAGGTCACCCTTGCTTAAACCAAAAGATGCAAAGGGATGTTTTATCAAAGATAAAAGAGCGACCGGGTCGGCCTGTTCCAGTGCAATTGCAAATACCAACCGGGTGAACGAACCTGGAAGTGTTTCGCTTAAGGGGATGCCAGCTGAATCATCAATCTCAATGCCGAAGCGCTTTAATTCGACGGAAACCCGACGGGCTAGTACTCGGTCTGGAGTAACCAGCGCACCGGTTTTTCCCTCTACTTCTAATATTTCCCGCATGGCTAAAGCGATTGATAATGCCTCGTGACGTTCCCCATCAGCCTCGATCAAGGATACGCCGGAAAATGCCAATTCTGATTTTTCATTGGAAAACCGATCGCGGAATTCAGGCCAATTATCGGTTGTCTCTGAAGGCTCCATTGAAAGGCTTACGATAGATTCGCGCAGGCGGGCATATCCAATTGAACTGTCATCAACGCCGCTAATATGGGTAACATCATTCCTTTCAACAGCCATCCCATCTATGAGTTTCTTTAATCCATATTGCGGATGGCCGGGGGCGGCAGCTTGCTGGTGGGTTACTCTTTTCCGAATATCAATATGGTTGCTTTTGGCCTGACTCAGTCCTTGCCAAACGTGATCTGGAATATCGCGGTCAAGACCCGGCAAAATTACCGCGCCTTTTTCCATATGAGCGATTGACCCAAGCAGCGCGGCCGTAGCAGGAATTGAGCCGGTTGATCCGGCCGCAATAACAGGCCCCTTAGAGCCAAATTTGTTATAGTGTTCGGCTTGACGGTGAAGGAGTAGACCACGCTTGCTGGCTACATCCATCGCATTTTTTTCCTGCAAAATAAGTGGCCAGCTTTGTGTGGCAATCTTCAGAAATTCAAGAGTTAACTGCCACCAGTCGGAATGATCATTGGGTACCAGTTCATCCAGTCGCGACCAGTCGGCTTCTTCAGTTGAAACCGTATCCATCAACGACGCAAGATCATTGGCAAGCCATGCTGCATCCGAAATTGACGCAGGAACGGCCAAGGCCTCATCACCAAACAGTTTCAGCGAAGACTTCTCCAACACGCTGCTCCATCTATCAATCATCTTGGTCAATAGAAGTTGGCGCTCCAGATTGCTGATTGTCGGATCGAGGTCCAGCGCACTATCAGCTTGCTGTTCGAATATAAATTGGTCCTCTTCAATATCACCTAGCGGCAATATTTTGGGAAGCAGCAGGGCATTATTATTTATTCTGGCGACAAATTCAGCCTGTAAGGCGCGCGCGGCACGGCGGGTTGGCACATAAATAGTAACGCCCGACAATGCCAATGGATCAGCGTCAGGTTTAAATCCGTCAATCAGATTACCGCTTAGCAGCGCATCAACAAGTGTCGATAAAAAAGGCGCAGCTGGAGGGATTGAAAAGAGGCGGGGAGATATTTTGCGCCGGTTTTCCCGCATTATGATACAAACTCTTTTATCGCACTTTCAGCTTCATCAATGGACGCTGGTGTTCCCACATGCAACCAAAGCCCTTCTAAATTTGTGCCATATAGACGACCTTCCTCAATAGCCTCATTAAACAAAGCGTTTAGTGAAAATGGGGCATCTGGCGAATTGGTAAATATACGGGGATGAAGGATTGCAGCACCCGCATAGATAAAGGGCGCGGTTTCTTTATCACCACGTCGGGTAAGTTGGCCTGCCGGGCTCATAAAGAAATCTCCCATACCATCAAACCCGACGGCATTTTCTTTTGACGATACAAGCAGTAGAATATCCATGTCATCATCGTTCCAAACTGTAGACATCTTGGCAAGGTTTGATGACTTTTTTTCAACCCAGAAGGAATCCGCATTGAGTAGGAAAAAAGCACCTTCACCCAGTTCTGGCAGTGCTTTTTTTGCTCCGCCGGCGGAATCAAGTAATAAATCCCGTTCATCGGAAATAGTAACTATTGGTGTCTGCCGGGAGCTTATGTGGGCTTCAATCTGGTCTGCCAGATAGTGCACATTGACCACAATATTTCCAACTCCGGCATCATCCAGCGCATCAATGGAATGATCAAGCAGTGTTTTGTTCCAGACCTTAATCAAAGGCTTGGGTGTTGTATTTGTTAGGGGTCGCATACGGGTGCCAAGACCGGCGGCAAGAACGATAGCATGATCAGGTTTTGTTTTGGCTGAAGTCAACTTTTTGCGGGGCCTTGCTTGAGTTATGAAATGTCATTTAGTCTGGATGATAATTTTACAATTTATGAAAGCTAAACACTTGATTAGTCAAATGGGCGTGTCAAAATCCGGCATTGGTATTCAGCCAGCTTTTAAGTTTAGCAAGTATGGGGTGTTTGAGTGAGTGCTTTAAATAGGTTTGCATGTGCGGAATATGCGCAAGATAAGCGGGTTTTCTATCGCGCTCATCAAGTCGAACAAAAATGCCCAATACTTTGGTGGCTCTTTGGGCCGCCATTATTGCGTATGCTTCTAAAAAGCCATCACGGTCAAAATCAGCTTGAAAAGCACATCTTTCCTGAAGGTATCTGTTGAGCAAATTCTGTTCCAGCTTTTGAGGTATTATTACCCTGGCATCTTGTGCAAGTGACGCAACATCATAGGCGCTTGGACCGATCATCGCATCCTGAAAATCAATCAAGCCTATCCGGTGATCAGGTTCATTTTCCGCAAGCCATAGCAGATTGGGTGAATGGTAATCTCGCAATACCAATGTTTTTTCCGCGTCGGCCAAATGCTTGATTAACTCGCGCCAAATGGCTTCGAACTCTTTTAATGCATCATCATTAAGCGGTTTTCCGGTAAAGCGCGGCACATACCATTTTGCCAGCAAATCAACTTCAATCATCATTGCGTCGAGGTCATAGGTGGGGATTATGTGGGTGCCAATTTCACCCACTGGCACCTTTTCCGGCCAGTTGTGGCTATGCATTTGAGCAAGAACTTTAACGGCCGCCAAATATTTGGATGCGTCAGGTGTGCCTTTATCATCCAGAACGCCCTCATGTCCGAAGTGATCAATAATCAGAAAGCCGTTATCAAGGTCTTCTGCATAAATTTCAGGTGCTTCAAACCCTCGTTCGCGCAATAAATGCGTTATGGCGACATAGGGGCGAACATCCTCAGCCAAATGGGCAATTTGGGAATAGGGTTTGCCATTCGCCATGATTGGCCCATCCGCCATAGGCGGGGCATTCATCAAAATTCGTTTATGCCCATTAAATTCGGCAGTTTCATAGGTTCTGGTTGAGGCATCCCCCAGCATGTAGCGGCGAGTTACGGCCGGGCTCCAATTTTCTGAAAGGAATTTTCGGATTGCCAAACTGCGCTCAATGCGTTCCATCACTGGCGAATTGCCGCTTAATTTTGCCGATCTGGCAACCGGCCCGGTTTCTGCAAATTCGATTTCTAAATCAAAGTCGGGAATAAATCCTGACCCGCGTTCAGGCCATTCAATCAAAGCGATGCCCGTTTCCAATGCATCATCAATTCCAAGCTCTTCCGCCTCGAAGCCATCTTCAAGTCGATATAGATCGAAATGCGCAATCAGGCCGGTTGCTGAGTTCCCGTGATAGGTCTGCGCGAGAGTAAATGTCGGGCTGGGCACATCAAGATCAAGATCATCGCAAGCGGCCCTGATAAATGCACGCGCAAATGTACTTTTGCCCATGCCAAGGTCGCCGGTCAGATAAATTAAAGACCTTTTTCCCAAGGCAAGAGCAAGGTCTTCGCCGAGCAGCTTGGTTGCGTTCTCGTTTTCGAGATAAACAGTAATAGTGCGCGACGTCATATGAGCAATTACTCTGCTGCCTCAGAAAGCAGGATTGGTTTGCGCGGAAATTTGCAGATAACTGTTGTGCCCTTGCCTTTGGTTGAGGTTAGTTCGGTTGTGCCGCCGTGAAGCTCCACAAAGCTTTTGACAATTGCCAATCCAAGACCTGCACCGCCCCGACGCTGTAAGCTTGGGTGGCTCTCAAATCGGTTAAAAACAGTTTCAAGGTCATCTTCTGAAATTCCATTTCCCGTATCTGAAACGGTAAAGACCACGTTATCTGGCTCATCCATACACGTAAGTGAAATACTACTGCCATCAGGAGAGTAGGTCATTGCATTTGATAGAAGATTGAACAAAACTTGGCGAATCCTGTTTTCGTCGCCAATAAACACATCATCGGCGGTCTGGATTTTTATATCCAGAGTAATGCCACGCTCCTGCATACGATCTTTGATTCCATCATTTGCCGCTTGAATAATGCCTGAAATACTAACTCTTGTCAGGTCCAATTCCATTATGCCCGCATCAACGGTTGCAAGATCAAGAATATTGTTAACAATTGATAGCAGTGACGACGATGATGAGTTTATGTGGTCCAGATACTCGCTCTGCTTTGTATTTAAGGTTCCAAATTCGCGGCTACCCAGTAATTCAGCAAAGCCAATAATGTTTGTTAGTGGAGAGCGTAGTTCATAAGAGACATGTTCAATAAATGCGTTCTTCAGATTGTCTGCCTGCTCAAGTGCGGTGTTACGGTTTACCAAAACATTTTCGACTTCAACACTTGCACTAACATCTACAAATGTCAGCATAGACTGCCCATTTGGAAGCGGCATCAATGCATAATCCACTGATCGCCCACTGATCAGTTTCATGCGGCCGGCAATGCTTCCGCGCTCATCAGCAAGGCCGGTGATGGTAATCTGCAAATTTTCCCAGGATTGAGGAACTTCAATACGGGATGCGCAAAGCCGGGTAATTGTAGATATGTGGGCGTTTTCACCAAGGTCATTATCGCTTAGTTCCCACATTGTTTGAAAAGTTGGATTAGATAATCGAAGTGTTCCATCAGGGGCAAACACGGCAACCGCTTCAGACAGATGATCAAGAGTTTCACCTTGAACCTGGATGAGTGCATTGTAGCGACTTTTCAATTCAAGTTCTTCAGTGACATTTTCAAATACCCATGTGACGCCATCATGTGCATGGGGGTTGGCAATAACCCGAATGGTTCGCCCGTCTGGCAAATACCACCAATGTTCGCAAGGGTCACGACCCTGATAAACATCAAACAGGTCATCCTTCCATTTTTGCCAGTCCTGCTGTTCCGGCAGCATGCGCGCCGTGCGAAGGTTGATCAATACAGTATTGTGGTCCGGATGTGTATCGAGAAAGGATGGCTCAAGGTTCCAAAGATTTTGAAAGGCTGCGTTATAGAATTGCAGATGTTTCGAACTGTCAAAAATAGCAACTGCGGTCGCCAATTGGTCGAGCGTGCGAGCGTGGCTTTCAACTGTTTTGCGCAATCGGGATTGGGCACGTTCAATTTCATTCATGTCAGTGGCAATGCCGGCGCTACCATGTCTTAGTGCAACATCCACCACATCAAGCATTCTTCGGTCACCTGCAACAACCGCTGGCACCCGCGCTGAGAATATTTCATTCTTCTGATGTGCCAGCTGCACTGCATCGCGCTCATTTGTATCAAGTAAGTTTATATTTTTTTCTATAGCATCGACACCGTTTTTGGCATCCACTGCAAAAGCATATGCACTATTTACCCAAACCAGTCGGCCATTCCGATCGCGCAACCAAACCGGCATTTTTATTGCCTCAAACAAAGATTGAACCGTATCGAATGTTTGCAGTAGGTTTGTATATTCAGCTTCGAGATTTGCAAGCGCCGCCCGCTCTCCGGCTAACGGGACGAAGCGGACAAATGCATAGATGCCGGTCGTTCGGCCCAGTGCTTCGATGACCGAGCCTCGTTGGGTGCTGATGGTTAGATCAAAGATCTCTGCATTCGCACGCAAATTTTGAACGGCGCGGTCAAATTGTTGAGCGGAATCAGCATCCATCCACGCTCCAAATGCGACAAAATCGGTATCTTTGACCGGTGCTCCTGTCGAAAGGGGGAGCGTGCCCATGATTTCAGGAACATTCTCCGCCCCCGACCAAAGTGCAATGCGTTGATCAGGCGCATCAAGCAGTGCAAGGTTGCGCTCATGCCTAGCTTTGATATCAGCGTGCGCCAACATCAGAATCTTGTTTTGATTGGTTGTTTTGGCGCGTTCCCGAATCATCCAGAAGGCCGAAAGAATGGCAAAGCTCATCGCCCCGGCAAATACCGCGAACTGAACAACTTCAAATTGATTTACGCCTGGAATATGAGCCAGAACACTATTCAAAATATTATCAGCAAATGAAGGATCTGTATCCAACATTAGTGTAGCAAAAGCCAGCCCCGCGCTGCTTGCCGTGGATAATACCTTAGATCTGTTGTTGCTCATTGCCGTGCCATTGGGAGATTGCCCCGGCATTATCATTGTCCTCTTCGCTGTTATAAGGTCCGCACGCCAAACACCAAAGACCGTACTCGAACATTACCGGTCGCCTCAACGGGCAATGCGAATCAGACTAATGTAGCGGTTTGGTGAATCCGCAGGAAGGCTTAAGCGAAAAAAAATGTCCGACTGTCATGAAAACAGCCGGACAACTATTATTTCAGTACTTATAATGCGCTCAGGACAGGAGCCTATTCATGAAAATAAACTGTGATCGAATAAATTTCGGCTCTCCACAGTCATATGTTCAATTGAGCCCATGCTCTAATAACGGTATTGTTCTTGTTTGAAAGGACCGTCCTGTTCAACACCAATATACTCGGCTTGTTCATCTGTAAGCCTTGTTAATGTTGCGCCAAGTTTTTCAAGGTGCAATTCAGCAACTTTCTCATCCAGATGTTTTGGAAGTGTGTGAACGCCGATTTCGTATTTGTCGCCTTGAGTCCAAAGTTCAATTTGGGCAAGGGTCTGGTTTGCAAAAGACGCTGACATAACAAAGCTTGGGTGGCCAGTTGCATTGCCAAGGTTAACCAGACGTCCTTCAGACAACAGCAGCATGCGCTTGCCATCCGGGAATTCGATCATATCAACCTGGCCTGCATCGGCGGGCTTTACGTTGGTCCATTTCATATTGCGTAGGCCGTCGACCTGAATTTCATTGTCGAAATGGCCGATATTGCAAACAATCGCCATGTCTTTCAATGCGCGCATATCGTCAACTGTCAGCACATCTTTGTTGCCTGTTGCCGTCACAACGATGTCTGCACGCGGAGCAGCTTCCGCCAACGTGACAACTTCAAAGCCGTCCATTGCAGCTTGCAATGCGCAAATTGGGTCAACTTCGGTAACCAATACCCGGGCACCGGAACCCATGAGTGATTGCGCCGAGCCTTTGCCAACGTCTCCGTAACCGCAGACAATTGCGACCTTGCCGGCCATCATTACATCAGTTCCACGGCGGATTGCATCAACCAGGGATTCCCGGCAACCATATTTATTGTCAAATTTAGACTTGGTAACACTGTCATTCACATTAATGGCAGGGAAAGGAAGGTCACCTTTTTCATGCAATTGATAAAGCCGCATTACTCCGGTTGTGGTTTCTTCCGAAACACCTTTGATGTTGGCGCGAACTTTTGAATAAAAATTAGGGTCAGTTGCAAGGCGTTTCTTTATTGTGGCAAAGAAGAATTCCTCTTCTTCGTTTTTCGGGTTATCAAGAATTGAAATGTCTTTTTCAGCCTTGGCACCGAGAATAATCAACATGGTGGCATCACCGCCATCATCCAGGATCATGTTTGCCGTTTCACCGTTGCCCCAATCGAAAATACGATCAGCAAATTCCCAATACTCTTCCAGAGTTTCACCCTTGTGGGCGAATACCGGAATTCCGGCAGCAGCAATAGCAGCTGCAGCGTGGTCCTGGGTTGAGAAAATATTGCAAGATACCCAGCGTACTTCAGCGCCAAGTGCAACGAGTGTTTCGATCAATACTGCCGTTTGAATGGTCATATGCAGAGAGCCCGCAATACGTGCGCCTTTTAGCGGCTGTTGATCAGCATATTCGCGACGAATGGACATAAGTCCCGGCATTTCAACTTCAGCAATATCTAGCTCCTTACGGCCGAAAACCGCAAGATTGATGTCTTTAATGGCATAATCAGTAAAATCTGACATGGATGGTTCCTTTAATCGATAATAGTTGGGGAATTCGTATATCCCGCAAAAAAACCAGCGGGCATTAACAGATTGATTAAATCAACCTGTATTTAGCCCACCCCTAACAGTATTTTAATCACCGGGCAAGAGCACATAAAGAAATGTTTATATCGTTCTATCAAGTGTAATGTGGGTATGATTTCGATTTCATTGATCACATAATGCTCGCGTGTGAACACTCAAATTTGAATGTGAAATAAATCAAGGAAAACTAGAATAGTCACATTCGCACTTGTCACATTGCGCATCCAGCTGCAATTGTTGATATGTAATTCAATTAATCCTGGGGCAAAAATGTTAGACAACAAGGTAAGAACCTGGATTGACCCGGTCATTGACAAGATTGCCCTAAAATTGGCGCGGGCAGGAATTTCGGCAAACTCCATCACCATATTTGGTTTTATAACGGGTACCGCCGCCGCCTTGGAAATCGCATTTGAAAATTACTATTTTGGCATTGTATTGATATTGATTTCCCGTCTTGCCGATGGTCTTGACGGGGCTGTGGCACGCGTAAATGAAAAAACCGATCTTGGTGGCTTTTTAGACATTACGCTGGATTTTTTCTTTTATGGTATGATCCCGCTTGCGTTTATGTTTGCAAATCCAGCCGCCAATGCTCTGGCAGGTGGCACATTGATTTTCACATTTTATGCCACCGGCGCAAGTTTTCTGGCTTTTGCCCTAATGGCTGAAAAGCGCGGCATCAATGATGACGCGCGTGGTTCCAAATCACTAGTTTATACCACCGGCCTTGCCGAAGCGACTGAGACAATAATTGTTTTTATTGCGTTTTGCTTGTTTCCCCAGTGGTTTCCAGAGATTGCTTACGGGTTTGCAGCTCTCTGTCTGATTACCGTTACAGCCCGAATCTGGCTCGCCGTACAAACATTCACCGACTGACCGTTTCAATCGCCATCAAAATATCATTAATCAGATCATCTGCATTTTCCAGTCCAATAGACAAACGCACCAGTCCTTCTGATATTCCAAGCATTTCCCGGTTTTCATCCGTAAGGTTCTTGTGAGTTGTTGTTGCCGGGTGAGTTATCAGGCTTTTTGCGTCGCCCAGATTGTTTGAAATTTTGACGATCTCGAGAGCGTTTTGGAATGCAAATGCCTGTTGCTTGCCGCCCTCAAATTCGAACGCCACCATGGTGGAGCCTGCCCCCATTTGTTTCTTCACGATGTCAGCTTGAGGGTGGTCCTCTCGTCCCGGATAGATCAGACGTGAGATGCTGCTTTGTCCGGCAATGGCATCTGCGATTTGTTTGGCATTCCTACTTTGCTGGCCAACGCGCAGGGGCAAGGTCTCCAAACCTTTTAATAATACCCATGCATTAAATGGGCTGATACCCGGTCCTGTGTGGCGGTAAAAATCAAACAGATATTCATCAATCCAGTCTTGTGATGAAAGAACGACTCCGCCAAGACATCGGCCTTGTCCGTCAATGTGCTTTGTGGCTGAATAAACCACAATGTCTGCACCAAGCTCGAGCGGTTTTTGCCAAATCGGGGTGGCAAATACATTGTCGACGACAAGCCTCGCATTGTTTTCTTTGGCAAGAGCCGCAACAGCCGCAATATCAACAACTTCCAATGTCGGATTGGTTGGGCTTTCCAGAAAAAGCACCGAGGTCTCCGGGCGCATGGCCGCTTTCCAGGCGCCAAGGTCTTTGCCATCTACGAAAGTGTAGGAAACGCCAAACCGGGGCAGTAATGTTTCAATAACATAGCGACAGGAACCGAAAAGTGCATGGGCGGCAACAACATGATCGCCAACCTGAAGCTGGCAAAGCATAGCGCTTGTAACTGCTGCCATCCCACTGGTTGTCGCAAGTGCTGCTTCCGCACCCTCCAGCGCGCACATGCGTTGTTCAAACATGGTGACCGTGGGATTTGCATAGCGGGAATAAATATATCCGTTATCATCGCCAGAAAAACGCGCCTCAGCAGCTTCCGATGAATCGTACACAAACCCTTGCGTTAAATAGAGCGCCTCCGATGTTTCGCCGAAGGGGGAGCGCATTGTTCCACTATGAACCATGCAGGTTTCCACATTCCAGTTTGCTGAGGTGCGCTGCAATTCACTTTGTTTGCTCATAATATTGTCCACTCATTTGTACCAAATATAAAAAAACCGACTCGCAAATTGCAGAGCCGGTTGAACGGTACTCGGCCCTTTAGCGACTTATTTAACGTGGTTGCAAGCCGACCGGCCAAATCACCACGGGATAAATGCGCTTTTAGCCTGCTTGTTGCTTTGCGTCAATCGTCGCATTCTATAATGATAGTTGAGAAAACCATTTTGAGGAAAGCCATGATATCTCGTCGCGAGAGCGGTATTCTGCCTGATGCAGACATTCAGTCCCTTTTTGATGCGGGAAAGATCTCAGCTTCAAAACCACTTGATGAAAACCAGATACAGCCTGCCAGTCTTGATTTAAGATTGGGGAGCACCGCATTTCGAGTGCGTGCCAGCTTTCTTCCCGGCAAAAAACACCTTGTGTCAGACAAGCTTGACCGATTGATGTTGCACACATTCGATCTTACAGAAGGTGCCGTGCTGGAAACTGGGTGTGTCTATATTGTCCCGCTGCTCGAATCATTTGCCTTGCCAGACGATGTATCAGCATCAGCAAACCCAAAAAGCTCGACCGGCCGCCTCGACATTTTTACCCGTGTTATTGCCAATAATACTCAGCAGTTTGATATGCTGCCGAAAGGCTACTCAGGACAATTATATCTGGAAATTAGCCCGCGAACTTTTCCGATCGTTGTGCGTACTGGGTCACGTCTTTCACAAATTCGCTTCAGAAAAGGAGACGCCACCTTAAATGGCGATGAGATGTTGGCACTTCAGCAGTCTGATATTCTGGTCGCGGCCAAAGATCCGCTGATCGACGGACGCGGTGTGGCGATGTCCATAGATTTATCCGGTGATGAGACCAGCCTGATCGGCTATCGCGGCAAGCGGCATACAGCACTTGTCGATGTGGACAAGCCCGCCGCCCATGATGTGCTCGAATTCTGGGAGCCGATTTATAATCGAGGTTCGATGGATCTGGTACTGGACCCGGACCAGTTTTATATTCTGGTTTCCCGTGAAGCCATACATGTGCCACCGGATTACGCCGCCGAAATGGTGCCATTTGATCCGCTGGTTGGTGAGTTTAGGGTGCATTATGCCGGGTTTTTTGATCCAGGGTTCGGGCATGCTGGCGCCGGTGGAGCCGGGAGCAGGGCTGTGCTTGAGGTGCGTAGCCATGAGGTGCCGTTCATACTTGAACACGGGCAGGTAATTGGGCGGCTGATCTACGAGCACATGTTGTTACGGCCGCAGAGTCTCTATGGTAGCGATCTTCGTTCCAACTATCAGGCGCAGGGGTTGAAGCTTTCGAAGCATTTTCGGGTAATTGAATAACCAGAATTTATACGATAATTCAGTATCTTAATAGAATTGAAATAAATCACTTATATTTGAGCGCAAATGTAAACCAGATGTTAACCAAATTTCGTAAATACTGACGCAAAGGAAACCAACTGGAGTTCTCGGGATGACCGCGTCAAATGTTCACGTACTAAATGAAGAGCAATGTCCGGTCCCTGAAGATATTCTTGGGGAAATGCATTCGTCCAATCCTTCAGATGCTGCAAAAGTTGCGGCAAAACTGCCTGAACCCCAGCGCGCGCAATTGGCTGCATTTTGTTACGAACGCCGCCATCTGCATCATCTTGGGCTGATAATTGCGTCCACATGCGGGCAGTATTCATTGCGCAAGGCTTTTGGACTCGCGGGCGAAGTGGTTTACAAACAATCACGCAAACCTGATGAAACGATTGCTAAAGAACGGCGCAACGCCAATCAAATGGCACCAAAACCAGTAAGCCTTGCTAAATTTGTACGCGACGATCATTAAGCGTGCGCTATAGCTCTTTGAGCACTTAGCCAATATCGTTAGTCGATGATTATTAGTGCTGGTAATTCAATTCATTTTCAACTATACGAACGCGATTGCGGGTGTTTCCTATTGGAATTGCCCGTATTTTTGTACGCAGCCTGATTCTTATCAAGTTGAACAAATCTGCCAAAATTCATTGGTTACCAGCTCTAAGAACGGGTTCGTTTGGTTGAGCTAAAATTGAGATATGACCACTGCTGAGCGACATCTCGGCAGTTGGTGTCTAAGTCAAATCATGGATCGGGACTACTCCGGCCAAAACAGAAAGTTATAACGATGTCGATTACACCAGAGCGTAAAGCTGAACTCATCAAAGAATATGCAATCAAAGAAGGTGACACAGGTTCACCCGAAGTACAGGTTGCTATCCTGACCGAACGTATTAACAATCTGACTGAGCATTTCAAAGGACACAAAAAGGATAATCATTCCCGCCGTGGTCTTTTAAAAATGGTCGCAACACGACGTAGTCTTTTGGACTATGCGCGTTCAAAAAATGAAGAGCGTTATAAGACATTGATCACCAGACTTGGTGTTCGTCGTTAAACTTTACCCGGCGGGCTTTCTTAAGTCCGCCGTTTGTATTTTAATTGAGTACAGTCTAGGCGCAGTTTGGATTACGTCTCTGCGCCGAGCCTGAAAGAGGGGTTGGTTAAACCCGATATCGGAATTCATCTGGTGATTTTAAGGTAATAATGGGGCAGGATTGTTAGGAGCTTGTAATTCACTCAAGCTTCTAATTGTCTTGCCCGGTCAAAGCCTTTTTTAACCCGACGAATACAACCCCTCTTATTGATAAGACGTAATTGATGAAAGCCTGCAAGCACGCCTGATGATCAGGAGCTTGAGGCTGTACGAAGGCCGGATGGCCATATGAAGGAATGAAGATGTTTAATAAACACACTATAGAAATCGAATGGGGCGGACGCCCGCTTACTATTGAAACCGGGCAAATCGCCCGTCAGGCCGATGCCTGTGTAATCGCCACCTATGGCGAAACCACCGTGCTTTGCGCCGTTGTATCGCAAAAATCACCAAAACCCGGCCTGGATTTTTTCCCACTGACCGTGAATTATCAGGAAAAAGCCTATGCAGCCGGTAAAATTCCTGGCGGCTTTTTAAAGCGCGAAGCACGGCCATCTGAAGGCGAAACACTTATTTGCCGTTTGATCGACCGTCCGATCCGCCCCTTGTTTGCCGATGGATATAAGAACGATACCCAAATTACCCTCACCGTTCTTTCCCATGATATGGAAAACAACCCGGATGTGGTCGCAATGATCGCAACATCAGCAGCACTGACCATTTCTGGTATACCTTTCATGGGCCCAATCGGCGGTGCACGTGTTGGCTATATTGACGATGAATATGTGCTCAACCCGAACATCGATGAAATGCCAGAATCAGCGCTTGATCTGATTGTTGCCGGTACCGGTGATGCGGTATTGATGGTTGAATCAGAAGCCAGCGAGCTTTCAGAAGAAATCATGCTCGGCGCTGTTATGTTTGGTCATGAGCAATTTCAACCCGTCATTGAAGCTTGCGTAAAGCTGGCTGAGAAAGCGGCAAAAGAGCCTCGTGAGCACACTGTTCCTGATAATTCCGCTTTGGAAAAGAAAGTCACCAAGCTTATCGGTAAGGATATCGAAAAAGCTTACAAAATTTCTGACAAGCACGATCGCTACGAAGCATTGGACGCGGCTAAAGCGAAAGCCAAGGCCAAATTCCTTACTGAGGAATCATCTGAAGGTGAAACTCAGGTGCTTGGAGAAGTATTCAAGCATGTGCAGGCAACTGTTGTTCGTGGATCAATATTGAAAACCGGCAAACGCATCGATGGTCGCGACCTTTCAACAGTTCGCCAAATAAGTGCTGAAGTTGGTTTGCTGCCTCGAACTCATGGTTCGGCCCTGTTTACCCGTGGTGAAACCCAGGCGCTGGTTGTGGCGACCCTTGGGACCGGCGATGACGAGCAATTCATTGATGCCCTGACCGGAACTTATAAAGAAAACTTCCTGCTGCATTATAACTTCCCTCCTTATTCAGTCGGCGAAACCGGCCGCACAGGCTTTACCTCACGCCGCGAAGTTGGCCACGGTAAATTAGCGTGGCGGGCGATCAAAGCCGTTCTGCCAAACCGTGAAGAGTTTCCTTATACATTGCGTGCGGTGTCTGAAATTACCGAATCCAACGGCTCATCTTCTATGGCAACAGTTTGCGGCACATCGCTTGCATTCATGGATGCTGGCGTTCCGCTGAAAGCCCCTGTTGCCGGTATCGCAATGGGCTTGATTAAAGAAGGCGACGACTACGCCGTTCTTTCCGATATTCTTGGCGATGAAGATCATCTTGGCGATATGGATTTTAAGGTTGCAGGTACTGCTGAAGGCATTACCTCGCTTCAAATGGACATCAAGATCACCGGCATTACCGAAGAAATTATGAAAATTGCTCTAGATCAGGCCAATGAAGGTCGTCAGCACATCCTTGGTGAAATGTCCAAGTCATTGACAGAAGGTCGGGCTGAACTTGGTGAATTTGCTCCACGTATTGAGACCATGAAAATCCCGGTCGACAAAATTCGAGAAGTCATTGGTTCCGGTGGTAAGGTCATTCGTGAAATTGTTGAAAAAACCGGTGCCAAAATTAACATTGACGATGATGGCATCATCAAAATCGCTTCATCCAGCGGCAAGGAAATTGAAGCTGCACTGAAATGGATTCATTCCATTGTTGATGAACCTGAAGAAGGTGTCATTTACCAGGGTACTGTTGTTAAAACTGTTGATTTTGGCGCATTCGTCAATTTCTTCGGTGCTAAAGATGGTCTGGTGCATATCTCTCAACTGACAGAAGGCCGCGTTGCCAAAACCACTGACGTCATCAAAGAAGGCGACAAGGTTTGGGTTAAACTGATGGGCTTTGATGATCGCGGCAAAGTGCGTTTGTCAATGAAAGTTGTTGATCAGGAAACCGGTGAAGAAATCGCAGAGTAAGCAGTTTCTCTCCTAAATTCCGAACTTAAATAATTACGGTGCTGGTGAAAGTCAGTGCCGTATTTTATTTCTTGCGGCGCAAACGTACGATTACGTCGATTTTTGATATTTCCATACCCTCAGGTGGTTCAGGCAATTTGCCAAACTCAACATTGTCATAGGGAATATCCAATACCGAATTATCATCTTCCATATAAAAATGGTGATGATGGTTGGTATTGGTGTCAAAATAGGTTTTTGTGGAATCGATAACCACGGCCCGCAATAGACCGGCATCTTTAAACTGGTGCAGCGTGTTGTAAATTGTAGCAAGCGAAACAGGTACATTCTCGCCAAGTGCTTCCACATGCAGCTGCTCTGCAGAAATGTGCCTTTTGCCTTTGGAAAACAGCAGCCTGGCCAGTGCTACGCGTTGCCTGGTCGGGCGCAAATCTGCGCTGCGCAACATTTCGCTAATCTGCACGCTGGTATTACCAAAGCAGTTTTGGCTGTCTTCTTTCGATAAGAAGAGAAGTGGATTTTCCGAACTTGTCATCACACACACTTGAGTTTCACATTTCCTGAGCGATTGATTATAATTCAGGGTAACCAACCATATGCCTGTTGCTATAATAGATAGTGCAAGCATAGTGATTCCGCAAGCACACCGGGTTATTTGAGAAAAATAAGCTGCAATTCCAATTAAATATTGGTTCCTTTCCTGTCAGAATTAATTTACAAATATCGCTCTTATGCAGGCGATTTATTGCCTGTTGGCGAGGATTTGAAAAAAGTAACAAGGCGCAATTTTATGGCAGAACAAAAATCCAGTTATTCCTATGAAGAGATTTTGTCTTGTGGGCGTGGCGAATTATTCGGACCTGGCAATGCTCAGTTGCCCTTGCCTCCGATGCTTATGTTAAACCGCATTACTGAGATTTCTGAAGATGGTGGAGAGTTTGGCAAGGGGCATATTCGTGCCGAGTTTGATATACGCGAGGATTTGTGGTTTTTCCCGTGCCACTTTCAAGGTGATCCCGTGATGCCGGGCTGTCTCGGCCTTGACGCGCTATGGCAGGCAACTGGTTTTTATCTTGGCTGGTTGGGTGAACCTGGTAAAGGCCGGGCAATTGCAACCGGAGAAGTTAAATTTAAAGGCATGGTGACACCCAAAACCAAACTGGTGGAATTTGGTATTGATTTCAAACGGGTAATGCGCGGACGCCTGGTGCTTGGAACGGCAGATGGCTGGGTTAAGGCCGATGGTGAGGTTGTGTTCACGGCAAAAGATTTGCGTGTCGGACTTTTCAAATAGCCTAAAAACAATCTGTAATTGAATTTGAATTGAATGCGCGGAGTTATAGGTCTGTCTGGTGTTTTGTACATACGGGCTCTATATATGGTTCCATCACATCGGATGTAATTTCAGCTAGGATCTAACTATGAAACGTGTAGTGATAACGGGCATGGGCATCGTTTCTTCGATAGGAAACAACGTGCAGGAAGTTCTTGCATCCTTAATGGAGGCAAAGTCAGGAATCGTCGCGTCTCCAGATTTCATTGAATACGGCTTTCGCAGCCGAGTTTATGGTGCGCCAACTCTAGATCCCTTCGAGGTTCTTGATCGTAGAACCCTACGTTTCATGAGTAAGGGCACAGCCTGGAACTATATCGCCATGCAGCAGGCGATTGAAGATGCGGGTCTTAAAGAAGATGATGTGGTAAATCCCAGAACCGGCATCATTATGGGGTCCGGCGGTCCGTCGACAAAAACCATTGTAGAAGCCGCACAAAAAACCATTGAAACGGGTTCTCCAAAACGCATTGGACCAACGGCGGTTCCAAAAGCCATGAGCTCAACGGCGTCTGCTGTGCTTTCGACCCAGTTTAAAATCAAGGGTGTGAACTATTCGATTTCCTCTGCCTGTGCGACGTCTAATCATTGTATCGGCAATGCCTATGAAACCATTCAGATTGGCAAACAGGACATGATTTTCTGCGGCGGCTCTGAAGATCTCGATTGGACTATGGCTGATTTGTTTGACGCGATGGGCGCAATGTCATCGAAATACAATGAAACGCCCTCAACTGCCTCGCGCGCCTATGATACAACCCGCGATGGCTTTGTAATTTCCGGCGGGGCGGGCGTTTTAGTGCTTGAGGAGCTTGATCATGCTCTGGCACGTGGTGCGAAAATATACGCCGAGATTGTTGGATATGGTAACGCGTCAGATGGTGCTGATATGGTTGCGCCTTCGGGAGAGGGAGCGGTTCGCTGCATGAAAATGGCAATGGAAAATATTGATGTGCCAATTGATTATATCAATCCACATGCCACCGCCACGCCGGTCGGTGATCTGAAAGAAATTGAAGCAATTAGGGAGGTTTTTGGCGACAAATGCCCACCAATTTCAGCCACAAAATCTTTAACCGGCCATTCCCAGGGCGCAACTGGAGCCCATGAAGCAATATACTCGCTTTTGATGATGGAGAACAATTTCATTTGTGAATCGGCCCACATTACCGAAATTGACCCCGAATTTGCCGATATGCCAATCGTTCGTGAGCGCATGGATAATGTTGAATTGAATTGCATTTTGTCCAACGGATTTGGGTTTGGCGGCACTAATGCATCGCTGGTTTTCCAGCGTTATAATAAGTAGGAAATATCATGAGTGAATTGATGAAAGGCAAGCGCGGGCTTGTCATGGGTGTTGCGAACAGAAATTCGCTTGCCTGGGGCATCGCATCTGCACTTGCAGCCGAAGGTGCAGAGCTTGCTTTCACATATCAAGGCGAAGCATTTGGCAAGCGGGTAAAACCACTGGCGGATTCGGTCGATGCCAAAATGCTATTGCCCTGCGATGTGGAAGATTTGGATACGGTCGATGCTGTATTTGATGCCATCGAAAAAGAATGGGGCAGCCTCGATTTTGTGGTTCATGCAATCGGCTTTTCCGACCGAAACGAGCTCAAAGGCAAATATGCTGATACCACACGGGATAATTTTTCCAAGACCATGGTAATCTCCTGCTTTTCATTTACTGAAATTGCCAGGCGGGCAGCCTCACTTATGAAAGACGGCGGCTCAATGCTCACTCTTACCTATGGTGGCGCTGTTCGGGTGGTGCCCAATTATAATGTGATGGGTGTTGCCAAGGCAGCTCTTGAAGCCAGCGTTCGCTATCTGGCAAATGATTATGGACCGGAAAATATTCGGGTTAACGCTATTTCTGCCGGCATGGTACGCACACTTGCCGGTGCGGGTATCGCCGATGCAAGGCTGATGTATAATTATCAGGAGCGAAATGCTCCCTTGCGACGCAATGTAAAAATTGATGAGGTGGGTAATTCTGCGCTCTATCTGTTGTCTCACCTTTCATCCGGTGTGACCGGTGAGGTGCATTACGTCGATTCCGGCTACTCAACCACTTCAATGCCAAATCTTGATGATTTGAATGCTCTTGAAACTGCTTTGAAATAGGTTTTTAGCGGGAAAAGTTGGAGAAATCATGCGCCATCGCCAATATGATGCGACCTTGCATGGCAAATTTCCCGGGCTGAACTATGCACATGAAAAACCTTTTCGAAATTGGAAATCCAGCCATCTGGAAACGTTGATCGGTGGTTGGTTAAAGAGCAATCCTCCTTGTCTTGAACTTGCGACACTTGCCTTAAGTGAGCTGGTTTTGCGTGGGGAAGACCTGAATGCAGCGATGAAATTTAGCGAAGCCAAGCTTGCGCCAATCAGCTGGTTAGAGGCAGCACGGGAAAATGCGCGCAAAGCGTTTACGCCTGAAATTCTAGAACGCGATAAAAACGGTCGCCCAGGCGGATCGGTCTATGTGGTTTTGCGTGGCGGATATACGCAGCATAATGGTTGGTACGGTGCTTATGTCGGCTCAACCAAGCGGAAAATTGAACAGCGATTTAAAGAACACCGCACGTCATCTCGCGCCGGTCGCGGCCTGATTGCGCATGGTATTGAACCACTATATTCGCTTTTTGATCACATCAATCCGGTGCCGGTAAAACGCAGTGAATTGCGAATTTGGGAAACGCGGCTGCATGAGGCGCTGGCCCCCGCTATACCAAAGGTCACAGGCGATGTGGCGTTTTAGATTATTTTAATTAGAATGCTGATTTGATTCAATTTGACTGAGACTTTAATTCCATGCTGCATGATATTAATTTACCACTTATTCTTATTGCCGGGCTCATTGCTGGTGCAAGTCCCGGCCCGGCGACGCTCGCAATTGCCGGAACATCTATGGCCTCAGGCAGGCTACACGGTTTGGCACTTGCCTCCGGCGTCGTTACCGGATCACTAATTTGGTCGACTTCTGCCGCATTTGGGCTTGGAGCCATAATGCTCGCCAATGCCTGGATACTTGAAATGGTTAGAGTTTTTGGGGCAGGCTATTTGTTATTCCTCGCATATAAGTCAGCCAAATCAGCCCTGAGGCCGGGGGAGTTGATCCTTCATGGAATGGTTCACAAATCGGCAAAACGAGCTTACTTTGAAGGCCTTGCTCTTCATCTGACCAACCCAAAAGCAATATTGTATTTTGGTTCACTTTATTCGATCGGCATTCCAGCAGGAACGCCAGTTTTGTCGCTTGTCATCGTAATCGCAACGATGGCACTTTTAGGAATAATGGTATTCCTTGGCTATGCTTTGTTGTTCTCAAGCGAAGTTGTCAGAAAAGGTTACCTGCGTATGCGCCGATGGTTTGAAGGCGTATTTGCGATTGCCTTTGCGCTGGCTGGCTTCAAAATATTAACGGCCAGGTTTCAATAACCACGACACGAGGACGATCAAACGTGCTGCCCGCCATTCACATGCACTTCCGCACCGGTAATATAAGATGCTGATTCTGAGCATAGAAAATAGATGGTTTCAGCAACTTCACTGGTCTGGCCAAGACGGCGCAAGGGAAAGTCCTTGACGATTTCATCAGTGCCCGGTGAAAGAATTGAAGTATCGATTTCACCCGGCGCAATGGCATTAACCCGAATACCATGCGGGCCAAAGTCTGCCGCCATTTCGCGGGTTAATGATGCAAGTGCAGCCTTCGATGTGGCATAGGCAGAACCGGCAAATGGATGAACCCGGCTTCCTGCAATGGATGTAATGTTGACGATAGAACCTTGAGCCGCCTTTAGTTCTTCAAATAATCCTCGACCAAGCATGATGGGGGCAAAGAAATTTACCTGAAACACAGTTCGCCAGGCGTGAATGGGCGTGCTGATCGAGTCCATTCTTTCGCCGTCTTTGTCTTTTGGACTAATGGCAGCGTTGTTGACAAGGGCGTGTAGTTTGCCACCCGTATCGGCGATACGTTGACGCATTTGGGCAATCGCATTGCCCAGGTTTTCCGGGTCAGCAAGATCAACCTGAATATGGTCTTCCGGCCCCTGCGGCCAGGGGCAGTTTTCGTCAAATGCATGGCGTGAACAGGTGATGACCCGCCATCCCTCGCTTGAGAATCGCTTTACCGTTGCGTGGCCGATGCCTCGACTGGCACCTGTCAGGACGATTGTTTTCTTCAAAATCTGTTTCCAGTTCTATTTCAAACTTGCAGGCTGTTTTGCGTACAATATACTAAATGGCTTAAATAATAAACGGTATAAGAGACAGTTGTGAACTGCTGATCATTTGCCTATTCTGATCGAAAATAAAATCCAGGGAGAGACTGATGAGCGGCAATATATTAGCGATTGATCAGGGCACAACGTCATCGCGAGCCATTATTTTTGATGAGAGGCAAAACATTATTGGCATCGCCCAAAAGGAGTTTGCCCAGTATTTTCCCAAATCCGGTTGGGTGGAACATGACCCTGAAGAAATCTGGCAAAGCGTTGTTAATACCTGCCGTGAGGCCATCGATAAAGCCGGTCTTGAGGCTGTTGATATTGCTGCAATTGGTATTACCAATCAGCGCGAAACAACACTGGTCTGGGACCGCGAAACTGGCATTCCGCTTTGTAATGCGATTGTCTGGCAGGACAGGCGCACGGCTGAATATTGTCGAAAACTGAAAGATAATGACCTTGAGGAGACTTTTACTCGCAAAACCGGCCTGCTGCTTGACCCTTATTTTTCCGGCACCAAAATAAACTGGATTTTGGAAAATGTTGAAGGAGCAAGAAAACGCGCGGAGGCTGGAAAACTTGCATTCGGCACTATTGATACATTTTTAATCTGGCGGCTGACCGGTGGCAAAAGCCATGTGAGCGATGCGACCAATGCATCGCGCACATTGCTATATAATATCGCGGATAATCAATGGGATAGTGAGCTTTTGGATATGCTGGAGGTTCCGCGTTCAATGTTACCAAAAGTGCTGGATTGTGCGGCGGAATTCGGGGTGAGCAATAGGGATATTCTTGGCGCCGAAATCCCCATATTAGGTGTTGCCGGCGACCAGCAGGCGGCAACCATCGGCAATGCCTGTTTTGAGCCGGGAATGATGAAATCCACCTATGGAACGGGCTGTTTTGCCATTCTCAATACCGGTGAAAATCTGGTGCCGTCAAAAAATCGAATGCTGACCACAGTCGCCTATCGGCTGGAGGGTATAACCACCTATGCGCTGGAGGGTTCGATATTTATTGCCGGTGCGGCGGTTCAATGGCTGCGTGACGGTTTGGGAATAATTGATAACGCCACTCAAACCGGCAAAATGGCTGATAATGCCGACGATGAGCAGCAAATTTATCTGGTGCCTGCATTTACCGGCCTTGGGGCGCCGCATTGGGATGCGGATGCACGTGGCGCTATTTTTGGATTGACCCGCGCTACCGGGCCGAATGAACTTGCCCGCGCCGCATTGGAAGCGGTTTGCTATCAAACCCGCGATCTGTTGGAGGCTATGCAGGACGATTGGGGAGAAGAAGGCAAGACCGTATTGCGGGTCGATGGTGGTATGGTTGCCAGCGATTGGACCATGCAGTTTTTGGCAGATATTCTGGCAGCACCGGTAGACAGGCCAAGCATATTGGAAACAACGGCTTTGGGTGCCGCTTGGCTGGCAGGCTCCAAAGCAGGCGTTTGGCCCGACATGGATGGATTTGCAAAAACCTGGAAACTGCAGCGTAATTTCTCACCCGCAATGCAAGAAGATGAGCGAGCGCGCAAATATGCCGGATGGCGTGATGCCGTCAGCCGCACTTTGAGTGCATAAATTATTTCTGTTTATGGCGATAGTTAAGCCGCGAAGAGCGGCTCGGCGTTAGCACGCCGCCCTGGCGGAGGCCCGCGCAAGGCGCGGAATTTCCGTGAGCCAAATAAGTTATTTTAATGCTTGCTCCAGATCAGCAATCAACTCATCAGCATTTTCAATGCCAACAGAAATTCGAATGAGGTTCGGGTCAATGGCTTCTTCTATCGAATGGCGGCGCTCAACCAGACTTTCGACCCCGCCCAGCGATGTGGCGCGTTTAAACAGGTTTAACTTTCCACAAACCTCTAGTGATCTTGAGCTAGGACCATTTACCAGAAACGACATGAGTGAGCCAAACCCGCCTATCATCTGTACTTGTGCCAGCTCAAATTGAGGGTGAGTGGAAAGCCCCGGATAGAACACTTTTTTTACTTCATCATGCTCGGCAAGGAATCCTGCGGTCTTCAACGCGCTTTCGCTCATCCGTTCCACACGTAATGGAAGGGTGCGCATGCCTCTAATAAGCAACCATGCTTCAAATGAACCAAGCAGTGCACCCGCATCATGGCGATCTGTTTTAATGGCTTGCCAGATAGGTAGAGTTTCGTCTTTAACCGCGAGAAAGCCTGCCAAAACATCTGAGTGACCATTAATCGCCTTGGTTGCGGAATGCATGACAATGTCAGCACCAAGATCAAGCGGATTGGTCAAAACCGGCGTTGCCGCCGTTGAATCGACGATCAAAATAGAGCTGTTTTTGCTGCAAGCCTTTGATGCGGCCTGAATATCCACCAGTTTCAACAGCGGGTTTGATGGGGTTTCTACAAATACCAGGTCAGGGCGGAATGATTGAATGGTTCTGCTTAGCAATTTCCGGTTTGAACTATCCACTTCCAGTAATTCGATCTGGCGGCGCTGGCAAAATTCCCGAACCCATTTGGTAGTCCCCCAATAAATCCCGGATTGCAGTAAAATTCTGCCTCCTGAAGCGGTCGTGCGCATCACAGCCGCTATGGCGGCCATGCCGGAAGGAAACAGCAATCCGTCCTCCCCATGTTCTGCCTTTGTGAGAATTTGTTCGCCCAGACGCAGCAGATCATTGTCATCACGGCCATATATATGCCCATCACTTATGGGTTGATAATCCTTATTGCGAACAAAGGTCGATGACGGTTGAATGGGCGGGACAACGCCGCCTGTTAGCGGGTCAATGGCACCATCAGCCTGTGCAAATAATGTCGCAAGGGTTGTGGGATGGTTCGTGCCGTGAGGGGCTTTCATAATATGCCTGTTTGCCAGATGAATGAAGGTATTGGTGATTGAAACCAATCATCTTTATTTCAGGAAATCAACCTGATGCGCTTCTCCATCAAGATTGAGCGCGGCAAATACCGGTTTTGTTCGGGACACAATTTTGCCCCGACGCACCACAAAAAGCCGGGCCGGTTTAAGTCTGATTGCCTCAATTTTATCGCGGGCCTGCAAGATTACCAAATCAGCATTGCACCCGGTTTCAAGTCCATAGTTCTCAAGGTTCATCACCTTGGCCGAGTGCACCGTGACCGCATCATACATGGCTTGCATTTCGCTCACCCCGGTCATTTGCCCCACATGTACGGCCATATGGGCAACTTCCAGCATGTCGTGGCTGCCGAGTGAATACCACGGGTCCATCACGCAATCATGGCCCAGCGCCACATTGATGCCCATCGCGGTCATTTCCTTGACACGAGTCATGCCCCGTCGTTTTGGATAGCTGTCATGCCGCCCTTGCAGGGTGATGTTAATCAGTGGATTGGGAATTGCAGTAATTTCCGCCTCGGCAATCAATGGCAGCAATTTACTGACATAATAATTGTCCATCGAATGCATGGAGGTGAGGTGAGAACCGGCGACCCGGCCCTCAAGCCCCAGCCGCTGCGTTTCCTGCGCCAATGTTTCGATATGTCTGGAAAGCGGATCATCGCTTTCGTCGCAATGCATATCGACCATCAACCCGCGCTCAGCAGCGATTTCGCACAGTGCTTTCACCGAGCGGGCACCATCCTGCATGGTGCGTTCATAATGCGGAATACCGCCAACCACATCAACACCTAAATCTAAAGCTCGCTGGAGGTTTTTGACAGCCCCTTTAGAGCGAAAATACCCGTCCTGTGGAAATGCTACCAGTTGCAAATCGACATAGGGCGCAATCTCTCGCCGCACTTCCAATAATGCTTCTACGGCCAAAAGGCTGGCGTCGCTTGTGTCCACATGGCTTCTGATCGCCAGCGTGCCATTGGCAATCGACCATTTGACCAATTGGTGGGCGCGTTGTTTTAGGGCATCCAGTGTTAGATGAGGTTTTAATTCGCCCCAAAGCTGAATACCTTCAAGCAGAGTTCCGCTTTCATTCAACCGGGGCAGGCCAAGGCTCAAGGTGGCATCCATATGAAAATGCGGATCAATAAATGGCGGCGATACCAAATGCCCTTCCGCATCAATCACCTCATGTGCTTCCGCATCAATTTTGGCGGAAATCTCAACAATCTTATCTTTGATAATGGCAATATCGGCTTTTTTACCGGTGGTTGCCAGTGCCGCATTTTTAATCAGTAGATCAAGCATTGTTTACTCCGAAATCAGGGTTCAGACCCTACACCCGTTCGCCACGGCGAAACGGCACCAGCAGGGCATGGGGATATTTTGCCTTACGGGCCATAAACACCATAGCGACGATGGATAGAATATAGGGCAACATCAGGTAGAACTGATAGGGAATGATTGATGCTCCTGTAATTTGCTGCGCACGCACCTGAAAGGCTTCCAGTCCGGCAAACAGCATTGCGCCCAAAAAGGCTTTGCCCGGCCTCCACGAGGCAAATATGACCAGTGCAACGCAAATCCAGCCGCGTCCGTTGATCATACCGAAGAAAAACGCATCAAATGCCGACATAGTAATAAATGCACCGCCAATGGCCATAAGCGCGCTGCCCACGACCACCGCGCCGGTGCGAACCGCCAGCACATTAATTCCTTGCGCTTCAACAGCAACGGGGTTTTCCCCGGCCATTCGAACCGCCAGGCCAATTGGTGTGCGTTGCAACATATACCAGACCAGCGGTACGCAAAGCAGCGCCAGATAGGTGAGCGGTGTTTGTGAAAATACCGCCTCGCCAACGACCGGGAGATCAGAAAGATAGGGAATTTTATAGGTTTGAAACGGTACAATTTTTGGCGGTGTGGTCGCAGATGGCAAAAGCATTCGATAGACAAAATAGCTGAGTGATGAACCAAACAGCGTTATGCCGATCCCGGTCACATGCTGGGAAAGGCCAAGATGAACCGTAAATATTGCATGGAGAAACCCGAATATTCCACCGACTGTTGCAGCAAAAATGACCCCTCCCCACAGATCACCTCCTTGATAAACCCACATCCATCCAGCCATCGCGCCGATGGTCATAATGCCTTCAATGCCAAGGTTTAAAACTCCGGCCCGCTCGCAAATAAGCTCGCCCAGTGTGCCAAATATAAGTGGGCTGACAATGCGAATGGTCGCGGCCCAAAATCCGGTGGATAAAATGATTTCCAAAAGGTCCATCATTTACCCCATTTGATTTTGTATTTGCTCAACATCACGCTGACCAGAATTGCCAATACCGACATGCCAACAATGACATCTGCAATATATGTGGGAATATTAACCGCCCGGCTCATGGAATCAGATCCCACATAAATACCGGAAAGAAACAGTGCAGCAGGGATTATCGCCAGCGGGTGTAATTGTGCCAGCATGGCAACCGCAATGCCGGTATAGCCAAATCCGGGCGATAGATCGAGCGTAAGGTAGCCTTTTAATCCGGCAACTTCGCTCACACCCGCAAGGCCGGCAAGACCACCACTGATCATTGCGGTTCTGATAATTGTCGTGTTGATGCTGATGCCTGAAAACGCCGCCGCCGATGCGTTTAGCCCGACAGCCTTAATTTCATAGCCCCAAACGGTGAAACGCATAAATGCCCAAACCAGAATGGCCGCGATAACAGCAAATACAAATCCGTAATGCAGGCGACCCTTTGCCAGCATTGCCGGGATTACCCCCTCATCGATAATCGAAGCCGCCTGTGGCCAGCCCATCGCCATTGGGTCTTTCCAAGGTCCTTCAATCAAAAAGCTGACAAACAACAGAATAACAAAATTGAGCAGCAGCGTCGTTACAACTTCATCCACCTTCAAATGAGTTTTCAACAATACCGGAACAATTAAAATCAATCCACCGGCAACAGCCCCGACCAGCATCAAAAATGGAACCATAAGCATAGGCGGCAAGGTGATCATTCCGGTTCCGAAATACGTCACAGCCAAAGCTCCGCAATATAATTGGCCCTCGGCACCAATATTGTAAAACTTGGATTTAAAAGCCACCGCAATCGCCAACCCGGTAAACATCAGCGGAATGGAACGGGTCAGTGTTTCAGTCAATGCAAACCGCGAACCAACCGCGCCTTTCACCATGGAAGCCCATGCTTCGAGCACCGGCGCACCGGCCCATACAATCAATATGGAGCAGATTGCCATTGTCACCAATACAGCACTGACGGGTGCAAATGCAGCGCGAATTACAGAAACATTGGCTCTAGGTTCAATTTGCATGGGCGCCCTCCATTGCTACCGCCCCAGCTTGAGGTGTGCCTTTTAGCGAGCTTTCCTGTCCGGCCATCATAAGGCCGATTTCAGCAATTGTTTTCGAACCGTTTTCAAAAGCCGGGCTTAGCTTTCCATGATACATGACCGCTATCTTATCGCTGAGAGCCATAAGTTCATCAAGATCTTCAGAAATCAGCAATATGCCAACACCGCGATCACGCGCTTCAAGCAATTGGGTTTGTACATAGGCAATGGCACCTTCATCCAGACCACGAACCGGTTGGTTGGCTAAAATAAAAGATGGATTGGGCGATAAAGCTCTAGCAAGAATGAGCTTCTGGATGTTGCCGCCGGAGAGAAGTTTGGTTTCCGCCAATGGGCCTTTGCAGCGAATATCATATTTCGCAATCAGATCTTCGGCGCGGTTTATGGCCTTTGACTTGTCGAGAAAAATGCCGAATTTTGAGGTGGTCTTTGAGCGCAGATCTTCGCTGATCAGGTTTTCCCAAATCTGCATATCACCGACTACGCCAGATTTATGCCGATCTTCAGGTATGCGCCCGACGCCCCGTGAAAGCATGTCGCGTGTTGAAATGGATTTAAGATTTTCACCAAGCAGCTCAATGCTGCCACTGTCATGTTGATAAAGGCCGGATAAAAGGTCCGCGAGTTCCGCCTGCCCATTGCCTGAAACACCAGCAATGCCAACTATTTCATGGGCATTAATTATAAGATCTATATTTTGCAGGCTGCTGCTGGTTGCGGCACCCTTGGTGGAAACATTCTCCAGTCTCAACACCGCTTTACCGTGTTTTATCGAACGTGGTGTCGGGCGGGTTATTTTTTCACCGACCATCATTTCCGCTAGCAGGCTCTTGTCGGCATTCTCAGTTTTAACTTCACCAACGATCGCTCCACGGCGGAGGACGGCAACGCGGTTGGAGATGGCAAGAATTTCATGCAGCTTGTGCGAAATGAATATGATCGCGAGGCCTTTAGCAGTCAGGCTCCTAAGCGTCTCGAACAGGTCATCGGCTTCCTGCGGCGTTAATACGGCCGTAGGCTCATCCAGAATAAGAACGCGGGCATCGCGGTAAAGAGCTTTCAATATTTCAACGCGCTGCCGTTCCCCCACCGAAAGGTCGGCGATTTCTGCATCCGGATTGATCACCAGTCCAAACTCGCTCGACATCTGTGTCAGTTTTTGCCGGGCAGCTTTGCTGTTTTGCCGCCAGGACCATAAAGGCTCGGTTCCAAGCGTGATGTTTTCCAGAACTGTCAGATTGTCTGCCAAGGTGAAATGCTGATGCACCATGCCAATTCCGGCGGAAATTGCCGCCTCTGTGGAGCCGGGCAATAATGGCTTTCCATCAATTTCAATTAACCCTTCATCGGCCCGGTAATGGCCGAAAAGGATATTCATCAACGTGGTTTTCCCGGCGCCGTTCTCACCCAAAAGGGCTAAAACCTCGCCGCGGGCCAATGACAGATCAATACTGTCATTGGCCGTAAGCGAACCAAATCGCTTGGTGATGTTTCTTAGCTGCAGAACGGGCATCGTTCAGCGTTCCCATCAATGGGGCCTTTGTCCACCCGATTAATAGGTGGATTTAGGCTCGTTATCATTGATGTTAACAACAAATTTCCCGGACAGGATGTCGGCTTTTACAGCTTCCACTTTGGCTTTCGCGTCTGCCGGAATTTTATCCTCGAACTCATAATAAGGCGCAAGGCTTGCTCCGCCCTTTTGCATCATGGTCCATTCTTTGTAGTCGGCAGCTGTAAATGTTCCAGCCTTAACTTGCGCAACTGCATGATTGATCGCGTTTTCCATATGCCACAGAGCAGAGGTCACCACCACGTCTGTGCCATTTTCTTCCTTGTTCATGTCATTGACATTACCGAAGGCGAGAATGCCCTTTTCACGCGCGGCATCAACGACACCGGCACGTTCAGCATAGAGAATATCAACGCCGGCCTCGATCTGTGCAAATGCAGCTTCCTTGGCCTTTGGCGGATCATACCACGAGCCGATAAAGTTCACTTTGAACTGCACATCTGGATTGACCGATTTTGCCCCATCCTGAAATGCATGGAACAGGCGATTGACCTCGCCTATTGGATACCCGCCAACCATGCCAATTTTATTGGTTTTGGTCATCGAACCGGCAATAATTCCCATCAAATAACAAGGTTCATGAATATAGTTATCAAATACGGCAAAGTTTGAACCATGAGGCTTGAAAGGGTCGCCCATCAGGAATGATACTTCCGGATATTCATCCGCCACTTTTCGGGCCTCTTTGGAAATTCCAAATGCTTCGCCAACGATGAGTTTGACACCGCTTTCTGCATATTCCCGCAGAACCCGGATATAGTCGGTATTGGCAACTTTTTCCGAGAATGCATATTCAATCTCGCCGGCATCCTGCGATTTTACCAAAGCCTGATGTAGGCGGGCATCCCATTTTTGCTGAATAGGCTGAGTGTAAATTCCGGCAACCTTGATTTTTCCGCCGTGGGAGCCAGAAAATGCCGTCCCGGTTCCCAGTCCCAACCCAAGTCCAAGTGCTGCGATACTTGCCCCTGTTAGTTGGGTAAATCGTCTTCTATGTAGCTTATGCGTCATGATTTCTCTCCCTGTTTAAGTATTTTTACCAATTGATCAAATATGTTATTCGTTGTCAATCAAGCCTGTTGACTATCTATAGGCGATGGCCTTTGTTTCATACTTCTCACGGCTAATTCAATGCTGCACATTGAGCCTGCGAAGGCACGCCGCTTAGCCTCCTGAACTTGCTGAAGGGGGCTCGCAATTTTCTCGCAATCACAGCCGCATTGTTTAAAATCAAACCCGCAAATGTTACCCGTCTCCATCAAGCAAATTGCCAATTCCTCCAAGAAGCGAGCCTTCTCCAACATGGCGGCCACCACCTTGAGGGGCCGCTGCAAATATTCGACCGGCAAGCCGTGAAAATGGCAGGCTTTGTATCCACACCCGGCCCGGGCCGCGCAGCTTTGCAAAGAACACGCCTTCGCCACCAAATATCATAGATTTGATGGATCCAGCTCTTACCACATCAAAGT
>Ga0256839_1000630_pt1 | contig 45152 bp, 40 predicted proteins | sample 354166metaG_FD_185968 | JGI IMG/M metagenome (GOLD analysis project Ga0256839, IMG submission 185968) | Hydrothermal vent microbial communities from Mid Atlantic Ridge, Atlantic Ocean - 354-166 | ecosystem: Environmental > Aquatic > Marine > Hydrothermal vents | place: Atlantic Ocean: Mid...
CGTTATTGGCGACACGAGGTCGCTTTAGTTATTGTTTAGCTTCAAGAAATTCTTGAAGACTAAACCCGGTGTTTCACCACCGGTATCAGGGAAAGGCATGCTACCATTGCGCTGATGATGGGGTGTGAAGCCCTTTCGACAATGTACCGAAGGCTGCAGACAGCCGGGGTGGAAATCGTGAGACGGACGCCCTCCTGATAGTCTGAAGTCGGGTGAGAGCTATGATTGGATAATATGATTAGCATAAGCAAACATCTGCAGCGCCGTCAGGAAGAACAAGCCAAACAGACTGACAGGCGGAACGTGGCAAGCCCGTATATCCGCTCAGTGCGAAACCTGAGCAGGCGAAACCGCAAGGCACGCTGTTGGATATGCGGGTAAAAGAATCCGGAGAAAGCAAAAGCCGTTGTGTAATGCAGCGGATACGCACAGGCAGGAACATAATCCGGCCCGAAAGGGAGCAGACTTCCGGATGGTGCCTGATTGCGAGAAAGCTTGAAGAACCTTTTTGAAGGAGAAAGCAAATGACGGGAGCTGAAAGCTTACCGGTGCTGCTTCTTACTATAATGTATTGAGGCTTCAAGCGTGTATTGCAAAGGTAATTTAAAGATTGATTGATATTTTTATCAAGCCGGCCTGATTATATGTTTTCAGGCCAAGGGTAAATGTATAATATTAATTGATTTGAATTGCCGGGTTCTGGTGAAACAGGGCCTTACAGGGGCCTGAGCCGTGTGCCGGGAAACTTGCTTGCACAGTTCTTAGGGGGCGACGGAGCCGTGAGGCTCCCGACCTGCCCGGTCTGCAAAAATAAGGAGAAAGATCAATGCCTTATTCGGTATACGTAAACCATCCAAATAACAAAGCAATAGTACACAGTGATTTATGTTCGAACTATAGGTCACGAAGAAGAGATGAAACCCATAATGGTTACTGGAGCCAACTGTTTTCAGATTTTAATGAAGCGATAGAATTTGCAAGAGAAACCGGAAAGAAAACAATAGATTGTTGCGCATTTTGCACAGATAGAGAATAAAGATATATTTTTATAACTAAATCCCTTATTATTTGTTATCATATTGAAAAATGATGGAGGCAATAATATGTCACAAAAAGTAAGCGTTGTAATAGAAAAAGATGAACACGGATATTATGCTTATTGCCCTGAACTCGAAGGATGCCAAACTCAGGGAGATTCATTAGAAGAAGTGATGGCAAACATAAAAGAGGCTATCGAATTATACTTAGAGACATTGTCAGAAGAAGAAATTAAAGAGGCAATAAGTAAGGAAATATTAACTACTACTTTAGAGGTTCAGGTTGCCTAAGCTTCCAAGACTAACACCTCAGGAAGCAGAATCAACGCTTCTGAAAAATGGATATGAATTTATCAGGAGCAGGGGGAGCCACAGGATTTATATCAAGGGGACAAGACGAATGGTAATTCCATTTCATTCCGGCAAAGTCTTACATCCCAAAATTGTCAAACAGGTTATCAAGGCAATAGAAACAAAAGAATAAAACAGCAGCTAACACTTATAAGGCCTCCTGTTGTCAAGGGCAAAGACACACCTATCACGGATTTTCGGAGAAAATCCGTCAATTGAAGCGATACGAACAAAAAACAAGCTCTGACTCAGTTTCGCAATCAGCGGCTTCAGCACATATTCTATAAGCATGATTCCGGTTTTTTCGGAATCATGCAATTCTTTAGAACATGTCTGCACCAAACACTTATAGAGGTTCAAATAGCCGGTCAGCCCTGATGGTCCGGGATATCCGGCATCAGCAGAGATCAGCCAGCCGGTACCAGGCAAACATGCATTCCACTGCTACAACTACATCCTCACGACAATCTTTGATAATCTTCAGAAATGCCTCCCTTGTTGCATCAATGTTTTTGTGCTTGACGATCTCCCCCTTTTGGTCAATAATACACACACAGACTACGGGCATGGAGATCGACTCCACAATAATACTTGTGCTCCTTTGTGTAGAATTTCATTCGGCCTCCTCCTTATTAAAAAGATTTTTTGATATATCATGATACTGCTTTTTGCAGTATCATGAGAGGGCCTTAATTAGTATCAACCGGTTGGAGTGAATGCGCAACCTGAAGAACCTTCTTGGGTTTTGATTGTTTTTGATTTTTAAATCGTCTTTTTGGCATATTGTGATTTATTGCTCTTGTCTCTCTATGCTGTCTCTCCCGGCTTGAATCTATACGCGCTTCGACTTTGACGTTTCCGTGCCCCGGAACAATCATTTGTGGCTGAGTTGCGGTGATTTATGTTATATTTTTACACCATGGATAAAAAAATCATTGAACAGTCAAAGAAATACCTGATGAACACGTACAACCGCTTCCCCATCATGCTGAGGAAGGGGCGCGGGACAAAGGTCTGGGACTCCACCGGAAAGGAGTACCTCGATTTTGTAGCCGGGATCGCGGTGAACTGCCTCGGTCATTGCCATCCGAGGGTCGTGATCGCCATACAGAAACAGGCGCAGAGGCTCCTGCATGTCTCCAACCTCTACCACATTGATTCACAGATCAAGCTTGCAAAGCTCCTGGTGGGGCTTTCCTGCGCGGATAAGGCGTTTTTCTGCAATTCAGGGGCAGAGGCCGTTGAAGGGGCGATCAAGCTTGCGAGGAAATACGCAAAGGACCATTTCATGCCTCACAAAACAGAGATTATAACCGCATACGGCTCTTTCCACGGAAGGACTCTCGCGGCCCTGAGCGCCACGGGGCAGGACCGGCTGCGCAAGGGTTTTGAACCCCTGGTGCCCGGATTCAGATATGTGCCGTTCAATAACATAGATGCACTGAAAAAGGCCGTTACGGACAATACCTGCGCCGTCATGCTCGAGCCCATACAGGGGGAGGGGGGCGTCAGGATGCCGTCGGAATCCTACCTGAGCGGGGTGCGCGAGATATGCGATGAGCACAAGCTCCTGCTCATACTCGATGAGATACAGACAGGAATGGGGAGGACGGGGAAGTTTTTCGCCTACGAGCACTTCAATGTCGAACCCGACATAATCACCCTTGCAAAGGGCCTCGGCGGCGGAGTCGCCATAGGCGCCGTACTGGCAAAAGAGCATGTGGCCGCATCATTCAGGCCCGGCTCCCATGCCTCGACTTTCGGGGGCAATCCGCTTGCCTGCTCCGCGGCGGTGGCCACCATCGAGACACTGCTTGAGGACGGGTTTCTGCTGGACAACTGCCGGCGTACGGGGAAATATTTTTTCGACAAACTCGAAAAGCTCAAAAGAGACTTTCCTTCTGATATAATCGATGTCAGGGGCATGGGACTCATGCTCGGACTGGAGCTGACCAAAACAGGGGGGCCGATCGTCGAGTCATGCGCCAGGAGGGGGATTCTCATCAACTGCACGAGCGGCAACGTGCTCCGGTTCACCCCTCCGCTTATCATTATTGAAAAAGAAATCGATCACCTCATCGACGTGCTCGAGGATATTTTAGAAAGGCAATGGTAACGCAATGAAAAGAGACTTTCTCACATTATCGGACATCACCTCCGAAGAGCTGGCCGCGCTTCTTGAAAGGGCGGCCGCCCTTAAGGCAGGCGCGGACCGATCTGCCTGCCCGCTTATGGGCAGGAGCATAGGCCTGCTTTTTGACAAGACATCAACAAGGACGAGGATATCCTTTCAGACAGGCATATACCAGCTCGGTGCGCAGGCGATCTATATCAATACCCAGGAGCTGCAGCTCGGAAGGGGTGAAACCATCGAAGACACGGCAAGGGTTCTTTCAAGATACCTGCACGGCATTGTCCTGAGGACATATGCCCACACCACCATTGAGAAACTTGCCGCCAATGCGACGATCCCCGTGATCAACGGCCTTACGGACCTGCACCACCCCTGCCAGGCCCTTGCCGACATGCTGACCATAAAGGAGAAAAAAGGCAGGCTCGGGGGGGTGCGCCTCGTTTATGTGGGTGACGGCAATAACGTCGCAAATTCCCTGCTGGAGGCGGCGCTGATGACAGGAGTGGAACTTGTCCTTGCGTGCCCCAAGGGATATGAGCCTGACAACAGGATATTTACAGGAGTCGTCTCAGGGGGAGGACGGGTCAGGATTGTCACGGACCCGGAAGAGGCTGTAAGGGATGCGGATGTGCTTTACACCGATGTATGGATCAGCATGGGCCAGGAGCGCGAGGTGGAGAGGAGAAAAAAGATATTCAGGGGGTATCAGATAAACCGCAGGCTCGTCTCCCTTGCGAAACCCGACGTAATCGTCATGCACTGCCTGCCTGCCCACAGGGGGGAAGAGATAACCGACGAAGTGCTTGATTCCCCCCGGAGCGTTGTTATCGATCAGGCGGAAAACAGGCTGCACACCCAGAAGGCGCTGCTCGAGATGCTGGTGAAATAATGGCCCCCCTCGTGCTTATAGTTCTCGACGGATGGGGCATAGGCGACAACCCCGCCCGGGACGCCACTGAAAAGGCGGACATCCCCTTTTATAAAGGCCTCCTGAAAGAATACCCGCATACCGCCCTCGGCTGCTCGGGCGGGTCCGTGGGACTGCCCGAGGGTCAGATGGGCAATTCCGAAGTGGGGCACCTGAACCTGGGGGCCGGCAGGATCGTCTACCAGGACTATGCAAGGATAAACAAGGCCGTAACAAACGGCGAACTCCCTCAAAACCCGGCACTCGCCGGCGCAATGAAGGCCGCGGTTGAAAACAGCGGCGCCCTGCATCTCCTCGGCCTCGTGTCGGACGGCGGCGTCCACAGCCATATCAGCCACCTGTATGCATTGATCGACCTGGCCGTGAGCTCAGGTGTTGGAAGGATATTCATCCATGCTTTCATGGACGGCAGGGACACGCCCCCTGCCTCCGGCATAGACTACATAAGGGCGCTGGAGGCATTCATCAAGGATAAACCGCAGGTCGAAATCGCCACTGTATCGGGCAGGTACTGGGCCATGGACAGGGACCGGCGCTGGGACAGGATAGAGCGGGCGTACAGGGCGCTTGTATCGGGAGAGGGGAGAAAGGTGCGCTCGGCAGCGGAGGCTGTTGAAAAGAGCTATGAGATAAATGAAACCGACGAATTCATAACACCCTCTGTTATTTGTGAGGGAGATAGGCCCGTGGGAACAATACGGGACGGGGATTCCGTGATATTCTTCAATTTCAGGGCCGACAGGGCAAGGGAGCTGACAATGGCCCTGGCCGTCAGGGATTTCAGCTTTTTTGACAGGGGCCGGCCGCCTGAATTAAGCTCATATGTCACCATGACCCTCTATGAGGAGGACTTTCCATTCCCGGCGGCCTTTCCACCGCTTAAATTAACCAATATATTCGGTGAAATCATAAGCAGGCGGGGCCTCAGGCAGTTACGGATCGCGGAGACCGAGAAGTACGCGCACGTCACCTATTTCTTCAACGGCGGGGAGGAAACATCCTTTCCCGGGGAGGACAGGTGCCTCATCCCCTCTCCCAAGGATGTGGCCACGTATGACCTGAAGCCCGAGATGAGCGCGTATGCGGTCACGGAAGAGCTGCTGAAGAGGCTTGACGGCTCTGCATATGACTTTGTCCTTCTCAACTTCGCCAACCCGGACATGGTGGGCCACACAGGAGTCATGGAGGCGGCCGTAAAGGCGTGCGAGACCATTGACAGGTGCCTTGAAAAAATAACCGGCAGGGTCGGTTCCCTCGGCGGTACGGTCATAATAACCGCCGACCACGGCAACTGCGAGCAGATGACGGACAACGGCCGTCCCCATACCGCCCATACCACGAATCCCGTGCCTTTTATCCTGCTGAAAAAAGGCCCGGAACTCAGGGACGGCGGCATACTCGCCGACGTGGCCCCCACCTTGCTGGAGCTCATGGGGATCGACAAACCGCAGGAGATGACCGGCCGGAGTCTGATAATACGTTAACTGCATGCCATGCTCAACGGATTACTGAACCTCCTGTTTCCCCAGGCCTGCCCCGTGTGCCGGAAGCCCTCGTCAGAGCACAGCATTGCGCCCATATGCGCTGAATGCTGGCGGACGATACGCCCGTACAGGAGCCCGGCATGCAGGAGGTGCGGCGCGCCGCTTGTTTCGGATGCAGCGGCCACGTGCGGGGATTGCCTCAGGGATGAGCCTTCCTTTGAACGCGCAGTGAACTTCGGGCTCTATGAAGGGGCATTGAGGGACGCAATCAACCTGCTTAAGTACAGGGGCATAAGGCGCCTGTCCGGGCCCCTGTCGGGGATGATGCTCCGCATGGAATTCCCTGATGTTGACGCGGTTGTCCCCGTACCCCTTCACGAGAAACGGCTGAGGCAGAGGGAATTCAACCAGTCGGCACTTCTTGCCGCAAGCATAGCCCGGCATATCGGCGCCACGTTGGAAACCGGCTGTCTCGTCAAAATCAGGGACACGCCCCCTCAGGTGGGCCTGCGCTCACGGGAGAGAATCAAAAACATCAAGGGGGCCTTTGACATCAGGAGGGCCGACCGCATCAGGGGCGGCAGGATCCTGCTCATTGATGATGTGGTCACAACGGGGGCGACCGTAAGGGAGTGCTCGCGGGTCCTGAAAAAGGCAGGCGCACGGGCCATCCATGTGGCGGCACTCGCCCATGGGGTGAGGGATTAGGGACAACCGTTTGAACCGTGAACCCGCAGTCTTCAGCCGTTCACTTCTCTATCTTTACCGCGCAGGACTTGTACTCCGGCGTGCCCGTAATGGGGTCCCTGTATTCGGACGTCAGGAGGTTTGAGAGCGCATTCCTGAAGTGAAAGGTCAGAAACACGTTGCCCTTCTGCGAACGTTCGGTTATCTTCGCCTTCACGGTGATCTCGCCCCTCCTTGAGGATACCCTGACCGTGTCGCCGTCTCTGATCTTCAGCCTCTTTGCATCAAGGGGGTTCATCTCCAGAAGCTCTTCGGGCACAAGCTCGACTATGCCGGGGACCTTGCCGGTCATGGACCCGTTGTTGTAGTGCTCGCGTATCCTGCCTGTTATCAGCACAAACGGATATTCCCTGTCGGGCACCTCACCGGGCCCCTTGTGGTCAAGGGCCACGAACCTGGCCAGCCCCCCGGGCCTGGAGAACAAATCGGAGTACAGCGTTTTCGTGCCCGGATGGTCTTTTGTCGGACACGGCCATTGCAGGCTTTCCCTCTCAAGGCGCTCGTAGCTTATGCCGCCGTAGATGGGGGTCAGGGCCGCTATTTCGTCCATGATCTCGGATGGATGCCTGTACGTCATGGGATATCCCATGAGGTTGGACAGTTTCGATATGACCTGCCATTCCGCCATTCCGGACAGCGGCTCTATGGCCTTTCTTACACGCTGTATCCTGCGCTCGCCGTTTGTGAACGTACCGTCCTTTTCGGCAAAGCTTGCGCCGGGCAGTATCACATGCGCATATTTCGTCGTCTCTGTATGAAACAGATCCTGCACCACGAGAAATTCGAGTGATTGCAGGGCCCTTCTCACTTCGTGCACATTCGGGTCGGTCTGGGCGGGGTCTTCACCGAGAATGAAGAGACCCTTGAATTTCCCCTCGCAAGCCTTGTCCAGCATCTCCACGGACTTGAGCCCTGCTTCAGGGGAGACAGGCACGCCCCATGCCTTTTCAAACTTGGCGCGCACATCCGGGTTTGCAATCGGCTGATATCCCGGAAGTATATGCGGGGCCGGGCCGAGGTCCGAGGCGCCCTGGACATTGTTCTGGCCCCTGAGCGCCATGATTCCGGTGGACGGCCTGCCTATGTGGCCGCATACAAGCGCGAGATTTGCAATCGCCATCGCGTTCTCAGTGCCCGTCCTGTGCTCGGTCACGCCAAGGCCGTAGACGATCATCGCCTTGTCCGCATGCGAATACAGGCGGGCGGCCTCTGTTATCCTGTCCCCTGATACACCGGTGAGCCTTTCAACCTTTTTCAGGTCATACCCGCGGACCTTTTCCCTGAGCTCTTCAAAGCCCTCGGTCCTGCGTTCAATAAACTCCCTGTTCTCCCATCCGTTTTTCAGTATTACGTGTATAAGGCCGTTCATGAGGGCTATGTTGCTGCCGGGGCGGAGATTGAGCCATACATCAGCGCGCTTCGCCATCCATGTAAGCCTCGGGTCCCCCACGATAAGTCTGGCGCCGTTGCGGAGCGCCTTCTTGAGATAAATGGAGACAATGGGATGCGCCTCCGTGGGGTTTGAACCGAACAGGAACAGGGTGTCGATCTCCGGCATCTGCGCCAGTGAATTGGTGGCGGCTCCCGCCCCCAGGCTGGTGGCCAGACCGGCCACAGTGGGAGCGTGTCAGACACGCGCGCAATTGTCCACGTTGTTGCTTCCGAGGGATGTCCTGACCCATTTCGCAAGGAGGAAATTCTCTTCGTTGGTGCACCTTGCAGATGAGAACGCCCCGACCGCATCAGGGCCGTATTTCTTCAGCAGGGCCTTGAACCTTGACGCCATCACCTCAAGCGCCTCATCCCATGAGGCCGTGACGAATTTCACTCCCTTCCTGATAAGCGGGCTCTTTATTCTCTCGAAACTGTGTATGAAGTCATAACCGTAACGCCCCTTGATGCACAGGTTGCCGTGATTGACCGGGGCGTCGTACGCGGATGTGACCTTCACCACCCTGCCGTCCCTGACATTCAGATCAAGGTTGCAACCCGTGCCGCAGTAACCGCACGTGGTCCTCACCTTTTTCATTTCACAGGCCCTGCCCCTGCCCATGGACTTTTTGTCCGTGAGCGCGCCGGTGGGGCAGGTTGATACACACTGGCCGCAGAATTCACAATTCGCAAGGGTGCGGGGCCTGCCGAAGGCCGTATCAGGCCTTGCATAAAAGCCCCTGCCCGTAAGGTCGATTGTTCCCGCCATAACGACTTCATTGCATATCCTTACGCACCTGCCGCACAGGATGCACTTGTTGGGTTCGTATCTTATGAATGGATTGGCTTCCCTGACAGGCAGATCCCATCTCTCCCCTTCCAGGCGGCTTCCGTCAACACCGTATTCATAGGACAGGTCCTGCAGTGTGCAGTCCCCGCTCTTCTCGCATCTCATGCAGTCATTGGGATGATTGGAGAGCAGGAGTTCAACAATGGTTTTTCTTATTTTCCTTATGGTGTCGTTCTCTGTGGTGACAGCCATATTATCCGCCACCGGCGTTGTACAGGCAGACAACGGCCTTGCCACGCCCTTGATATGCACGAGACACAGACGGCATCCGCCGTAGGGTTCCAGACGGTCATCGTGGCAGAGAGTGGGAATGCGCACCCCCAGCCTTTTTGCGACCTGAAGTATTGTCTCATCCTTTTCACAAGCGGCCTCAATACCGTTTATAGTTATTTTCAACTTCCCCTCAGACAAATCTACCTCCCTTGCAGGAATTTAATAGAAAATTACTCCCATAAGTATTCAACCATATTAATGAATTTATCATTCATGCTGCGCAGTATCTCGCAGATTTCGATGGCAAGGTCACACACGATTTTATAGGCGATATGCGGATGTTCCTGCAGAAATTTGTCCATATCCGCCTTCTTGATCACAAACACCGTCGATCTTTCCACGGCCTCCACCGAAGCCGAATGCGAACGTCCGTCAAGGAGGGAAAGCTCGCCGAAAAAGTTGTCCTTCTTAAGGATTGCCAGGACCTGTTTGCTGCCGTCCTTGGTCTTCCTGGTGACCCTGAATTTGCCCGAATTAATGATATGAAGACCCTGCTGGCGGCTGCCCTCTTCCCAGACCACGGCGCCCTTGGGGAAAGTAACATTCTTGACAATAGCGGCAACTTTTTTCAGCTCGGCATCCGAAAGGTCCCTGAACAATGTTATTTCCCTTAATCGTTTCAAAGTCGGCATAATAAACCCCTCCTTAAAAAACCCTCATCATAGAATTGAACCAAACGGGCAGGCATCATAACACGCCCCGCACTTTATACACTTTTCCTTGTCAATAACGGCCTTCTGCTTCTTCTCCCATACAACGGCTCCCGAAGGGCATACACGGAAGCACTTGCCGCACATCCTGCAAAGCTCGGCGTCTACCGCATACCGGCGCAAGGACTTGCAAGCCCTGGCCGGACAAATGCCGTCTTTTATATGCGCCTCGTACTCTTCCCTGAAGAAATTGATGGTCGACAGAACAGGATTCGGCGCTGACTGTCCCAGACCGCACAATGATGAGAGTCTTATATCTGTCCCGAGTTCCGTGAGGAGGTCGATATCTCCTTCCTTTCCCCTGCCCTCCGTGATTCTCGTCAGAACCTCCAGCATTCTCTTGGTGCCGACCCTGCACGGAACACACTTGCCGCAGGATTCGTTCTCGGTAAATGTCAGGAAGAACCTTGCCATCTCGACCATGCATGTAGTGTCATCCATCACAACCATGCCGCCGGAGCCCATCATCGAACCTATGTTGACCAGGGACTCGTAATCCACGGGCATATTGAGGTACGATGCAGGAATACACCCCCCGGAGGGCCCTCCGGTCTGCACGGCCTTGAAGCGGCGGTTTTTATCCTCCATGCCTCCGCCTATGTCATAGATAATCTCTTTCAGCGATATACCCATGGGCACTTCTATCAGACCCGTGTTTTTCACCTTTCCTGTAAGGGCAAAAAGCTTTGTCCCCGTGTTCTTCTTGGTTCCGATCGAGGCAAACCATCCTGCGCCTCTGTTCATTATGATCGGGATGTTTGCAAGTGTCTCAACGTTATTCAGGGCTGTCGGCCTGCCCCACAGGCCTTTATTGACGGAGCGGGGAGGAGTAGGTCTCGGGGTGCCGCGCTTCCCCTCTATTGACCGCATAAGTGCCGTACTTTCACCGCAGACAAATGCTCCTGCTCCAAGCTTTATTTCTATATCAAAGTTCATACGGCTGTTGAAAATCTTCTTCCCAAGAAACTTTTTTGCCCTTGCCTGGCTCAATGCCGTTCTGAGCCTGTCCACCGCAAGGGGATATTCGGCCCTTATATAGATATAGCCCTTTTCAGCGCCTATTGCATGAGCTCCGATAATCATTCCCTCGATTACCGAGTGGGGATTGCCTTCTATTATGGACCTGTCCATAAACGCACCGGGGTCTCCCTCATCAGCGTTGCAAATGATATATTTAGGCGTCCCCCCGGACATTTTGCAGAATTCCCACTTGAGACCGGTTAAGAACCCTGCACCGCCCCTGCCGCGAAGGCCTGAAGCCCTTACCTCTTCTATAACCTCAAAGGGATCCAGTGACAGGGCCTTTTTTGCCGCCTTATATCCGCCTATATCAATATATGACCTGATATCCTCGGGGTCTATCTGTCCGCACTGCTGAAGGAGTATCTTGGTCTGTTTGCTATGAAATGTGTGATAATCAGGGCCTACGAGCCACTCCTCCACGGGATTACCGCTGATTATGTGTTCGTCGACGATGCGGCTTACCTTGTCCGGCGATACAAGCTGGTATGTAAATGATTTTCCGTTGCGGACAACGTCCACCAGCACGTCCTTTGCACAAAAGCCCCGGCAGCCTGTCTTGCTGACGCACTTTTTACGAACCGCGGCCCTCACTTTACGGGCAGCGAGCGTTTTATTGAACTCATCAATAACTTCCTGGCTACCGGCCGCCAGGCCGCCGGTGCCTACACAAACCTTGATAACCAGACCTTCCAAACCGTTATTATTCATCATTTTAAAGTCAGCTTATCTCCTTTATCATTTCCGGCACCCTGTCGAGAGTCATCTTCCCGAATACTTTTTTGTTTACAATGAATACAGGGGCGATACTGCAGGCGCCCACACATGCAACACTCTCTATGGTGACCTTGCCGTCCCTGCTGGTGTCTCCACCTTCCGGGATTGCAAGGTGCTCTCTCAGACTGTTGATTATGGGAGCCGAGCCCTTCACATGGCAGGCGGTTCCGCAACAGCCGGTTATAATATTCTTGCCGCGCGGCTTGAGGTAAAACTGCGCATAAAAAGTAGCCACGCCGTAAAAGTTGCTTGCCGGAATATTGAGCTGCTCCGAAAACCAGTTCACCGCATCTTCCCGGATATATCCGAAACTCTCCTGCATGTCCTGTAGGATGGATATGATGTTTCCCTTTTCCCTGTGATACCTGTCAAGAATTTCACGACATTTTTTTTCAATCATGAAAACCGCCTCTTCCCGGAAAAAAATAAATTGTTACTGTAGTTGTATAAACCACGATTTTCAAAGTCCAGCGTGAACATCCATTTTATCCAAACAGCATTCTTTAAATCAAACGCATATAAGGTCATAAGGAAAATTAATAGCCGGTCCTTCAGCGCGGGTTTCGGCAAAAACGGCGCGTCCGGCGTAACAACATTATCCCGGGCCGTTATGTCACGCCATGCAGTGTCAAGCATCAGGGGTTTATCTTACATCGGCATGAGAAATACCGCCAGCGGGCGGGGGAGTTACGGCGGACTCCCCTGCCCGCTTATGGGACATTAAGGTCTATTATCACCGCCGATTCGTCACATTCAGGGAACTTGTGGCACTTGAGACACTCACCCCATATCTTGTGGGGAAGGGTGTTCTTGTCTATATCCCTGAATCCCAGCCCCGTGAAAAACCCGGGATTGTATGTGAGGGCGAACACCCTCTTGATGCCCAGTGCCCGTGCCTCCCTCAGGCTCTGCCTGACCAGTCTTTTACCGATGCCCCTGTGCTGATATTTCCCCGCCACGGCGACGGACCGGATTTCTGCAAGGTCTTCCCAGAGGATGTGCAGGGCTGCGACTCCGACCACTGATCCGTTGTTCGTGCATACAATAAAGTCGCGTATGTTTTCGTATATCTCGTTCAGGGAGCGCGGCAGCATGGCCTTCTCGTCTGCAAAGGCGTTAACCAGCGAATGTATGGCCTTTGCGTCACTGATCAGCGCCTTTCTGACTTTGAATTTCATGATCGATTTTTTCACGCGGACTCCCCTGCACGTTCATGCAACATTAAGGTTAACCTTACAGTTGCATAAAACCACCGCCCGCGGGCAGGAGAGTCCGGCGGAAAAGCTTTATCTGCGATACCTTCAGGACATATTCCGCACGGCATATTAACGTCTTTTGGAATTTCACCTTCCGTTAAGTCCTCCAATAAAGACATATTTCCGATATCCCATCGCTTTATAAAGGTTTTACGCCGGACTCTCCTGTCGGCTTATGCAACATTAAGGTTAAGTCTGTTATAAAGCTCAATAAGAATCCCCTCTCTCAGGCCGTAATTGCTTACGGTGATTTCATCGAAACCGAATGCATCCATCAACTTAAGGAGTATAAGCGCCCCCGGCACGATTATGTCAAGCCTCGCGGGTTCGAGGCCGATGTATCCCGCCCTTTCCCTTGCCGGCATAACCGATATGGCGGAATAGATGCCCTTCACCTGATCCAGCCGGAGCCTGGAGTTGTGAATCCTGTGATGCCGGAATGTCGCAAGGTTTTGCGTTACAGCGGACAGTGTCGTTATTGTGCCGGCTGTGCCGATAAAAACAGTCTCCGGGCCGCATAATCCCGAAAAGTGCGCCACCGCCCGTCTGACCCGCCGTGAGATATCCTCCTCCATCCGGGTTAAATCACTGCCCGCGGGCGGATCCTCTCTCATGTGCCTTCCGGCCAGATACACTACGCCGAGGTTCAGGCTGCATACGGTCACCGGCTTGCCGTTGCGGGCGAATATCAGCTCCGTGCTGCCCCCTCCTATATCGGCGAGCAGCGCCGAGGCCGGCACAGCCATATCCACCAGCATGCCCGCGGCCGTTATCCCGGCCTCTTCTTCGCCGCTGACAATCCTTATATCGAGCCCGGTCTCCTGTCTCGCCTTTTTTATGAACTCAGCGCTGTCTGCGGCCTCGCGCAGGGCGCTCGTTGCAACGGCCGATGTCCTGTAGACATTCAGGCGTGATATGGTGTCGCTGAATCCCTTAAGCGCCGCCAGGCTCCTGTTTACAGCATCTTCAGACAGGCGGCCCCTGTCATGAATTCCCTCGCCGAGCCTCGTGATTATCCGTCCGGAGTGAATCTCCCTGAAGGAGAAACTGTTTTTCCGCGGGTCGTGATGCACCTCTGCGACCAGGAGCCTGAATGTATTCGTGCCTATATCTATTGCAGCGAGGGGATTCCTGTTCACAGGAAGATTATAAGACAAACGGAGGATTTTTTTCCGTTCCGTATCTTTAAGGTTTCCCGTATCTGGAAATCAGACGGGCGGGCATTCCCTCAGGAAGCGCTCTGCCTGGTCCGCCGGCAGGGGTCTGCTGATCCAGAAACCCTGTATCTGGTCACAGCCGTTTTCTCTCAGGAAATCGGACTGGGCCTTGGTGCCCACGCCCTCGGCGATAACGTTCAGATTAAGGCTGTATGCCATGGCAATGATCGCTTCAACTATTGCAGTGGCATCAGGATTGTCGGAAATGTCACTGACGAAGCTCCTGTCGATCTTCAGCCTGTCGATGGTGAACCGTTTCAGGACGCTCAGGGACGAATACCCCGTGCCGAAGTCGTCGATTGACAGGGAGATACCCTTTCGCTTGAGCTGCTGAAGTGTCATGAGCGTCAGTTCGGTCTCCTGCATCACGGCGCTTTCGGTAAGCTCGAGTTCAAGGCGTTCCGGAGCAAGCCCGGAGATTTCCAGGGCCGTGTCAATGCTTGTCATGAAGCACGGGTTCTGCAGTTGCCGCTGTGAGATATTGACCGCTATGTTGATCTCCTGCAGGCCGGCATCCTGCCAGGCCTTGTTCTGGAGGCAGGCGGACTGCAGCACCCACTCCCCGATGGGGAGGATCAGGCCCGTCTCCTCGGCAAGGGGGATGAAGTCCGCGGGCATCATGAAACCGATCTCCGGGGACTCCCAGCGGACAAGTGCCTCCATGCCCGTAACCCTGCCGGAGACCAGGTCGATCTGCGGCTGGTAGTGCAGGACAAATTCGTTATGTTCCAGCGCTTTCCTCAGTCTTGACTCAAATGCCATGTGCTCCAGGGCCTTGATGCTCATGGCGGGATGGTAGAACTGGAAATTGTTCCGACCGAGATCTTTCGCCCGGTACATGGCGGTGTCCGCATTCCTGAACAGTGTGACCGCATCGACACCGTCCGAAGGATAGATGCTTATCCCGATGCTTGCGGTCAGCATCAGCTCGTGACCCTTGAACCTGAACGGCTCGGACAGCACCGAGAGGATTTTTTTTGCAACCGCGGCCGCGTCCTCCATTTCACGGACTTCGTCAAGGAGTACGGCGAACTCGTCACCTCCGGGCCTTGCTATCGTGTCCGCCTCCCTCAGGCACGACTTGATTCTCTTTGCCACGTATCTGAGCAGCAGGTCGCCTATATGATGCCCGAGGGAATCATTGATGATCTTGAACCTGTCGAGATCGATGAACATGACCGCGAGTTTCCTGTCGTGGCGTTTCGCGCGTTTCAGTTCCTGGCTGACCCTGTCATTATACAGGTGTCGGTTCGGCAGGCCGGTCAGGGTGTCTGTTGTGGATAAACGTGATATCCTCTGATTACGTTTTTCAAGGAGGCTGTTTGTTGCGTGCAGTTCCCTCGAATTCATGTCAACGGCGCTCTCCAGGAGGCTGCGTTCAAGGTCGTGATGATTGTAGACCCGCTCGATTTCGGAAAGGAATTTCCGGAACCTGCCGGACCGAAAGGCCGGTTCCGTGGTGTAAAGCTCTCCCAGGCACTCCCTGAGTTGTGTCTCCAGCAAATGATTCATGGCAATTATCCCTCTTGTTAAGAATTATCCTTACAGTTGTATAAAAAACACCGCCCGAAGGCAGGAGAGTCCGGCGGTTTTACGGCGGACTCTCCTGCCCGCTTATGCAACATTAAGGTTATGAAAAAAAAGCCTTATCCGCCTCGACTTTGTTTCTACTATATAATCGTCAATTGCAGAATTTTTCTTGAATTGCGGACAGGACACAGGATTTCCCTTCAAGCATACCTTCACCCGGCATGTCCCTAAAGACCCCCTCATGGTTGAAATCTCTGGCCCGCCTTGCCCCGGGCCGATACTTCTGCTAACATTAATAGCATCGGAATGGTTCGCGGAGAGGGGAGTCCGCCGTAAGACCTTTATAAAGCGATGGGATATCGGAAATATGTCTCTGTTGACTGTAAGATAAACCTTGATGTTGCAAAAAGGGGGAAGAGATGAATGCAGTAGAGATGGCGAGAAAGATGGAGACGGACGCAATCGGGTTTTATACGGAGGCGGCCGGCAGGACGGCCTATCCGGCGGGGAAAAAGATGTTCGAGACAGTAGCGGAGGATGAAAAAAAACACCTGGAAATCGTTAACCGGCTGCTGGAGGGACTTGACATCCATGATGAGGATGTGCCTCCCATGAAAGACATCAGGACGGTGTTCGAGGAGATGAAAGATGAAATGATGGAGAGGGTGAAAGCGACCTCGGATGAACTTGAAGCCTTCAGCATCGCTGTTCGCATGGAAAAAGAGGGGGTCGAGTTCTACAGAAAACTGTTGTCGGAAGCCCGTACCGAAAAGGAAAAAAAACTCTTCGGCAAACTCCTTCGGGCGGAACTGCTGCACTATGACATCTTTGAGAATACGTATAATTTTCTCCGGGATACCGGCAACTGGTTTATGTGGGAGGAACACAGCATCGTCGACGGAGGAACACCCTCGGCATAATGCCGTGCGGGCAGGGGAGTCCGCCGTAACACCTCCGGACTCTCCTGCCCGCGGGCGGTGTTTTATGCCGCTGTAAGGTTAAGATTCAAGGCTGTCCGGCGGTCAGGAAAACACCGCCGCGCCGGCTGTCTCCCCATCCGTGCATTTCACCGTTCACGCAGTGGACCCCTCCGAAGTACATGTTCTTTGTGTTCCACCTGTTGATGTCATAATGCGCGGCCAGTTTTCCGGCAACATCCGCGGGCAGGCCGGGTTCCGTGTGAACCGTGCCGTCCTCCAGGTGGATGCGCGGCGCCTCAACGGCCTCCTCAAGGGGACGCTTGAAATCGATTATGTTCAGCAGCACCTGCAGCACCGCTGTCTTTATCCTCTTGCTCCCCCCGCTTCCCATGACCACATCCGCCCTGCCGTTCCTGAGGATGATCGCGGGAACCATCATGGAAGAGACCCTTTCGCCCGGCGGGGAGGAGAAGAAACCGTCAGGGTGAAGGTCATCCTCGCCCATCATGTTGTTCAGCATTATGCCTGTCCCCGGAATAAAGCGGCCGGAGCCCGAGCCGTTTGATGTGGTCATTGATGCGGCGTTTCCTTTTTCGTCCACTGTGCTTATGTGGGTCGTCCCCTGCGTGGCGATAAAGGTCCTTTCAGATACGTTCCTGAGAAAGGATTCAATCAGCGGGGACAATTCCGTGCTGTCCAGGGGGCGGGCCGTACCGCTGCGGTTTTTCACCGGCCTGAAATCCTGCATCCGCTTCATGAGCTCGACGAGCGTTATGAAGAATTCCCCTGATTCACGGCATACGGATGAGAGCCTTATGTTTTCAATGAGTCTCAGTCCGAGCGCCAGCATCATCCCGCCTGAGGACGGGGGGGGATTTGTGAGTATCTCCCTGTCGCGGTATGCGATGCGCAGGGGGTTCCTCTCGATCACCCTGTATGCCTCCAGGTCTCCCGGTGTTATGAGGCAGCCGTGTTTTTTCATCTCTTCCGTGAAATTCCGCGCTGCCTCTGCACTGTATATGTCGCTTCGCCCCTCTGCGATCCCCCCGAAAAATTCCTTCAGCAGGGGGTTGAACAGCCTTCCGCCCTGTTTCATGCATTCGCCGCCGGGGGTATAGATTTCCCTGCCGTAGCCGGTTGATCCGAATATGGGCTCAAGCAGGTTCAGGAAGTATTCCTGCAGCGCCGTGACCTCCACGCCTTCCCGCAGGCAGGACAACGCGGGCGCCAGAACGGTCTCCAGCGGGAGGGTGCAGAGACTCCTGTGAACATGAAGCAGCCCCTTTAACATGCCGGGCACCGCCGCAGAGGGAAAGCCGGTATGAAAGACCTGTGTGCACTCCGGGAAATGGATATCCACCGGGGTCATGGCGGGTTTTCCGTCCGTCCTGCTCCCGAGGCCCGGAGTGTTTACAAAGAAATCAAACAGTATGTCTTCTTTCTGTTCCGCAATATGCGCCAGCAGAAACCCGCCGCCTCCCAGGCTCGTGAGGGTCGGCTCTGCAGCCACTGAGGCGAATCCGGCCGCCACTGCGGCGTCGAAGGCATTGCCGCCGAGTGAAAACATGTCCCCGGCGGCCCGGGCCGTCAGCGGATGTCCCGATGCAACAGCGCCTCTCATTTGAAAAAGAGCTCCCGGACCGCCCTGATCATGTTGTTGAAGCCGTCCCTCTTTTTGCCGTAATACAGTTTTTTCTGGATATGCGCGCCGGTCGAGCGCCTGAGTATCTCCGGTATCCCGTCAAGGTACGCGCCTGAGCCGAGCTTTTCCGCAACAGGCCTTACATGCCTGTACAGGTCTATCGCGGCCTCTCTCATCCGGCATCTCCTGCCGAAAAACGGATCCACAAAGAACCCTTCAAGCCCGTACCGGGCCGCCTGCCATTTATTCGACCGGAGTATCTGTATGTGGGGCTCCGGCTCCTCATGCTGCTCGGCCAGTGTTATCACGAGCGCCTGGACAAGCGCGGTGACGGCCAGTACGTCATGCAGTGAATAGGGCATGTCGCACACCCTCACCTCGACGGTGCCGAAGTCGGGATGGGGCCTCACGTCCCACCATATATCCTTGACGGATTCGATGATCCCGCTCTTTTCAAGCAGGGCGACGACGGTGGTGTACTCCTCCCAGCCCTGCAGGGAATCGGGAATGCCTGCAAGAGGAAGGTCTTCAAACAGCTTGGCCCTGTATGACATGAGCCCCGTGTCCTCGGATTCATAGAACGGCGATGACGTGGTGAGGGCAAGCAGTACGGGCAGGTAAATCCTGAGATTGTTATTGACCTTGATGACCTTTTCCCTGTCGTCGACTCCTATATGCACGTGCAGCCCCTGGCTTATGAATCTCCTTCCGACCAGTTGCAGCTCTTCCATTATCTTTTTATAGCGGGGATGGTCCGACACAATCTGGTCGGAGCCTCTTGAAAACGGATGAAGGCTGACCGAATAAAGAGCCGCGCCCAGCCCCCCTGCAATATCTCCAAGTAGCGAATAGGCGGCCTTCAGGTCATCTTCCACTTCCGCCACCGAGCCGCATATTCCCGTGTTGATCTCGACCATGGAGCGGATGAACTCCGGCTTGATCCTCTGCCTGTGGGACGGCGGCACCTTTTTCAGGATTTCAGGCGCCAGGGGTGCAAGCTCAAGTGTCCTGCCGTCGATTATCTGTATCTCCAGCTCCACCCCTATAGTCGGAGCCGGGGACTTGTTGAAAACGAGTTTCGCCATCTGAAAACAAACCTTGCGGCGGCATTAAAATATCGCCGACTCTCTCCTGCCGGCTTATGCAACATTAAGGGCAGGGTTGAGTTCATTTCCTGTGCAGGGTCTTTACGGCATGCCTCACAAGCTCGGAAAAATAGGCGGCGCCGACCCTGAGCACCTCTTCATCGAAATCAAAGTTCGGGCTGTGGGATGATATCTTTTCATGCCCTTCCCTCGCGGCCCCGAACCTGACAAAACACCCCGGGACATTCTGCAGGTAAAACGAAAAATCCTCACCTCCAAGGCTCGGCAGGTCGAGCCGGACGGCCCTGTCCCTCCCCGCGAGCTTCTCCGCCACGTGCCTTGCAATATCGCAGGCGGCTTCTTCATTTATGATCGGGGGATAGCCGGGTTTGTGATTGAACTTCACATCCGCGTCATAAAGTATCGAAATGGAGGAGGCCAGTTTCCGGATCTTGTCCACCATCTGGTTCCTTGCCGATTCGTCGGTGGTCCGGATGGTTCCTTTTAATACCGCTTTTTCGGCAACCGCATTGTATACGGACCCGGCCCTGAGATAGCCTATTGTCAGCACTGCAGGATGAAGTGGGTCTATCTCCCTTGAAATGATTGTCTGGAGACTTGTCACCATCTGGCTTGCGATAAGCACCGCGTCCGTGGTTTCATGAGGCCTTGCAGCGTGCCCCCCCCTGCCGGTGATCCTTATGTCAAAGGCGTCGGTGTAGGCCGTATGCACCCCGCTCTTGATGCATATATCGCCCACCTCGTAATGCCTTTCGATATGGCCTCCGAAGATCATGTCGACTCCGTCAAGGACGCCTTCTTCAATCATGGGCCGCGCCCCCCCTTCGCCTTCTTCAGCGGGCTGAAATATGAAGACCGCATTCCCGCCGGGCGGATTCTCCTTCAGAAGCGCCGCCGCACCCAGGAGCATGGCCACGTGCCCGTCATGCCCGCATGCGTGCATGACCCCCTGGTTCCTTGAAGAAAACGGAAGGCCTGTGTCTTCGGTTATCGGAAGGGCGTCCATATCCGCGCGCAGGGCTATGGTCGGGGCCTTTTCGCCGGTCAGCAGTTTGCCGACCACCCCTGTACGCGCCACACCCGTCCTGTGCTGGATACCGAGTTTCTTCAGTTCTCCGGATATCAATTCAGCCGTTTTCTCTTCCTTGAAGGCCAGTTCAGGCCACTGGTGAATCGCGCGCCTGATGTCGCGCATCCATTCAAACAGCTCATCATTTACGATTCTCCTGATCCTGTTCACCGGATGATACCCCTCTCAATACAGCCCCCTCCCGCCGGGGGAGGGGGGACTTTATGGCGCCGATTCATGCAACATTCAGGTTATTCCTCTGTATCAAGTTTAATATACAGCTCTTTCAGTTGCCGTGCATCAACTTCGGACGGTGCATTGCTGAGCGGGCATACCGCCTTCTGGGTCTTGGGGAATGCAATGACATCCCTTATCGAGTGAGCGCCGGCCAGTATCATGACCAGCCTGTCAAGTCCCAGTGCAATGCCGCCGTGAGGGGGCGCGCCGTACTGCAGGGCGTCAAGCAGGAAGCCGAATTTGGCCTGAGCCTCCTCAGGGCTTATGTCCAGCAGTTGAAACATCCTGGACTGGACGTCTTTTTTATGAATACGTATGCTTCCGCCGCCGATCTCACATCCGTTCAGCACTATGTCGTATGCCTGTGCCCTGATGTCCCGGAGGCCGTCCCTGCCTGCTGTGTCTTCTGCAAAAAACTTCTCCAGGTCTTCTTCGTCCGGAGCCGTAAACGGGTGGTGCATGGCCTCATACCGCCTTTCCTCCTCGTTCCATTCAAACAGCGGAAAGTCGGTTATCCAGGCGAACCTGTAGACACCGTCCCTGACAAGTTCAAGCCTCCGGCCCATCTCATTCCTCAGCCTTGCAAGGCAATCATTGGCAACATCCTCCTTGTCGGCGACAAACAGGAGCAGGTCCCCTTCCCCGGCCTCAAGCCTCTGTGCAAGGTTCCGCAGCGTCTGGTCCCCGAAAAACTTTGCTATGGGGGATTCAAAACCGTCCCTGACCTTTATCCAGGCCAGCCCCTTTGCTCCGTAGCCCTGCACCTCCCTTGTAAGGTCATCCAGTTCCTTCCTTGAATAGCCGGCCAGCCCCTTTGCATTGATTCCCTTTACCATTCCCCCGCGCGACAGGGTGTCGAGAAACACCCTGAAAGAGGACTCCCTTACAATATCGCCGACGTCTTTCAGCTCGAGGCCGAATCTCAGGTCGGGCTTGTCGGTGCCGTAGCGCTGCATTGCGTCATGATAGGTCAGCCTCTGAAAGGGTTCCGCGAGTTCCGTTCCGTTCGTGTCCTTGAAGACCTTTCCGATCATCTCCTCGACAAGGCCCATGATGTCTTCCTTTTTTACAAAGGACATCTCCAGGTCGACCTGCGTGAACTCGGGCTGCCTGTCGGCCCTGAGGTCTTCATCCCTGAAGCATTTCACGATCTGGTAGTACCTCTCCATGCCCGAGACCATGAGTATCTGTTTGAATATCTGCGGCGACTGCGGCAGCGCAAAGAAATGCCCCGGATTCGTCCTGCTGGGCACGAGGTAATCCCTTGCGCCCTCAGGGGTGCTCTTTGTCAGCACAGGGGTTTCTATCTCCAGAAACCCCCGGGAATCGAGATATTCGCGGAATGCCTTCACCGCCCTGTGCCTTACAAGGAAATTCCGCTGTATTGCAGGCCTTCTGAGGTCGAGGTACCTGTACCTGTAGCGGAGTGACTCCGATGCCTCGGTTTCGTCCTCGATCACAAAAGGAAGCGGCCTGCATTCATTCAGGACCGTCAGTTTCCTTGCCACCACTTCAATCCGGCCGGTGGGGATGGAGGGGTTCTCCGTGCCTTCGGGTCTCTTCCTCACATCCCCCTGCACCTCAATGACGAATTCGTTCCGTATCCTGTGCGCCGCCCTGTGAATATCCGGATCCACTTCAGGACTGAACACTACCTGGACAATTCCGCTCCGGTCCCGCAGGTCGATAAACACCACGCCGCCGTGGTCGCGCCACTTGTTGGCCCACCCGGCCATGACGACCTTCTCACCTATGTTTTTCTCCGTAAGCTCACCGCATGAATGTGTTCTCATTACTCTGCCTCGCTTCTTGTTTTTATTTTACTTTATCCCTGCATTTGCATCGGCATAAAATCCCCCGGACGGGCAGATTCCTCTGACTGTTAACCTTACAGTGGCATAAAGATGCCGCCTGCGGGCAGGGGAGTCAGGCGGAAAAGCTTTATCCGCGATACCTCGGAGGGTATTCCGCACGGCATATCGACATCCCTTGGAATTTCACTCTCCGTTACGTCCTGCAACAAAGACATGTTTCCGATATCCCATCGCTTTATAAAGGTTTTACGGCGGACTCCCCTGCCGGCTTGTGCAACATTAAGGCTTACGGTTGCATTGGAATACCGCCCGGCTGGTTACCGCAACATTGTCTCTTTTTTCAGTCTTTTGACCTCTTCAGGTGTAAGATAACGGAATTCCCCGGGCTTCAGACCGCCCAGTTCAAGCCCGTTGATCCTTGTCCTTATCAGCTTTATGACGGGATGCCCGACCCTTTCGAGCATCCGCCTTACCTGCCTCTTCCTGCCTTCATGTATTGTTATCTCTATCCATGAATTGGCCTTTGCCTTCTTTACCCTTCTGACCCTTGCAGGTGCGGTCACGCCGTCTTCAAGCTTTATCCCCTTTTCCAACTTCTGTATGTCCCTGTCCTCGAGAAAGCCGTCTATTTTCACACGGTATGTCTTGGGTATCCTGTGTTTCGGATGCAGTACGGCGTTTGCCAGTTCTCCGTCGTTGGTCAGGATGAGAAGCCCTTCCGAGTTGAAATCCAGCCTGCCCACAGGAAAGACCCCGGCCCTGACGCGTTTCAGGTAGTCCCTTATGGTGGGCCTTCCCTCCGGGTCCTCCATGGCCGTCAGGCACTTCATGGGTTTATTGAACATGAGGTAAACCCTCGGGCCCGTGGGGCGTATCAGCTTGCCTTTGACCTTGATGTGGTCCCTCTCCGGATCGGCCTTCATGCCGACGACCGCCGGCACGCCGTTGACTGTCACCAGGCCCTCGAGAATCATCTCCTCGGCCTTTCTCCTTGAGGCGATACCGCATCTTGATATTATCTTCTGAATACGTTCTTCCATTTCCAGCGTGTCTTTGACCGGTTGCGCAACGTTGTAACTCATTCAAGTGCCATTAATATTATCATAAACGGCAGGTAATAGCATTTACAGACGGCGGCATAAAAATACCGCCCGCCGGCTTATGAACATTAAGGTCAAGGTTGACAAATACTATATCATATAGTATGTTCATATGTGCTTTTATCTGCCCTGAAAGGCATTTTCGGCGATTCCCTCTTCCCTTACCCCGGCGGCAGGTGCAAAAGTTTCAGCTTTGAACAGACGGAGCAGGTGTGCCGGTGCCGGTCCCTTCCATATAATAATGTAACACGATGTTATGAGGAACGCGGAACTTAAAGAAAAGGAAATGAAATGGCCCTGGCTGCTCTTTTCTTTTCAGGGCCGGATCAGCAGGAAACCCTACTGGATTTTCAATCTTATAATCCTGTCCGGCTGGATGCTGCTCGGTCTGTTCACGGAGGTTTCCCCCGACATCGACCAGGTCAGCAGGCCGCAGTTGATGTTCATGCTGTGGATACTCTGGCCAAGTCTCGCCATACAGGCCAAGCGGTGGCATGACCGGGACAAGTCGGCATGGTGGATACTTGTGAATTTCATACCGGTCATCGGGCCTTTCTGGGCGCTTGTCGAAAACGGCTTCCTGCCCGGCACACCCGGTGACAACAGGTTCGGTCCTCCCTTCAAATAACCTGCGGTATTCAGTCAAGCACGTTGTCGGCCACTTTCTTTCCGACGATCACGGGTTTTACGGTCGATGAAACAATCTCTTTTGTATTGTTGACTCTCAATTCATTAAAGAGGATGTCGAATTTCTCCCCGAGCTCTTTCATGATCGGCTCCTTGACATCAGACGGCAGGTCCCACCACTTCCGCTTTAAGGGCCCGAAGCCTTTCTTGCGGGTCTTGTAGATAAACTGCTCTTCCGTCTGGCCCTCTTTTTTCTCGTTTGCGAAGTTTTCCTTTATATACCTGTAGACCTCCTCCCTGAATGCAGGGGGCAGCGCAGGGCTGTCGTACATTATGTTCTGAAAGCCCGTCGCAAGGTGGACCTCGGAGGTGGTCGTCTCCGGAAAATGGTGAAATGCCTCGTCAGGCAACGTGGATGCGCCGTGCTGGACAGCTCCCGACAGGCCGTATTCCTTTCTCGCCACCTCGGAGAGCTTTCTCAGTGTGTCGAAATCTATCTTCACCTGTGCAAGCGAGCCGTCCGGCAGCACAACCCCGCCGTGAGACGTGCCTGTCTGCACGCTCATCTTGCTCACGCCCTTGCCTGCCTTGAATATCTCGTTGAAACCGTCAAGATACGCCCTCAGCTCTTCGGGGGTGCTGTTCTTACCGCCTATTTCTCCTATTTCCCCGCCTATGGACACTGTAATACCCTCGGGCTCGATCCCGCGTATGTATGTTGCAAGGGCTGCGGCGGCCTCGAAATTCGGCCTCTGTTCTTCCCTGATGTCTTTCTTGTCGAGGTCTACAAGCGTGGATGTATCAAGGTCGATGTTGTAAAACTCGGCGTCAACGGCCTCCCTGATAAGCCCCCTGACATATTCCATCTCGGGCTTCGGATCGGCCATGTAGTATTTTCTTACAAGCTGGAAGTGGTCTCCCTGAATAAACACCGGGCCGGTAAAGCCTTCCTTTACCGCAGCCGCAAGCACAGCGGCGGAATACTCGAGGGGTCTCTGTTTTGTATAGCCTATCTCCGAGCGCGCTATCTCGAATATCAGCGCCCCGATGTTCTTTTCCAGGGCCTTTCTGAAAATGACCTTTGCCGTGTCATAGGTCAATCCCCTGATATTTATTGCAGGCACTGTAAAGCCGGGATAATTCCTGCCCATCTCTTCATAGAGGGACTGGATGGACGCAGGCACGGCCCCCATCTGCTTGGCTGTCTCGATTACGAGTCTCTGCAGCGCCTTTCTCTTTTCTTCGTCGGGATTGAAAACCGCCTCGTAGATGAGCCCGTCCATAAGGGCCCTTACCGAGTCACTGTCGTCAATCTGAACCCTGCCGTTGCTGATAGTGATGCTCTCTCTGAGTTTTGCCAGTATTTCCGCCATGTTACCTCCTTTACCTTTACAGTGGCTAAAGATTACCGCCGGCAGGGCAGGCGAGCCTGCCCGTGTCTATGCGCCGTTCAACGATACCCGTCCGTTTTCATACAGCACCTTCACTCTCCTGATATTTTCGATATTCATCAGCAGAGCGATGACAAGAAGAATCAGAAAGGGCTGATTGATCAAGGCGCCGATAAATATCAGGAACACCCTGACATCCCGTCCCATCCTGAGGTAGTGTCGGCCCTCACCGAGCTTTTTCTTCATGAAGCCGTCATACTTGTCGGCCGTGTAGCTGTTCATGAAAGCGCCTATCACGGCCATGAAACCGATAAAGAGAGTGAGAAAATCCCTGCTCTCATAATAGGCATGCCAGGTCAGGCCGAAGAGCATGAACGCATCCGCATACCTGTCCAGCACGGCATCAAACCATCCCCCGAAATCACTTCCGCAGTGTTTCAGCCGCGCCACCTCCCCGTCACAGCCGTCAATAACGGAAGATGCCTGGGCGATCAGTGCGCCGATAACCAGGGGTACGTACCCGCTCATAAAGAAAAACGCCGCTGCGGTCATGGAAAGGACAAAGGAGACGACCGATATCCGGTTCGGCGTGATGCGGGTCTGCACGAGATATTCTGTAAGCCTCATCGACAGGGGCCTGTTAACGTACCTTGAAACAGGCCCGTCGGAGGATTTTTTCAGTTGCTCCATCAGGTGCCTTTCAGCCTTCCGGAAGGCGGCTTCGTCGTCTATATCTATCCAGAAGCCGTCTTCAATATCAAATGCCCTGGCCTTCCCCTCACGGGCAAGCACCCTTATCCCCCCGGATAAAGAGTCGTCGTTGTCTCGTGCAATGCTTGTCTCAATCGCTGGAAAAATCGCCGGGGAACAGAGGAATATACCGGTATCGTAAGCATTGTACCGGGCGATATGCTTTCCTATATCGATGACCCTGCCGTTCTTGACAGCGACCTTTGTGACATCGTCTATGTCAACGAGGTTGTTTGCACTGATACGGGAGTCGGTTCCAAGTATAACCTCGCCCTTCCGCCTCCTTGCACCCTGAAGCTTCCTTATTATTTCCTCATCAAAGAGATGGTCTCCCATCAACAGCAGGAAATACTCGTTCAGCACATCCTTCGCCTTCAGCACCGATATGCCGTTTCCCTTGTCCCATTCGTCGTTTATGACATGGGTGATGTTGATATTCCTGTGCCGGCTGAGGCTGTCGAGAAACTGCCTCACCTTCTCGCCGTTATAGCCGGTCACAACATGGAAATGCTCTATCCCGCAGTTTTTTGCGGCAAGAATCACCCGTTCAATAATGGGGAGACCCTTGAGTGGGAGGAGAGGCTTGGAATCTCCTTTGCCGGACAGTCTGCTTCCTTTGCCTGCCGCAATGATAAGGCACTTTAAAGGCTTTATCAACCTCTTCCCCTCGTGATGAGTTCCTCGGAGACCTTGCCGGCCGGTTCATCCCTGAAGCCGTTTTCAGCGACCACTCCTTCGATATCCTGACCGGCGATGAATTCCTCGGTCATCTTGTATGCTATATCATCGGTGAACTGGCGCGGCGGGTGCTTCATGAAGTAAGCGGACGGGGAATGCAGCACGCCGCCCGTGCCCCTGAGGAGTGCGAGCTTGCAGCACCTGATGGCGTCTATGGCGACCCCGGCGGAATTCGGGGAGTCCTCCACGGACAGCCTCAGTTCGAGATTCATGGGTATGTCGCCGAAGAGTTTTCCCTCTATACGGATGAAACAGATTTTGTTGTCCTTCTGCCACGGCACATAGTCGCTGGGCCCTATGTGAATGTTTTCGGCATCAAGCTTTGTCTCGAGGATTGACTGTACGGCCTCTGTCTTTGATTTCTTCTTGGACGCCAGCCTGCTTCTGTTGAGCATATTCAGGAAATCGGTGTTCCCCCCGGTGTTCAACTGGTAGGTCCTTTCAATCTTCACGCCTCTTTTCCCGAACAGGTCGGCCAGTGTCCTGTGCGTGATTGTGGCGCCGAGCTGGGCCTTTATGTCATCGCCGATGATGGGAAGGTTCCTCTCTTTGAACCTTGCCGCCCACACAGGGTCGCTTGCAATAAATACGGGCATATTGTTTATAAAGCCGATCCCCGCCTCCAAGGCGCATTCGGCATAAAACCTGGCTGCCTGTTCAGAACCCACGGGAAGGTAGTTGAGCAGTATCTCTGCGCCTGACTCCCTGAGGGTTCCGACTATCTCCGCCTTTGACGCTTCAGGTCTTTCGCTGACGACAAATGTAAACTTCGGGTCATAGTCCTTCATGTGTTCGGAAAAGCCGTCGAGGATTTTTCCCATCTGCACCGTCACCCCTGTCCGGGGCATGTTGTCGCAGAAGACCGCCGTGCAATTCGGCAGGGCGAATATGGCCTCATTAACATCCTTTCCAACCTTTCTGCCGTCGATGTCGAATGCCGCCACGACTTCAATGTCATAGGGTTTGTACCCCCCGATGTCCCAGTGCATCAGCCCGATGGCATCCGCTGCGGACTTGTTCCTGTAGTACTCCATACCCTGGAGCAACGAGCTTGCACAATTACCTACTCCTGCGATGGCAATCTTGATCTTTTCCATAGCAATTCCTCCCTGGCATAGAAATTTTAAGAATAGAATCAACAGACAAAAAGATACAGTAATAAAATCATATCAGAAACCGATTAATCTATCAACTGTAAAATGACGCCGCCGGCAGCACGGAAAATTCACGGCAGGGGGGAGGGGAAAACGCACCGCAGGCGGTATTTCCCTCACGGTGAAGATCACCGCTGTCCGCGGGAAAACCAGGCGCCTGATTTTTTTCTTTACAGCGTTGTGCGGATATGTTATAACGATAATATACGGACAAATTAATGCTTATTGTTGAGCCTCCTGCAAAAGTATGAAAACACAGCAGGATGTCATTCTGACCTTGTTTCAGAATCTGAAAAAAACAATAAGTTAACCTTAATCTTGCATAAACGTGCAGGGGAGTCTGCCGGAAAACCTTTATAAAGCGATTGGATATCGGAATATGTTATTGTTGCAGGAAATAACGGAAGTGAAATTAAAAAAGACGTTGATGTGCTATGCGGAATATGTCCTGAAGGTATCGCAGATAAAGCTTTCCCGGCAGACTCCCCTGCTCCGTCGCCGGTATTTTACGCAACTGTAAGGCAGACAGGCGGGAAGGTGATGGAGATACGCTCGAAAATATGGCTTGAGATCAACGGGGAACCGGTCTTCGGCAGCGGCAGGGAGGCCCTGCTCAGGGCTGTCGACAGGCTGGGCTCCATCAACAAAGCGGCCGGAGATATCAACTTATCGTACAGGAGGGCATTGAGCTATATACAGTCAATGGAGGAGAGGCTCGGGATCAGGCTGGTCGAGAGAAAGGCCGGAGGCCGGCACGGCGGCGGTGCGGCGCTTACCAAAGAGGCAAGGGACTTTTTACGGAAATATACGGCGCTTTGCAAAGGAGTAAACGAGATGATGGACAGGAGATTCAGAAAGGTCTTCGGCGGAAAAGGATAAGGATTCCGGGGATTGATCATGTGTGAGATACGGGATGACGGGGATACCGGCAATGCCGGCACAAAAACAGTGCCGGTGGATGAAGCCGTCGGAATGGTCCTCTGCCATGACATCACGGAGATAAGACCCGGCGAGTTCAAGGGCCGTGCGTTTAAAAAGGGGCATATTGTCCGCAGGGAGGATATCGGCCGTCTCAGGCAGCTCGGGAAAGAGCGCCTCTTTATCCTTGAGATAAAAGAAGACGAGATGCATGAAAATGATGCCGCACATGCCGTTGCAAGGGCGCTTGCCGGCCCCGGCGTCCGTCCGGAGGGTGAACCGGTTGAAGGTAAAATCAATCTCGTGGCGGAGAGGGACGGGCTGCTCGAGGTCCGCCGCGATGCCCTGCTTGAATTCAACATGCTCGGTGAGGTCATGTGCGCCACACTGCACAGCAACTCGGTTGTCAGGAAGGGGCAGGTGGTCGCCGCCGCAAGGGCGATCCCCCTTGTTGTGAAGAAAGCCGTGATCGGGAAGGCGGCCGGAACAGCGGAGGCCGCCGGCGGTGTCGTAACCGTCAAGCAGATGAGAAGGCCGAAGGCCGGGATAGTGATAACCGGCAACGAGGTCTACTACGGAAGGGTCAGGGACGCATTTGAAAAGGTCATAACCGGCAAGATAAAAAAATTCGGCGGGGAGATCACCGGTGTATATTTTGCACCGGATGACGCAGGATTCATCGAAGAGAGAATCAAGGCCCTGACGGATGCGGGGGCCGATCTGATAATAACCACGGGCGGCATGTCTGTCGACCCGGACGATGTAACAAGATTTGCCGTAAGAAACAGCGGCGCGCAGGAACTCCTGTACGGTTCGCCAGTGCTTCCGGGAGCCATGTTCCTTGTGGCATACTGCAATACCGGATCAGGCCCCGGCACGGTACCCGTTCTCGGCATACCGGCATGCGGCATGTATGCCGCGGTGACCGTGTTCGACCTCATTCTGCCGAGGATACTCGCCGGGGAGAGGATCGGCAGGAGGGAACTTGCAGAACTCGGCCACGGCGGCCTCTGCCTGAAGTGCCGGAAATGCCGTTACCCGGTGTGTCCGTTCGGTAAATGATGATGAAGGATTCCTTCAACCGCCGCATAGACTATCTCAGGGTATCCATCACCGACAGGTGCAACCTAAAATGCGTCTACTGCATGCCTTCCGGGGGGCTGAGGCACCTGAAGGAAAACGAGGTGCTGACCGATGCGGAGATCGTGAGGATTGTGCGGATAGCGTGCGGGCAGGGGCTCAGGAAGGTGCGCATTACCGGCGGCGAACCCCTCATGAGAAAAAATATCACCGGGCTGGTCTCCTCGATCAAGGAGACCGGGGTTCACGACCTTGCCCTCACCACCAACGGGATCATGTTATCCGGGCTTGCGGGAGAACTTAAAAAGGCGGGCCTTGACCGCGTCAATATCAGCCTTGACACAATGGACCCCGCCAGGTACAGGGCGATCACAAACGGCGGCAGCCTTGACCGCGTGTGGAAGGCCGTTGAGGATGCCGGCAGGGCCGGGCTTTCACCCGTGAAGATAAATGTGGTCCCTGTGCGCGGCCTGAATGACGACGAGATACCCGCCTTTGCATCCCTTACGTTTGAAAATGATTATCACATAAGATTCATTGAGTTCATGCCGGCCGCCCGTGACGGGACATGGAGAAGAGACAGGTGCGTCAGCTCCGCTGAAGTCATGGAAAGGATATCAGCGCTCGGCGCCCTGCAGCGCCTTGAGTTCAGGGGCAGGGGACCTTCAAGGAATTTCAGGATAAAGGGGGCCAGAGGTGTCATCGGCATCATCAGCCCCCTGAGCGACCATTTCTGCGCATTCTGCAACAGGCTGAGGCTTACCGCCGACGGCAAGATCAGGCCCTGTCTTTTTTCAGGGATTAAAGTCGATATGAGAACACCCATGAGAAACGGGGCGTCCGACAGGGAGATGGAAAAGCTGTTTTGCAAAGCGGTTAAGCTAAAGCCGCAGAAACATTTACTCAATGAAAATACCATCTCCCCCGGCCGTTTAAGGGCCATGTCAGAAATCGGGGGGTAATCTCCGAGCCGGCCCGAGCATCCGTTGAAACCTGATTTATCCCGGCTATAAGTTTTTCTTATAGCCAAGATTTTCTATTTACAAAAAGATTCTTTTTTGATAGTATTCTTTACATGCATCTGAAGGCCGTCCGCAGATATTTTTTGATTTTCTTCCTGTCCGGGGCGCTGATTCCGATCAACTCCCTTGCGCAGAAACCGACTGCCGGGACATTCCTCGAGTTAGGTCTGAAGCATAATGAAAACGCAGAATATGCCGAGGCCATAGACGCGCTCAAGTACGCAATCAAGCTCAGGCCCAAATATGCAAGGGCGTATTATCATCTCGGCCAGGCGTATTTCGGTCTCCGCAGGTATACCGAGGCCCTTGATGCATACAGAAAGGCGGCAAAGATAAATCCCAGGTATGTGGATGCGCTCTTTGCCCGCGGCGTGCTGGCCACCATGCTCAGCAAATACGATGAGGCTATCGCCTCGTTCAAAAAAGTCATCAAGCTCAGTCCGAAACACGCAAAGGCGTATTTCGCACTGGGCAATGTATACAGTGAAAAGGAAAATTACCAGCAGGCCGTTAAATTCTACAGAAAGGCCGTACAGCTCAGGCCCCGCGATGCAGCCGCGCGCTACAACCTCGGTGTCTCCTACATGCAGTTGCGGAAGCAGTTGTTATCGCTGGCAAAGAGGGAATACAACGTCCTCAGGAAACTCGACAAAGACCTTGCCGAAGACCTGGGGGAGAAGATAAAGCTTAATTGAACCTTACAGTACAGTTGCATAAGCAGGCAGGCGGTGTTTTATGCAACCGTCCGCAAGGTGAGCCCGGCCTGGTTCAGGGTTGAAATGTTCACGGTCCGGCGGACGGAGAACCCTGGGGCATATAAGACGACCAGCCGTTTAGCCTTAAAACAAAAGCCTCAGGTTCCTTATCTCATCGCGCGGATGCAGAACCTCTTTCAACCTGCTGTCCGCATAGGTCTCCGTTTTATAAGAACCCTTTCCGAATGTTACCGTCACCGCGCCGTCCCGGTCTGTCCTGAAGATATCCACCCCTGCATTTCCGAGTCTTTCAAGCGTCTCGGCGTGGGGATGCCGGTAGATATTGTTCCTGCCCACGCTTATCACCGCCGTCCGCGGCCTGACCGTCCCGAGGAACTCAGCGGTGCCTGATGTCCTGCCCCCGTGGTGGGGCACCTTCATAATATCACTCTCGAGCCGGCTGCCGAGCAATGACAGATTCTCCTCGGCCTCTTCTTCAATGTCCCCGGTGAAGAGCACCGATACGCCGCCGGATACAATCTTAAGCACAAGGGAATCATTGTTCTGGTTGCAGGGCCCGCCGCGCGGCGGGGCTGCACAGAACCCGTCGTAGGGGTGAAGCACGTAAACCTTATATCCCCCGGCCTCAAGAACGTCCCCGCGCTGAAGTATCCTGGCGGGAATCCCGTGTTTTTCTATTTTTGCAAGGAACTTCAGGGCCTCGTCGGTCACCCTGCCGTTTAACCACGCTTCTCCTATATCGAAGTTGTCCACTATGTACATAAGCCCCCCGAAATGGTCGGGGTGGGGATGGCTTGCCACCAGATAGTCGACCTTTCTTATGCCCCCGGACCACAGATACGGGGCTACGACCATGCGGCCCATGTCAGGCTCATACCTGCCGCCGTCAATCACCATCACCCTTTTGTCCGGCAGCACCACAACGGATGCGTCGCCCTGTCCCACGTCCAGAAAGGTGATCCTCAGCCTGCCGTCCTGCAGGTAGGGCATGATTATGTAAACGCACAGGACGAGAACAAGCGGCAGAAAGCGCCACTTATAATACGCCGGGCGCCTGGCGTTTCCCTCGCCCGGCCTGTTTTTCAGCAGGATCAGGAGGGAAAGATAATAGAGCGCGGTTAATGCAAACGAAGGATTGTGGACGCGCAGGTCTGCATAGGGGACCATGGAAAACAGTTTTACACCCTTAAGCGTGAAATGCGTGATCTCGGCGGTCAGACCGCCTGCGGGCATCACGTGCAGGCCGGATATGAGGGCCCAGAAACCCGTAACCAGGCCGAGCGGAAGGATAATGAAACATACAACGGGCGTTATTATCAGGTTTGTAAGGGGGGCCAGCAGGGGGAACTGTTTGAAATACAGCGCGGCAAGCGGCGCCGTCCCGAGCACGGCGGAGACGGTTATCAGCACGCCGGTCTTTATCTTTTCCGGGATCGCCCTTATGCCTGCCGGGGCCGGACTGTCCTGCATGTCCCGCCCCCTTTTCTCCAGGACATACCCGATGGACAGGACGGCAAGGAACGAGAACTGGAATGACAGATCAAACAGCGCATCCGGCTGCCACAGCAGTATGATAAAGGCGGCAATGGACAAGGAGTTCAGCCACTGTCCCTTTCTTCCGATCAAGAGCGCCAGCATGAAGATAAAGACCATTATCAGTGATCGGACTGTCGGCACGCTCGCGCCTGAAATCAGGGCATACAGGAGCAGGACGGGAAGCGCGACCAGGATGGCCGTCTGAGTCGGGGTGATATATAAAGTCATCCTTGCAAGGGCATTCACCGGAAGGCGGTTGACCAGTCCCCTTACAAGCATGAAAAGAATAACGGCGAGCAGCCCGAAATGCGTACCCGAAATACTCAGCAGGTGTGCCAGGCCGGTGGAATTAAAGGCATCCCTAATCTCCGGGCCGACGCCTCTTTTAAGGCCCGGCACGATCGCCCTGATAAAGGCCGCCTCCTCCGCCGGCAGGCTGTTGTCGATAATCATTCCCAGCCTCTGCCTCTGCCTGTGTATCCAGTCCCGCGCCCCGTCTCCTCCGCCGGCAAGCCGAGCCTGCCTGACATAACCTCTTGCGATGATCCCGTCCTTTTTCAGGTCATGAGAGTATACACCCGGATTGAGAAACGAGGCGGGCTCCCTTAACCCGGCAAGGGCGCTGATCCTCCCGCCCGGGACAAACAGATATCCCGCATCTCCATCTTTCAGGAGGTCGCCAGGAACAGCGAGCCGGACCTTCCCCCCCACCTTTCCGCCCTCTATGGAGACATCATCGATGGTGAAATACAGCCTGTCACCCGACATCTCCGGGACACCGTCGATAACCCCGCTGACCCAGGTGTCGCGGTCAGGCAGTGAAAGCTGCGGCAGGTCAGGCTGCCGCGCAGCGCTGTAGAGAAACCCGGAGACGAATATCACGATCAGCATAAGCGCCCTTTTCACTTGATGCCGGAACTTGAACCGGAGAAAAACAGCCGCTGCAATGCACAGCAGGACAAGGGAGACCGGGAAGAAAGGCAGGAACTTCAGCGCGGCAATTCCTGATATGAAAGACAAGGCGAACCCGACCATATTCTACTGAATATATCAGAACGGAAAAGATAATACACCTATTGAAAATTCTTATCCCCTTTTTATAGAATATGTTGCTGGACGGACACCTCGCAGAGGCAAGGCATACATGCAACTATGATCCGCGTAGAGAATCTTACCAGGTACTACGGCGGGACGTGCGCCGTGGATGAAATAAGCTTTGAGATGGGAAGTGGCGGGATTCTCGGTCTCCTCGGCCCTAACGGCGCCGGCAAGACGACGTTCATGAGGATGCTCACCTGCTATCTCAGGCCTTCCTCCGGCAACATAACCGTCAAAGACTACAACATCCACGAACATCCCATTCAGATAAAGGAGCTTATCGGCTACCTCCCCGAATCCGCGCCGATTTATCCTGACATGCTCGTGTATGATTACCTGAAATTCGTGGCCGATGTGCGGAATCTGGAAAAGGCCCGGGCGGACTCCAGGATAAAGGAGCTTGCCGGCATGTGCGGTATCAGGGAAGTCATGCACAAGCCGGTCGGTGAACTGTCCAAGGGCTATAAACAGAGGGTCGGGCTGGCGCATGCGATGATGAGCGACCCGGAGATACTCGTGCTCGATGAGCCCACGTCAGGACTTGATCCGAACCAGATCGTCGAGATCAGGGATATCATCAGGAGGATCGGAAGGGAAAAGACCGTGATCCTCTCGACCCATATACTGAGCGAGGCTGAGGCCACGTGCGACAGGATCGTGATAATCAACCGGGGAAAGATCGTGGCGGACGGCGCCACGGATGAACTCAAGCGGCAGGCGGGCAGCGGTTACATCATCCACGTCTCACTGAGGCACGGGAACCCCGGCGAGATAACACAGGCCTTCACCGGGGTGCCCGGAATCAGTGACGTGGCCCTTGCCGGCTCCGGCGACGGCATAATTGACTTTCGCCTTGCGTGCAGCGGGCAAAGGGACATACGCCCGGATATTTACGGAATCATCAAAAACAACAACTGGCCTCTCCTGGAATTTCACAGGGAGACCGGGACTCTTGAAACCATATTCAGGGAACTCACGAGGGGGAACTGACATGAACAGGGCGGCAACCGTATTCAGGAAGGAATTCAGGGGCTACTTCATATCACCGATCGCCTATATTGTCATCTCGGTCTTTCTCATACTGACGGGCTGGTTCTTCTTCTCCACCTTTTTCCTGTTCGGGCAGGCCGAGATGAGGAGCTTCTTCTCCCTGCTGCCCGTGATATTCTCGTTTATCATCCCTGCTGTCACAATGAGGCTGTTTTCCGAAGAATTCAATACAGGGTCCTACGAATTGATGCTGACCATGCCCGTATCCCCGCCGGACATCATTATCGGCAAGTTCACCGCGGCCGTGGCATTCGTCGCCGTCATGCTCGCGCCCACACTTTCTTACGGCATATTCATTTCATTCATCGGGGACCTCGACTGGGGGCCGGTAGCCGGAGGTTATGCCGGGGCCCTGCTGCTCGGGGCTTCATTTTCATCAATAGGGCTGTTTGCCTCATCGCTTACGCGCAACCAGATCATAGCGTTTATCACCGGCATGTCTTTCTGCTTCGTGCTCACGCTCATGGACAAGATGCTGTTTTTTCTCCCCGAGGGCGCGCTGAATTTCTTCCAGTACATGGGGGCCGGTTTCCACTTTCAGAATATCTCCAGAGGCATAATCGACTCAAGGGACATACTGTACTTCCTCAGCATATGTTTTGTTATGCTGTATGCCACTAATCTCGTGATCCGGGAGAGGAAATAGGGAATGCCATGAAAAAGTTTTCCGATGCCGCCGGGTATTCCAGATTCCTGATATATCTTGCTGTAACAATCCTGCTGAACATAGCGGGCATTACATTTTTCTTCAGGGCAGACCTGACTTCAGGCGGGGTGTACTCATTGTCGGAGGCGAGCAGGAAGGTTGTTTCGACCCTCTCGGAGCCGCTGACCGTCAAGGTGTTTTTCAGCGGCAACCTGCCTGCGCCGTACAATAATATCGAACGCTACCTCCGCGACCTGCTCGAGGAATATGCGGTTGCAGGCAACAGGTACTTCAACTACAGGTTCTACAACGTCTCGGGCGGTGAAGACGACGAGTCCCTGAAAAACAGGGAGCTTGCCTCAAGCTACGGCATCCAGCCCGTGCAGATACAGAATATCGAGCACGACCAGGTGAAATTCCAGGAAGCCTACATGGGAATGGCGCTGATTCACGGCGATATCATCGAGGCCATACCCGCTATAACATCCACGGACGGCCTTGAGTACCGCATCACTTCAACGATCATGAAGATGAACAACAAGATAAGCGCCCTCCTGCGCCTGAAAGACAACATATCCGTCAAGCTGATCTTATCCTCGTCCCTTGCCGTGGTGGGCCCGTACATGAACATCAGCGGCCTGCCCGAGCTGCCCGGGAAGATAGAGGAGATAGTGAACAGGCTGAACGAGAAAAACTACGGCAGGCTTTCATTCTCATATCTTGACCCGAGCCTGAATCCCGCTGACGGGAAACAGGCGGAACATTACAATATCCTTCGTCTCGGGTGGAGCGAGTTCAGGGACAGAACCGGAAAGACAATACCCGCGGGAAAGGGCTATGCGGGGATCGTCGTTGAGCACGGCGAAAAGTTTGAAACAATCGAGCTGATAAAGGCCATACGCCTTCCGGTCTTCGGCACCCAGTACCAGCTTGCGGATCTCGCCGGACTTGAAAAAGCCATCAATGAAACCGCGGAAAACGTAATCGATATCAACGAGGAGATCGGCTGGCTCGCGGATCACGGCACCCCTCCGGTGGGGGGGCTGCCACCCATGTTCGATTTCCGGCGGCAGCAGGACTCGCTCTCAAGCCTCGAGAAACTCCTGTCCGAAGAATACTCCATACGCCGGGTCCGTCTCAGGGATGAAGATATCCCGGACGGCCTGTCAACCCTTATAATTGCCGGGCCCGGGGAGAAGTTCACCGACTACGAGCTCTACCGGATCGACCAGTTCCTCATGAAGGGGAACAACCTGGCCGTGTTCCTGGATTCATTCAAAGAGGTCACCCCCGGCGGGGAGGGCATGATGAGCCGGTTCAGGAGGTCGTTTTACACGCCGCTTGATACCGGTCTCGAAAAACTGCTGGAGCACTACGGTTTAACCGTTAAGAAATCGATCGTCCTTGATGAGAACAGTTACAGGCAGCCGGTGCCGCGCAGGTTCGGGGGCGGGGAGCGGACAATTTATTACGCGCCGATCATCAAGAACGAGATGATCAACAAAGACGCCGCCTATCTGAAAAACATCAAGGGGCTCGTAATCCTGAAGGCATCTCCCATTGAGATCAACGAAAAGAAAATCAGGGACAACGGGCTCAGGGCCGTAAAGCTCTTCTCATCATCCGGGAGGTCCTGGGAGATGAAGGGGAGCATCAATCTGAACCCCGTATTTATTACGCCCCCGAAGGACGAGGATGAATTCAGGAGCCTGCCCATGGCATACGTTGTCGAGGGCCCTTTCCCGAGCTACTTTGCAGGCAGGCCCGTACCCGAGAAGAAAGAACCGGAAAAAGAGGGCGGTGAGGGGAAAAAGGAAAAAAACGGCAGAGAAACCGGCGTCGACATGTCCGCAATCAGGGGGGAGAGGATCACTATCGAGAAAGGCAGGCCCGGAAAGATATTTCTCATAGGAACCTCCGCTATCCTCAGGGATAACGTAATAGACGAGGAAGGCAAGACACCGAATGCGCAGTTTGTCATGAACGTCATTGATTATCTCAACGGGAGGGAAGACATCGCGGTGATGCGCAGCAAGACACAGAAGTTCAATCCCCTGCGGGACATTGACCCGGCTTCAAAGACGGCCGTAAAGACCGCCAACATAGCCGGTCTGCCCGCGCTTGTTGTCATTGCCGGGATTATCGTGTGGTTCCGGCGCACAGCAAGAAAGCGCAGGATTCAGAAAATGTTCGGCAAAGGAGCGTTGGAATGAAATCGAAAAAAGAAATAGCAATCCTTTTCTTCATCATAGCCGTCCTTGTCTTTTATATCTCCTCGCGTAAAGACGAAAAGACGCATTACACGTTGCCGGAAGCGCCGGAGATAGCCGCGGACGACATAACGAAGATAACCATAAAGAAAAAGGGCTCGGAGACGGTCCTGGTCAGGGAAGGCGGCAGGTGGCTCGTTGGTGAGAAAAAGTACCCGGCGGATGAAAAAAAAGTAAAAGATATGCTGAAGCGCATCTCGGACCTCACACTGACCGCCCTTGCATCGGAATCGAAAAACTATGCCGTTTACGAGCTTGATGAGAAAAACAGGATCGAGGTGGCGGCTTATAAAGGCGACCGCCTCCTGCGCAGGCTGAATATCGGCAAACCCGCGGCATCCTACCGTTTCACATTTGTCATGCTTGATGACGACCCGCGCGTCTTTCAGGCAAAGGGCGAGATAAAGAGCGAATTCAGCAGGACCGTGTCCGGGTTGCGTGACAGAAAAGTGATGGCGTTCACGGATGATATCAGAGAGGTTGTGCTTAAACGGGGCAGGGATGAGATAAGATTCGTGAAGACGGAGGCGCCTGTTCCGGTTGACACGGCGGGAGGGGAAGATGAAAAAGAACAGAAAAAGGAAGGGGAAACCTCCGCATGGAAAACCGCCGACGGCAGGGCGGCGAAGGCAGGAGAAATCGACGGCATAATAAACACATTATCCGGGCTGGTCTGTGACGGATTCATGGAAGACGGGAAGAAAGAGGATCTCAAATCCCCGGTCTTTACGGCAACACTGAAGGGGATTAACACCTACACGATTTCCATCTTCGGGAAAAAAGACGGCAAGTATCCGGCCGTCTCCTCAACAAGCGAATACCCCTTCCTGCTTTCAGAGTGGAAGGCCGAGAGAATCATGAAGGACTTCGGCGGCCTGATTGAAGAAAAGAAGAACAAGTCGTAAGCGAATAAAATCTTTTGATGCTGCATAAACAGGCAGGAGAGCCTGCCGGCAACCCTTCATCTGCGTGTCTTCACCTTAATGTTGCATAAGCGGGCAGGCGGTGTTTTTATGCAACTGTAAGGTTCAGTGAATCTCCCGCATGGCATATCAACTGCCCGTTGTCCGTGTCCGCAATCTCCCGTCCTGCCGGTGATATTTCAGTGCACGTTTCAGGGACGAGCGGTTCATCCGAGTTGTTATCCCGCGGCGACTTGGATTAAGATATAAGAGAATCGGTTATTTTCAAACAGAGTGGAGAATCCATGTTCAAACTGATATTCAAAATAATGGTGACGGTGATATTCACGGTTTTTCTTATCATAGGGCTTGCCGTGTGGAAAGGCGGGGAGCCTTTCAGGATACTGGGGGAAGGCACCATCGTTATAGGGAAGAGCATCTCGGAGTTCGGGGATTACGTGGATGAGATTGTAAAAGGCACGAGGAAGGTGAAAAAAACCTATGAAAAGCTGAAGGAATCCGTAACGCCCGAAAAAGGCGCCTTTGAGGAACTGAAGGAATGGGGAAGCGATAAGATATAAATGGCACCCCTTATAAGCGTAAAACGCCTGAACAAGACCTTTTTCTCTCCCGGAAGAAAGCTCCATATATTAAAGGACATAACGTTTGACATCGAAGAAGGCGAAATGGTCTCGCTCATGGGGCCTTCCGGGGTCGGCAAGAGCACCCTGCTTCATATACTCGGCACCCTCGACAGACCCACGAGCGGAACGGTGTTATATGAAGGCAGGGATGTCTTTGCACTCGGCAATGACAAGCTGGCTGATTTCAGGAGCAGGACCGTGGGGTTTGTCTTCCAGTTTCATCATCTCATGCCCGAGTTCAGTACCATCGAGAATACCGTAATGCCTGCGCTCATAGCAGGAATAAGATACAGCGAGGCACGGGAAAGGGCCGGGCGCCTGCTGTCCGAGCTCGGACTTTCCGGGAGATTATCCCACAAGCCCGGCGAGCTTTCCGGCGGCGAGCAGCAGAGAGTCGCTGTTGCAAGGGCGCTCATGCTTGATCCCAGGGTCGTGCTTGCCGACGAGCCCACGGGCAACCTCGATACGCGCACGGGAGAGGAACTCTTCAGCCTTCTGACCGGGCTGAACGGCAGGAAGGGCATCACCTTTGTCGTAGTCACGCACAATGAGGGTATCGCATCACGATGCCGGAGGGTTATAAGGATGAGGGACGGAAGGATTGAGCAGGGGTCAGGGGAAGCGGATATGCCGTAATGAAACCAGAGGATAAAAAAAACCGGTCCGCCGAGCTGAGGGAACTTGCACACGAACTCAAAGACGCATTCGATGCGGTCTCCCCTTTCATCGAAAAGCATACGGCGGTAGTCTGCCCTGAATGCAGGCAGGTCTGCTGTCGTGACAAACACGGCCGCCCCGATGAAAATGACCTCGTCTTTCTCAGGGCGCTCGGCGAGGAGATGCCGGACGGCCGGACGGAGCGGGGGGAATCGGAGCCCTGCCGTTTTCTCACTGAGACCGGCTGTTCCCTGCAAAGATGGAGGAGGCCCTTCCGCTGCACCTTTTTCTTCTGCGCCCCGCTGTTGAAAAGCCTGGAGAACGACAACGCCAAGCTGTACAGGGCGTTTGTGCAATACTTTCAGCATCTGGTGCAGGCAAGGCGCAGGCTTCTCGAGTCCCGGGCAGTCCCTGATCAGGTGTGTGCACCTTAATGTTGCATAAGCCGGCATTTTTATGCCGCTGTAAGGTATATATTGACTTCCCCCGGCTGCATCTTTAAACTTATCCTTAATGTTGCATAAGCCGGCAGGCGGTTTTTTACGCAACTGTAAGGTAAAATTATTGTTCATATGAAACAGGATACAGTTGAAATAATACGCAATGTGCTGGAAGATCTTAAAAACAGATGGGGGCTGGAGGACATCCCCGGGATCGAGGTGGAGATTCCCAGGAACGGGGGCATGGGGGACATAGCCACAACAGTGGCAATGAGGCTCGCGAAACCCCTCGGGAAGCCGCCGCGGGAGATCGCCGCCGAGATCGTTGAAAAGATAAAGGAGCAAGAGGCGGATCTGTTCGAGAGCGTCGAAACCGCGGGACCCGGCTTTATCAATTTCAGGTTCAGGGGGGAGTTCCTCTGCAGAAGCCTTGCGGAACTCCTTCGTAAAGGCCGCCCGGCCCTCAGGACGGATACCGGGAAGGGCCGGAGGATACAGGTGGAATTCGTAAGCGCCAACCCCACGGGGCCCCTTCATGTAGGCCACGGCAGGGGAGCGGCTGTCGGGGATGCGCTGTGCAATATCCTGAAGGCCGCGGGCTTTGATGTGCAGAAGGAATTCTATATCAACGACGCGGGCCTGCAGGTCAGGCTCCTCGGGGAGTCCGTGTTTGCGCGTTACCGGCAGATACTGGGAACCGGAGCGCCTTTCCCGGAAGACGGCTACAGGGGCGCCTATATTGAATCAATCGCAAAAGAGATACACGACAGATACGGCGACCGCTACAGGGAGCGGACGTTTGAAGAATGCGGGGAGTTTTTCACGGAGTATGCATACAGGATGATGCTTTCCGGCATTGAAAGAGACCTCAGGGACTTCGGGGTGGTCTTTGACAGGTGGCAGAGCGAAAGAGAGCTTCATTTGCAGGGAAAGGTAAGGGAGGCACTGGAGGAACTCCGGTCAAAAGGACTGCTCTATGAAAAAAACGGGGCCACATGGTTCAGGTCATCCCGGTTCGGGGATGACAAGGACAGGGTTGTCGTCAAGCAGGACGGCGAATACACCTATTTCGCCTCTGACATCTGCTACCACAAGTACAAGCTTGAGAGAGGCTTCGACACCATCATAGACATATGGGGGGCCGACCATCACGGCTACGTGCCGAGGATCAGGTCCGTGCTGGAGGCGTTTGACCTGCCGCGGGATAAATTCAGGGTGATACTCATCCAGATGGTGAGCCTGCTCAGGCACGGCGAGCCCGTGCAGATGTCCAAAAGGGCCGGTGAGTTCATCACGCTGCGCGAGGTGATGGACGAAGTCGGAGCCGATATCACCCGGTTTATCTTTCTTACAAGGCGGGCGGACAGCCATCTTGACTTTGATCTTGACATTGCAAAGGAACAATCGGCTGAAAACCCGGTATTTTACGTGCAGTATGCATTTGCAAGGATTTCAAGCCTGTTCAGGCAGGCATCTGAAAGGGGTATCAGGATTGAGGATGCGGAAGCAGGAGCGGCTGATTTGAAAATGCTGGCGGAACATGAGGAAACATCTATCATAAAAAAGCTGCTTCAGTATATAATGGTGGTGGAAAGCGCGGCCCACGCATGCGAGCCGCACAGGATAACCTATTACCTGCAGGAGCTTGCGGGCATGTTCCACGCCTATTACTATAAATACCGGATAATATCCGGCGACGACAGGCTTACCCGTGCGAGGCTCGCTCTCTGCAGGGGGGTGCAGATCGTGCTGGAGGACGGACTGGGCCTGCTCGGTGTCAGCGCCCCGGAGAAAATGTAATCATGCTTTATGTTACAGCATTAGTCATTCACGTGGTATCGGTCCTGATATGGATCGGCGGGGTCGCCTTTGTGACAATGATCACGTTTCCGATGATACAGAGGGCCGGCAGTTCGCTTGACCAGGTCCTGATGTTCCAGGGGGTTGAACACCGTTTCTCGAAGATCGCAAAGGTGATGGTGGTACTGGCCGGGCTGTCGGGGTTTTACCTGCTTTATGAAAAAGGGCTGAGCGCCGGCGTGTGGATAATGATCTTTGTATGGGCGTTTTATGCATCGCTGCTGTTCGGCCTGGAGAAACTGATCTTCAAGAAACTCTTCAGCGCCCCTTCGGGGGAGCAGCTCGATACAAAAAAGGTTTTCAACATGCTGCAGGTATTCCACTGGTTCGTGCTCACCCTGAGTTTTCTGGCGATTGCGGCCGGGATATACACAGCGCACTATTAACCTTAAATGTTGCATAAGCAGGCTGTGGAGTCCGGCCTAACACCTTTATAAGCCGTTGCCGCCGGAAAAACCGCGTGAATGCTGCCGCAAGGTTAAGTCGGGAGGGGAATCACAGCATCAAGTTCAGTATAATCACAACAGACGCCGATGCCCGCCTCGGCCGGATCACCACTGAAAGGGGCGTCATAAACACCCCATCATTCATGCCCGTGGGCACCAATGCAACCGTAAAGTCCATGAGCCCCGACGAAATGAAAGGGCTTGGAGCGGAAATCCTCCTGTCCAACACATACCACCTGTATTTAAGGCCGGGCCATGAGATAATCAGGCAAGTGGGGGGGCTGCACAAATTCATGAAATGGGACGGCCCGCTCCTTACGGACAGCGGGGGGTTCCAGGTATTCAGCCTCTCACCCCTCAGAAAGATCAGTGACCGCGGTGTAACGTTCAGGTCCCACCTGGACGGATCAACACACTTCCTGACCCCCGAGCTTGTGATGGAGATACAGGGGGCACTGGGCTCCGACATTGCAATGGTGTTTGATGAATGCACCCCCTATCCTGCAACAAGGGAGTATGCGCTCAATTCCCTCAGGCTGACGACCGGGTGGGCGGCCAGATGCCTGAAGGCAAGGGTGGATGGAGGGCGGCAGGCACTGTTCGCCATTGTCCAGGGCGGGATATACAGGGACCTGCGGAGACAGAGCGCAGAGGAACTGGTCGAAATGGATTTTGACGGCTATGCCATCGGCGGTCTCAGCGTGGGGGAGCCCAAGGGCCTGATGCATGAAACGGTCAATTATACCGCCCGCCTGCTTCCGCGGCACAAGCCCCGCTATCTCATGGGGATCGGCGACCTGCTGGATGTGCTCGAGGCGGTTGCAGCAGGGGTGGACATGTTCGACTGTGTCATGCCGACCAGGAATGCGCGCAACGGGACATTGTTCACCGGCAGGGGGAGGATAAGCATCAAGCGTGAGGAGTTCAGGTCAGACCCGTCCCCCCTTGACCCTGACTGCGGGTGCTACACCTGCAGGAACTTCTCAAGGGCCTACCTGCGCCATCTCTTCATGAGCAGGGAGATACTGTCCATGAGGCTGAACACCCTGCACAATCTTCACTTCTACCTCGAATTTTTCCGGAAGATGCGCAAGGCCATTGAGCAGGGGCGGTTCAGCAGCTTCAGAAAAGCACAGACCCCTGTGCTGCGGAATAATTTCCATGAGTGAAAGGAACGGTTCCGTCTTTCTTTCCCTTGCCGTCAAGGGATGGGCGAGACGGTATTCAGAACGGAAATCCGGATAATACCTCCGCCGTTTCCTGTCCCCCGCTCTCACCGGATTCAACTCTGCACGCTTCGAGTAAATGATTCTCTTTTGTATGAGTATGGCTTTGTATCTTCCCTGAAATATGTGTCCCGCTCTTTTGTGTTTCCTGTTAAATATCTGCTGACCTTATTTATTGCAGCAAGTATGTTTTCCCGTCCTGATCGTCTCTGAAAACGGCTTCCCGCGCGTTGCCTCTTGAGGTGATGTTGTTCTGCTCGACAAATTAGGAACAACTATTTCGAGTTTAAAGTTAGTCCTTTCAGGTTTTCAAGTTTATAAACATTTGCCGGAATATCATATTCCAGC
>Ga0256839_1000631_pt1 | contig 45137 bp, 37 predicted proteins | sample 354166metaG_FD_185968 | JGI IMG/M metagenome (GOLD analysis project Ga0256839, IMG submission 185968) | Hydrothermal vent microbial communities from Mid Atlantic Ridge, Atlantic Ocean - 354-166 | ecosystem: Environmental > Aquatic > Marine > Hydrothermal vents | place: Atlantic Ocean: Mid...
AGCAAACCGTCACCACTGCGATGCGCATGCTTGATAATGTCATTGAGTACAATTACTACAGCGTGCCGCAAGCGCGTAATTCAAATATGCAGCATCGCCCCGTCGGCATGGGTGTAATGGGTTTCCAGGATGCGCTTTACAAGCAAGATATTCCTTACGCATCAATGGAAGCAGTTGAGTTTGCCGATAAAAGTATGGAAGCCGTTTCTTATTTCGCGATTAAAACATCCTCTGATCTAGCCGAAGAGCGCGGTACTTACCCAAGTTACGAAGGCTCGCTATGGTCACAGGGTGTGTTGCCGATTGATTCTATCAAGCTGATGGAAGCGCAACGTGGCGAACAGTACTACCAAGTTGATAAAACCACCACCTTAGATTGGGATGGCCTGCGCAAGCAAATCGCCAAAGTCGGCATGCGAAACTCAAACACCATGGCGATTGCGCCTACCGCAACCATTTCAAACATCTGTGGCGTGAGTCAATCGATTGAGCCGACCTACCAAAATATGTTTGTGAAATCGAATTTATCGGGTGAATTCACCGTAGTAAATCCATACCTTGTTAACGAGCTACACGAGCACGGCCTGTGGGATGAAGTGATGATTAACGATCTTAAATACTTCGACGGCAGCGTGCAAGAAATCGACCGTGTACCCGATGACATGAAAGCCAAATATGCGACCGCATTTGAAGTTGATTCTCGCTGGTTGATTGAAGCCGGCAGTCGTCGTCAAAAATGGATTGATCAAGGTCAGTCGCTTAATTTATACATGAAAGAGCCATCAGGCACTAAGCTTGATAACTTGTATAAACTAGCTTGGGTGCGTGGCTTGAAAACAACCTACTACCTTCGCTCTATGGGCGCCACGGCGATGGAGAAGTCGCAGGAGAGTTCGAGCAATATCAGTAATTCTAGTGAGAATATTCCTGAGGCGCCAGTGACGACTCCGGTGGGGTCTGCAGCGCCAGCGGCGTGTTCAATTTTAGATCCAGATTGCGACGCCTGCCAATAATCTGATACTGTCTTTACGTCGATAGCTGCGTTGCGAGCTATTCAAAAATCGAGTCACGTACTTTAGTACGCTCCCTGATTTTCGGATAACTCGCGCCTTGCTCTCAACGCAAATACAAGCACCAGATGGATTAGTACAACTATAAATTTTTTAGAAAAAACCAAGGAAGGATGCGGAATGGCTCAAATAAAAAAGACAATCCGATCTATAAAAAAGACAACAACAAGGGCGGCAAAAGTGCGAATGAATAGCACGCGTCAAAAACGGAGAACATATCATGCTCAATTGGGACAACCCACTCGAACAAGTACAGCCAGCTAACAAATCAACTACAGCGCCAATTCCTCCGAGTGCTCCCATGGTGAATGACGAGCCTCAAACCTTAGCAGCATCTTACGCAAGCAGTGATGTGATAGGTGATATGTCATTTGATGATACTGGTGTAACGCTGCCCGAGGTGAAAGCTCCAGCTGATGATGCCGATGCAAAGCTTGCAAAAGATGCCGTTGAAGGGATTGAGCGTGATCTAGCAGAAGCGATTCATGGGATTGCGCCAGTTAAAGCGAGCGACAAGCGCGTTATCAATGGTGAGGCAGACGTAAACCAGCTCGCGCCATTCAAATACCCATGGGCGTGGGAGTACTTTCTTAATGCCAATAAAAATCATTGGACACCGCTCGATATTAATATGTCACAAGACATTCAAGACTATCAGCACAAGTTAAGCGACAGCGAAAAGCACGTGTACGAAAACGTACTTGCTTACTTAACAACCTCTGATATTTTAGCCATGCGCAATATCGGTTTAGCCGTCATGGAAAAAATGACCGCGCCTGAGCTACAAATCTACCAAGCTCGCCAAGTGTATGAAGAAGCACTCCACACATGGACCTATCAGCACTGCATCGAAACCATCGGACTAGATCAAGGCGAAATCTACAATCGCTACCGTGTTGTGCCAGCAATACACGGAAAAATCAAACTCGCCAATAAACGCTTAGATTCAGTTATGCGCTCAGATATGGATTTGCGCGACCCTAAAAATCTCACTGAATTTGTCATGGCATATATATTTTTCGCCGCCATCTTCGAAGGCACATGGTTCTATAACGGCTTCACTCCTATCTTCTCACTACAACGCCGAGGCTTAATGAAAGGCACCGCCGAGCAACTACAATACATCATGCGCGACGAAGTCATGCACGCATCATTCGGCATCCGCGTAGTAAAACAAATTATGCTAGAAAACGATGTAACGCTAGACCCGAAAGCCATCCGCGATATGTGGGACGAGTCAGAAAAAGCAGAAATCGACTACGCACACTACATCCTCAAAAGCCCAATTCTAGGCTACACCGCAGAAGACCACATCGAACAGTATCGCTTTATCGCCAATCGTCGTGCAAGACAGCTAGGCCTAGAAGAGCCATACCCGAACGCACAAAACCGCACACCTTGGTTGGATGAGCAGGCGAACATGAAAAAAGAGAAGAATTTCTTTGAAACGAGAGTTACTGAGTATCAGACTGGTGGGGCGTTGGATTGGGGGTGATTTTCATAAAATAAATATATATATGAAAATAAGAAAAGAGCTAAGAAGGGGAGAGAAGAGGGTAGTAATTATTACAGTTGGATTCTAGTGATCCTCTTATTCAATTATCTCACGCAATACCGTGGTCAGAATTCACCTCGCAGAAAAACCAACATCCCTTGCTACAACGAACATCGGCACTTCCTTTCAGAGGGTGCAGCGATGTACTTTTTAGCGCCTAGGGCGCTTTAGAAAGCAATTTTTAAGCATATTAGCCTTTCCTTAATTAACCCGCTTGATAATGTTGCCCTCATCTGTACAATCCCCTCACCCCTAATAATCAGCCATAAGCTGAGGTGTATTTATGTCCCCTAAAGCTACCTTAACAGCGACTATTTTCGGATTTGTTACATTATTTGTTTTTTCCGCTACTTACGTTGCTTCGCAAAAATTAATACTTAAACCTGCTATTAATAGCATAACTATACAAAAGTCAGAATACTCTCAACAGTTACAAACTAAAGTACTCGCCTTGAGGCAGAGTTTTAATAAAATACCACTAACGCGCCATTTGCATGTAGATAGCTCAATACAACAACGTGCAATCAATATCAGTAACTTTCCTGTTAAAACGGGTTATGTTTCATCTCGATTTGGGCTTCGAAAAGATCCTATTCATGGGAAAAGTCGCATACATAATGGTTTAGATATAGCTGCTCGAAGTGGTACATTTGTTTATGCTTTAGGAAAAGGTAAAGTTATATTTTCTGGTTATAAGAACGGCTTTGGTAATGTTGTAGAAGTGCAACACGGGAGTACGGTAATTAGTCGTTATGCGCATCTTGATATGAGTTTAATTGATGTGGGACGTGAATTAGATGGGACTGAGATTATTGGCGTGGTGGGTACTACGGGGCGTTCAACCGGTCCTCATTTGCATCTTGAAGTTCGCTTTAATGGTAAAGCGGTAAATCCTGAGCCTTATTTATCTAAGGTAAGACCCACTTCAGTTGCTCAAGTGAAGCATTAATAGTGGCTTGATAGTTTATTAATGCCTGACGGATTATTAATGAGCTGTGGTTCTAAGTAGGGAAGCAAAAAACGCTTATTTTGTTTAATTTCCTCAAGAGATAGACCATTTATTTCATAGGGAAACACTAGCCAATCTTCAGTTTCATGTAAGCAATAGTCGGGAGAAAACGCTACGCTCTTATAAGAAGGCCTTTGCCATAAGGTTGCTACTTTTACTTTTTTAGGCATATTCCTTTTTAGTCTATTTTCTAGCCTTTGTATAATCGCATCTATATTTTTGCCTGTACTAAAAACATCATCTACGATGAGTAGTGAATCATCGGCATTGAGGTTTTCTAGTAAGTATTGCGTACCATGCACGCGTAATTCGGCATCAGCGGATACAATATTTTCTTGATAAGAAGGTTCGCCGCGATAGGATGTGCGTAAGGATAGGTGGTTGGTTTGGATGCCGAGGGTTTGTAAGGATTCTTGAACGTATATGCCCACAGCACTGCCACCTCTCCATAAGCCGACAATAAAGGTGGGTTTAAAACCACTTTCAAAAATACTCACACCGAGTTTGAAAGCGTCTAAAATGAGTGTTTCTTCATCAAGAAATTTCTTTTTCATTTAATTTCTAACATTATCAGAAAATATGAATATACTCTTATCATGTGTAAAGTCTATCTAACAGCACAAGGTTTATTGGAAGATTCTTTTAAGTTGGCGCAGCAAGTTTTAAAAAGTGGTTTTGAGCCGACCTTTATTATCGCTGTTTGGCGAGGTGGCGCACCTATTGGGATTGCGGTGCAAGAGTACTTACAGTTTCATGGGATTCAATCTGACCATATTGCCATTCGTACTTCCTCATATTCAGGGATAGATAATCAGTCGCGAGAAGTTAAGGTATCGGGGTTGGATTATTTAATTAAGACGATGCAATACTCAGATCGCTTGTTAATTGTAGATGATGTGTTTGATACAGGACGCTCAGTTGAAGCGATTATTAATCAGCTGAATGAAAAGTTGCGGTTGAACACACCAGAAGATATACGCATTGCTGTGCCGTATTATAAACCCGCTCGAAATCAAATTGATCGTGAGCCTGATTTTGTGGTGCATAAAACGGCAGATTGGCTAAAGTACCCGCATTCATTAGAAGGCTTGGATAGGGCTGAAATGCAAGAGGAGCGCCCTGAGATATATGAAATTATTAAGAATTACCTACCTGATTAGTAAGCGATAAGATTTAGCTTAAAGAAAACTGACAGGAATATCAGCATATGCTAATATACTTTTAACGTAGATATTGATAGAGGTTCAAATATGAAATTTAAAAACTCACTTGCTCTGCTTTTGGTGTTATCACCGATTTCCGCTTCTGTAGTGAATGCAGAGAGCAATACTAACCAGTTTCCGCCTGCCAATGTGTTTGATTCTCGAGTGTTTCCAAAGTTACCTCAACAACAAATGCCTTACTCTACTGGAATGAAGGCGATGCCAAGGGCTCCAATCTCTAGGAGGCTACCAAGCGCGAATCAAAGAACCATGCCTCAAAGAAGAATACCCGCTATTCCTTATAACCAGCGCCGCATTAATCCACAAACTTCTCGACTGATGGCGCCGGGTTATCCTCAGGCTAATCGTTTTAATCAACACCCCATTCCCGTGCCCCTATCGATGAGAAATAATTACCCAAAAGGTAATAACAACACGTTTCCTTTTTCTAATAATATGATGCCTTTTGGTAATCAGAATAATGGTTTTAACCCCTTCTCAAACAACAGTATGCCTTTTTCAAACGGTAATGGCATGATGCCTAAAAACCCGATGAAAAATATGTTTGGTAGCAATAACAATAATATGTCGATGCCGTTTTTCCCTTCTAACAATAAAAAGCGTAAAAAAGCATGGGGGACTGAGCGAAATATTTGGCCTGATTTTTATACAGATTTTACGGATGAAGCTTGGGATACGGTAATGAGTGGGCCAAGAAAATTAGGTACTATGCCAGGCGGTTGGCGTTTTCCTTATATTAGTATGCCAGACCCTGTAACCGTCTCGGATGCTATCGCTAATCAATTCCCGCCTATTGCAGAAGAGGCGGGAAAAATGGCCGATTTTTCTGATTGGGGCATATTTGATAATAAATAGATTCTATTCAGCTTACATTTAGATTTAGTCTGTAGAATGCTTGTCATGTGATAGTTAAGTCTATCTTTCAAGGATTGATAAAAGGGTAAGCAATATAATGAATAAAAGAATAATTCTAAAAAGTGCATGTCTAATAGCATTTAGTGTAGGGCTTGCTGCATGTAGCCAAAGGCAGAACGAGCCTGCTGAAGCAAAGACAAAACCAACGGTAAAATATCGTGCTAATGTATCTGCAAAACCTAACAAGCTAATAACTCCTAAGGTTGTAGTAAAAACAGAAAAGCTTGTTATTGAAAAGCGTTCGCCTATAAAGGTAGTTGCTCAAAGAAAAGTTATTCAAAAAAGGCGCGTTGTTAGACGTGCAGCTGTGAAAAGCAGGCAAGAAGCTCGTCCACGTGCGCATAATCGTAAAGTTGTTGCACGCCAAAGAGCGAGACAGCAGCGCCAACAGCCACGCCAAAGACAAAATCATTACCGCGCCCCAGTAAGTAAAGCACGCTATGCCTCGTTACAGGGTGATTATGCGGGCAACCCACAAACACGGGCATTTATTAATATGATGTCTGCAAAACATGGTTTTGATCGTGGTTACTTAAACTACTTATTCTCAAATACGAAATCAACACCGTTTCTTGCGCGTATGGCGTATGCGGATGGTCATCCCAAAAGGCGTGTTAATAAAAAGCCTCGTAAAGGCCGTTGGACACGTTACCGTGGGAATTTTTTAACCCCAAGAACTATTAACAAAGGCTTGGCCTTTGCACGTGCTAACCGCGTCGCATTACAACGTGCGGAAGATAAATACGGGGTTCCAAAAGAATACATACTCGGCATTATTGGTGTAGAAACGCGTTACGGTGAAAATGTCGGTAAAAACAGAGCTATTGATGCACTCTCAGCAATGGGTTTTGAAAATGCACGTCGCGGAAAATATTTTCAAAGTGAGTTAGAAGCATTCTTAGTTATGTCACGCAAAGAGGGGCTTGATCCCTTACGCCCAATGGCATCTTACGCGGGCGCATTAGGCTTATGCCAATTTATGCCTAGTAACATTAAACGTTACGCTGTTGACCATGATCGCAGTGGCACAGTAAATTTATGGACGCCACACGATGCCATCGGGAGTGTTGCCAACTACTTTAAAAAGCACGGCTGGCGCACTGGTGGAACCGTTGCGGTTCGTGCAAACTCAAGCAGCTCACGTTACAAAACATTAAAAACAGGTTTCAAAAGTAGCCATAGTTTATCGCGCTTAAAAAGCAAAGGCGTATCAGCTAGAAACTTAGGTAATATCTCAGGCAAAGCCAGTTTGTTAAAACTCAGCACTTACGGCGGTGATGAGCTTTGGTTAGGTGGTCATAACTTCTACGTAATCACTCGCTACAACCACAGTACGCATTATGCAATGGCGGTACATCAGCTTGGGCAAGCAATTAAAGCACGCCTTGGTGGTCGTGGAGCAGTTCGACAAGCATCAAATGATATTGACTTACACAGTGATGATTTAGCTTTATTGATGAAATAAAGGTCGGCTATGCTTGATTAGCAAGCACAGAGCCATATAATGCACAGTTCTTTTTAAAGACTGTGCATTTTTTATGCCTGTCACATAATTACACAGGTATCTCGTTTTGATTACAGCATCTAATATCACTATGCAGTTTGGCGAAAAGCCACTGTTTGAAAATGTTTCCGTAAAATTTGGCAATGGTAACCGTTATGGTTTGATCGGTGCGAATGGCTGCGGTAAGTCTACATTTATGAAAATTCTTAGTGGTGAGCTTGCCCCAACGGCGGGGAATGTCACGATTGATCAAGATATTAAGTTTGCCGTGCTAGGCCAGGATCAATTCGCCTTTGAGGAATATAGCGTACTTGATACGGTGATTATGGGTGACAAAGAACTTTGGAAAGTTAAAGCAGAACGTGATCGTATTTATGCTTTGCTAGAAATGAGTGAAGAAGAAGGTATTAAGGTTGCTGACCTTGAAATTGAATTTGGTGAGATGGATGGCTACACCGCTGAGGCGCGTGCGGGTGAGTTATTACTCGGACTAGAAATTGCAGAAGATTTACATTGGGGTTCGATGGGGTCGGTTGCTCCTGGTTGGAAACTACGTGTTTTATTAGCGCAAGCGTTGTTTGCAAACCCTGATTTATTATTGCTGGATGAGCCAACTAACAACTTGGATATTAATACCATTCGTTGGTTAGAAAATATCTTAAACGCGCGTAAAAGTACCATGGTAATTATTTCGCATGATCGCCACTTTTTAAACAGTGTTTGTACCAATATGGCAGATTTAGATTACGGTGAGTTACGTATGTTTCCCGGTAATTATGATCAATACATGACGGCAGCAACGCAAGCACGTGAGCAAATGCAAAATGAGAATAACAAGAAAAAAGTAAAGATTGCAGAGCTACAAGCTTTTGTAAGCAGATTCTCAGCTAATGCATCAAAAGCAAAACAAGCGACTTCACGCCAAAAGCAGTTGGATAAGATAGAGCTTGCACATATCAAACCATCCAGTCGTGTGAATCCTTACATTGTCTTTGAGCAAGAAAAGAAATTATTCCGTAATGCCTTGGAAGTAAAAGGCTTAAGCAAAAGCTTTGATGAACCGGTATTTCAAGATATTGATCTTATGGTAGAAGTTGGCGAACGTATTGCCATTATTGGTCCTAACGGTGTGGGTAAGACAACCTTACTACGCTGTTTAGCGGAAGATTTAAAACCCGATAGTGGCTTTGTAAAATGGTCAGAAAATGCCACACTCGGTTACTACGCACAAGATCACGCGCATGACTTTGAAGGTGGTGAGAGCCTCTATGATTGGATGAACAAGTGGCGTAATGAAGAGGATGATGAGCAGGCAATTCGCTCGGTGCTTGGACGTTTATTATTCTCAAAACATGATAGTGAAAAGTCGGTTAAAGTTATATCGGGTGGCGAGCAGGGGCGTATGTTATTCGGCAAGCTGATGCTACAAAAAGATAATATATTATTGATGGATGAGCCAACCAATCACTTGGATATGGAATCTATCGAGTCTCTTAACTTGGCATTAGAGAACTACGACGGTACGTTATTTTTCGTATCCCATGATCGCGAGTTTGTAAGTTCATTAGCGACACGTATTATTGAAATTACGTCAACGGGTATTAATCAGTACACGGGAACTTATGAAGAGTACTTGGAAAGCCAAGCATCGTAGATCGGTGCTAGGAGCCTGTCCGAGAACTAGAAACCTACTGCAAATTCCACAATCATCATAATTTGAGCTTATCAAAATCGTTAAGTAGCCGTGCTATTCACCTCTTTCGATAATCACAACTTATGATAATTCTGTAATTTTTGCTACGGTCTTAGTTCTCGGACAAGCTCCTAGTGATTGTTACAAAAGAATTCCTTGTTTCTTAGCATAACGAATTAACCCTGAGATTGAATGTGTATCTAGCTTGCGGTAAATATTACCGCGATGGCATTCTACAGTGCGTACACTAATTGACAATTTATCAGCGATTTTTTTATTGTTCAAGCCATCTAGTAACTCGATAAGGATAACTTTTTCACGTTTCGTGAGTGTGTTGGGTGATTTTTCAGCCATGCATAATTTGTCGGTGAAGTGAGAGCAAAAGTGTTGCTTTCCTCCATATATTTCACGTACTGCTTCAATCATTTCATGGGCAGGCTGATCTTTTAGGATATAGCCTTGAGCGCCTGAATCCAGCGCATTTTGCATGTACTCTCGGTTGTCATGCATAGTTAGAATCAGCACTTTAATGTGGGGGTGTGATTCAGATAATAAGCGGGTTGCTTCAAGCCCATTGATATGCGGCATGCTGATGTCGGCAATGATAATGTCTGGCTGCAGTTCTTCTGCTCTTTTGAGTAACTCTTTACCATCGTTGGCTACACCAATAACGGCAATATCATCGACTTCTTCGAAACGAGTGCGTATACCGTCTTGCACTAAAGGGTGATCATCTGCCAGTAAAATGGTGATTTTAGAAATTTCGTGATCTGTCATAAAGGAATTCTCACAATAACGGTTGTACCTTTTTCAAGTGATGAGTTTACATGCATATTGCCTTCAAGTAGCTCAGCGCGATCTTGCATATTGCGCAGCCCTAAACCACGATCGGGATTGGTACTTTCAAGGGTTGATTTTTCAAAGCCCAGCCCATTATTGCTGATTGTGAGCGACACTGACTTAGATTTTTTTTCTATTTTAAGGATAACCAGCTTGGCAGAGAGTGCATGCTTCTCAATATTACGCATGGCTTCTTGAATGATCCGGTAAAAAGCAGTTTCAATACCTTGTGGGAGTCGTTCATTTTGGCAGTTATTATAAATATTCACTTCAATTTGAGTGCGCTCTGAAAAATCATTGGTCAAACTATTGATGGCGGCATTTAGGCCTAAATCGTCGAGCAAGGTTGGGCGTAAATCACGTGAGATTCGCCGTACCTCTTGCATAGTTTCACTTAAAATATCACTCGCATCATCAATCACATGACTAATGTCTTGTTGCTTAGTGCGTGACTGTTTGAATAACTTTTGTTTCGCACTATCCAGTTTATAGCTCACTGACACTAATAGTTGATTGATGCCATCATGCAATTCACGCGATACACGTTTACGCTCATCCTCTTGAAAATTGACGGTTTTATGAGTGAGGTCGCGCATTTTTTGATTGGCAAGTCGGCTTTCAGATAGGTTGATTAAAAAACCAATCAGTGCGGTTAACAATGTTGCGGCAATAGCAATCACTGAGGTTAGTAATAAGGTGTTGCTGGCCGTATTTTTTGCTTTAGATTTGATGTTATCGACGCCTGCTTTAATATCATCTATATAGAGTCCGGTGCCAATCATCCATTGCCACTTATCGAGCCCAATTGAGTAACCCAGTTTTTCAATAGATTTTCCGCCAGAGGGCTTATCCCATAAGTAAGCGGTATAGCCGCCCCCTTTTTTTGCCTGGTGAATCAGTTCACGAATGAGGTATTTCCCATTATCATCTTGAAAATTAAACAGGTTGTTACCTTCAAGTTGAGGTTTTCGAGGGTGTACAATGCTAATGCCATTGTAGTCGTAGACAAAAAAGTATCCGTCTTTGCCAAACTCCATGTTTTTAAGGATATTGTAGGCTTTTTGCTTAGCGTATGTTGTATCAATACTGGTGTTATCATAAGCACTTTTAACGGCAGAATAAGCGAGCCCAAGATAATTTTTCAACTCTGCTTTTTTTGAGGCAAGTAGCTCGGCTTCAAACGCTATTGCTTGTGTATTGGCTAGTTGCTCGGTTTGCTTAATGGTGAACAATGCAATGGCTGTAATGGCAATAATAAGCGGGATGAGCGTCAGTAAACTGATTTTAGTTTTGTAAGGGAGTGGGGGGAAAGACACCATAATAAGAGCATAGCGAGTTGTTGTGAAAAAATCCATAATTTGGCCAAAAAGGAGTGTACATTTAAATGGATCAAAATGAAGTCGATATTGTGTTAATTGGTGCCGGTGCGATGAGTGCTACATTGGGCTCAATGCTAAATCAGCTTGATCCATCATTATCCATTACGATAGTTGAAAGCTTAGAAAAACCTTTGCAAGAAAGTAGTGATGGTTGGAATAATGCCGGTACAGGGCATGCTGCTTATTGTGAGCTAAATTACACGCCGCAATGTGATGATGGTTCGGTTGATGTGCGTAAAGCGTATGGAATTAATGCGCGTTACGAGGTGAGCTTGCAATACTGGTCTTATTTGGTCAAGCAGAGTGTGTTACCTGAGCCACACAATTTCATTAATCCGGTGCCGCATATCAGCTTTGTTTGGGGAGCAAAGAATGTTGCCTTTTTGCGCAAACGACACCAAGCATTAATTGATCATCCTATGTTTGCAGAAATGGAATTTAGTGATAACCCAGAGGTATTACGTGAGTGGATGCCTTTAGTTATGCAGGGGAGAGAGCCGCAGCAAGTAGCAGCGACTCGGGTTGCGCATGGGTCAGATGTGGATTTTGGGGCGGTTAGTCGTTACATGCTGAATTATTTAGAGACGCAGGGAAAATTTAATTTATTACTACACTCAGCGGTAGTGGGTTTAACCCAAGGAGCTGATAAATATTGGAATATCCAGATAAAAGATCACAGTGCTAAAAAATTAAAATGTCGTAATATTAAAGCGAAGTTTGTGTTTATTGGTGCGGGTGGTGCGGCATTATCTTTATTGCAAAAGTCGGGCATAGAAAACGCTAAAGGCTATGGAGGGTTCCCCGTAAGTGGTCAATTTTTGGTCTGTAAGAATCCACTCATTGTTAAACAACACCTTGCTAAGGTTTACGGTAAAGCTTCTGTTGGAGCGCCGCCGATGTCAGTTCCGCACCTTGATACTCGTTTTATTGGGGGTGAAACGGCTCTGTTGTTTGGGCCTTTTGCAGGGTTTTCACCTAAGTTTTTAAAGCGTGGTTCGGTATTTGATTTACTCAGATCGTTGCGCTTTAATAATATTATACCGATAGCGAGTGTTGGGGTGAAAAACTTAGGCTTGTTGCGCTACTTGCTGAAAGAGACGTTTCAATCCACTCAGGCGCGCTTAAAAGTACTGAAAAATTATTATCCTCAAGCGATAGATGATGATTGGTCTTTGCATGTCGCGGGTCAGCGTGTGCAAATTATAAAGCGAGATGCAGAAACTGGAGGTGGGAAACTCCAGTTTGGTACTGAGGTGGTTTATGCAGGTGATAATAGTTTGGCGACTTTGCTGGGTGCATCGCCTGGTGCTTCTTTGTTAGTTCCTATTATTCTTGAGATTATTGAAACGTGCTTTGCTGACCGATTGAAAACAACCGTATGGCAACAAAATATTCGCCGTATGATTCCATCTTACGGGATTTCCATCGTATCGAATCAAGACTTGTTTATGTCGATACGCGAAGATACCTTGAAAACACTAAAGCTGAGAAGTGATTGAATAAGCTTCCGGGGATTTCCTGATCAAGTCCAGATTACTTTTTAGCAGACTAAATTATAATCGACTTAATCAGAGGTTCCTAAGGTAATTCGTTCAACTCATCCGCACCTTCTTTCTCAGGTGGTAGTAGCGCTTCGCGGGTTACACCCATCATAATCAAAGAGCTACTTGCGACATAGATTGATGAATAGGTTCCTACGATTACACCAATAATCATTGCCATTGAGAAGCCGTGGATGATTTCGCCACCTAGAAAAAACAAAGCAAGTAATACTAAAAGTGTGGTTAATGACGTTACGATGGTACGCGATAACGTTTGATTGATGGAGAGGTTGATAGATTCTTCCGAGCTGGCTTTACGCAATTTTAAATAGTTTTCTCGTATTCGGTCGAAGACCACGATGGTGTCATTTAGTGAGTAACCGATGATGGCGAGCACTGCGGCAAGAATCGTAAGGTCAAATTCAATACGGAAGATGGAGAAAATACCGATGGTGATAATGACATCATGTAATAGCGCCACGATAGCGCCGAGCGAAAAACGGAACTCAAAACGTAAGGTCACGTAAATAAGAATGCCTGCTAATGCGAGCAACATAGCAACGCCACCATCATCGCGTAACTCATCGCCAATTTGAGGGCCGACAAACTCAACACGACGCAATACAATATTTGGGTTGTCTTGTTTTAAAATGGCGTAAATCTGATCACCGATTTTAGCTTTTTCATTGGATGTGATCTTTTCTGTTTTATCGGTTTTTGGCGGGGTAATACGAATTAACACGTCTTTGGCTGTACCAAAATGCTGTACTTGCGCTTCAAACTTTGCTTCTGCTAGCTTCTTGCGAATGGGTTCAACGTCGGTTGCTTCAGGGTAGCCGATCTCAATGACGGTACCGCCCGTGAAATCTACGCCTAAATTTAAGCCATTAACGATTAAGGAGCCGATAGAGGCAATAATTAAGAGTGCAGATAAAATCATTGCTGGTTTACGTGCACCAACAAAGTTAATCAGTTTTTCTGTTGTTGTTTTTGCAGTCATTTTTATATTTCCCTATATGCTCAGTTTTGAGACTTTTTTGCCGCCGTAAATCAGATTAATAATGGCACGTGTGCCAAAAATGGCGGTGAACATGGAAGACACAATACCAATGGCAAGTGTGGTGGCAAAGCCTTGAATAGGGCCAGTGCCCATGCCAAACAACACGATCGCAGCAATTAAGGTGGTGATATTTGCATCGGCGATGGTTGAGAATGCTTTTTCATAACCGGAATGAATTGCTGCTTGTGGGCTTAAGCCATTTTTCAGCTCTTCTTTTATACGCTCAAAAATTAGTACATTAGCATCTACCGCCATACCCACGGTTAGCACGATACCTGCTATACCGGGTAAGGTTAAGGTTGCTTGCATTAATGATAGTGTAGCGACGATTAAAACAAGGTTTAAGGTCAGCGCCAGATTGGCAACCAAACCAAATACTTTGTAATAAAGTGCCATAAAAATCAGTACTAAAATAAAGCCTATAATAACCGAGTTAAAACCTGCTTTAATATTATCAGCACCCAAGCTTGGGCCAACAGTTCGCTCCTCTACAATATAAACAGGAGCGGCCAAGGCACCTGCGCGTAGATCTTCAGCAAGTAGGTGTGCTTCTTGTGGTGAATCTAAGCCGTTAATCATAAAGCGTTTATCCAATTGAGATTGGATTTGCGCAATACTGATGACTTCTTTTTTGGTGACACGTTTTTTATGAATCGTGCCATCATCTAATTTTTTTGTGATGTACTTATCTTCAATATAAACGACGGCCATTAGTTTTTTGATATTAGCACCGGTGATTTTTGAGAAGCGCTTGGCGCCCGATGCATCCAGTGAAATATTCACTGATGGCATTTGGTTTTCATCAAAACCTGCAGATGCTTGAGTGATGCGATCTCCGCTGAGGATAATTTTTCGTTTTAATAAAACCGGTCTGCCGTTGCGCTCTTTAAAGAGTTTTGAGCCGACAGGAATTTGCCCACTAGCAAGTGCTTGTTGGGCATCGTTACCTTCATCGACCATGCGAAATTCAAGGGTCGCAGTGCCGCTAAGTTTTTCTTTTACGGCGCTAGGGTCTTGCACACCAGGGAGCTGAACGATAATACGCTCTAAACCTTGTTGTTGGATAATAGGTTCGCTAAGGCCGGTACTGTTTAGCTTACGGCGGAGTGTAATAATGTTTTGTTGTAAGATAAATCGCTTGGCATTTTTAATATTGAGCGGCGTTAAAGTGGCTGTTAAACCAAAGCCTTTTGGGGTATCAGTCTTAGTAAAATCGACATCGGTGCGGTATTCACGTTTTAATACCGTTTGGGCGTTATTACGAACGTCTTCGTTTTTAAATAACACGATAAGGCTGTTGGGTATTTTGCTGTATTTCTTAATCCCTAAGTAGCGGAGTTTCTTTTCGCGTAATAGGGTTCTAAATTCATCTTTGTGACGGTCCAGCGCTTTAGCGATCGCAACCGACATATCAACTTCCATCAAAAAGTGAACACCACCACGTAAGTCTAGCCCTAAGTTCATCGGCTTTGCTGACATTGAAGAAAGCCATTCGGGCGTTGTAGGCGCTAAGTTGAGTGCTGTTTTGTACTCATTACCCAAGGCTTTTCTAATGGTTTCTTGTGCGGCCAATTGCGTGTCAGGTGTGTCAAAGTGGAAAACAGCATTTTGCTTATTGATATCCAATTCAACCGATTTGGGTGGTAGTGAGGCTTTTGATAATTTAGCTTTGACAGTATCAATAGTGCCGGCGCCAAGTAACGTGGTTTTCTCCGTAGGTGTAACTTGTACAGCAGGCTCGGATGGGTAGAGATTTGGTAGCGCATACACCAGTGAAATCACGGTGATCGCAATGAGCAGGAGATATTTCCAGAGAGGATAACGGTTCATTATTATTAACCCAGTTTTCTATTTGTTGTTTTAAGCGACTTAAAAAGTGCCGTGTTTTAGTAGTGTATTGATTGAAGCTGAAAGAGGGCTTAACGGAGTAGAAAATGCTTGTTAAGCCGAATGACTAAATGCCTTTCATTGTGCCTTTTGGCATAATTGATGTGATTGCGTGGCGCTGAACTTTCACATTGGCGCTCTCTGAGATTTTTAGTTCGATAAAGTTATCCCCCATTTTCACCACTTTACCTAAAATTCCGCCAGTGGTAACCACTTCATCGCCTTTGCTTAGCGCATCTAGCATGCTTGTGTGTTCTTTGGCTTTTTTAGATTGCGGACGAATAATCATGAAGTACATGATGCCAAAGAATAAAGCGATCATAAAAACAAGCTGTAAACCGCCACCTTGTGGTGCTGCTTCTCCTGCTGCCATTGCGTCTGATATGAAAAAGTCCATAGTATTTCCCCGTTAAGAATCCGATAATTTAGTGTATTACGATTAGCCGTACATTATGCCATGACTAAAATAGTCTCACTAGGCTTTAAGGCATGAATATGTGTTTCTTTTAACTAAAATCAAGCATTTTCCCATGGAAAGTTGATGACTTCTTGAATGCTTTCTACATTGGCAATAATCATTAGGATACGGTCAATGCCAATGGCAACCCCTGAGGATGCGGGCATGCCCGCTTTCATGGCTTGTAAAAAGTTTGTATCTTGAGTAACTACTGTCTGGTTGTTGGTTTTTCGTAGTACATTTTCAGATTCAAGTATTTCGATGTTGCGCTTGTAGTTTACTTCTTCTTGATAGCCGTTGCCGAGCTCACTAGTCCCTAGATAAACCTCAAAGCGTTCTGCTACATTGAGGTTTTCATCTGACCTTATTTGCGCGAGTGCAGATTGATTGATGGGGTAATCGATGACAAAGGTCAATGCGTTTTTATCAAAGCCAGGCTCAATACAATGGGTGAGTAAAGCATCTAATAAAGCTTGTTGGTCGAGATTGCCGGTCGTTAAACCGCTGATGTTTTTTTGAGCGCAACTCGCCAACTCACTTTGGTTAGTTTGGTGAGGGTTGATGTTAAAAGCATCTACAAAGAGCTTTTGATAAGTCACTATTATCGACTGTTGCTCTACGTTGACTAATAAGGATAAAAGCAGTTCACCAACTTCTTGGATTAGCTGCTGATAATGAATGCCGACTCGGTACCATTCGAGCATTGTAAACTCTGGGTTATGGTGACGACCGGACTCGCCAGCGCGCCAGACTTTGCAGATTTGATAAATATCGCCGCTACCATCGGCGAGTAGTCGCTTCATGGGATATTCGGGTGAGGTGTGTAAATAGCGAGGTGCTGATGAATCTTGTTTTATTTGCAGCGATTCTATAAAGGGATCGGTATTGCCGGCTTGAGAAAGGGCGGGGGTTTCTACTTCTAATACATTTTTTTGAAAAAAAAATGCCCGAATGTCGTGTAATAGTTGGGCGCGAAGCTGGCGAGTGTGCTGCGTGGTGGTCGGTTGCCAGCTCATAGTTTCCTTGATCTTAAAAAAATTGTGACAAAGTTAAGGAATCTCTGAATAACCTAGTTGAGACTTACCCTACGAGGCTTAGTCAAGTTTCCAATTTCTTCGTTATTGATTTGAACCTTGGAATGACTATGCTTAAAATCAATGCCTCGAACTTGAAAACTTGGCGTTGCCAGAATTCAGCTAGGTTAATCAGGTTCTCCTTAAGGAATTCCTGATCAAGTCCAATTATTTTTAGCTTGCCAAATCCGCCGATATTTTCCACGAAGATCGGCGCAATAGAATAACTATTACGTCTCACTTCATAAAAAATAGCGACAGATTTTTCTGCGCTAAATTCTAATCGACTTAATCAGGTTCTCCTTAAGCTTCTTTGGCGCGTGACAAGTAGTCACCTGTGCGGGTATCAATTTTCACGACCTCGCCTTCTTCGACAAACAGCGGCACTTTTATTTGTGCGCCCGTTTCTACAACGGCAGGTTTGGTTGCACCCTGCGCGGTGTTGCCCTGAATTCCGGGGTCACATTCGGTAATTTTAAGTTCGATAAAGTTAGGTGGTGTAATGCTTAGCGGTGCGCCGTTCCAAAGTGTAACAATATATTGCTCTTGTGCTTTTAACCAAAATTTAACATCGGCAACAGCTGCTTCGCCAGCGGCATGTTGCTCAAATGAATCGGGTTCCATAAAATGCCAAAACTCGCCATCTTCATAGAGGTATTCCATTTCAATTTCCATGACATCAGCTGCTTCTACTTTTTCGCCCGATTTAAAGGTTTTTTCAATCATGCGGTTGGTTTTTAAATTACGGATGCGTACACGGCTAAACGCTTGACCTTTACCGGGCTTTACAAATTCATTTTCGACGATGGTATAAGGATCACCGTCCATGATAAATTTGAGCCCGCTTTTGAATTCGCTGGTATTATAGGTTGCCACTGTATACTCCTTTTTAAATCTACTAACACTGTTAATGAGCCTATGATAACTGGTATTGCGCTACAAGATAAAGATGATTCTCACGAACGTCACAATACGGTGTGGAAATCAGCCTTAGCATCTGCGGTGAGAGACCCGCAGCATTTATTAAAGCTGTTAGACTTGGATGAAAAAAAATATTTGGATCAAGTTAGCCTCAGCGAGCAGTTTAAGGTATTAGTGCCGTTGTCATATGTGGCTAAAATGAAAAAAGGGGATTGGCATGATCCTTTGTTAAGACAGGTGTTGCCACTAAAAGCTGAAGGTATTAAAGCATTTGGTTTTTTATCTGATCCTGTGGGTGATTTAAATGCAGAAGTTTCTTCGGGCGTGTTGCAAAAATATCATGGCAGAGTGTTATTAATTACCACAGGGGCGTGTGCAGTTCACTGTCGTTATTGTTTTAGACGGCATTTTCCTTATGTGAATTCAGTGCCTGATAAAGTCCAGTGGCAGCAGACTTTAGCTGGCATTAAAAGCGATGAAACTATCACAGAAGTCATCCTAAGTGGTGGTGATCCACTGATGTTATCAGATGTTCGTTTGCGTGCAATGTGTCAAGACCTTGCTGACATTCCACATGTGACAACGTTGCGTTTTCATACTCGTGTACCACTGTTCTTAGCTGAAAGGTTGACCCCTCATTTTATTCAATGGCTCTCTGAATTAACAATAAAAATCGTGATGGTGATGCATGCGAATCATGCGAATGAGCTGGATAATGAGTTTGAAATTAGCATGACTAAGCTTTTAAGAATCGGTGTGACTTTACTCAACCAGTCTGTGTTATTAAAAAATATTAATGATGATGCGGATAAATTAGTGTTGTTAAGCCAGCGTTTATTTGAGTGTGGTATCTTACCGTACTATCTGCACCAGTTAGATAAGGTGCAGGGAGCCGCGCACTTTGAGGTAAGTAATGACAAAGTAAAAAGGCTTCAACAACAATTAAGAGAGAGGTTACCTGGCTATTTAGTGCCACGGTTTGTTCGTGAAGTTTCGGGCAAACGGTATAAGCAGCCTCTCGAATAATGACGAAGGCAGTGCTACAATCTAAAGCACAAACAGTACAATAATTATAATAATAAAAGGTTAACCGATGGCTTACGCGCTATTTTCTAAAAACAAAAAAACTACAGAGCAAACGTCTATAGATCCAATGTGTTCTATTGATATACGTACTGCCGCAAAAGCAAAAGCGTGGGTAGCAACGTTGCCAATGGCTGATATGGGTGAGATGACACGACGTTTGTATGTCGGTATTTCTACCCTAAATAGGGATTCTACCTCACCTGCAGATCGCATTGACGCTATCGAAGTATTATTGCCCTATATTCAAATGGTGCTAGAGAATCTTGATAGGCACTTTTTTGTACGGTCACTACCGTTACCAGAAAGAAGCAGTAAAATTTTTGAGCTTAAGCAGTCGTTACTCATGGAAGTCGCAGGCTCTTATCAATTAGCAGCACTTGAGATTTTAACGAAAAAATCATTGTCTAAAAAGAAAGCTTTGCTTTCTGTAGGCCGTGCCATGAGCATTATGTGCCAAGTATTAATGAATGGTTACGAGGTCTACGCAAAGCCGAAGAAAACGTTATGGCATGACCTTCACCATCTGTATTTATTAGCGTGTGAAAATAATTTTGATACGAAAATGATTCCTCAGAATGCACATTTTAACGAAGCGGATACAATAGAAGAGTACTACAAACTAATTAACTTAATCGCTTTAGCAGCGCCAAACACGTTGCGTCAAAGTGAGGTTATTCGTTTAAAAGAGTTTTTTAAAGCTACCCTTCAGGATAGTGTAATTATTGCTAATGCGGATACAATCCAAAGTAAGTATGCGCATATTGCTTTGCTCAATAGTGATGAGCCAGCAACATTAATGCCAATAGCTGATTTAGTGAACTCTCCGACAAGTCGTGTATTTGACTTGTCAAAACTCATTTCAAGGTTAGAGCAATTTATTCATCTAAGCGGTCCTACGGATCTAGGCACGCATGAATCATGGCCTATGTTGACACACAGTGTGTCAACACGATTAGTTCATACGCTTACAACAATAAAAAATCGTCGTTATAAGCGTTTCGCCCGCGAAGAGAAGGCAACATTAGTTATTCGTATGGTCGATGTACTCGAAATCATTAGAGAAAATGAAGTGACATCTTTTTCAGAGCAGCTTAATCAAGATGTTGAAGATGATAATATTTATGAGGCATTAACATCAGCTGATCAAGTATCAAGCCCATGGTCTGAAGTTGATACCTTGGCCGAAGAACGCGACATTAAACTACATACTTGGAATATCAATAATAGCAGTACAGGCGGTTATGGTTTCAGCCAAATAAAAAATGAATCCAGTACGGCAAGGGTGGGTGAATTAATTGCTATTAAAGATGAAAAGGATGAATCGGAGTCTTGGCAAATTGCGTCCATTCGCTGGTTAGATGCATTGAATGATGCTGGATTAAGTATGGGGGTTGAGATTTTATCGCTACAGTCTACAACGGTTACAGTTGTAGAAGTATTGAACCGTGAAATTACCCAGAAGTTACCTTTAGAGGGTATCCTACTGCCTCAGGTTGAGGGTGCGCGAGATGAAAGCAACCTTGTTTTCCCAGGCTTTATTTTTCATGTTGATGATGAAATTATAATCATGGTTAATTCCCAGTCACAACAAGTCCGCATTACTTCGGTTGATGATACAATAGGGAGCTTTTCATATTGTTCCTTTGAAGCGTTTGAAGTCGAGGGTGCTGAGGAAGGCTCGGTAGAGTCTTTTGATGAAGTTTGGGAGTTTTTATAAAATTTCACCTACTAACGAACTTGATAGATAACTGATAAAATTAATCTGTTTACTATTACTACTACTATTATTAAGGATGATAAACCATTGAATAATTTTCTCCCATTTGCTTTGCCTTTAATTGGTGAAGATGAAATTACAGAAGTCGTCGATACCTTACGCTCTGGTTGGTTAACCACGGGTAAAAAAACGGTACAGTTTGAAAATGACTTTGCCGAATTTGTGGGTGCTTCACACGCACTAGCGGTGAACTCTGCAACCTCTGGTTTGCACTTGGCACTTGAGGCTGTAGGCGTTGGCGCGGGCGATAAAGTAATCACTACGACTTATACCTTTACGGCAACGGCTGAAGTGATTCGTTACTTAGGTGCTGATCCTATTTTGATCGATATTGAGCCTGATACGTTTAATATGAACCCTGAAAAACTACGTCAAGCGATTGCCGAAAACGACAACATCAAAGCGATTATGCCGGTACATTTTGCGGGTCAATCCTGTGATATGGATGAAATTTTAGCGATTGCCAAAGAGCATGACCTCAAAGTGATTGAAGATGCAGCGCACGCCTTACCGACGACTTGGAAAGGTACCACGATTGGTTCGATTTCTGATATTACTGTTTACAGTTTTTACGTCACCAAAACCATCGCAACAGGCGAGGGTGGCATGATCACCACAGAAAATAAAGAATACCGTGATCGTATGAAAACCATGCGTTTGCACGGCATTAACCGTGATGTTTTTGATCGTTACACATCAGATAAACCGTCATGGTTTTATGAAGTGGTTGAGCCTGGTTATAAATATAATATGACGGATGTAGCAGCCTCTATCGGCATTCATCAGTTAAAGCAAGCGAATGCTTTTCAGCAACGGCGTGAATGGATTGCTCAACAATTTAATGAAGCCTTTGCTGACTTACCGATGACCACTCCGTATGTTGCGCGCCCTGATGATACACATGCATGGCATTTATATGTATTGCAACTTGATCTTGGTAAAATGACGGTTAACCGTGATAAATTTATAGAGCTCATGGCGCAAGAGAATATCGGCACATCAGTTCATTTTATCCCCTTGCACCTTCAGCCTTACTGGCGCGATCGTTATAATTATCAGCCAGAAGACTACCCTGTCGCATTGGATGTATTCAATCGCGCCATGAGTTTACCGATTTATCCAAAAATGACTGATGACGATGTGCAAAATGTCATTAAGGCAGTAAAGAAAGTTTCCAAGGAAGTATTAAAGTAATGTTGGCTAAACGTCTATTTGATTTAATTTTTGTGATACCTGGTTTGATCGTGTTGTCACCTGTTTTTTTAGTTGTGGGTTTTCTCATAAAGTCTAAAGATGGTGGTGAAATATTTTTTAAACAAACGCGAGTCGGTAAAGACGGTAAGCTTTTTAAGGTACTAAAGTTTCGCACCATGGTTGTCGATGCCGAAAAAATTGGCGCCAAAGTAACCACAGGTGATGATACTCGTATCACGCCCGTCGGTTCTTTTTTACGCAAATATAAATTAGATGAGTTACCACAGCTACTTAATGTGTTGCTGGGTAATATGAGTTTAGTTGGGCCTAGACCTGAAGTACCTGAATATGTGGAATTTTATCCAGAGGAGACTAAAAAAGTTATTTTCTCCGTGCATCCAGGGATAACGGATACCGCATCCATCGAGTTTGTGAATGAAAACGAAATGCTTAGCGGCTCTAAAGACCCGGTTGAAGATTATAAAAATAAAGTATTGCCTATAAAATTAGGCTACAGCATGGAGTATGTGAAGACACGATCACTGTGGGTAGATTTTAAGTTAATCTTAAAAACAGTCTCCGCCATCGTTGCATAAGGCTTACTATGATAAATCAAATAAAACAGTATTTGTTAGCGCGATCACGAAGACAAAAGCGGCTTATTATAATATTGATTGATTCGATATTATTACTGGCTGTCCTATGGATTGCTTTATCACTGGGTAAAAATCAGTTTTTATCACCCACTGGAAACGAGTGGCTGGTTTTTCCGGTTATGCTACTAGTGACGCTGCCAATATTTTTTAAATTTGGTATTTACAAGGCCGTATTACGCTATTTAAAAAACCAAACAATTTCAACGATTCTTTTATCGACATTAATTTCAACGTTAGTTTGGGCTGTTATTGTTAAGTTTTCGGGCTTGTTAGATTTAACCAAGTCCGGTGTTCTTTTATATTGGTTAGGCTCTTTTTCATTGATTGCAGGAAGCCGTTTGCAAGTACAAAAGTGGCTTTATGGTGCGCCTAAAGTCACCACAGAGAGAAAAAAAGTTTATATCTATGGTGCGGGTGAAGCGGGTACCAAATTAGCGGCATTATTAAGTAACGAAGCTGGCTATTTTGTAGAAGGTTTTATTGATGATGATCAGTCATTAAAAGGTTGGACGGTCCAAGGTGTTAACGTTTCTATTTTTGATAAAGTAGCGCCTGTTTTGATGGCAGAGGCAGAAGATACTGAAGTTATCCTTGCGATGCCTAAAATTACCCGTATGCAACGTCAATTTATTATTGAACGTTTAGAACCCTTTCCCATTAAAGTTCGTATTATCCCCAATATTGGTGACTTTGCCAGTGGTAAGTTAAGCGTATCAGATATTAAAGATATTGATATTGATGACTTATTAGGACGTGAACCTATAAACCCTGACCCAGAGTTATTACCTGCTAATATTACTGGGAAGCTTGTTTTAATTACGGGTGCGGGTGGTTCTATTGGCTCTGAGCTTTGTCGTCAAGCTCTTAAATTAAAGCCTACAAAATTAGTATTAGTTGAATTGAGTGAGTTTGCACTTTATCAAATAGATCAAGAGCTAAGCGATGTGATGCGCGAGCTTGATTTTGATGTTGAAATAGAACGTATCCTAGGTTCGTGCGGGGATAGAAAGTTACTTGATGGCGTGTTTGAGCATAATAAAGTGCAAACAATTTATCATGCTGCGGCTTATAAGCATGTACCACTTGTAGAAGAAAATCCTGTTGCAGGTTTAAACAATAATATTTTCGGAACCAAAGCGTTAGCGGGAAAAGCACTTGAATCCCAAGTTGAAACCTTTATTTTAATTTCTACCGATAAAGCTGTGCGCCCTACAAATATTATGGGTTGTTCTAAGCGTGTTGCTGAAATGACCTTACAAGCCTTAGCAGCTACAAAAAATTGCAATACCAAGTTTTCAATGGTGCGTTTTGGTAATGTATTGGGCTCATCAGGCTCTGTAGTACCAAAATTTAGACAACAAATAGCCGAAGGTGGGCCGATTACCATTACGCATAAAGATATCACTCGGTACTTTATGTCAATACCAGAGGCTGTACAGCTTGTGATTCAAGCAGGCGCAATGGCAGAAGGCGGTAATGTATTTGTTTTGGATATGGGTGATTCAGTAAAAATAGTTGATTTAGCCAAAAAGATGATTAGTTTATCTGGCCTAGAGCTACGTGATGAGCATAATTTAGACGGCGATATAGAGCTGGCATATAGTGGTTTAAGACCAGGAGAGAAGCTCTATGAGGAGCTTTTGATTGGCGATAATGTTAAAGGGACAAGGCATAGCCGGATTATGCAAGCGAGTGAAGAGTTTTTAACAATGCCCGAGCTTGAGAGTTTGTTAGATAAACTGAAAGTTACTTTAAACAAGGCTGAAAAAGAAGCGATTAAAAAATCACTTACGACAATAGTTGATGGTTATACGCCATGGAAAGAGGCTTCGGAAAAATTGACTGTCGATGTAGAATCTAATGTGATTGACCTTAATGCAAACAAGGGTAAATAGAGCAACTATTATAAAGTGCTAAAGCAGTACTTAGGTTCTGCATAACGAAATCAATGCCGTTGTCACCTTAGGTATCTCCGTTTAAGTGCTTTTGTTGCTCCAATCATCCCTTGTTTGTTCACGGTAGTCGGGTACTTTACTGTAATTTATAGCTGGCTAAGGTATTGTTTCTGTATGAAAAAACAGAAACTTCAATGCTTGATAGTCGGTGAGTCGACAAATTTCACTCAGTTACTCGAAGGTCTAGCTTCGTTGGGTATTAGCATCCAGCTAACCTATGTCGCGAATGATAATAATCACATTGAAGCCGCATTAAAAGCCAAAAACAATCTCAGCATTATCTTTGTTTCTGATGATGCAAAACCACTTTTAAAATTCATTTCAGATTTAACTCGGCAATATACTCCTAGTACGATTGTCGTAATTGTGACCAAAAAAACAGCATCAATACCTTTTAAGCGTTTATTTAAAGGAGTAGACTTCGCAAAGTTAAATGTGAAAAGTAGCGATGCGGTACGCGCCTTACACCTGCAAAATATTGTAAAGGTGGCTGAAAGAAATCAACTGTTTAAACAGTGTAAAAGACTGCTTGTGACAGCAGAGCAACGAAATATGTGGTTACTTGATTCTAGTGCTGAGGCCATTGCTTATATCTCAACAGATTCTCATGCCTATGCGAATACTGCATACTTGGCACTTTTTGGTATTGACTCGCTTCAAATATTGAAAAAAGTAAGACCTGCAGATCTAATCGTTAAAGATGAGTCTGGGATTTTTGGTGCATTTTTAAAGTATCAAGCGAAACATCATATGCTTTCACACACTTTGTTGCTGTCGATGAAAGGTCTAAAGCAAAGTGCGTTTAGAGCAAGCGTGCACGCTATACCCTCTGTCTATAAAGGTAAAAAATGTTGGCAATTATGGGTGCATAAAATCAATCGAACTGTTACAGAGAGCGATAGAAGAAAGGATTTAAGAAAAGAAAGGTTTCAATTGCCGTCGGTTAAAGTGGCATCTTCGAGAGAAAATCCTTTTGACGATCTAAATAAAGAAATAATCAATAAAAAGAAAAAAGCCGATATTGAATTAATAATGAAAGGTATTATTAAAAGGCAGGAAGTAGGACTTTCTGCTCAAAAGCTGGTGTCTTTAGCGAGTCAGCTAAATAAGGTTGATATTTACCCAGCTCATTATATGCTTACTTTGAAAGTGCCGGTTGCACAAAAAAAAGGGGTTGATGACTTGTTGTTTTCATCACCTAAAAATAATGAGAATGGGAAGCGCAAGATCTTTTGGGATAAGGTCAAAGTAGCGCGTTTAATTCAGTTATTATCAAGAAAAAAAGGACAGAAAAATAACTACTTTATTACTCTGGAGAGTGCTTCTATTGCAAATTCAAATTTTACTCGATGGATGCTTCAAAGCTTAAAGACTTTAGGTGTGAGGTCTAAAAACTTGACCATTATGATACCCTCAGAGTTACAGGTCGAAGATTTGAAAACCACGTTAGAATTTGTGAGAGCTTTAAAAAAACTGAAGTGCAATATCGCGTTGAATGACTTTACCGTTAAGTCAAATGTAATAAAAATTATCCGATTCTTAAAGCCAGAATTTATTCGTTTATCATTAGACTGGGTAAAAGAAATAGAGTCTGATGAAAGACGAAAAAATGCACTGAGTATCTTACTTCGACAGTTAGAGGTGAAAAGTATTCAAGTAATAGCGCCTTGTGATTTTAGTGCAGAAATGAAAAAAATGTTTATTTTCTCTGGAGTTTCCTTCTGTCAGGAAAGAACTACAAAATCTGCTTAAAAGCTGTACAATTAGTGTGATCTATAAACTGCCAGAATAGATAGTAATAATCTATTTTAACAATGACAAATAATAACAATAATATAAAACTACACTTTGTTACTAATACAGACTCTATCTACCTGTGGCAGTATGAAATGATCTCCTCCATTTTAGTGCAACAGCGATCATTAGATGTAAATTTTAGTGTGCTTGAAAATACCTCTAGTAATAGCAGCAGATATTCTCTACCTCTTCTGGTTAAACTAGCTTATAAACTAGATAAGCGTTTGGCTGGGTGTCAAACCTTGTTACAAGAAAGAAAATCCTTAGAAAGCCTCAGTAGCCATACAATATACAAACTATCCAAACAAAGTCTTTGTGATGAATCTTATATCGCTAGAAACTTTATTAGCGATGAGAGTACTCAGCTTTTAATTATTAATTTAACGGAGAAAGCATTACCACCTTGTTTATATGAGTTAGAGGGGACGCAGGTTATATCCCTGTTTTTTAGTCGGCTTCGACATATTGATTCAACGTTAACTGGGTTATTGGAATTCAGTAGCAACCGTAATGCTATCCATACAGGGATTCAACTTGAAACGGCTGAGAATAAACAAAATATTATCCTTTATGAGGCTGAACATAGTTTAGAGTCAGCATCGCTTTGCAGAACCTTAGAAACTATTTTGCATAAAACATCCTTATTCTTACCGCATGTACTGCATAAATATTCGCATTATATGAATAGTTCAGAGAGTAAACGCTCTTATCTAAACTTAGAAAATACACGTGATACTGCGTTAAGTATAAGTGAGCAATTAAAGTTGTTTAGTAAATTCTCCGCAAGAGTCGTTCATAGATTATGGTACCGATTCACCGAAGGTGAGCAATGGATCATGATGCTGGCTAAAAATGAAATGCTTAATACACCGAATATGGCATTTGAGAGTTTTGAAAGAATAATGCCTCCAGCGAGTGAATTTTGGGCCGATCCTTTTCTAATCGAGTATCAAGAGAAACACTATTTGTTTTTTGAGGTATTCCCCTTTGAACGTGAGTTAGGTCATCTTAGTTGTATGGAAATACATCAGGATGGAAGCTTTGGCGAAGTTGTTAAAATATTAGAACGCCCCTACCATTTTTCATACCCTAATGTTTTTGAATTTGAAGATCAGATGTATATGGTTCCTGAGACGGGAGGCTATCAATGCATTCAACTCTATAAGGCACAGCCATTTCCCTATGAGTGGGAGTTTCAATACAACTTAATGGATGGTATAAGGGCGTTCGACTCAACCTTTATTGAACATGACGGTGTTTGGTGGTTATTTGCAACGGTCTCAGAAACAGAGCATTGCGCAACGACAGAAGAGCTGCATGTTTTTTATGCCGATTCACCATTAAGCCAAAACTGGACGCCGCATCCTGCAAACCCGATTAATACCTTTGCATCGAGTGCCCGCCCCGCGGGTAAGATATTTAAAGAGGATGGTCGTTTGTACCGTCCTTCGCAAGATTGTGCCGGTTCTTATGGCGCTGGGCTTAATGTGTGTGAAATTATCACGCTAAATAAAGAGGAATATAAAGAAGTCATTTTAAGTAAACACAAGCCAGACTGGGATAAATCACTGATTGGTTTGCATACTTTGAACTTTGATAGTAAATATACCGTTATTGATGTCATTCTTGATACGGGTTTTCTAAAATGAAACCCCAATATCAATTAGTGAAAGTCGACACATTCGATGGATTTAGGTCACTCGAGAAAGATTGGAATGCGCTGTATGAAAAATCTGAAAAGTGTACGATTTTTTCTAGTTGGGATTGGATGTTTACCTGGTGGGAAGTATTTTGTACTGATGCCTTAAGAAAGCTATATATCTTATGCCTTTATGAAAATGATACGCTAATTGGTATTGCACCATTTCATATTCATTCACATTACTTGAAGTCTTTTATTCAAGGTCGTACGTTACAGTTTATAGCGAGCGGGAATAAAAGCCACGAAAATGTCACCAGTGAATATCTCGACTTAATGGTATTGCCTGAAAAGGAAGAGGTGATGGTTGATGCTGTTTCTGACTATTTAGTGGAGAATAAAAAACAGTGGGACTTCGCAGATTTTGAATACTTGCTAGAAGATGCTTTAATTCTTCAATGCTTTAAAAAAAGTAGAAAAGTCACCACAATGAAAATCCAAGATGGCGTACGTTTTTCCATATTAGCTAAGGAGACTTTTGATGAATATAAGTCTCAAATGGGTAACCGCTGGCGTAAAATGTATGATAAAAAAAGCCGTGTCTTAGAACGTGATGGGACTGTAAAAGTGTTAGGAACGATGGATGAGCAGTCTCCTGAAAAAGCACTATCATTACTGTCAGATATGCACTGTGAACGTATAAGAAATAAAGTTGGTTATTGTGCTTTTGATTCGGAAAAATTTTCCCTGTTTCATCAAAAAATATTGAGACGATTAGCTCCCCAAAGTAAAGCGTTGATTAGAACGCTTTATTTAGATGATGAAGCACTGGCGATTTACTATGTTTTTACTGATAAAGGTCAATGGCACTACTACCAAAGCGGCTTTCAGAGTGCCTATGGAAATCGTTACTCGCCTTTGTTTTTGCTGATTTGTAATGAAATAGGGGATGTGGTAACTCAAGGGAAAAGATTTGACTTCATGTATGAGCCTTCTGAGATATCGTATAAGAAAGAACAATATGCGGCAGAACATGAGAAAATGTATCGCCTTTATTGGTCACCAAAGTCTTTTCGATTAGGCATATTTAATTCTGCAAAGTTTTGTCAAGAACAGTCAATAATGATGAAAGAATGTATACTTAATAAATTTAAATTAAAATCAGAAGAGAAATCATAAGATGCATATTGTACACATAATAGAGCCTATGGAACACGGCGTATTTGTCTGGGTGGTTGATATGGCTAATCGCCTAGTGAATGATGGTTATAAAGTCACCGTTATTTATTCTATTCGTGAACATACACCACCTAACTGGCGAGATATGTTTGATGATAAGGTTGACCTTGTGCATGTGCAGATGAGCCGAGGTATTGACCCTGTTCAAAATGGTAAAGCGTTAGTTGGATTGATAAAAAACCTTAAACGATTACAACCTGATATTATCCATACACACTCATCCATAGGCGGCTTTTTAGCGCGCGCAGCAGGATTTGTATTAAGAAAAAATAATCGTCTGCTTTATACCTCTCATGCTATTCATTATCCCTTAATAGAAGCACCTTTAAAAAGAGGGCTTTATAAAGCTTTGGAGCATGTAGGTTACTGGCTAGGTGGAACCATTGTTGCCTGTGGAAAAGAAGAATATGAGATTATTTTAAAAGACATTACTAAAGGTAACTCAAAACGTTTGATTCGTATCAGTAATGGTATTGATACGACCCAGTTGACACCAAAAGATTACAGCAAAAAAAATCAAAAAGTGAAAGTTGGCGTTGTCGGTAGAATTTCATTACAAAAAGCACCTTGGGTATTTGCCGATGTTGTTCGAAAAGTAAATGCCAAACGTGATGATGTAGAGTTTGTATGGATTGGCGGTGGCGAAAAAGAAGATGTCGATAATTTAGAATCAGCAGGCGTGACTGTAACTGGTATGCTAGATAGAAAAGATGCATTAGCTTTAGTGCCATCATTAGATATTTATTTTCAAACCTCAGCCTATGAGGGCTTATCACTTGCATTGCTTGAGGCGCAAGCATCGGGTATTCCTGCTGTTGTTACAAAGATCCCCGGTAATGATGAAGTCGTTCAGCACGGTGAAACTGGCTTTGTGGGTGAAAACGAAGAGGTGCTGCAACAGCATTTGGAAGAACTAATCGACTCAGAATCATTGCGCATAAAGCTTGGTGAAAAATCTAAAGAACATACCGAAGCCTATTTTTCACTGTCTGTTATGGCGGATCAATACAAGGCGAGATATGCGGAAATGGCTAAATTATAAAAAAATAAAGTTTTTGTGGCATAAATACGGTGTAATAGAGCTTTATCAATAGCAGTTGACTAGCCATGAGCTTGCCCCCCGCAATTTTTATAATAGGCCCGACGGCATCCGGTAAAACGGGTCTAGCCATGAAGCTGATGAAGCACTTCCCCATTGAGCTTATCAGTGTGGATTCTGCTTTAGTTTATAAAGATATGAATATCGGCACGGCGAAACCAACACCTCAAGAGCTTGAACAAGCACCGCATCGTTTAATTAGCTTTCTTGATCCCTCTCAAGCGTATTCGGCGGCAGATTTTCGCCAAGATGCACTGCGAGAGATGCGTGAAATCACTGCACAAGGAAAAATCCCTGTATTGGTAGGTGGCACAATGCTGTACTTTCGCGCTTTAGAGAACGGCCTTGCCGAGTTACCCATCGCCAATCCTGAAATTCGTAAACAACTGAGTGATGAGGCCGCTGAAAAAGGTTGGAATGTATTACATCAACGGCTTGTAGCTATTGACCCAGAGTCAGGGGCGCGTATCCATCCTAATGATCAGCAACGTATTCAGCGTGCTTTGGAGGTGTATGAAATTACAGGGAAAACACTCACAGCATTACATCAAAGGGCTAGCAAAGATGCGTTGCCATATCGTTTGTTTAAGATTGCTTTAATTCCTGAAAGCCGGGAGTGGATAAGAGACTTGGCAAAAATTCGTTTTAATACCATGTTAGAACAAGGTTTTATTGATGAGGTTAAATCCTTATACGCACGCGGTGATTTAAGCACTGATTTACCCGCGATACGCGCAGTAGGTTATCGCCAAGTGTGGGATTACCTCGAAGGGAGGCTGGACAAAGAAGAAATGATAGAACGAGCGATTATTGCCACACGCCAGCTTGCAAAACGACAAATGACTTGGATGCGCTCAGAGCCTAATATTACTAAATATGGGGCGCAGAATTATCTAATAGAAAGGGTCATTAGCGATGTGAAACGATTTTTAGAAAGAGCAAGCTAGTCATTTTTTTAGCCGTTTCCGTAAGCGCAGGTTGATTTTTTATGCCGTCGATCATAAGAATCGTCATATTTCTAGATAAACCTACCGCTGGGCAATTAGTAAGCAATTGCTTTTTTACTTTTGGCTTAAACCTGCTATTATCCCTATCACTGCAGGGAATGCAGCAGAGTTGCTACCCCAAATGACCAAGAGGTCTTTTCTCAACTCACAAATAATATATTAATAACCATAACCCAATAATAAATCAGGAGTACACCATGTCAAAAGGGCATATGCTACAAGAACCCTTCCTAAACGCTTTAAGAAAAGAGCGCATCCCCGTTGCAATCTATCTAGTGAATGGAATTAAATTACAAGGACACGTTGAGTCTTTCGATCAATTTGTTGTATTACTCGGTAGTACCGTTAGCCAACTTGTTTATAAACACGCAATTTCAACGATTGTACCTGCACGTCCTATAAAGTTAACGATTGAAGACGACGAGTAAAAAACTCATGTTAGATGCCGCTAACGCTAAAACGGTGTCTTAATTGGAATTATTTGACAAACTCAGTCAGGGTGAAGCCCTGATTGAGCGTGCCATATTGGTACAGATCAACTTTGGTAAAAATTCTAAATCCCCTTCAACTGAACAAGATGAGCAAGAGTTTAAAGAACTTGTTCGCTCTGCTGGTGCGCAAGATTCAACCTTAATTACCGGCTCCCGTTACTCTCCTGATCCTCGGTTTTTTGTAGGTTCTGGTAAAGCTGAAGAAATCAAAACTGCAGTCATTCAGGCTGAAGCAGATGTGGTTATTTTTGACCATGCCTTATCTCCCGCACAAGAACGAAATTTAGAAGGCTTTATAGAATGTCGCGTGCTTGATCGTACTGCGTTGATTCTCGATATTTTTGCGCAACGTGCACAATCTCATGAAGGTAAATTACAAGTAGAACTTGCTCAGCTAAAGCATATGTCGACGCGCTTGGTGCGCGGTTGGACGCATTTAGAACGCCAAAAGGGCGGTATCGGTATGCGTGGACCGGGTGAAACTCAATTAGAGACTGACCGTCGCTTACTCTCTGTTCGTATTAAGCAAATCAATAAACGCTTAGAAAAAGTCAGTAAGCAGCGCGAGCAGGGGCGCCAACTTCGCCAAAAAACCGAAATTCCTACCGTATCTTTAGTGGGCTATACCAATGCGGGTAAATCGACCCTTTTTAATAAAATTACTGGCTCAACAGTCTATGCGGCTGACCAGTTATTTGCGACTCTGGACCCAACCTTACGACGGGTGAACTTACCTGATCAGCAATCTATTGTCTTAGTCGATACCGTTGGCTTTATTCGAGATTTGCCGCATGATTTAGTGGCGGCCTTTCGTGCCACGCTACAAGAAACCATTGAGGCTGACTTAATCTTACATGTAATTGATAGCAATGATGAGCAAAGAGATTACTACCGTGAACAAGTGAATAACGTGATACTTGAGTTGGGTGCTGAGGAGGTGCCGCAGCTAGAAGTGATGAATAAAATTGACTTAACTGAGCAAGTGGCACACTTTGAGGAGGCGCATAGTGGCTTACCGTCACGAGTTTGGTTATCAGCCGTTACAGCAGAAGGGGTTCCTGAATTATTAGAAAGGCTATCTGATGTTTTTGCAAAAAATGTCTTTAAAGGCAAAATACGCTTACATCCTGCGCTTGCAAGGTTACGTGCGCAGTTTTATGAAGATGAAGCGATTGTTGAAGAAAAAATTTCAGAAAAAGGTGAGTATATTTTGGATATTTGTATTCAAAAACGTCGCCTAGATGAACTGCTGGATAAAGAAGAATTGACCCTTGAGCAACTAAAACTTAGCTAAAACCTACTTGTGAAAAATATTCATAAAGACTTAATGAGCATTTATCAAGCGGGACTTGAAGCAGTAAAGGGCAGTGTCGTAGTGAATAAGGCTTTTCAAAAGGAATTTTTCTCAGGGGCTAATTTTCATGTGGTTGCGATAGGAAAAGCAGCAGATTCTATGTTGCAGGGTGTTCCAGAAAATAAAATCATAAGCGCTTTGTTAATTTCTAAGCATAATCATATCTCGGGGCGATTTAAACATGCATCAAATATACAATGTATCGAGTCTGACCATCCCATCCCAAAGCAATCCAGCCTAAAAGCAGGTAAGGCATTAATTCGTTACCTTGAAAAACTCCCGACAAAAGAGCCGTGTCTATTTTTAATATCAGGAGGAACTTCGTCACTGGTTGAAGTTGTAGAAAACGGTTGGAGTTTATCCGAGCTGGCGGCGTTAACCGATTACCTATTAGCCAATGCTTACTCCATCAACGAAATCAATGCAGTTCGTCGCCGTGTATCAAAAATTAAAGGCGGTGGTTTATGTGCGTACCTTGGTGAACGAGAAATTAGCTGCTTAATGATTTCTGATGTGCCTAATAATGATCCTGCGGATATAGGTTCGGGGCTATTATTTGGAGAAAGAAAACAGTCACTATTGCCGAAGCTTCCAAAACCATGGGGCGAAAAAATACCATTAGCAACCCAAGGTTTAGCTAGCCACGCTTTTGATTGGAGAATAATAGCGTCATTGGATATTGCTAAAAAAGCTGCTGGAAAACACGCAAAGGCATTGGGCTACGCTGTACAAATCGTGCCTAATTTCCTCGAAGGTGATGCTTCTTGGGTAGCCAAGACCTGCATTAAAACACTGAAAAATGGCCCAGATAGTTTGTTTATTTGGGGCGGAGAAACAACCATAAAGTTGCCTAACGATGCCGGTAAAGGTGGGCGAAATCAACACCTCGCGCTAGCGGCTTCCATAATAATACAAGGTAGGCAGGAAATAGTTTTATTAGCCGCTGGCACCGATGGCTCTGATGGTGTGACGGAAGCTACGGGTGCTTTAGTTGATAATCAGACCATAAAGAAAGGCGAAAAATTAGGCTTGGCAGCGAATGATTATTTGCGCCGAGCTGACTCGTATCATTATTTTGATCAGACTGATGAGCTAATTTTTACAGGCGCGACGGGGACGAATGTCATGGACTTATTGATTGGAATTGCAAAATCTTAGAGGATTTTATTGGTTCTTTAAAAATTGACTTAAGGTGTCAAAAAAAGCATCGGGTTCTTGAAAGTGAGGTAAGTGTCCACTTTGCTTTAGCCCGACAATTTTAGCCGCAGGGAACAATGAATGAATTAAGGGTGTATCAGCCTCCTGCACATACGTTGATAAGTCACCTTTTATAAAGAGGCACTTCTCAGGGTAAGTAGCTAACGCTGTCGTAAAACCTGCAATTTTTAAGTAACCTCTACTAATTTCAGAGAGGTTGCAACGCCAGATAAACCCTTTGCTATCTTCTTTTCGCTTTAAGTTTTTTAGCATAAATGTACGTTCTGCCGCATCCTCAATCCATGGTTTTAAGTAGTCATCTATTTCTTGACGAGTGCGCAAATCATCTAAAGGAGCAGAAAGCACACCTTGTAAGGTTTTTTGATGCCAAAGCGGGTAAGGTTTAGGCGCAATATCAACGACTGTTAGGCTTTTAACTATTGATGGATTAGCGAGCGCTAATTGCATGGCCACTTTACCACCCATTGAATGCCCGAGTAAGTGAAATGAAGTTAGCGATTCTTGTTTAGCAACGTGTAAAACATCTTCATACATTTCGCGGTAACTCATACCTTTTAGGTGTGGTGAGTTTCCATGGTTGCGTAGATCCAGCGTGTAAACGGGGCGAAGTAGGGAAAGTTTTTTGGCTTGTGAGCGCCAATTATCCATCGCACCAAGTAAGCCATGTAAAATAATGAGTGGGGTTTCTCCCTGTGCCGTAGTGTCTTCGGGGAGAAATAATTTGTAATTCAGCAACGTCATTGTTAGTGTCTCCAAAGCCTAAAAGTCTTGCCCTGATTGTTTGGTTTCTTCCAGAATAGACAGTCGCTCTTGATCACTTAAGTTAGCAATATCATAGTAGATTTGATGGGATACATCTTTAATTCCACAAAACGATAATGTGCCATCAGTGACAGGTCTGTGGATTAATTGCAGTGCATCATTATCAATAAAATATTGTTTCGAGCCGCCAGCCGTAATGATGACCTTGGCTTTTTTATGTTTCAGCAGACCTTTAACACCTTCACTCGAATATTCAAAGGCAAGTCCATTAGTCAGTACTACATCAAACCATCCTTTTAAAATAGCTGGGCGATCAAACCACCATAAAGGGTAAATAAAAACGAGGCTATCGGCCCATAATAATTGCTTTTGTTCTTTGGCGATTCGTGAAGGTATATTGCCCTTATGTAGTTCAGCGAGCTCATCAGCGCTAAGGATAGGGTCAAAGCATTCTTGGTAAAGGTCTTTTACACGCACCTCATTTCCCGTGCTCTCCAAACCAGATTGGATATTTTCTAATAAAGCATGGTTAAAACTATTGACGTTTGGATGGGTGAAAACGATCAGAACTTTCATAAAAAAAGGTGGTTGGATAAGAGTAAGAGGCGGAGTCTAAAGGAGTATAATGAATCATTCAACTAAACTAAGATTAGCTGTTAACACTAGGTTCAATTTTGATGTCTTATAATAATGGGCTGTAATTTATGGTATGCAAACTATTTATCTTTGTAAATAGTGTTTTTTATCATTGCTTTACTTGCTCTCAGTGTCTGTGGTTGCTACATTACAGCGTTTAGGGTATACGGGGTTGGGGTTTGTTTCAGATGTAATGAAACAAAAGTAAATACAGTCCATCAAACACCAAATAATTTTAAAGAAGGGCTTCTTTAAAGACTAAAATAAATTGGATATTACTATGTTTAAAGCATTATTCGGCATGTTCTCAAATGATATTTCTATTGATCTAGGTACTGCCAATACCATTATATATATGCGGGGTAAAGGTATCGTTCTTGACGAACCTTCCGTTGTGGCGATTCGCCAAAATCAGGGGCCAGGCGGGCCTAAAAATATCGAGGCGGTAGGTGTAGAAGCTAAAAAAATGCTGGGTCGTACCCCTGAGAATATCACAGCAATTCGGCCCATGAAAGATGGTGTAATTGCTGATTTTACTTATACCGAAAAAATGCTTCAGCACTTTATTAATAAAGTGGCGACTAAGAAAATTTTTGGTCCACGCCCTCGTGTGGTGATTTGCGTGCCTTGTGGCGCGACACAAGTTGAGCGTCGTGCGATTAAAGATTCTGCCATGGGTGCAGGCGCGAGAAAAGTCTACTTGGTTGAAGAGCCGATGGCAGCTGCAATCGGTGCCGGCATCCCGATTGATGAAGCCGTAGGCTCTATGGTTTTAGACATCGGTGGTGGAACCTCTGAAGTGGCTGTAATGTCATTGCGCGGCATAGTGTACTCAGCATCGGTTCGCATTGGGGGCGACCGCCTTGATGAGGCGATAATAAGTTATGTGCGCCGTAACTACGGTATGCTGATCGGTGAAGCGACGGCAGAGCATGTTAAATGCACCATCGGTTCTGGATACCCTGGTAAAGAATTGTTAGAGCTTGAAGTTAAAGGTCGCAACCTTTCAGAAGGTGTGCCTCGTAGCTTTACGCTGACGAGTAATGAAATTTTAGAAGCTCTACAGGAACCATTATTCGGCATAGTGAGTGCCGTTAAAACAGCTTTAGAACAAACGCCGCCAGAGCTAGGTGCTGATGTTGCTGACCGTGGAATTGTGTTAACCGGTGGCGGTGCGTTGTTACGTGACCTTGATCGCTTATTAATGGAAGAAACGGGAATCCCAGTGGTTGTTGCTGATGACCCGTTGACCTGTGTGGCGCGTGGTGGTGGTCGTATTCTTGAAATGCTGGATGACGATGGTTTTGATTTTTGGGCATCTGAATAATTTTCTCTATCAACGTTTAGCAAGAAGTAGGGAAAGCAAAGGGAGTTTACGATCTATAATTTAGATAGAGACAATAGTAAACAGCAACAATATTTGGTTAAATTCATTATTTTAGCCGTACTGTCTGGTCTGTTTATGGTGCTCGATTACCGTAAAGAAAAGCTGTTGCCAGTGCGTACTGCATTGCAAATGGCCCTCTATCCAGTTCAAGCAGTGGTGGATGCGCCATCACGCGCGATAAATACATTGACCGAGTTTTTTAGTGATCATCAAACCTTATCGAATAAAAACCGTGAACTTAGCACTTATATCAATATTTATGCAGCCAAAGATCAAAAGTATATTTCAATTCAGCGTGAGAATGAACGCTTACGTGCGCAATTAAACGCTACAACCGCGGTGAGCGAGCGCTTCATGCTAGCAGAGATTTTGTCCGTTTCCTCCAACCCCTTTAGTAAAAACGTGACGATTAATAAAGGAACAAATTCAGGTATTTTCGTGGGGCAAGTAGTCCTTGCTGGTGAAAATATTTACGGGCAAGTCAAAAGTGTGAGCCCAACGTCTGCTGTTGTCATCCAACTTACCGATATTAAACACGCGATTCCTGTACGAAATGTGCGTACAGGCTTGAGCGCCTTGGCATCTGGTACAGGAAAACTCAATCAAATAGAGTTAAAACACGTTGAAGCCAGTGTTGATGTGCAGGTGGGTGATGTATTTGTTAGCTCGGGACTTGGGCAACTATTTCCCCCAGACTTTCCTGTCGCAAAGGTAAGGAAAGTGGGCTACAACCCAGGTGATACTTTTATGAATGTTTACGCTAACTCATTAGCTGACTTTAATAAAACGCGTGAGATATTACTTATTTGGCGTGCTGATTATGCTCGCAATGCGCTACTTGGTACAGAGCAAGGCAAAGCCCAGAAAAAAGCGAAGAAACCAAAAGAAAAAAAGAGTAAAAATTAATGGGTAGCGTAACGCCAAGGTTTACAGGGGCTGTATTGCTCTCAATTATTGTAGCATTCATGCTAACTATGATTCCGATGCGAGAAACTTGGTTGATGTATCGTCCAGAATGGGTGGCGTTGACCCTGATTCATTGGAGTTTGGTGGCACCGAGTCGCATGAGTTTTGTTGTTGCTTGGGTAGCAGGTTTATTATTAGATGTTCTTTACGGCTCTATAATTGGTCAACATGCGCTAGGGTTCACTATTGTGGTTTTTATGAGTATGCGCATGCGTACACGCTTAGTTGTCGATAATATCCTCCAGCAATTTTTGATTCTATTTTTAGTGTTAGGTACTTACATGCTAGTGAACCTTTGGATTTTAGGTATCACCGGAGATGCACCACAAGGCTGGATTTACTGGTCTCCCGTTATTGTGAGCCTATTGGTTTGGCCTTTTTATCATTATTTTATGCGAATCTATCACTCCCGAAAAAAGCCTTTTGATTACTAAAACTCTAACTCGGTTAAAAAACATCTGTATCTTTTTGCACGTTTCTATCTGGGATTAGGGTGATGATGCAAATTATCAATGACTAAAGAGTTAAATATAGATACCCTCAATTTTCTGTTAAGGTGTAAAATAATTGCACCATCTTTTTAATAGCCAGAAAAAATGAAATCTACACAGCCCTATCGGGAAATCCCCTATAACTACACATCCTTCTCGGATAAAGAAATCATCCTACGAATATTGGATCAGCGTGCATGGGATATACTCGAAATACTCCGTGAAAAGCGTACCACGGGGCTTTCGGCTCACATGTTGTTGGAAGTGTTGGGTGATATCTGGATTGTTAAACGCAATCCGTATATTCAAGATGACTTACTTGAAAATGAAAAACGCCGTTACTCACTAATAAACACCATGCGAGAGCGATTAGAACGCATACGTGAGCGTTCTGATGGTAATGAATTAACCGTAGAGCTAGTTGATATTGCCTATAAATCTGTGGATGAATTTGCCACATGGTTTGCTGATTATTATGCTCTGCGCAAACGTGCCAGACGAAAATTAAAAGCAATCACGCGTAAAGATAATATCCAATTTGATGGGCTGGCGCGGGTTTCTCATGTGACTGATGCGACCGACTGGCGCGTTGAATATCCTTTCGTTGTGCTAACACCTGATACTGAAGAAGAAATTGCGCTGTTAGTACAAACCTCAATTAAGCTAGGTTTAACGGTCATTCCACGCGGCGGTGGCACGGGTTACACCGGTGGTGCGATTCCCTTAGATGCTATGAGCGCGGTGATTAATACTGAAAAGCTTGAAGCCTTAAGTGAGATTCACTGGGCAAAACTCCCCGGTGTAGAAGAAGCTGTAGCAGTTATTCGAGCTGATGCAGGTGTGGTAACTCGCCGCGTATCCGATGCTGCTGATGCTAAAGGTTTAGTTTTTGCAGTAGATCCAACCTCACAGGATGCCTCTACCATTGGCGGTAATGTTTCCATGAATGCGGGTGGAAAAAAGGCCGTCATGTGGGGCACAGCGCTGGATAATTTAGTCTCATGGCGGATGGTTACGCCCGATGCTGAGTGGCTTGAAGTGAGGCGACTCAATCACAACCTCGGTAAAATTCACGATCAAGAGGATGTTAGTTTTAGCGTTACTCGGTTTGAACAAGACGGTAAAACCCAAAAAGGTGAAGAACAAATACTTCACTTTAAGGGGCAGTTTTTTCGCAAACATGGTTTGGGTAAAGACGTAACCAATAAATTTTTAGGCGGTTTGCCGGGGATTCAAAAAGAAGGCTGTGATGGCTTAATTACCTCGTCTGAGTTCATCCTGCATCGTATGCCAGAACAAGTTCGTACCGTGTGTATGGAGTTTTACGGCAGTGATTTACAAGAGGCTGTGCCTGCTATTGTCGAAGTTAAAGATTATCTCGATGCAAATAATGCCGTGCTATTAGCAGGCTTGGAACATTTAGATGAGCGCTATGTAAAGGCGGTAAAATATACCCCAAAATCAGCACGCCGCGCATTCCCTAAAATGGTATTGATTGCTGATATCGTTGGCGATGATGAAGCTAAAGTTGCCGAGGCAGCTTCACACGTTGTCAAACTTGCGAATGCGCGTAATGGTGAGGGCTTCATTGCCGTTAGCCCAGAAGCACGTCGTCAGTTCTGGTTAGATCGAGCAAAAACAGCCGCTATTGCAGCTCATACGAACGCCTTTAAAATCAACGAAGACGTTGTGATTCCACTGGATAAGTTGGATGTTTATAGTGAGGGTATTGAGCGCATCAATATCCAGCAGTCAATGCAGAATAAAATTAACCTAATTGACGCTGCCTTAGAAACTTTTTGTGAAGAAAATCCAGATTTAGATAAGCAATTACGAGAATTGCCTGACTATGAAAAAAGTCCTGAAAATGATGCCATTTTACAAGCTAAAAAAGATCACGCCTCGGCGCATTTAACCGCCATCAAAAAACGCTGGCAAGCCATATTAGCGAACCGCGAAGATGCTGCTAAACAGCACGATGATTTATTAGATGAGGCCGCGCGCGCCAATATGAAAACTGGCGATAAGCTTATCAATCTATTGTTACGCCGTGATCTTCGCATCTCGTATAAGCAAGAAATTAAAAAGCCGTTGGGTGATATTTTCGTTGGCGAAACGCTGAAGCCGTTACGTGATGCTTTAGAAGCGGTGCATGAAAAAGTACGCTCACAACGGTTGTTTGTAGCGCTGCACATGCACGCAGGCGATGGCAATGTGCATACTAATATCCCTGTCAATTCTAATGATTATGAGATGATGCAAGAGGCAGATCGCATTGTTGATCAAGTGATGGAGCTGGCGACAGAATTGGGCGGTGTTATTTCAGGTGAGCATGGTATCGGCTTAACTAAAATGCATTATTTAGATAATGATGTGATTGAAGACTTTGCTAAATACAAAGCGGATATTGACCCGAATGGTCATTTCAATAAAGGTAAGCTCATGCCGGGTTCTGGCCTGCAAAATGCCTACACGCCGTCGCTTCGTTTGGTTGAGCGTGAAGCGTTATTACTCGAGCATAACGAGCTTGGTGCACTCAATGATGATATTAAAGACTGCTTGCGTTGTGGTAAATGTAAGCCCGTGTGTAACACGCATATCCCGCGTGCTAATTTACTCTATTCTCCGCGTGATAAAATCTTAGCGACCGGTTTAATACTCGAAGCATTTCTGTATGAAGAACAAACGCGACGCGGTATATCATTACGTCATTTTGAAGAAATGAACGACGTGGCAGATCATTGTACTATTTGTCACAAATGCTTAAATCCATGTCCTGTTAATATTGATTTTGGCGATGTAACGGTGCGTATGCGCAGTATTTTAAAGCAGCGTAAACAGAAAAAGTTTAATGTAGTTACTTGGGCTTCGATGCAATTCTTAAACATAAAAGACCCCACTACTATTAAAATTATGCGCGGCGGCTTGATACAGGTAGGTTACAAAGCCCAGCGTTTAGGGCATAAATTGTTTAAGCGATTTGGCATTATAAAAGCCAGCAGACGACCTAAAGGCACCACCGGAAAAGCGCCACTCAAAGAATACGTGGTGCAGTTTGTGAAAAAGCCGATGCCAGCGCATGTGCCAATGCAAACCACACGTGCGATGTTAGGCTTGGAAGATGAGAAAACCATACCGGTAATTCGTAAAGCAAGCTTCGACAAAGCAGGGGATTCTGTTTTCTATTTCCCCGGTTGTGGCTCGGAGCGATTGTTCTCTCAAATCGGCATGGCAACGATTGCGATGCTCTATGAAACAGGCGCAACCACCGTGCTGCCACCAGGTTATTTGTGCTGTGGCTACCCACAAACAGCTGGCGGTGATATTGATAAAGGCAATCAAATATCTACCGAAAACCGCGTGTTGTTTCATCGCATTGCACAAACCTTAAGTTATTTAGAAATTGATACCGTGATCGTCTCTTGTGGCACCTGCTTAGATCAGTTGCTTAAATACGAATTTGAAAAAATCTTCCCCGGCTGTCGCTTACTGGATATTCACGAGTATTTATTAGAAAAGGGCGTAAAGCTCGATGGAACCAGTGGTGTGAAATATGTTTACCACGACCCCTGCCATACGCCGATTAAAACCACCGACCCAACACAGTTAACCTCTGACTTAATGGGGCAAAGTGTTGCACTGACCGACCGCTGTTGTGGTGAGGCAGGAACCTTCGCTGTCAGTCGTCCCGATATTGCAACCCAACTACGCTTTAGAAAGCAAGAAAGCCTAGAAGAAGCGAAGCAAATTCAAATAGAAACGGAAACTGATGTTGCCGGGAACGTTATAGATGTCGTTAATAAAGCGGCAGAAAATAAAGACCAAGTCGTAAAAATTCTCACCAATTGCCCAGCCTGTCAACAAGGCCTAAATCGCTACGCCGATGACACAGGCATGGAAACCGACTACATCGTCGTTGAAATGATGAAAGAACTACATGGCGAAAAGTGGCAAGCTCAATTTGTAGAAACCATTAGCAAGGGCGGCATTGAGAAGGTTCTGCTTTAGGACTAGATATTACTTTTGCGATGTTGCCGCTAAACCCAGCCCAAAAAATATAAATACACTACCACTTGTTCTATTGACGATAGTCGAACCTTTAGGCGATGATAACCAGAATTTAATAGCGTTGGCGCCCAATGCATATAGGCTATGTACTAAGATTATTACCGTGCAAAACGTTAACGTTAGATAGCTAAATTGAAGTAAATAGCTTTGTTGGTGGTTTATGAATTGAGGAAATAAAGACATAAAAAAGAATATCGGTTTAGGGTTTAATAAACTAACCAAAAAACCTTCTTTAAATCTAGGCGAATAAGATAGTTTTTTTGCGCCACTATTTTCTTCAAAGTTCCCTAGGTTCATTGGTGGGGCTTTCCATAGTTTCAGCCCCAAATAAATAAGATAAGCCGCTCCTAGAAATTTAAGAATACTAAAAGCTAAAGCCGAAGTTGCCAGTAAAATTCCAAGGCTACTAGCTGAGATGACAGCGATAATAAAAATTCCTAAGGCTATGCCTAGAATCCCAGATAGTGTGGGTTTCATTCCATATTTAATGGCATTAGAAAGTGTTAAAACTACCCCAGGGCCTGGGCTTGCGACCGTCAAAGTAACTATTAGTAGGTAAAGTAAGTATTGTTCCATATTAATCAGCAGCCTGTGAGGAGTGAAAAGGGTATGCATAATTCTATCCCAATAGCTTGAAGACTATGGAATGGTGAGTTCAATGAGTGGTCAATATATAACTGACCAATAAAAGCGTTCAACAACACGCATGATTATAGAGCATGAATAGCTAACACGTGTGTTTTTTTAGGGGCTTATTGATAACGGTCGTTTAAACTTTTTTAAAAAAGGTGATAAATCGTCTTTTGATTAGATTTTCAAGGTAATTAAAAAAATGAAAATAAGGACGTTTTTTTCGTTCGGAAACAAATGAAAGCAGGTAAACGGTGATTACTATTAAGATGCTCATGATGAAAAATGATAATTCATCAGACAAGTCAAAGTAACGTTCAAAAATAGCTTTGAAGAAAAGCATAAGTGGAAAATGAAAAACATAAAGGGCGAAAGAAATACCCGATAAGAATCGAATTAACGGTGTTATTAAGTTAAATGATAAGTCTGAATATCGAAAGAAAAAGATATTGATGAGAATAAAAGTGGCAAAAATAATATCATCAAGATAGGTTCTGAGAGATAAGGTGCCAAGTGAGGGTAATACATCAGGTAATACTGATTGATTCCAGTACGGGTACGAAAATATAGCGGGTATTGTAAGCAGAAATACATAGGAAGCTAAAGTAGGGTTTAAGGTGACTTTCTTTTTATGGAGTTGGTAAAGATAGGCACCTGCAAACCAAATCAATCCGTAAACTAAAATAATGGGCCCCATTATCATTACGGTCACTACAATAAGCGGTATTTTGTACTTTCCTTTATATAAAAATAATAGTCCAAATAGTATGTAATACCAAAACTCGTAAGCAAGGGACCATAAAGGCTGGTTACTAAAGAACTGTATACTAACAAACCAAGACTGCTGTAGGAAAAATAGGTGAGCGAGTATGCGTACCAAAGCATTATCAGTGGGTATTAGGCCTTCATAACTTTGATTGTTAATCGAGGGGCCTACGACATCTAATAGGATGGTGAGTAGCCAAGCTACGACCATAACGCTGTAGAGTCTTGCAAACCTATGTTTTAGATATATATTAAAGTTTTTTTCACGTTGATCGGCTACATAAGCAATAACATAGCCGGATAAAATAAAAAAGGCCATAACAGCGGGATGACCATAATTTGAGAAAAAAGCAAAGACATCATTGTTGTACATTGATAGATGCTGAAATAAAACAGCAAAGGATGCAATGACGCGTACGATGTCTAAGTAGTTAGAAAGCTTTTTGTCCATTTTTATAAATGCTATGTATGTTTTTTTCTTATTTTGCGGGACTGAATAGCTTCTAACAAGCTAAATACGCCATACGCCGCATAAAGTAGAATAACTGGAATGATGGGGACACGCATGCGAGAGTCAGTGGCAATATGCCCAGTAGAAATAAGGATAAAATAAATAACTACTCCAAGCATGAGTAGGTGAAGGGTTACTTCTTGTTTTGTTGATTTTTTTATGGATTTAATAAAACCGTAAATCGAAAAGAGATAACTAAGCAACATAAATGCTATGCCATAGCCAATTAATAACAAATACCAAAGCTTGTACCCAGTATTAGTCCGTCCTTCCTCTTTGTTG